>Ga0182024_10012941_pt1 | contig 16411 bp, 10 predicted proteins | sample P32metaG_FD_120480 | JGI IMG/M metagenome (GOLD analysis project Ga0182024, IMG submission 120480) | Permafrost microbial communities from Stordalen Mire, Sweden - P3-2 metaG (Illumina Assembly) | ecosystem: Environmental > Terrestrial > Soil > Wetlands > Permafrost | place: Sweden: Stordalen... | reverse complement strand
AGGTGACGTTGTCGGGACGTCGCAACTTACCGACGGCACCGTTCACGCCTTCCTCTGGACCAGAGCGAAAGGGATGCGGGATCTCGGCACATTGCCCGGAGCCGTCGAGACCGTACCCCCATGCTGCAACACCCTCAACGACAGAGGCGAGGTAGCGGGCTTTTCGATCGACGCGACGGGGAACATGCGCGCGTTCTTCTGGCGCAACGGCGTCATGTCCGACCTCAACGACCTCAGCCCGGACTCGCCGTTGTATCTGCTGGCTGCCAGCTCAATCAATGACGCTGGAGAAATCGCGGGGTTTGGAGTGAACAGCGATGGCGACGTCCACGCTTTTCTGGCAACTCCGAACAGGCGCGTGGCCGTCACTGACAGCTTTTCGCCTGCTGCGCAACGCCCAATGGTCCTTCCGGAAAACGTTCGCGAGCTGGTTCAGCAGCGGCTGGGCTTCGGCCGATACGGGCTCATTGGCCCGCACTGATCGGAACCCAGCACTCGCCCTCTCGCGAGCAGTCAAGTAAGACGAGCCGCGATCAGGAGACAGCGACGAGCATCGCTAACGCAGCGCGCCTGTTTACTTCGATTGACGGAGGTGCTTTTTATCTCAGCGACGACTCTCGACGCACACGAAAACCTAGAGGGAAAAACCCGGTGCAAAGCCGCCCGGCCTTGCACCGGCAAAGCCGGTGCAAGGTGCGTAAACAAGTATTCGAGGAGGAAGTTTGGTCTGATTTCACTCCGAACTTGTTTAGCCAGACGCTTTACGTCGGTGACGCATCCGACAGAATAAAGCACTTCTTGACGATCAAGGCCAAACGGGTCACTCAACGACAGACGTGAAGTGGTCTTGACCACGATTTAGCATCCCTCCTCAAGCACTCTCTTAGCGTCAACACGTTAGCTCCCGGATGGCCGGCAATCCGAAGTAAAGTTGATCCGCTCCTCCATTCAAAACGCCTAGATCCCGCCAATCGCCGCACCGTGAGCCTCCCAAACGTGTGGTGAGTCATTGCTGCTGCTGATCTCAAAGTAAGCTAAGCATGGCACGATCATGCGCGGGGTGTAACCCAGGTCGCGAAGATGATGATGACCAGGTGCTTCTGCCTTCGCAGCGCTGCTACAGAAACGCCGCTATTGACGCCGATGTCAGTCTTAGAAGGTAGATCAGTGAGCATGGCCTCGTGGCTTCCACCGCATGAGAGGCCATGTGCATGGCTTCGAACCGCGCGAAGGAAGCAAATTCCGAATGTCACTTAGGTATCAAAACCCGGAAGATTCAAAGCGCGGCAAGACGTCCGAAGGTCCAAGGGAGATTTGTCGAACTAGTTCCCTTCGAGAAGATCGTGGAGGTCGTTGAGTTCGAGTCGCAAGAGCTGGGGATTCGTGGGCGAGATGCGAATAACCGTGAGTTTGCCGGACACGCCGGGAGGAACGGAGGTGACTGTGCTATGCGATGGCATCCCAGAAGGCGTGGCGCCCGAAGACAATGAACAGGCTGGAGGTCATCTTTACAAAAACCAGCTGCACTCATCGAGTGATGCCGCCCACAAATTCTCTGAGAAGAAACAATCACTTCGCACGATAGCGCCCATTCACCAACAGAATTGTCATCCCGACCGGAGCGAGGCGCAGTGGAGGGACCTGCGGTTCCGCCTGACCTGCAACAAAACCCGTTTCATACCCCGTGGGTCGGCGACGCCGGTGAATGACTGAGAAGAAACAAGTTCTCGATTAAGGCGCGGTTGGTGCTTGGCACGGTAGGAAGCACCACGAAAAGGCGGGTGCCCCATCCTTTGCGCTCTTTGCAAAGGGTGGGATAAACGACGGTCGGTATCGAGATTCGTGGTATCCCACCCTTCGCAAAAAACGCGAAGGACCCCGGATTTCCTACTGCGCGGCCCCAGCCATAGTCGCGTGTGCGGCTTTCTATGAGGAAAGCCGCATGAAGTTCGTTGACCCCACCAAGCTTCACAGGAAATCCGGGGGATGGGGCACCCGGGGATTGGTTGCACTTTCTGCCGAGGACAAGAAATGCCCCGTTTCATATCCCTTGGGTCGGCAACGCCGGTGAATGACTTTAAGGGACGCGTCGCCGAGGGCGGCTGATGCACGCTATCGCCGCTGACCAGGGGATCAGACAAGAAGATGCCGTGCTAGGATTTCGTGGTATCAAACGAGCCTTTTACTTGATGCTGTTGACCAACGACCGCAAGAGGTAACCGAAAATGAAGAGAAGAATTGTATTTCAATCTGCCCGCATCTTCGACGGTGAATCGGAAACGCTGCGAGCGAGTGGAAACGTTGTCGTGGAAGACGGTCGTATTAGCGAGATTTCCGAGCGCCCCCCACTCGGCGAAGACGAGGTCGTCGACTGCGGTGGCCGTGTCCTGATGCCAGGACTGATCGATGCTCACGTTCACGTTTATGCGGCCGGGTTGAACATAGTCAGGGTCGTGCAGTCGCCCGTGTCCTATCTGGCGCACTTCGCGGCACGGTTTCTCTCTGCGAGCCTTAATCGTGGCTTCACAACGCTTCGGGACGTCGGGGGCGCCGACATTGGGTTGGCGTTGGCTATCAAGGATGGCCTGCTTGGTACGGTACCGAGGTTGTTTTACGGCGGCCGTTTTATCTCCCAAACCGGCGGCCATGGCGACTTCCGTCCTGGAGACCACTCGCTCGAAACGGGACACTACTGCGGCTGTTCGTATCATGCCGACCAGTTGGCGGTCATTGCAGACGGCGCGGACGCGGTGCGCAAAGCTGTGCGAGAAGAACTTCGGCGTGGGGCTTCGCACATCAAGATCATGGGGTCAGGAGGAGTCGCATCACCCACCGATCCGCTTGACCGCTGCCAATACTCGGACGAGGAGATTCGCGCCGCTGTCGAGGAAGCTGATCGTGCCGGTTGCTACGTTGCTGCTCACTGTCATCCGAAAGAAGCTGTCCGCCGGGCTGCGGCCCTGGGCGTCAGATCGATCGAGCATGCCACACTGATCGATGAGCCGACTGCCGACTATGTCGCCGAGAAGGGCGCATTCACTGTGCCCACGATGGCGATCCTGGTTGGCCTTCTGGAAGAGGGCGAGAAGCTTGGACTCCCTCCGGTCAGCATGGAAAAGTTGAAACGCATCGGCGATTCAGCGTTTTCGACCCTCGAAATCATGAAGCGGGCAGGAGTGAGAATGGGACTCGGCACCGATCTCCTGGGCAGTCTGCACGTGCGGCAAAGCACCGAGTTCACACTGCGCGCGCAGGTGCTGCCGGCGATTGATGTGCTTCGTTCGGCTTGCACCGTCAATGCGGAGTTATTGGGACAAACGGGAAAGCTCGGGTGTATTCGCGAAGGGGCATTCGCGGACATCCTGGTGGTCGATGGCGACCCTCTCCAAGACATCTCGGTCCTCGGGTCCGGTGGCGACCGCCTTTCGATAATCATGAGGGAGGGCCGTTTTCACAAACGTACCATCTGAAGTTTATTGAGCATATGGTCACTCGCCCTTCACGAAAACACCCCTTAGACGCACTGCCTTGCCTGGTGGTAGCTGAGGAGCAGCCAATTTAATGCAAAATAAATCAACTAACTTCTAAGTAAACAGAGAGACATTTATCTGACAAGCCCATGACAAGCAGCATCCTCTCCCTCGCCTATTGTGAACCTCGGGTCACGTCCCCAAGAGAGGCCCATATTCACAAATCAGGACAGGTTGAGTAACCATGGAAAATCCAGTGAACAACATCAGGCGTTCAGTTAACCGCCGTTCTTTTATGAAAAGCGGTCTTCTGGCAGGTGGCGCAGCGACAATTGGCGCGGGTTTGTCAGCCAATGGAACTTTGGCCCGTGCACAAGAAACGAGCCGTCTCAATGAAGGCGATGCTGCGATCCTCCGGTTTCTGGCGGCGGCGGAGCTGATCGAGTCGGACCTTTGGATACAATATGCGGAACTGGGGGGTATCGGCGATAACAAACCCATCGAGGTAAACCCGAACCAGGAGATGAACAACTATCAGGTGGCCTTGTCGAACCTCGATGGAGATGGTCCGCAATACATCACCAGCAACACGCTGGATGAAATGAGCCACGCCGCGTTTCTCAATGCTTATCTCGAGTCCAGAGGCGCCGAACCGGTTAACTTCGACGAGTTCCACACTTTGGAGGGAAGCACCGCTAAGGGATCGTCCGGCATCAAGCGCCTCACCAACCTCATGCATCTCAACGTCGACACCAGCTGGTTCATCCGCTACCGCAGTGCAACCAATCCGGACCTCGGCGCCACCTTTCCGCAAGCGCTCACTCTCAAAAATGTGACTGCTATTCCTCGAGACAATAACGATTTCGAAGGAGCTTCCAACCCCAATTTTCACGGTAACGACCATGTTCAGGCGATCGCGAATGTAGCGGCCTTCCACTTTGGATACATTGAGCAAGGCGGCTCGAGTCTTTATGCAGCCATGAGTCAGAAAGTGACGGATCCGGAAGTGCTTAAGGTCACCCTTGGCATTGGCGGAGACGAGATCGCTCACTTTCTGGAATGGGTTGATTTTGCGGGCAACGGGGTCCAAGCTCCTGTAGCGCCATTTACAGATAAAATATCGGGCCTGAAGTTCCCCAATTTTTTCAGCCCACTCAATCCGCTGATTCAGCCCAGCCTGATCTTTCCTGTCCCTTGCGAATTCATCAGCTCCAAACTCCCCCATGTCTCGATCATTCGTCCGCTGACCGATAAGTTTGGAGGGGCAGTGGCTACGATCGCAAGCTTCACCGCCGATGGACTCTTCTCCGGCCAAAGCAAGGAGTTCCTCACAACGGTGCAACAGATGGCTGTCGAAGCTGATGCCGCCGTCCGCTCAGCGTAACCTTAGAACTTCAACGATGTTGCATCAGAGATCGGAGGGTCCTGCCTATTCGGCAAGGCCCTCCGATAACAGTGAATCAAACCGATCGGCCCTTAACTCGGTCCGCCGAGTTCCCCGCCCGGTTCTGACTGCAGCTAAGAAGATATTGGGATCGACCACACGTTGATGGGCTTAGAAGGTTTCCAAGAAAGCGATCAGTGCTCGTTTTTCGGGCTCGCTCAGTTCCGGCTCTTCGGCAAAGGCGCTGGTTCCGAAGTAGTGACCTCTATTAACAATATAGTCGGGGCACTTGCTAAGGGCGATCAAGTTGGGAACGAGGTTAGCGAAGACCCGCTTCGCATCATCGTCGGAGGCATTGCTGGGAAGAGCGCCAAGATCGTGCTGCATCTTCAGGAGAAGGTCAAGAACATTCTTCTGGTGATCGAGCTTCTGGTCCCCCTCCAGTCCGTCGCCGAGCAGGTCGAGGTTGGCGAGGAGATTGACCGGAGTGCCTTTGGGTATAGGCCCGATTCTCACTTCGCCATCGCCGAAGACGGAAGGGAGCAGGCGCTCTCCGAGGCCTAGCAGCGGGCTCAGCAAGTCGGGCAGATAACCCGCGGGAATGGTGAGATAACTGGTCTCGGTGGTGCGGTCAATGGTACCGGGCAACTGTGGAAGCAGGGAGTCTTGCTGGCGCTTCTCAATCAATAACATCTGCTCCATGGATTTCTCGAAGGCATCGACGCGGTTGGTCACGCCGGGGAGAGGATCAAATACACCCACGCTGTTGTTGAGCAGATAGGGGGCGGAGGTCCAGAGGCTGATAAGAGAGGCAGGACGGGTATACCCCCGGCCCCCGGCAGGCATGGTGTAACTGTTGGCCTGGCCCGTATAGGGATCGTAATAGGTGATGGATCCAACAGAGGGGAGATCCTTATATGTCTCGGAAGAGAAGTTATCCCAGATATTGCCGCGTATGGCGTTGGTGGCCAGCGGGCTGCAGGCGTTGGTCTGCAGGAGTGTGACGGGCACGCGCTGGTCGGTAGAGAGATAGTTGTTATCGAGGAAGTCTGGCCGATGGACGATGGTCCGCATTTGGGATTTGAATTCCTCGGTCTTGGTCCAGGCCCAGTACTTGTTCCAGCAAGTCAGATAGTCTGTGCCGGAGCATCCATCGGGATCGAGTCCGGCCGCGGGAACGGGAATCTTGCTGGAGTGACAGCGGGCGCAACGCTCGGCAAAGACGGTCTTGCCGGTGTCGAGCAAGGCTGCGTTCTTCTTGAGGATCTGAGCTCCACCCGGGGCGTCCTGCAGCCGGTGAGGCTGAGTGGTCTCCAGAAAGAAGAGCGCCATGTCGGGGGTCTGCTGCTGGGTGGCCTGCCAGTAGACCGAGTTCTTGTTCGCGGTGGCGATGGGAATGGGCGAGACTGCCTTCCCGCCGACAAGCGGGCGAAAGTGCAAGAGCCACTCTTCGCTAAAGAGGCCGATGTTGAGGTAGACGCGGTTGAGGGCGCCGAGGACACCGACGGAGTCGGACCCATCTTTGAGGACGCGAGGGGTGCGGACGACAGCGGGCGGTTGATAATACTTGGTCAGTGGTCCGCTGTTGATAAATTCATTGAGCTGCTTGTTATCCAGGCCGCCACCGGAGAGCGTCTCCTTCCCCCAGCGGAGGGCCATGCCCGATTCCGGCGGCATCTCATGGAGGCCATCCGCATCCAGCTTTAATCCAATGCGTTCGGGCAGATTGTAAATGGCGTTCATGGTGCGCGGATTGTTGATGTTGTCGGAGGAAATCAAGGAGGTATCGAGGGTGCCGGGCCGCGAGGTATGAAAGAGCTGGATGGGAAACTTCTTCCTATCCGGATCCCATGCGAGCACGCGCTCCACCCATAGATACTGAGCACCGACATTGGAACTGAGATTTTCCCAGTTAGGATTTTCAGGAACGGATGGCGGCTTGACCGGATTCGGGCCGATGTGGCAAAAGCCGCACGACATGCCCACCCGATAGGGTCGGACCAGCTTCTTGTCGTTGTAATACGAAGCGTCGGTGTAGAAGCGTTTGGGATCCCATTTCTTCTGTGCCGCCTCGTCGAAGTCGGGGTTTGGGAAGAGCCGCAGGCCAACAATACCGGAGGCGTAACCGTAGTAGGAACCTGCAGGAATATTCTTGCCACGAGCGCCGATTTTCACGCCGGGATACTTGGTCTCGTTTTCAAACGGGTCAGGCGGGCAGGCAGGGTCACGGGTGTCGAGCCAGAGACCGAAACGATCCGCATTGGGGGCCGTAGCCTCATGGAAGCACGGCTCGTTGACCACGCCGAGATATTCCCATCGATTGGAACGATGGGCCGGCATGCCCGGATAGGAGGAGATGGTTTTAAGCAGGTCGAGCGTTCCAACGCTGGTGACCGTCAGCGTATCCCACATCTTGTCGTCGCCGCCGGTCCAGAGGATCCACATATTGCGTCCCTTGATCTGATCGGCGTTGAGTTTGGCGGCGCCATCCATATCGTGAAAGTAGTCTTCATCAGCGGCGGGAAAAGAGGATGCCGACCGGCCCGCGAGCATGGCTTCGTCCTGCACCGCGCCGGGGACTGGCGCCTTGTGCAGCCAGGCGATTACCACCAGAGCGATGATTGCGCAGACGGCGATACCCACGACGACCCCGATCGTGCGCCAGATGTTACGCCACAGACTTGTCATGGAATTGGTCCCACCTTTCTCTGCATGCCCGGCGTGATTCGAACGGTATGTATGTTCGGCCTTGGCGCGATGGATACTTTCGCGGGTTTTACCGGGCAAACTCTGTTGATAGCCGAGCTGACTTCACGGTGCTTTCCTGCGTTGCGAAGGTTCCAGACCAGGTAGCCGGCGGCAGGAAATGAATGTATTTCTGCGGAGCCGCCTGCAGGGTATGCCGGGAACCCGATGATTGTGCCACAAAGCGCGCGCAGTGGGTAACTGTTTTTTGGGCCGTCCTATGACGTTGGAGTTTCGGGGTCAGCCGAGGAATTTTTGGAAAACGTATCGGCGGGTGTGACTGAACTCAACTATACTTCGGCGCATGGCAAAACCAAGCGCGAGTTCTTCAGCCAGGAGCTTACGGTGAACCCAGGCGATCCATTGCAAGCAAAGGTCGAGTATATTGTCGTCGGTTCCGGGGCCGGGGGCGGCACCGTGGCTGCGCGGCTTGCCGAAGCAGGGCACACGGTGGTGTTGCTTGAGGCCGGAGGGGACCCGGGAACGGCTATCGGCAGCGATCCGCTCGGTGATGGGAAGAACCGGCTTCCCGAGGACTATGAAGTGCCGTGTTTTCACGCCTTCGCGTCGGAAAACGAGGCCATGAAGTGGGACTTCTTTGTGCGTCATTACAGCGACGATGTGAAGCAGCACAGTGACCCGAACTATAGAGAGACCTGGGAGGGGCGTCGAGTGGATGGAGTGCTCTATCCGCGTGCCGGTACGCTGGGCGGATGTACTGCGCACAACGCCATGATCCTGGTCTATCCGCATGATGCGGACTGGAACGCAATCGAACAGTTGACAGGCGACGCGACGTGGAATGCGCGGCGGATGAGGAGATACTTTCAACGCCTGGAGAACTGCCGTCATCGACCTGTGTATCGCTGGCTGAATCGGTTGGGAATCAATCCAAGCAGGCACGGCTTCAACGGATGGCTGACGACGGAGAAGGCAATCCCAATGGTTTCGCTGAAGAACGTGGACCTGATCGATGCCATTCTCACGTCCACAAGGGCGGCAATCAAGGACATCGGGCACATCGGGGAGCGGATCCGCTGGTTGTGGCAAGGCATGCTCGACCCTAACGACTGGCGGACAGTGAGGGAGAACTCCTTCGGCATTCGCTACCTGCCGCTGACGACGGACCACCACGCGCGAACCGGCGCGCGCGAGCGGGTGCGGGAGGTGCAGGCGCGATATCCGGAGAAGCTGCAAATCGAACTGCACGCTCTGGTGACGGAGGTGCTCTTCGATGCCAGCAACCGGGCGATTGGTGTGCGATACCTGAAGGGGGAAAGGCTGTACCGGCCGCATGCGGACATGGAGAGCGGCGAAGGAGAACCGCGAGAGCTGTCCGCCACGCGCGAGGTGATTTTGGCGGGAGGAGCATTCAACAGCCCGCAACTGCTGATGCTCTCGGGAATTGGGCCGCGTGCGGAACTGGAGCGTCATGGCATCAAGGTCCGCGTGGATCTCCCCGGCGTGGGCAAAAATCTGCAGGACCGCTACGAGGTTGGGGTGGTGAACAGGATGGGCTTCGAAGAGTGGCATATCTTCGAAGGAGCTCACTTCGACACCGGCGACGGACAGTACAAACAATGGAAGCAATGCAGGGAGGGCCCCTATATCACCAATGGAGCGGTGCTTTCGATGTACAAGCGATCGGTGAGGGAGCGCCCGCTTCCCGACCTTTTCTGCGTGGCGTTTTTAGGCCGGTTTCAAGGCTACTTCCCGACGTACTCCAAGCTCTTCGCTGAGAATCTGAACTATCTGACGTGGACCATTCTAAAGGCGCATACCAACAATCGTGGTGGAGAGGTTACATTACGATCGCGCGATCCGCGCGACGCGCCGCAGATCAACTTCCACTATTTTGAGGAAGGCACGGCTGGGAGCGAGCAAGACCTCGATTCGGTGGTGGACGGCATTCTCTTCGCGCGAAAGCTTACCGAACCTCTGCGCAAGCAAGGGATGATCGCAGAGGAAGTCGTGCCGGGCGCGGGGTTCGATACCAGGGAGAAGCTGCAGGAGTTTGTCCGGTCGCATGCCTGGGGGCATCATGCGTCGTGCACTTGTGCGATTGGGCCCCGGCACCAGCAGAGCGTCTTAGACAGCAACTTCAAGGTGTATGGAACGCAGGGATTGCGCGTGGTAGATGCGTCCGTGTTTCCGCGCATCCCCGGTTTCTTCATCGCGTCGGCGGTGTACATGATTGGCGAGAAGGCAGCGGAGGTGATCCTCAAAGATGCGCGGGAGAGCCGGGCTGGGTGAGGTTACGCATGTTTTGTCGAGCGATGAAGTATCGTTGACAGAGGGTATGGCAGGGCTCATAGTTATCTACGCTGTTTTGCGAGCGGCAATCTTTCACGTCTTTGCTGCAATCCGCGCTCGCGAGATCGGCTCCTGTGAGAGGTACGAGAATGAGTTATACGGCGGCGCAGCTGCTTAGCATGTCACAGCAGGAACTTGACGATCTGTTTGCCCAGAGCCCGGCGGGCGATATACCCAACGGCGAAGCGGAAGGCACAGCGATTCTTGCGCCGGGCACGACATTCAGCGCGGAGATTGCCTCTGTAATCAACATCTTCGCCTGGCAAGGAAAGACCTTCGATGCAGCGCACGGCACGCTGACCAATCGCATTCTTCCTTTCGGTGTGAATGCGATTGTGGCCGAAGTATATAAATCCGCCAGCTGGCTCGATAACAAAGAATGCATCGTGCTCGACTACTCGAAGACATCGCTATTGGCCGAGCACATTCGCGACGAAATTCGCCAGATTGGTTCGGGTACCTACCTGGGGTTGGTGTACTGGGACAACAAGAAGACGATCCATTTCTCGTTGCAATTTCCCCAGTGACGCGGGCGCGGAGCGCTTGCGATCATGGCGTTGCCGCGTGGCTCTGTTGCCGGACATAGTCCTGGAGCACCTTCAACTTCGAATCGGCGAAGGGCACCGGAGATTGCGGGTTTTGCCAGTGAGCCCGGATGGCGGGGCTGAAAAGAACCTGAGCGGGATCTTCGAGAAATGCCTTCTTGATGCGCGGGATCAGCACGTAGCGATACAGAGCTTTGTTCCACAGCGAGAGGCTGGTGTCTTTCTCGATCTCGGAGAACAGCTCGTCGGCGTTGAAGCGCGGGTCGTTCGCGCATTGCTGCAAGAAGTTCAGCAATGGCTTTAGGTCGGTGGTCTTGCCGGAGACGGCAGGCAGGATCTGCGGAGCCTGATCGGGTTGCGTGAACAGAGTCGTGACGTGGCACAGGGCGCAGTTACCGCTGACGCGGATATAGCCGACCTGTTGCTTGGCAAAGCCTACGGGCATTTCTATGCCCTCTTGCCAGGCCATTCCAAGTGAGGCGTAGCCGCCCGGGCCAGGCATGTGCTCGGGGAAGATGCGCGGCATGGCAAGCCAAACCCAATACGGTATACCGGGAGTTTCGCCGGCGCCTACGGAGCCATAGAAGTACCGATCCTGGGGATCGGCTGTGACCCAGGCGGGCTGGCCTTTTACGTGGCAGAGCTGATACCAGACAACGATGCCGATGGCCACGATGAGCACAATGACCACGATGGCTACCGCCGCAATTGCCTTCCAAGCCTTTTTCATAAGAAGATCCTCACCGGTCAGAAGGTCTTGAGGTATTCCAGGAGCGCGCGCTTTTGGTCAGCGGCGAGCTCCGTTCCGTACTGCTTGCCTTCGTGTCCCTTATTGCCGTTTCCAACTTTCGAGGTGTCGAAGGAGAAGAACTTGCGCCCGTCTTGCTCGGCTAGGTCGGAGATGAAGCCAACGTTGTCACGATCGAAGACGTCATTGCCGCGAAAGAACGTGTTGGTACGGGCGGATGACGGCTTCAGCAGGTCGTTAAGTGTAGGCACCGAGCCGTTGTGCAGATAGGGGGCGCGGAGCCAAATGCCATCGAGCGGCATGCTGGCATAGCCATGAGTCTTGCGGAAAAGATGGAAGCGTTGCGGGTAGGGCGGATTGAAACCCCAGTCCTTCTCGTAGCCGGCATACATTGTGCTCTGATTGACTGCCAGGAGCCAGGTGTAGGAGTCGAAGCGCGATCGGTCTGTACCGATGTCGTCGAGTGGGACCACCGTGCCGACGCACTGAACGCCGGGGGTCTTGTAGTCGCAGCTCTCGCTGTCGCCTACCTGAGTGGTGCGGAAAGGAGGCTTGGGCGTGCCATGGCAGCCGATGCAGTACTGATCGTAGACCGGCTTGCCTTTGTCGGCGAGGGCCCGATCGATGGGATAGGGGTAGGGCGGAGGCTGGGCCGTCTCCAGATACCTGGCTATGCGTAGGACGCGAGCGGCGTCAAGGACGGGCGGGTAGGCGCCGGTTCCAAAAGCAGCGGAGAGGTTGCGTTCATCGACGGAGGTGTTGTTGCCGTCCCAATGCAGGTGCATGCCTTTGCGCGCCTGCTGATTCCATACCGAGGGGAAGTCGGCGTTGCCCATCAACTCCTTCTTGCTGGCGTGCTCCATGGGGAAATTGAGCAATGCCTTGGGAGCGTTGAAGGTATCTACGCGGCCAGGTCCCCAGGTGGAGTTATCGATAAAGCTGAGCCGCTGGCCGAGGATAATCAGCTGGTCGCGCATGAGATAGACCGCATAGTAGCGGAGGATCAGGCGGTTGATGAAGTCGAGCTTAGGCACCAGGCGCCGCGGATCATCCTGCATGCGGTCGATTTGGTCGAGGATGCGTTGCGGCGTGAAATTCTGATCCTTGGGGATGGTGGTCAGAAACGTGCCCCATGCTCCGAGGTTAAACTGGTGGGCCGGCATCCCGGGATAGATGTGAGGCTCTGCGCCGGGAGTGTCGCGCACAGTGCCGATGTGGCAGGCGCCACAGTTCAGATAGACGACATCAATGCCTCTCACATTGCGCCGGGACATGCCCAGTGGCAGGGCGTAGGGATTGCCCTTGTCCCCAGGCTCATAGATCATGCCGAAGGGGGCGTAGCCTTGGCCGGTTTGATGATCGGGCATTTGGCCGGAAAAGATTTCCGGGAGCGTAATCCAAATCCAGTACGGGATGCCATCCATTCGTTCGCCGCCGGTAGAGCCGCGCTCGAAGAACGTGACTTCATCTGTATAGTCGACGGGGCTGTTGCGGGTGAAGCGCTCGAGCAGGTAGAAGCCGGAGGTAACCGCGACGATCATCACTACGAGCCAAGCGAAGCGAACCCACCGGCGCTTTCCATTGCGCGGATTTTCAGGCTGGGAGGGTGTAGCCATGGCCGTGCTTCCTCCTTCGATTGCGATTGGACCAGTCGGAATTTCATTCCAGTAGCGGATGAGTCTGCGGAAGGGGTGATGCTCGCGCTGGGCACGTTGCGGCCGATCATGCGGACGGCTTTGGACACTCGCCGGATAGACGCAGCGCCGCAGGCCGGTAAGAAAGCCGTAGGGCTCGAAACCGCGGCCGGAGAATGGGTCAAAATGCAGCGCTTCCTGATCGACGTCGATCTCTCTTTCGAATTGAATCTCTGCAATGGGCTCGAAGGAGGCAGTGGGAGAATCGACCGGCTGAACCTCAATGTGGAGGAGAACATGCGCGGCGCAAGCATCGGTGAGAGCCTGCTCGCGCGCTTTGGCGCCGCCGGCAAAGTTCCGCCCTGTGCCGCCCGGATCACTGGCGGTGGGGGTTTTGGGGTGGTACTTGAGGCGAATCCAGACGGCAGTGCCGGCGGGCGCGATTCTATACGGCACGTCTGCGTAGTATAAGTTGGCGAAATAATCGAAGGGTTTGAGACCGTATTTTGTCCCGCCGGTGGCAAGGTTCCAGACGAGCTTCCAGAGGCGATCTCCGCCAGCGGTGGCGAGTAGATCAAAGTCCCGGCCGGGACGGAATTGCACCGGGAGCTGGCCGAGACGAAGTGGCGTCGGCGAGCCGGATTCTGCCTCGGAGGCGGTGAAGAATCGCGAGGCGATGCTGGGGGCGTCCGGGATGAGCGCCGCGAGCCACGCGGGCATACCGCGCTTCATCACACCCATGCCGATGCGCATCAGAACAAAGCCGGACAGATCGCCCGCGGTATCCGCTGCAGCTCTCTCTTCCACCGGATACCTCTGGACAGTGCCCAGAAAGACGCGCCCATCGGGATGAAAGACGCGCGAGTTACGAACCACTCCGCTCAGGAAGGCGAACAACGCGGCGACCCACTGCGCGATGAACGGAACTCGCTGCCTTTCGTTGCCGGGGCGAGAGCCGGCACGCATGGCCCATAGCGTCCAGAACGCGCCGGCGAGGCTGATGCCAAGAAATGCGAGAGCCAAGCCTCGCGGAATGTCCGCGATCCACCAGGAGAGCGCAATCAGCAGAGAAGCGATCAATTGTACCGATACAGAGGCGGTTACGAAGCCTTCTGCGTCGAGGCTGCCACCCGCGACAAACAGCATGCCCAGGCCGCCGGCCAATAGCCCTATCAGTTGTAGATAGTTGGCGCCCGGCGAGAAGCCGCCGCTGGAAATTCTGAGTAGGGATGCGGTGAAACCGGGAAAGAGCAGGGTGACGAAGCCAATGGCAAGAATCAGCCAGCCAAAGACTTCAGCGGAACGGGCGGCGCGTGTTTGCCACCGAAGGCCGGGTCCGCCGATGTTTACGCCGTGGAGGAGGTCGGCACGCCAGGCGAAGACGGTCGCGAGAAAGCCACCGAAATCGACGATGGAGAAAGAGGCCGCAAGCGGGCCGGGAAGGATATGCCTGTACCACAGCACCGCCATGATCAACGGAACGAGCGGCCTATCCAACAGGGACCCGACGGCGAAACCCTGCGAATTGAAGCGGCCGTTGATGATGTAGAGCAGGCCCAGCGTGGTCACCAGAACGCCCACGACGCGGAGGAGGCTGGCGTCAAGTGGGGAAAGCGGAGGCAAGTGAAAGACCGCAGCGGTAAAGCGAGGGGCGATCAGGATGAGTAGACCGAGCACCAGATCGATATAGCCGAAGATCTCTATGGAACGGGAGACACGGGTTAGCGGTCCGGGCTTGATGAGGCGATCGAAGATCTGGCTAAGCTTTTGAGTCGTCATCACTTCGGCTTCTCCACCGCATCCCTTCCGTCAGCCCGGAGCCGGGCAAAGCGCGCAATACGGCAATTCTGCAACCATCACACTTTTAACGATGGCCCACTTCCAGTGAGGTACAGCCGCCATGCAAGGGTGCAGCGAAACTCGAAGGAGCCCAACGTCGCAACCCAACAAAAACACGGTCCTGGGGAAGCAGTGAGCCCGCGATCGCACTTAGCGCGTGCGAAGCACCCTGAGACCACCTGCGTCGAGAGCCAATTCGAAGACAGTTACTGTTCCAACGACCGGTCCCTGACTTCGGGCGTGAAGGAGCGGCCCAGCCATCTGGGATTCCAATTGGCCGCCGGGAAAAACGTAGATCACTATGATGGCTCACCGCGTAGTTGTCAACAGAAAGATGGGGGATTACAGAACGCCGGTGTGCATCCGTGTCAAGTGCATAACCCCCAAAGATTGCCTAAAGTAACTCTTACTCGAGGTCGACGAGACGTATGCCTATACTTCATGAGAACCTTTGTATCTCTCCAATGACGTTCTTTGCCCCGCTATTGACGTCGTGGTAGCAATTGCGTCCACTTAGAAAGCGCGTTTCCAGTTCGAGCTGATTAATCCAAAGCGAGACACGAGCTGAATCATGATGCAATGGCAATTCCCTTCAGCTTGGATTTCGTAGTCCCCTGGCCCCAGGGCAGATAACCCCGGTAGATCTAGAGTTTGCTTGAGCAGCGGACCATCACCACAGAAGGGGGGCTTCTCAGGACTAGGCTAAGCTAGGTGGGTGCGGAACCTCAGTCTTTCAATCCCCGGCCCCAGGTGTGAAAACGAGTTTAGACGATGAACGCGTCGCCAATTCGCGATACAGACGTTCTCATCGTCGGCGCAGGACCGACGGGCCTGGTGTTGGCTCTTTGGCTGACGCGGCTGGGCGTGCGCGTGAGGATCGTCGACAAGACGGCGGAGCCGGGCACGACGTCGCGCGCGCTAGCCATTCAAGCGCGGACGCTCGAGCTCTACAGCCAGATCGGCATCGCAGATGCGGTCATCGAGCGTGGACGGAAGAACATAGCGGCGAATCTTTGGGTGGCCGGCAAGAGAGCGGCACATGCCGTGTTGGGCGAGATGGGCACGGGTCTCAGCCCGTTTCCTTATGCGCTGATCTTTCCCCAGGACGAGCACGAGCAACTCTTGATCGATCGCCTGGCCGAGGCCGGTATCCAGGTCGAGCGCCGGACGGAGCTGCTGGGCTTTGCGGATGCGGCTGGCCGTGTGCTCGCCCGCCTGAAGCGCCCCGATGGAACCGAAGAGACCTGCGCAGCTGCCTACATCGCCGGGTGCGATGGAGCACATTCCATTGTGCGCGAGACGCTGCAGATTGGTTTCGCGGGCGGAGTGTACGACCATCTCTTCTACGTCGCCGATGTGGCGGCGAGCGGAGCGACTATGAACGGCGAACTGCACGTCGCGCTGGACCGGACCGATTTCCTCGCGGTCTTCCCGTTGAAGCGCGAGGGGCAAGCGCGGCTCATCGGCACCGTGCGCGAGGAAGCAGAACACCAGCATGAGGACCTGTCGTGGAACGACGTGAGCAGGCGCGTGCTGGAATGGATAGCCATCGACGTCGAGCGCGTGAACTGGTTCTCGACCTATCGCGTGCACCATCGGGTCGCCGCTCGCTTTCGCCAGGGCAGTGAGTTCCTGCTCGGCGACGCCGCTCACATCCACAGTCCCGTGGGCGGACAAGGCATGAACACCGGCATCGGCGACGCGGTGAACCTCGCCTGGAAGCTCGCCGCTGT
>Ga0182024_10012940_pt1 | contig 16412 bp, 4 predicted proteins | sample P32metaG_FD_120480 | JGI IMG/M metagenome (GOLD analysis project Ga0182024, IMG submission 120480) | Permafrost microbial communities from Stordalen Mire, Sweden - P3-2 metaG (Illumina Assembly) | ecosystem: Environmental > Terrestrial > Soil > Wetlands > Permafrost | place: Sweden: Stordalen... | reverse complement strand
GCTTCATCGCTCCGGCCTTCCACCAGCAAAGCGTTTCCAAGGTTGTTGTGCGCCTCGGAATGATCGGGATCGAGCCGGAGCGTTTCGCGAAACTCGGCCATTGCCTGCTCCCGCATCCCCTTCTGGAAGTATGCCTTCCCAAGATCATTATGAGCTCCCGTATGATACGGGTCGAGGAGGATCGCCTGGCGGAGCTGGGCGATTGCCTCATCGTTCCGCCCCGCCGTCAGGAGGACAACACCCAGATTGTAGTGCCCATCCGGGTAATCTGGATTGATTTGGATAGATTTAATATAGGCCGCCGCGGCCTCCTCCGTATCCCCCAGTTTCAGGTAAGCATCGCCGACATTTACATAACATTCCTCGCGGTCGGGATACATCTGCAGGGATACGCGAAACGCCGCGAGCGCTTCATCGGCGCGCCCCTGCTTCAGTCTTCGCTCGCCGAGATTGGCATAGGCCATCCATGAGGCGGGGTTTCTCGCGATTGTCGTATGCCAGAGAGTATCCTCGTCGCGGTACATTCCGCATTGCCGCCATGTCAATACCGCCAGGGTGGCGAGTAACACCGCGCAGAGCGCCGGCAGCGCGAGCGGGTATCGTTTTGCCGAATGTTCACGCAGCCGTTCCACCCCCGCGGAGACAAGTGCGATGGGGCCGATGCATGCCAGATATTGGTAGTGATCCGCGACATAGGTGTAGCGAAAGGTGTAAAGCATGAAAAAACCGAGGATCGGGGTGAGCGTCGCCACGAAGAAGAGCAACGCCGCGAATGCGCTCCGCCCGATGAACCTCCTCGAATACCACGCCACCCAGCCGAGTCCGCAGAGCGCGATCAACCATAGCCACGCGAGCGGGTCAGCCGCGGAGATCGTCCAGTGCGAATAACTGAATATAAGATCCGCGGGCCAGAATAATTTCCCGAGGTAGAACCAGACCGCGCGGCTCGCGACCAGGAGCCGGTCGAGCGCGCCCATATTGAACAATCTGCCTTGTGTGCCTTGATGGTAGCGCTCCCACCAAACCGTCAGGAGGCCCATTCCAATGCCCATGGCAACAAAGGGCGCCACCTCCATTGTCTTGCGCCAGCCGATGCGTTCCCGCCTCAGCCATGCAATCAATAGCAATGCGGCCGGCAGCGTGCAGGCCGTCGTCTTGCTGAATAGCGCAAGGGCGTAGAGGACGAGGGAGAGCAAGTAGAAACACCAGGCGCGCCTGCCTCTCCCATCACTGAATTCCACCCACGCGAGAAGTGTGAGAAAGAAGAAAAAACCCATCTGCACATTCTTGAGTTCCGTGATCCACGCCACGGATTCCACCTGCACAGGGTGCAATGCGAAGATCGCCGCCGCGAGCCGCGCGCCCGGAATCCGCAGCCTCGATAACAGCCGCCAGAGCAGCACCGCATTGATCCCGTGCAGAATGATATTTACCCAATGATAGCCCGGCGCCGAGAGCCCCCAGAGCGCGTGCTCGATGCGGAAGGTGGTGTAAACAAGCGGAAAATATTGTGACGGCGAATCAAACGAAAACCAGATGCGCCATAATCCGTCCGCCGCGGTAAGCAACTTGTTTTCGGTGACATAGAAATCATCATCCCAGATGTACCCGGCGCGCCACGCCTGTTGATACGCGAGCACCACCGCGGCAACCAGGAGAAAACCGAATAGCCAGGTCTTATCGGGGGACTTCTTCATACGCGGGAGGCGCTCACCTGCCCTCCTGCTTCCCCAGCCATGCCATGAAGCAGAGCAAGGGATAGATAAGTTTGCGATGGTCGCAACGGTGTTGGAGATGTTCATCCAGCAACTGCCGGACATAAGCCGGGTCAAAGAAACCTGTGTTCTTCAGCGCCGCCGGCGAGCAGATATCTTCTATTGAATCGCGCATGCACTCCGTCAGCCATGACGCGACGGGCATCATGAATCCGGCCTTGCGCCGATGGATGATATCCACCGGAAGCAACCCGGTCATCGCGTGCTTCAGGACGTACTTGGTGGTGAATCCGTTAAGCTTGTAAAATGGTTGAATCCGGCAGGCGTAATCAACAAGCGCGGTGTCCATGAAAGGAACGCGGACCTCGAGCGAGTGCGCCATGCTGGCCCGGTCCACCTTCGCGAGGATGTCATCCTGAAAATAGAATTTCATGCAGATATATTCAAGCCGCTGAAAGGTGTCCATCAAACCGCTCCGCTGTACATGCCGGTATAAGTCCTCGAATAGGTCAGCCTCCGCCAGGGTCTCTTGCAATGTCCCGAGAAAGAGACTCATTTTCTCCGCGTATCCGCAATTGCCCATCCAGAGGAGGAATCTTACCTCGGGCGAGACGCCCGCGCCTTTGAGGAACTGCTGCAGAAGGTAGCTGGTGCTTGCGTAATGATGGGATACCGGCACGCGCCGGGCCATGCGGCCAAGCCAGTCGCGGCAACCGGCGGGCAGGAAGGAGAGCCTCTCGACCGCCTTGTGCGCCTGGAAGGAGGGATACCCGGCGAATAGCTCGTCGCTGCCATCGCCGCCGAGGACTACCTTGACATATCCGGAAGCAAGCCGGGAGAGGAAGTAAGTCGGCAAAAGGGAGGCATCGGCAAGCGGCTCGTCGAGCGAATCCATTACCTCATGGAAAACCGAGGCCGCCTTGGCCAGCGTGAATGTTTCTTCATGATGGATGGTGTCATAGAGCGAGGCGATTCGCCGCGCATACCTGGATTCGTCGTAGGTCGGCCTGTCGAAGCCGATGGAAAAACTATGAATCCTGCCCGGCGACTCCTGCGCCGCGAGCGCGGTAATGGCGCTGGAATCAAGCCCGCCCGAAAGAAAGACGCCCACCGGCACGTCGCTGCGGAGCTGCCGCCGCACGGAGTTGCGCATAAGATTGCGCAAGTCCTCGCAGCACTCGTCGAAGTTGCGGCCGCTTACCGGATTATCCGTTAGCGGGATATCCCAGTAAACGCTTTCTGACGATCCGGCGGAATCGACTTCCAGGCAAGTTCCCGGCTCGAGCTTGTGTATCCCCTCATAGATGCTGTGCGGCGTGGGAACGTACCCATAGGTGAAGTATTTGTTCACGGAGCGGAGATCGATCTGCCGCGAAACCAGTGGATGCCTGAGCAGCGCCTTGATCTCCGACGCAAAAACGATGTCCGCGCCGCGGCGGTAATAGAGCAACGGCTTGATACCCACGCGGTCCCGAGCCAGTAGCAGGCGGGCCTCGCGGCGATCCCACAACGCGATGGCAAACATGCCGTTGAATCTCCCGAGCGCGGCTTTGCCTTCGAGAGCGAGGCACTCGAGCACGACTTCCGTATCCGACCGCGTCTTGAAGGAGCGGCCCCGCGCTTCAAGCTCCTTCCGCAGTTCCACATAGTTGTACACTTCTCCGTTATAGAGCAGTTGGTAGCGCTCCCCGCCATCGGTCATCGGCTGCCGGCCGCCCTCGGCATCAATAATCGCAAGCCGGCGATGGCCCAGCGCAATCCCGGCATCCTCATAGAATCCCTCGCCATCGGGCCCACGGTGGGCGATTGCTTCTATCATCCGCCTGATGACCTGGCCGCGGTCATAAGCCGCGACGCTAAATGTGGTAAAGCCGGCGATTCCGCACATTAAATTCTGGAGTCAGTCCGGCAGTTTTTTGTGGATAGGGGAGCCGGACGGGATGAATCGTTCCACCCCGCCGGCATTCATTTCGCCACATCCCCCGGACGGCAGCGAGGATGAAAACGCACGGTGCCGGCTGAGGATAAAGGATGTGGGCCTGGGATTTTTCAAAAGGTCAATGCGCCGCTTCAAACGGACGGTGCGCCTCGTAAAGGCTGATCTCCCGCATTAGCGCGCCAACGAGGACGGCGTTGGACTGCGCTTTGGCGAGTTCGAGCGCGCGCTGCGCGGTTTGGACGGCGTTGGGGTACTGACCGGCCTGAGCATAGGCGGCGGCAAGCGTGCGCAGGATGGCCGGGTCGTTTCCGCCGGTCGCCTGGCCGGCGTTTGCGGCGAGTTCAACGGCCCGCGCCCCATCTCGCAGCGATGTCTGCGCCGTGGTCGCCAGCGTCCAGGCCAGGGCATTCTTGTACATTGGATTCGCCGGCTGCAGATCGATGGCTTTTTGAAATTCCGCAATGGCCTCCCCGGTATGGCCGCCGGCGATCAGCGCGTTCGCAAGATTGTAGTGAGCCTCGACGCCGCCGGGCTGGATTCTCAAGGCTTCCCGATACTCCGCTATCGCCTCCGGCAGCCGCCCCTGGCGGTAAAGCGCAAGGCCAAGGTTCGCATGCGCGTTCCCATACTGCGGATCGATCCGCACCGCTTCGCGGAACTCCGCCGTTGCCTTCTCGATCTGCCCCTGCTGAAAGAAAGCAAGACCAAGGTTGCCGTGCGCTGTGGCGTACCGGGGATCGATCTGCAAGGCAGCGCGGTATTGCGCGATGGCCTGGTCGAATTGACCCATTTGCAGCAGGGCGTTCCCGAGGTTGTAATGGACATCCGCATTCGCGGGATTTATCCGCAGGGCTTCATTGAACTCCGCGATTGCCGGGTTGGCTTCCCCCGCGCGCAGAAGCGCCTCACCGAGGTTACCATGAAAATCCACGTCCTTTGGATCGATTTGCAATGCTTGCCGGTATTGAGCGATCGCCTCTTGAGTCTGGCCCGCCGCCAGCAGGGCTGAGCCAAGGATATTATGCGCGGCCCCCAGGCCGGGCTCCAGCCGCGCGCCCTCCCGGGCTTCGGCGAGCGCCTCTTTGGGCCGGCCTTCCGCGAGATAGGCACTGCCAAGATTGGTATGCGCCTCTCCATCGGCGGGATCCAGCCGAAGGGCTGCCTGGTACTCGGCTATCGCGGACTCCATACGCCCCTCCGCTTTCAAAGCATTGCCAATGTTAAAGTGAGTGTCTTCATAAGTGGGTAGTATCTGCAAGGCCGCCTGGTACTGCTCCAGGGCTTCTTCCACATGATGCCCTCGCATCAAAGTCTCGCCAAGGAGGTTAAGGGTGAGCGGATCCCTTGGATTGATGCCAATCGCCGTCCGCATTTCGGCGATAGCCTCGTCTATACGGCCCGCGTCCATCAAGGCCAGCCCAAGGTTTTCGTGGGCTTGCGCATTATCCTGGGTGCAATCCAGCGTATGAGTCCAGAGCGTCATGCTGTCACGCCAATACCGTGTCTGGCGCCAGCAGGTAATTGCGAGCGCTCCGAGAATGGCCAGGCCGGCAATTTTAAGCGCCAGCCGCCGGCCGCGCATTCGGCCGGCCCAGTCCGCGGCCGCCCATGTGCCGCCAATCCAAAGCCCGATTGTCGGCAGATAGGTGTAGCGATCCGCGTATGCCTGGTCCTGGGTCTGCATTAACCCAATCACCGGCACCAGCATCCCCAGATACCATAGCCATCCCACAAGCAGGAATGGCTTCTCCCGCCGGTAAAAATAAGCTCCGGCTGTAAGTGCCGCCAATAGGAGAATGGCGCCGAACTCCTCCCACCCGGGATAGCCAGCGTCCGGAATTGGCACCACCGCCACGAGGTCAACCGGATAGATCAATTTCCCAAGGTAAGCTGCGTAGCTGATAAGCGCATTCCCTGGATGTGTATAGATGGGAGCAGTGCCTGATTTCAGGGCCAGCACAGCCGCCATGCTCGAAAGAGCGCTGAGAGCGAAGAGCGGAAACTTTTCCCACAACAATCCGGGGAGCTGCGACATGGCCCTCAATCGGCCAAGCGGCCACCAGTCGAGCAGAAGAAGAACACAGGGCACTGTCACCAGCATCGGCTTGCTCATCAGCCCAAGCCCGAACATCACCATCACCACGGCGTAGCGCGCATGTAACCCCGGCCGCCTGGCATACCGAACATAAGCCATCAACGTCAGCATGAAAAACATCCCGCTCAAAACGTCCTTGCACTCCGAAATCCAGGCCACGGATTGCGCCCGCAACGGATGTATGGCAAACGTGGCCGCGACAAATCCGCTCCGCCATATATATCCCGTCAACTCCCGCAGCAGCAGAAACAGGAAGACTGCGCCGGCGGCGTGGAGAAGCACATTGCCAAAATGGAATCCGCCGGGGGACAAGCCGAAGATTTGCGACTCGATCATGAGCACGATTACGGTCAATGGATGCCAATGCCCGGCCACGATGTGTGTAAACGCCCATCCGATGCCTCCGGGCGAGAGCCCCTTTGAGACCATGGGGTTCTTATTAACGTAGAGATTGTCGTCGTAATTGACGAAATCGAAATGGAGCGTTTGGCCGAATACACCGAATACGAGGATCACAAGGAGGGCGCAAATGCCGGCCGTCTCCCATTTCAGCGACCTCACCGCGCCGCCCTGCGCCGTGGAGGCTGTGGCGCCAGGCTGATCTCTCTCAATAGCCACTCCCGGAACCTCGATCGACGCGGCTGCCGATTTGCCGCGGCCCGTTGAATCCGCAGCATCGCCGCGCTTTCGCTTTTTCGATCGCTGGCTCATCGTCAATCTGCTGGCTGGCGCTCGACGATAATACTCAAGTACCGGCCCGAATGTCCGCCGGGAAAAAGGAAACCGGCGAGGCGGATATTTCCGCCTCGCCGGTTCTCATTTATTCCACCCCAGCCGATCATCCACGGCATAAGGGGCGGTTTTGTTGGGTTTTCTAGGCGCGGCGGCGGCGGGACCGCTGCCAGGCGACAAGAATTCCCATCCCACCAAGGAGTGATGCCCAAGTACCAGGCTCAGGAACGGAGACAACCTCCACCACGATGTCGTTGCCGGCGCCCGAGTCATTCGCGTTCACACCGTAGAACACGTCGTAGGTGAATCCCCCGGGGCTATTGTACACACCGCCGGTCACGTTGCCGAACTGATCGTTACCAGTGCCAATGCCAGTAAGAGCGCTGGAGTTACTTCCGCCATTGACGATGACGTAGAAGAAGGTATCGAAGGCGGTATTCGCCTCCAAGCTGCCCTCGGTGATGAAGAGGGTGGTGTTGTCGAGCGTGAACGTGCCGTTGTTCATAACCAGTTGATCGACATCGCCGCCGGTGCCCAAGGTCGGGTCGGATGCGTTGCCGTTGGTCAGACCAAGGCGGATCGAGAACGTTCCGTTCATATCGGTAAAGGCCACATTCTGCGAGGAGGCGAGGGTTCCCACGGAGCCGTGCACATCCGCGAAGGTCAAGCCCGGATCGAGATTGCTGCCGACGCCGGAGACGTTCGCGCCGTTGATGGAGCCGGTGCCGATAAGATTGCCGCTGACCGCCGCCGCGGCAGTGCTGTTGAGCAGACCGTCCACTTCGAGGGTCGCTCCAGCCGCCACGGTGGTGGAAGCGGTGCCAGTGAGCGAGCCGCTGAGGATTACCGCGCCGCCGTTGACCGCGGTGGCACCAGTGTAACCATTGACACCAGCCAGCGTGGCCGTGCCAGCCGTGTTTGTGAATGTCGCGCTTGCGCCGTTGACCGCGCCCGCGGTCGACTCGTTAAGAGTGCCGTTATTAGTGACACTCGATGCGGTGAGCGTGCCAGTCAGGCTGAGTGTGCCGCCCGAAGCGACCGTGGTCGCGCCGGAGTAGGTATCGACGTTGCTCAACGTCACTGTGCCCGCGCCGCTCACCGTGGCGCCGCCGCCACCGGAAATCACGCCGTTCAGGGCGATGTTATTGGGGTTGTTAGCGGAATCCGCGGCCTGGAAGTCGACGGCGCTACTATTCAGATTCACCGGCAGGGAAGTACTCCATGCTGCTATCGCTCCGACCGTGCCGCTTGAGAATACGGTGTTCACCGTTAAGAGGCCGCTGGTATTCGATTCAACGATGCCGCCGCTTCCGACGTACAGTGTGCCGGCGTTGAGCACGAGGTTCGATATGCCGCCGAAGGTTCCATCGGTAACCAGGCCGTCAGATATCGCATTCGCCGTGACCGTGCTGCCATTGATATAGACTTCGGAATCGAAGCTGGCGGTATTCGCCTCGCCGACAATCAGCATACCGTCCACGGTCAGAGTGCCGCCGGCAGCCTGCAGGTAGTTCCACCGAGTATTCTCCTCGTCGCCCACGGTCAGATTGCCCGTTACAGTCGTGACGCCGCCGGTTAAGTCTGCGCTGCCCCCCGAGGCGGTGTTTTGAGCTGCAATGGCAAGGGAGCCAAGGTTCGCCGTACCGCCTGTCACAACAAAGCCCGAACTCGTTGGAATAGTGGGAGGTATGAAATTAGTGGGCGCGTTAAGATTCGCCGTGCGAGCCATGCTAACCGACGACGCCGTGAATAGGCCACCGTTGATTTGGATGAGCGCATTATCGCCGCCACTGGCCGAGCTGGTCAGCGCGCCGAATGTCGCGGTGCCGGAATTCAGGGTAAAAGATTGGCCCTGCTCGACGTTCGATGCCGCGCTTGCCGTGATCGAACCGCCGTTAACCTGCATATTACCGGTGTTGACATTGAAGGCACCGCCATTAATGCTGCCGCCCGCGCCAACGATAAGGGTTCCGGCGCTGACATTGGTAGCTCCGGTATAAGTGCTGTCGCCGCTGAGGGTTAAGTTTCCACTGCCAACCTTCGTAAGTGACGCTCCGGTGCCGCTCAAGGCGCCGGAATAGACGGTGGTGTTGTTATTATTGCCAACATAGAGCGCAACTCCCGCCGAACCGGTGGTAAGCAGCGCCAGATTCTCGCTGCCGGTCAAGCCGCCGAGAGTCCCCGAGGTCTGGGTGCCGAAGTCAAATACGCCACCCTGGCCGGCATAGTTCAGAGTGCTGTCCTGCAGGGCGTTGCCATTGCCGAGACTCAGCGAGCCGCTGGTGACCACCGTCGTGCCGGAGAAGGTATTGGCCGCCGTAAGCGTGACGTTGTCCGCGCCAATCTGGTTGAGGCCGCCCGTGCCGGCGATGGAGTTACCCAGGCTGTAGTTATCCGATCTATCCAGCGAGAGATTGGCATTGTCGGTAATGTTACCGGCAACAGAACCCGACCCGCCGCCGCCGTTGCCCAATTGCAGGGTGCCGTTGCTGATGGTCGTGGTGCCACCGTAGGTTTCATTCTGGGTCAGGATGACCGTGCCGGCGCCAATCTTGGTGAGGGAGCCATTGGCAGAAGCCTGGCTGATGAGCCCGGAGAGGGTGAGGGTGTTCCCCTGATCGTCAACCGTGGCGGTTACACCGCTGCTGATGATAATGTTGTTGCCGAGGTTCAATCCGGGGCCACCGGCTTGCAGAGTGCTGTTGCCAGTGACAGCCACGTCCCCGGTGCTGAGCGCACTGTTATTGCCAAACTGCACAGTCCCCGCGCTGATAGTGGTGCCGACAGTGCCGGCGGCGGGGCCGTAGCTATTCGCGCTTAAGAGCGCAACCGTGCCCGCGCCATTGATGGTGATCTTCTGAGTGCCCGTGCTCGAGATTGCGCCGCCAATCACAAGAGCCTGTCCGGAGGCGACAGTGAGTTGCGCGTTGTCATTCAAAGAAACCGGCACGTTGATGTTATCGCTGCCAGTGGTTACCACCACGCTGGCGCCACTGCCCTGGTTGTCGAGGGTCAGCGTGTCGGAGCCCGCAATGGTGTAAGTATTCGCGTTATTAAAGCTGACGCCCCCCACGCTCTCATTAGCATCGAGGGTGACAGTAGCCGGAGCAGTGATTACGCTGCCGAAAGTGGCGGTATCGCCCGCGTTCTGCGGGATGCCGCCGGTCCAGTTGGCGCCATTGTTCCAGTTGCTGCTGCCATTTGTCGCCCAAATTGCAGACGTGTGAAGCTGGGTAATGGTGAGGGTAATGAAGTTGCCTTGTCCGGTTGTATCTGATGAGAATGTGTAGGAATCGGCGCCATTGATCGTGCTGCCGATACCAAATTCCGTGGAGGGAGTCCCGGTGAGAGTCCCGGTGTATTGGAACAGATCGTATGTGCCGGGAGTGGAAAACGCGGACGTCGTGCCAGGCTGATACAACTGGAGGGTGGACGAACCGGAGAGAGTGATCGAGGCCGCGGAGATAAGATTACTACCGGAGGTCAAGGCTCCGTCTGTATTGGCGCTGGAAAGACCGAAATTGAAGAGCGTGCCATTCGCACTGATCGTCAGGTTCCCCAAGCTCAGAGTCCCGGTCCCGGCATCACCCGCGGTGACGAGGCCCGGGGTTATGACTGAGCCGCTGGTTGTCTGCAACGCCCCGCCCGTGATGCTGCCGGCGCCCGTAAGCGTCTGGGTGCCAAGAATCAGGGTGCTGGAGAGAGCGCTGCTCGTTAGGCCGGCGACATTAAGAGTACCGGCGTCATTAATCGTTCCGGAAGTGCTGATGTTGCTGTTATTGGCGGCGCTCAGGGCAAGGGTATTGCCGCTATTGATGGTGGTCGCGCCAGTGTACGTATTGTTCGGGTTCGAGAGGGTCCATTCGGCGCCACTCGCGCCGTTTAGCGTGACGGAAGTCTTGCCAGTCCCCTGCGAAGAGGAGGCATCAATGAGCTGAATGCCCATCGTGTTGTTCCCGGAAGCCGAGTTGGCCGAGAGATTCAGCGTGCGATTGCCGGAGCCGGTGTAAAGACCAGCGAGTGTATTGCTGAATGTGAGCGCGCCAGAGCCCTCAGAGTCAATCGTGCCGCCGGAGGGACCGAGCGTAAAATTGCGATCCGTGGTTGTGACGGCCCCGGTGTACATCAATGAGCCGCCGTTTATGAGAAGGGCGTCCGCGTTGTTTGACGACGCGCCCAGCCCGCTGTTGCCGCTGCCGACGCCGGTCGTGCTGCCGTTGCCTTCAGTGGTCAGTGAACTGACACTGAGGACGCCACCGAGGATTTCCGTTTCGCCGTCATAGCTATTTGCGCCGCCAAGCACGAGGGTACCGGCATCAGTCTTGATCAACGGTCCCCAATATCCGAAATCGACTTGGGAATTGTTGCTGGTAGAAGATCCAACCTGATTGGCAATCGCGCTATTGATGGTCAATGTATTGCCATTGGTCACATCAATCGTGCCGCCGCCTGCCCCGAGCAAGGTGGACGAAGATGGCAAAGTAAAGCTGCCATTTGCCTCCAGAGTGCCATTATTAATCTGGAATGCGCCGCCACCCAGGTTATTGGCAGCGCTGATGATGGTGGTGCCGTTGCCAAGATAGGTGGTCCCGGTATAAGTGTTCACGCCGGCAAGCGTGGTGACGCCAGGCCCGCCGAGAGTCAATGCGGAGGCGCCGCTGCCATTTTGGATATCCGAGTTAATCGTAAGTCCGCCGGTGCCCAGATTCTGGACGATCAATTCATTGGCGGCGCCACCGGTGAGTACGCCATCGCCAGCCGAGCTGCCGATCGTGTAGGCGGCATTGCCCGTATAGAGCAGACCGCCGGCCGTTAGCGCCAGCGTAAAGCCACCCATGCTCAACGTCTGCGGCGTGGTGGTGGAAACAATCTTGAGGGTGTTGGTGGTATATGCGGCGCCCAGCGTCGCGCTGCCCACGTTATTCAATTCATCGTTAGTGGTGACAGTGCCTCCCGCGATGGAAGTGCTCAATTGATTGTAGCCGGTGTAGTTGGTGAGAGTCGAAGTACCGGCGCTGTTACCCGACAGCCAGTCGGTGCCGTAGGTAAAATGAGGGCTGTAGATGGAGGCCGCGGCGCTCGTAGTGGATGTGTCTCCCGAGCCGATGTGCGAGGTGGTGGTAATTATCGCCGAGCCACCGCCGTACGCGTACGTGGACGGTTCTATATTCAATGTTGACCCCACAGGGGAACTGATCCCCCCAAGGTTCAAAGTAGTTGAGGTGCCTCCGTCCGGGTTTACAATCAAACTCCCGCCGCCGCCGCCGACGCCCGTACCGGCATCGTTCACCTCAGTACTAAAGCCGCTCACCGTCTGAGTCGTTGTTCCCGTGGGATTGCCTTGAAGAATCAAGGAGGCGCCGGCAAGCGACAAAAACGTTGTGCTGGCGAAGAGGCCGGAGGCCGCATTCGTGGAGTTATAGTTCACTTGCACGGTGCCACCGTTGATTCCCGTAGTCCCCTGATAGGTACCCTGCAGGCCGTTCGTCCACGTGGAGGTGGCGGTCAAGGTAAGGGTGCCTGTTCCCACCTTGGCAAACGCGGCAGTTTCGGTCTGACTAGAGACATCACCAGCCACGAAACCGGCCCAAGTAGTCGAGGTATTAGCCGTGCCGATAGTCGCGCCATCGATTCCCGATCCGCTGCTCTCCCCGCTTAGCAAGTTGCTGTTGGCGGTGCCTGCGACGGCGCCAAAAATTACGTAATTACCGCGGTTTCTTTCAAAAACCGAGCCAAGCGTCCCCTCAAAGTTAAGCGTTGCCCATGGAGCAATAAAATTCCCTTGTCCCCGCAATTGATTGGCGGTTGCCGTCCAGTAGGCCACGCCACCGAATGCGTCAAACATAGCGGGCCCCGTGGTCGAGGTATTCTGGGTGTTCATCGAGAAACTGCCGCTGCCGGCAAAGCTTGTAAGGGCCGAGCTGTTGGATTCAGTGAGGACAGACGAGCCTGAATTTAAAGTAACGAAATTCGTCGCGGCCAGCACCTCAGGGGTTGACAGCGTGCCGCTGTTCAGGATGAACCCGGCGGTTGTGCTTGGGATGACATTCTGATTCAGTTGGCTACCATTGACGATAAAGTTGCTGGAAAAGGTATCCGAGGCGGTCGTGGCGGTGCCCGACAAGGTCACAGTTCCGCCGCCCGAGATGGTCAAGGGCACCGTCCCGCCCATTGTCCCATCAATCGTTAGGACCACACCATTGCCAACCAGCCAGGTTTGAGCCGCCCCAACAGTCACAGAATCGTTGCCATTAGTGGTATTGCCAATCGTGACATCCTGCGTGGCGCCAGCCGACAAAGTGGACATATCGATACCGACATTGACGCCGTTTAAGGTTAAATTCGACACACCATTGAGCGTAAGAGCCTGCGCCACTGCGTCCGAACTCAATCCGAGCACGTAATCGCTCGTCAAACCAGTGAATTGAAGCTCGCCAAACGTTTTGGCAGTAGTGGCCGTGCTGCCAAACCCAAAGCTCCCGCCCGCTCCAGTGAAGAGCGCGATATCCGTCGAGAGCGGCGGCGAGTTGGTACCATTCCAATTGTTCCCAAAGAGTGTGTTGCCGGAAGTATTAATGAAGGTGTCCGTGGCAGCAAGGCTCTGTGGATTGAAACCGCAAAAGGCAAAGAGCGCCAACAGCAGGGCCGAGCTGCGAAGAATAAATGCCGGAGCGAGGCGAAACGCCCTGCGGGAGAGGATTGCCGCGCGGGCGAATTGGTTTCGCGATACGAATTGCGAAGAGGATTTTTTCATAGCTTGGGACTGGATGGGGTTTACGGAGAGGGGAGACTGCTGAGACGCCTCGCGGGAGGAGTGATTTACGTTCTGCGGTGCGTCTGTGTTCATTTTTTAGGGGCGTGGGGTTTGGAGATTTTGACCTGTGCGGAGGAGGGGGGATAAATTTTTGACTACGTAAAACTTCGGAGGGAGATCGGGGTCTGTCAATGGGCGGCGGAATCTTTGTCGATCAGCACAAACACGCATCGCGACATGAAAAACCTTTCAGTCACGAGGCATGTTTGCCTCTGTATCTCAGCGATTGCTTCAGGAGGGAAATGCACAAATAAAACTATTTTTCCGGGCGTTAAGATGGCTCTTCACTAGGAGCCAGTGTCTCATCCGATAGTTGAAATGCAAGGAATTGAATAGGACAATAAAGCTCATTGATAGGACAATTTCACTCATCATGAATTTCTTTATTAAAGCAGCTTGGGCGGTTCGATTGCTCTACCAAGGGGGTTCGGGGGCAGGGGAATATAGCACTTCTTCGGCCATTCGCCAGTCGGTTTCCACCATTATAAATAAATCTAAAAAACCGCCGTCACTGACGAGGCTCGAACGGCTTCCCCTCCTCGTAAAGCTTGATCTCCCGCGGCAGGATGCCGGCGAGAGCCGCGTTGGACCCGGTCCCGGCCAGTTGCAACGCTTTTTGCGCAGCCTTGACGGCATCGGGGAACCGGCCCGCCTGGGCATAGGCGGCTGCCAGGCAGTGAAGAATGCCGGCGTCGGCGCCGCCGCTCGCCAGATTGGCCTGGGTGGCCAATTGGACAGCCCTGGCGCCGTTGCGGAGGGAGGGTTGCGGCGCCGTAGCGAGCAACCAGGCCATTTTAAACTGAAAAACCGGATTGGCCGGTTGAAGCTGGATGGCTTTATCGAGGCGGGCAATACCCTCCCCGGCCTGTCCATCCTTGCACAGGGCCAGCCCTAGATTGCATTGGGCGTCCGCGTAGGCGGGATTAATCCGAAGGGCTTCCCGATACTCCGCAATGGCTTCCTCCGTGCGCCCCTGCTGGAGCAGAGCGACGCCAAGGTTGCTGTGGGCGTCGGCGTAGCCGGGATCGATCCGGATGGCTTCCCGATACTCCGAGATCGCTTCTTCAATGCGCCGCTCCTGGAGAAGCGCGGTGCCAAGGTTGCCATGGGCCTCCGCGTAGGCGGGATTGATCCGAAGGGCCTCCCGGTACTCCGCGATTCCATCGTCCATCCGCCCCTGCCGGCAGAGCGTACTGCCAAGGTTATAGCGGGCTTCCGCGTCATCGGGATTGAGCCGAAGGGCTTCCCGATACTCTGCGAGGGCGTCCCCAATGCGACCCTCGCGGGCCAGTGCATTGCCGAGATTGGAGTGAACTTTCTCGTCCGCGGGATTGATCGCCAGGTCATCGCCGTATTGGGCAATCGCCTGGTCTACGCGGCCTGTGTCGTAAAGCGCGAGGCCGAGGTTGCCGTGGGCGATCCAGTTATTCTCCGTACACTCAAGCGCATGAGTCCACAGAGTTTCACTGTCGCGCCAATAGGTGGTCTGACGCCAGGAGGCGACAAGCAACGCGCACAGAATGGCCAAAGCGACGGCTCCGAGACCGGCGCGGCGAGCCCGCCGTTCTCCCGCCCAGTCAGCCGCCGCCCACGTAGCAGCGATGCAAAGTCCGATCTGCGGAAGATAAGTGTAGCGGTCCGCATACGCCTGCGGCCCCACTTGCACTATCCCGATCACCGGCGCCAGCATCCCCAGGTACCAGAGCCATCCACCCAGCAGGTACGGCTTCTTGCGTCGCAGCAACCAGGCTCCCGCGCTCAATGCAGCCAATATCAGGATCGCATCGATCACCTCCCAGCCCTCCGGTCCATTCGTCGGAAAAGGATAGAGCGCCGCGAGACCGCTGGGCCAGACCAGCTTTTCCAAATAAACAACACACGCAACCAGGGCGTTGCCGAGCCGCGAAGAGAGCGCAAGTTTAGAGTCCGGCGCGATAGCCTGCCTCTGCGCAATGATTGTCGCGATGGAAGAAAGGACGCAGAGGGCAAAGAGCGGCAGCTTTTCCGTGAGCAGGCCGGGAAGCTGTGAGACGGTCCGAAGGCGGCCCAGCGGCCAGTAATCCAGCAAAAGAAGGACAAAAGGGACCGTCACCAGCATCGGCTTGCTCAACAGCCCCAAGGCCAGGCAGAGCACAACGGCTGCGTACCGTGCCCTGGACCGCGGCCCCCGGGCGTATCGCGCGTAGGCCCAAAGGGTGAGCATGAAGAAGAGGCCGCTGAGCACGTCCTTAAGCTCCGACACCCACGCCACAGACTCCACCCGCAGGGGATGAATGGCAAAGAGAGCGGCCACAAATGCGCCGCGCCACAGGGCCCGCGTCATATCCAGCAGCATCAGGAAGAGCAATACCGCGCAAGCGGAGTGAAGGACCACATTGGTCAGGTGATGGCCGCCGGCCCACAAGCCGTATACCTGGCAGTCCAGCATGTGGAGAATCGTCGTCAGCGGATGCCAGTTATCGGCGTGAGCGTGGGTAAACGCCCAGCCGATACCTCCCGCGGTAAGCCCCTTTAAGACGACCGGATTGTCATAAATATAGTCCTGGTCGTCAAAGTTGAGGAAATGGAAGTGGATCGTCTGCCCGAAGACGACAAATACCAGGGCCACGAGACCTGCGCAGATACCGGCAACCGGCCGCCACCCAACAGCCTCCGACTCATTCGGTCGCGCTTGGTGAACGGCAGTTGGAATGGTCATGCGGCGATCGTCGCGTGACGTTATCGCTGTGCGCGCCGGCGGACGCTTCACCACCTTTCGGCTCATCGATATTCCGAGGCCTCCTCGTATGGGTGATGCGCCTCATATAATGCAATTTCCCTGGGAAGCCCTTCCGCGAGCGCGGCGTTGGACTGGGCTTTCGCAAGCTGCAGGGCCTTTTGCGCGGTCTGGACCGCGTCAGGAAATTGGCCCGCCTGGGCATAGGCCGCAGCCAGCGTGTGAAGGATCACAGGGCTGTTGCCGCCGCTGCTCCGGCTGGCTTCCAAGGCGAGTTGGACGGCCCTGGCTCCGTCGCGCAATCTCGATTCCGGCGCCGCGGCCAGCAACCACGCGAGATTGTTTAGGATCGCGAGGTCGGAAGGTTGAAGAGCGAGGGCCTTCTGCGCGGCGTCGATCGC
>Ga0182024_10012939_pt1 | contig 16413 bp, 13 predicted proteins | sample P32metaG_FD_120480 | JGI IMG/M metagenome (GOLD analysis project Ga0182024, IMG submission 120480) | Permafrost microbial communities from Stordalen Mire, Sweden - P3-2 metaG (Illumina Assembly) | ecosystem: Environmental > Terrestrial > Soil > Wetlands > Permafrost | place: Sweden: Stordalen... | reverse complement strand
TGGTATTGTCTGTGGTGACAGTAGAGGCCGTCTGACCGTTGCCATCAGATAGAGCCGTGGTGCTCAACCTCAAGCTCAAAGGATTGACGACAACGCCGCTTGCCGGCAGGATGTTCAGGTAGCCCTGAATCGCCAATTCGGTATAAGCGCGTGAGACACTGTCGCGCGAAATGCCCAGCCTGTCTGCTAGCTGCCTCGATGATGGCAGCTTCTCACCGGCTGCCAGCTCGCCCTGCAAAATAGCCTGACGCACAGCTTCGAAGATCTGTCTGTACAGAGAAATTTTGCTGTCTGATGCCAGGCGAATCGCAAGTGGCATGTGTGTGTGCACCCTCTTGCCTGACTGGGCCTGATCACGAAAAGCGATTTTAACAGACTCGAGCTGCAACACGCACGATGGGTGTCGGGAGTGTCGTGTCGGTCGGGATTGGGGTGGGGTGGTCATCGGGGCGGCGGTGTCCAATTTTATACTATATGAATGACTAGAATCACCCAAAAATAAAACGAAAATTGAGAAACCGGAGGCTGCAACTAAGCAGCCTCCTCCGGTTTCGCTTAAATCTACAACAGCGCGTCCCACAGCCTCAGAACTGCAAAGGCCGCCTTACACGCCAGACCTCGAATCGAATCGCCTACCGGCAGTGCCTGCAAAAGCTTGGCCGCCAGGGCAAGTCGACGCCGATTGCTGAGCATGTGAACGGGTTGCGCACTGCCAGTGCGCAAGCAACGAGCCACGGTGATGCCTAAGAGCATGCCAAACGGCAGCCCATCTGTAACGGCACTGACCAGAAAGTTGTTCTGCAGACGCCGAAACTTGACCAACGGTAAACCGTCAGCCGGCACCACGAGACTGGCTTTCCAGCAATGTTGAATCGCCGGAAGCTTGTGCACGTGATGATCTTGTGCCCACTGATAGAGCTTTTGAATGTGACCATCGGAGGCGTCCAGCACAGTGCCTGGCACCACCCCTGGTGTCTCTTCGCCGCCCACAAGTATTCGCCCATCTGGCAGATAGCGAACATAGTGATAGAGCTGCAGGGTGTCCCACAGAGCTACTGGTCCGCCGTTGCGCACCAGGTCAGCGAAATATTCTGATGGCTCGGTGACAAAGACGTGTCCAACCACCGGCACAAGCAGCTTGCTCAGCTCGCTTGATTCGGTGATGTCCGAACTCTTCAAACCTGGGCAGAGCACAAGGTTTTGCGCATGCACAAGAGAGCCGTTGCGGCAACGCACAACAAAGTGGTCACCAACGTGCTCCCACGATTCGACCGGTGAGTCTTCGAATATGTCGCTGCCTTTTTCGGTGATGGTTTTGCCCATCGCCAGAAGCAGCTCCACCGGATGCACACCTTGCTCATGTCCGAGTTCCAGAGCCGCACTGAAACCGCGCCAATTACTCTCCAGATCTTTCTTGCTGAGCGTCTTGGTTGGCAGTGAGTACTTTTCGCGAACGGTAGCCTCATCGACCAGATGCGATCGATGTCGAGACTTTGCCGCCACGTAAAGAGAACTGCCGCTCTGCCAGGTGTTTCCATCGAGGGCGAGTGATTGTTTGGTTTGAGCAAGAGCGTCGATGAGCGAGTCAATAAGTGCCTTTGCCTCGTCGTCACCGAATGCTCCTTCCACTGTCCGTAAATCGATCGTTGTGTCGACCGACAGAATCCCTGCATTCCAACCGCTTGAACCTTCGCCAATTCGCGCTGCATCAAGAACTACGACATGTTGCGTTTGGCTCAAGGACAGAGCGATGGAGAGACCGGTAATTCCTGCGCCGACGATCACTGTTTCGCAGTTCTGGTCGGCGTTGATAGAGCGAGGCGTGGATGTGCGGGTCACCTGCCATAGTGGCGCCGGTTTCCAGCTTCGCTCTTTGATTTTTGGTATAGGCCCATGCGGGTCCATAAATGACTCCTGTCCCAACTAGGGGACGAATGCGTAAGAGCTTACTGACTCTTTCACGCTTGCTAGCCTGCTTACTTCTATTCTGCCTGCCGACCACACTTCAAACAGATAAATCCAAATGAGACTTCTCCTGTCACAGTTAGATCTGTGTGGAAGAATCTGGAATGTAATTGTTTGCAGTAAAAGAAAGAACTTTGGAGAATGATCAGGAGAGAGAAAAACTGCTTTGACTTTACATGAATGTGAGCTTGTCACACAACTTTACTTTGCCGGTCTGGGCCTGGTGGGTAGCGGGGCTTCAGGGATGTATATGCCGTATTGTGGGGATTGGTTGATTCGCGCAGCTGTGGAAGGTGGGTTCTGAGAGGAAAGTAAGGAAGCAGGCACCCACACAAAGTTGCTAGCTTGAATAAGCCTGGGCAGGTTGTAAGAGATCTACTTCAAAGCTCCAAGAGTCTTCTACTCGCACTAGTTCATTTCCCGATTGATTGATTAATTGATTCGCCTTCCAGGATCCAGTCGCGATTATGTGCGCTTTATTTTTATTGACGATTATTGCCTATAGACATAAGTTTTGCCGATTTTTATGTCTATGGGCAATAATCGTCAATATTTTCCATTGCACAACCAAAATCAGGGCGAAATGGAGAAATACAACCCATGAACTTATTCGTGGATCAATGATACGAATCCGTCAAGGTGAGGCACCGAATGCGGTGCATTTACTGTGTGTTATAGTTGAAATTTCTAAAAAAGTAAAAAAGAATGAGCAAGATTAAGACGGCAACGTGGGATGCGACCGGCGCCCCACGTTGTAACTGTTGATTGGTATTGGGCCTGAACAAGCGGTTCTCGTCAGGACTTTGCGCAACCGAAGTTAGTTCTTCGGCGCGGGCTTGGACATGACGGTCCGGCAGGCCGGTGACAGCTTCGACATGTTGGCCTTGAGGCAGGCGGTGATCGCCGGCACGTTCGGATTGGTGAAGCTGCCAACTGCGCTCATGCAGAGGCTCATCACGTCACCGCTGCAGGCGTTTTGATCCTGCTGCGAGCCTTGGAAGGCGAAGCTCGAGGTGCTGAGCAGCGAGGCCAGAACGATAGAGAGCGCGGAAATCTTGATCTTGTTCATCGAAAACTCCAGTTTCGTTGGAGGGGTGAATTTTCCAGTTGTGAAAGGTGGGTGGAAGAAGAAGGAAGCCGGTGATGGATACCGGCTTCCTCGCTTTGCGATGTCTTGGTAGCGATCGGCCCGGAAAGGTGCAAACCATCTGCACCTTTCTGTCCTTAGTGGGGCTGCGCTTAACCTAACTTCGCCATTGCAAAGTTGGGCTAGGCAACAGCAGTCCGGGGCTCGACTGCCTGACTGCGGCGTGTCCGACGGCGGCGTGACTGCTTAACCACCGAAGTGGTGCCGTCAGTCTCGCGCCGATAGTCCAGGTCCATGACCTTGCCCACGACCCGCAGACCACGCACCTTTACGTAGCCCATCCAGTCGGGAATGCTCGGGCGCTCGATGGCCACGTCACCCTTATGCCACGACGGCACGATGTCGAGGCAGAGGGCAAGCATGTGCACCGGTGCACCTGCGGTCCAAAGCTGCGGATAGCACGCCATCTGGCTTGCGGCGTAAAGCAGTGGTCCGACCTCGTTGTTGGGCACCACGAAGAGTTCCGGAAGATGACCGAGCTTGCGCCCAGCCTCGATCAGACCCTTCATGAGCTGATGCGCTGCATCGTCGTGACCGGTGCGCAGGAACCATTGCACGCCACCCATGACGGTGTGGAAAGGGCAGACGCACTGCGACTGGATGAAGAAGGGCTGGAATACCCGTCCCTTGCTGGAGACCGGCAGGATACCCCAGGGCGTATAGAGGTCGGGCTCCTGAGCGCGACGGGCGATAGCCTGTTCCTGCTCGGCGGTGAGCAGCCCGGCTGGCAGAAGCAGCGCGTCGGTCTGGAAGACACGGCAGGGGTGCCGTTTTTCGCCGATGCCACCGATGGCGAAGATGGCATATTGCATCTCTTCGTCCCAGAAGTCGCGGCGGAAGACATCCTGCTGGTAGTCTGCCTGTTCGCGTTTCTGGGTCGCGAAATCTGCATCGCCAAGCCGCTGCGCGAGCTCTCCCAAGAGCACGCGAGCCTGCCAGGCGAATCCTTGCACGTCGCACACCGCCTTTGGTGCCGGCGGTACAACGCCAAACTCGTCGGTGACCGAGCGTGGCTCTTCCATGAAGAACTTGTTGGTGCGACCGACTTCGTCGTACACCACCAGCCCTTCGACGGTCTCTGCCGTGATGCAGGCGTCGGCGTCCTTCAAGCTGCCGTAGATTTGCCGGGCGAAGGTCATGTCGCCTGTCCATTCAGCCATCTTGCAGGCAGCGACGATGAACAAAGGCGCCGTGTCGACGGCGAAGCAGCAGTTGTGCCAGACGACCTGCTGCATAGCGCCGAGTTGGTCCTCATGCACCTCGTGTGGAATTTTGCCCGGGCGCGCTTGTGTCCACTCGTCGAAATGGTGCACCTGGTAGCGCATCAAGGTCAAAAGGGTGCTCTTCGCCAGCTCGGGGAAAAGCCAGCCGGCCTGGAGAATCCAGATGCAGATGTCTCTGCCGAAGATGCAGAAATACCAGGGCAGACCGGCAGCCATGCACTGGCCCTTCTTGGCGAAGTAGCTGAGCATGTAGATGCCGCGCAGGCTTTCCTCCAGGAGAGCGTTGAACTCGTGGGAGCCTGTCTCGATCGAGGGGATGCTGTCGCGGAACGCCTGATAGCGCGCCCTGGCCGCCTTGACTGCTTTGTCGTAGAACTTGGGCGTGCGAAACGCCAGCACGCCTACGCGGCAGGAGATGGCGTATTCGAACGTGGTGGAGGTGCCGGTGGGCAGCTGCACGTCGAAAACGGCGTGCTTGGCGTCGATTGCGGCGGGAGTTTCGCGGAAGGTCACGGTCAGCCGGCGCTGCGCATCTTCGCCATCCCAACCGAAACGCACTGAACGCGAGCCGACTACCGGTGCGAGCAGATCGCCCCTGCCGGTCGGCTCCATGCCGCGAACTTCGCACATGGCACGGAAATCCGCACCGTAACCGATTTCGAGCGTGTGCTTGGCCGGCTCGGCGCTTGGGTCTTCGGAATATGCCGTCAGCGTGATGCGCTCGACGATGCCGCGACTGATGACCAAGCGCCTGTCTACGAGCAGAGTCTGGTCCTTGTTCGTGTAAACGTAGTGAGCCTCGAAGACGTTGCTGGTGAAGGACCGAAGCTTGAGCTCCTCGCCGTCGACGGTGAGACTGAGCTGGTCCATCATGCGGTTGTCGGAGTAGTAGTAGCCGAAGAAGCTGCTACCATCCATGGTGCCCTGATTGCTCAGCAGGAGAACATGCCCTTCTGCCGCAATGGGGACGCACGTTGCCGCGAGGTCGAGCTGAAGTCGCGCACGACCATCGGGGTAGCTCTGATGATTTGACCGCATTGTTTACTACCTCTACCTGTTTTTAAGCTTGCCAAAGCCTGTTGCCTTGCGCTAAGCGGGTTTGCGTTTGGGGTGGCCAGGGTCGATCGGTGATGGATGAACGCCCTCCAGCGTTCTTCTTGCCTCTCACGCGAACCGGAATCCCTGTGGGCTCGAATCTATCTCGGCTTGAATCTACCTAGGCTCGAAGTCCCTGTCGGCTCGACGGGGGAAAAGGGAGTGAAGTTTGATCGTCAGTTGAGTGGGTTGGGTGTTTTCAAGAGCCGTAGATCAAAAAAAGAAGAGAAAAAAGAAAAAGGAGAATGCTCTTAGTGTTAACTAGAGCACTCCCCTTTCGCAACACCCTGCCGCGCAGACTGCCTGCTGAGGAACATAGCAAGCATGGCTGTCTAGCGGAATGTTTAAGTTTCTTGACAAGTATGCTAAGAAACATTGGTCCTCACCAAGCTTGCGCTATGACGCGCTGCCTGATGAGGACCAGCTTCAAAGGACCGATGTTCTTACGTGTAGAACACGTTGACTACACCATGGGCGGTGAAAGATGCACCTGGTTCCAGGTGGATGTTTGCATCACCAAAGGCGACGACATCTGCATCTTTTTGCACCCGCACATGCGATCCTGGTTTTGCGATTACATGTGAGCCCGCACAGGCGAGCACATATGAGCCCTCTTCCGCTGTAACCTTTGAGTCTTCCTGGGCATAGACTTGTGAGTCCTCAAATCCGATCACGAACGACCCGCCGTATGCGATCACCACTGTAAAAGCGAATGCTTTGAAGAAGTGATACGCTCGAGCGACGTAATGACCGGTTGGAAGTGTTTGCGGCGTTGTAGCTTGGGGATACTCATCGCCGCGCCATTTTGTCTTTCTCTTAACCACGATATGTTCTCACCTTCCTTTCACCCGCTAGTTGCGGGGCTTCGATATGTTAGGCGCGCAGCTGCGCAGTCACCTCTTGCAAGACTTGCCTGGGTGAGCCGCTAGCTATGCGGAAAAGTAACCCTCGCTCCTCGAAGTATTGAAGCAAAGGTTTGGTCTCTTCCTCGTAAACACGCAGTCGTTCCTCAATTACGTCTTTGACGTCGTCGGGTCGCTGATAGAGAGCACCCTGGCAGACATCGCAAACGTTCTCGACGAGCGGTTTGAGGAAGAGCAGGTTGTAGTTGCGGTTGCATTTCGAACAAATGCGCCGATTGGTCAGGCGTTCGACGATTTCGGATGGTGGCACGTCGAGAAAAAACACTCTCGTCAGCGCAGCTGCGCAGTGCGAAAGAGTCTTCTCGAGAGCACGCACCTGCGCTAAGTTGCGAGGGTAACCATCCAGAATGCAGCCGCGGTCGAATTTCTTGTGGCACAACTCCCTGGAGACAAGGGAGTCAGTCAGATCATCTGGAGCAAGTCCGCCGCTGGCAAGAAATTTTGCTAGCGATGGGTTGGTGGCGATTTCTGCCCGAAAAGCGTCTCCCGTGCTGAGATGACCAAGACCAAGCAACGGAGCTGCCTCCAGCGCTGTGGTGCCTTTGCCCGAACCGGGAGGTCCGAACAAGATTATTACTGTGGGTGTGTGCAAAGCCCAGACATACACGCGTCTCCAGCGTGCAACAAGGCGTCGCAACACTGTCGTCATTTTCATGCTCCTTCTCCCTTGCAGGTACAACTTTACGTGCGGCCATGGGCCGATAAAAAAGTTATAGATAATGGGCGTTTAGTTAAGAATCGGAATCCAAAGCTTGGATAAAAAAAGACATCTTTAACTTATACGAATAAGTCCCGCAAGCACCACATGTTTGGGGATGGTGAACGGAGCTATCTGGATGCCAAGTGAACTTTTGATCTAGCGTGCTTGCACGAGAACTGTGAGCAGCTAATGAGCAAGCTGCGCTATTGAGCAGACCTTGGTCTGGCGCCGGTCTACTAGTGCCTTATTATCGAACCACTGTTGAAGATTCGAACTTGCCAATTCTTGGCAGTTTGCTGTCGAGCCAGTGAAGAACTGCATCTTTTGAGGTGTTCAGCAGTATGCTCAACTCCTCTTCCCCACCAAGATCAGGATGTCCTGCGGCTTCCACCACTGATTGTTTCCACGCCTTGTTCACTTCTTGTGGTGAGGGTGCTTGCTCTGGGGAAAGTCCCAAAATTTGGCAAGCTTTGCGTATCTCTGGGGGCAACACAATTGCTATGGGTGTCAGAGAATCTGCCGTATTGCGCCGTTTCACAAATGTGCTTTCTAAGGTTCGCCTTGGGGCGGGCGGCAATTGGCCTTGTTCGAGCCGGACAGCATCATCGTCTCTGGCGTTACGGCGATAAAAGCTAGCTAGCATCGAGATCACACATTGAGTGTCTTCACTATCTGCTGGGCTGGCACTGCGTGCCTGCCGCAAAGCCTGTCTGTATCTCAATTCAGCTTGCGCTGTCTCTCCAGCACCGTCTAAAGCTTTCGCAGCAGCCACGAAGGCTCGCACCGCGTCGTTTTCAATCTCTACAGGAGCAAAGTTTGACTGCTGCTGATTGTCACTTTCGTGCATCTTACACTCTCGTGTCTTGTCCTGATATTCACAACGCCACCACTAAAATCAGGACCTTTATTGTGAGGCTTCTCTGTGAGGAAATAAATATAGCAAACCCTATATCTCAGTTTTGGTTAGAGGATAGTGGGGAGCATGCTATAAACCACCTTATGATTTCCACTAGTTGTAAAGAGATCTATCGGCAAGTCATTGAGCAGGCCAAACTTGCTTCTAAGTTTGCCTACTGCCCTTATTCTAAGTATCCGGTGGGTGCTGCGGTGATTACTTTCGACGGCCAGATTTACACCGGCTGCAACGTCGAAAACTGCGGTTACACGCAAACGATTCATGCCGAGCAGACAGCCATGACCAAGGCTATTTCGGAAGGGGCGTTAAAGCGTGCTCTGGCAGCTGGTTTGTCACAGTTAGAATTTATTGAAGCGATTGCAGTTTATGCTCCCAAAGGTTCCGATTCCTGGCCATGCTGCAACTGTAGACAATCGCTAAATGAATTTGGCTTGGAGATGAACGTAATCGGTGAAGATGGGAGCGGCTCAATTGTGTCGAAAAAGTTGAGTGAGTTGATACCTCACGCTTTCCCCATGGAATCTGTGCTGGCCGCCGTGTTTGGAGCTGATTGGCAGAAAGCGGCTTATCAGGGCGTCTCGACTGTTCTAACAAGCGAAAAAAAGAAAACAGGTGGCAAGCGGCGAAAGTTGGTGGAAGCGGCTAAAGAGGCGTCAACAATGGCTTATTGCCCTTACTCCGACTATCCTGTGGGAGCGGCAATTTTGACCTTCGACGATCAAATTTACACCGGCTGTAACGTTGAAAATTGCGGCTATACGCAAACCATTCATGCTGAACAGACTGCCCTGGCCAAAGCCGTTTCTGAAGGTGCGTTGCAGCGAGCATGCGATGCTGGTTTGAGCCAATTCGAGTTCATCAAATCGATTGCCGTATATGCGCCGAAGGGCGCTAAGCCGTGGCCAAGCTGTAACGGCAGGCAAGCGCTCAATGAATTTGGACTGCAGATGCAGGTCATAGGTGAAAACAGCAAAGGCACGATTATGTGCAAGAAGCTGAAGGAGCTGATTCCCTACCCTTTCCCCATGAAGGAAGTGCTGGCAAGCATCCACCGGGCCTCCCCGAAGACTTGAGATAAGGCTTCGGTTGAGATACGGCTTCGGGAGCAATTGCCCAGAAATTTCGCTGATTTGGTTGTGAAGTGAAAGAAGCGAACCGAAATTCCAACCAAATCGGTTGCAAAAGCGACAATTATTGCCTATAGACATAAAAATCGGCAAAACTTATGTCTATAGGTAATAATCGTCAATTTATTGGCAGAAAAACGGTTTCTCTGACATTTCCTCCCCTGAGAAGGAACAAGAGCAGATTCCCAAAAACGTCAAATGTTTAACTGTATAATATAGTTGGATACTTCAAAGGGAAAAGGTGGGAGAAGGACTTGTAGTCCCCATCCCAGCCTTTTCTCTTAGAGGTATTTGCCAATCATCCTTTTCGCCGTTGCCGGCGTCAGGGTTGGATCAGCAACAAGCAGCGCAGCCACGCGAGCGGTTACTTCAGGGGTGCGGAAGCTGAAAGGACCATCATCTTCGAGCAAGACGTCTGGCTTGCAGCCAAGAACCTCCTGATCGTCGGCATAGGAACCTTTTCTCAGCCCACCTGCCACTACGCTTGCGAACACCGCTGGCTCGCTCACCAGGCGGTTGTCGATGTACTGGGCGGTTTTGAACCGAGCCGACACCTGATCCATCACCCAGATATCGCAAGAAACGAATTCGGAAGCCGAATTCGAGACTACGAACTCGAAGGTGACTTCACCTTCGCCAGGTACCTCGAACTTGAGCTGCTGACGGTTGTTCCAGAGGTTACCAGGGATGCCGGCGCCTTCGAAGAGGGCCAAAACATTCCCGTTTCTGCTCACCCGAAGCCACCATTGCTGGTGCGCTGTGCCAGCCCAGAAGTTGTACATCGTCGACCCCGATTGGGCAGCTTCCACCTGGATTACCTTTCCAGGTTGAGCCTTCCAGCTGGCGTGCACTTGCCGACCATCTCCAGGACCGGATGCAGCAACCACCAGATGACCAGGACCGGCTTTGCCAAGCTGGAAAGCTTCCCAGCCCGTGCCGTCCATGGCGTGTGTGAGTCCGCCGAAAGAGCAGTTTGCCACCGAACCAAGGCCAAGCTTATGGCACAGTTCGACGGCGAAGAGGTAGGCCTCGGTCCATCCTGGCGAAGCGATTGAGCCATCGCCGTTCCAGGTGGTGCGAATCAGGTTGTCACCGCGGAAGGCGCGGATGAGGATGAGAGGGTTGTGGGGAGCCAACGCACGCAGGTTGCGCAAGACCACCGACCCGTGATTGAGTGGGTCGTCAGCGAACTGCGCCAACGCCTCTTTCTCGACATAGGGTGAACCGCACACGGTAGTGCCATGCTTGAGGTCACACACTGCGAGAATGTTGTTTGCGTCAGCCAGGGATTCCCATGAGAATCCGCTGTCGATGACGATGAGAGCCGGCAATCCGGCAGATGCGATTTTCATTGGGTTTCCTTTCTCCGCTTCTCGCAGCGGCGCGGCCGCACACGACTGCCGTCAGCTGGTAAAACCAGCCAACGGCGCTCATGCGCAGCTGAAGACCGAGCGTGCTCGGTAGTTAAAGTTGTCCGCACTGGCGAGCAGGATCTTTAGAAGACCCGCGCTGGCAGCGGAAAGCTACTCCTGGTCTGCACCGTCGGCGGTGCGGATGGAGTTGTCTGTTATTTTCGGTTTGGTTGGAAAAGCAGTGCTGTGAGCAATTTGATGATTATCGTTGTCACGCTGAGTATTATCTCGAAGCACAGCCCGCCAAGCACAAGAATGAGATCGGCAAGGAAGCCGAACAGACCTCGCGCAATGGGGACGCCGTCAGTGGCAGCGATTCCGCAAAGAACGATAAAGAGAAAACAGACCATCAAAATGGGGGAAAGTATGTTGAATAGTGCGTATTGGAAGAGTTGATGCATCAGGCTAAAAACCTCAAGGGGATAGACGGTTTCCAGCCAACTCGTTAACCTCACCCGCACGTCAAAGTTTACGTGTGAATGCTTGCTGAGCTAGGCAGGTTAGGCTTTTCGAGTCGGACTTTTAAAAAAAGAATTTATAATGGGATAAATTGACTCTATAGTTAAGTAGTCCCGATTCCTACTGACAACACCGCCAAATCATAGGAAAAGAGATTAAACTGTAGGATTAGACCAATTTGACACCGATAGTGCAGCTTTCATACCTAAAAGTGATTCCTTCCTACCTCAGCATTGCTTTTCATTGTTCGCAGCAGCCAAGCAAAGCAGAAAACGAGAGGGTTTTTGCTGTTATAAATGTCGTGTGACAAACCGGAACCTGGAATGAATTATTTAGAGGCAGTCGAGTATATCCAATCATTTCCTGACATGGAGCGGGGCACACCAGGCTCCCGCGGCTTGACAATGGGGCTTGATTCAATGCGCTCACTCCTGGACAGATTGGATAACCCCCAGAAAGATCGCAACACCGTGCATGTGACGGGCTCTAAAGGCAAGGGCAGCACTAGCACTATGATTGCTGCTATTTTGCAGGCAGCCGGTTACAGAACCGCTCTCTACACCTCTCCTCACCTGCATTCTTATACCGAACGGATTGCTCTGGGCTTAGAGCCCATCTCCGAGGAGATGTTTGCCGCCAGTGTGGCCGAGATTCAGCCCCACATCGAAGAGGAAGGGAAAAAGGGAAACGGCTCCCTCTCAACATTCGGAATCTTGACAGCCTTGTTCTTCTACATGGTTCGCAAGGCTGCGCCAGTGGTTGACTGGCAGATAGTGGAAGTCGGTATGGGGGGCCGTTACGATGCCACCAATGTGATGGAGCAGAAAAATCTTGTCATCATTACCCCAATCAGCCTGGAGCACATTGAGGTGTTGGGCTCCAGTCAAACAGAAATCGCCAGCAACAAGGCTGCCATCATTACCTCCGGTTGCACTGCCGTTCTGGCGCCGCAAAAAGATGCTTCTGTGCGCAGCGTCATTGGTAGGCAGTGCCATCAAGTAGGGGCTGGTCTGGTCGATGTAGGCAGCAAAGCATTCGCAGTTAAACGCAAGCACCAGGATTTACATGGCCAGACTTTTGAGCTGATAAGCTCCATGGGAAATATTGAGTTGCAGACCCCCATGCTGGGTGGTCATCAAGCAACCAATGCCGCTGTTGCTGCTGTTTCGGCACAGGTTTTGGCCCGCGCTGGTGCCACCATCTCTGATCAGGCAATACAAACCGGACTGGCGAAGACAAGCATTCCCGGTCGCCTCGAGTTGATGCCGCCGGTGCAAGTTGTGGGCGAGCCAACAATCCTGGTTGATGGTGCCCATAATCATGAATCAGCGACCGCTTTGTCTGACGCTTTGAAGAATCTGTTTCCGGAGCGCAAAGTCATTTTTGTCATTGGTGTGAACAATGACAAGAACATAAATGCAATCTGGCGCGAGTTAAACAGTTTGAGCAAGATGGTGATTACGACCAAGTCTCACAACTTGAGAGCGATGGATCCGGAAGCACTTTCAGATGCAGTCAGTTTTCAGGCAACCGGTTTAGCGCGCGCCACCACCTCGGTGATTGAGGCCATGAACCTGGCTCTGCAAGAAGCAAAACTCGACGATGTCATCTGTGTCACTGGTTCACTGTATGTGGTGGCAGAGGCGCGGGATTATTTGCTCAAACGCTCCGCCAAGCCTTAAGAGTTGTCTGTTCAGTTTCGAATTTTGTAAAAGGTCTCGCTGTCTCGAATATCAGACGGAGTGCGATTGTCTTTGCTATATGCGTCACTTCCTTCGCCGTGAAATTCAGCCTCATGATGTGGTTCTTTTGCTAAGCTGGGGGCGGACTTTGGCGTCGCCGGAGGTTTTTTGGCAAACTTTACAGTATGCGCCTGTTTAGAGGCTGTTGTCTCTTTCTTTGTTCGCACCGTATGTGGTGCGGCGGCGGCGGGGGAAGGAGGCGATGTGGGCGCGTTGCCTGCTGGTTTGGCAGCCGGCTTTGGACTGTCAGGAATCACCGCTGAACCAGTGGGCATCCCCGCAGCCGCGGGATTGGTCGCAGCCGCAGGATTGGTCGCAGCCGCAGGATTGGTCGCAGCCGCAGGATTGGTCGCAGCCGCAGGGTTGGTGGTCGGCTGCGGACCTTTCTGGTGATCGTACCAAAGGTATGCGCCGGCGCCGGCAACGCCCAGTCCCGCAACAACAGCGACCATGGTTAGAGGCAGGATGATTGAGCTCTTCTTCGCTGAACTCTTTGTCGCTTTGTCTGGACTCTTGGTCGGTTTATCTGAACTCTTTGTCGCGTTTGCTGGTTTCGGCGCGGGCGTTGCGGTTGGCACCACCGGCGAAACAATGACTGGTGCGGGGCTTTTTTCGACTGTGGTTACTTTGGCGGATTTGCGCGTTGGTTCTTCTAGACGCGATGTTTCCATGGCTTCCGGAAAGGTGTTTTGAATGGCTGTGCGCAATTCCGACATCGATTCGTATCGATTTTCCGGATTTTTTGCCAATGCCTTGAATACCACTTCCTCAATTTCGGGGGGAATTGAAAGCCCCGTCATAAGATCCGTAAAATGAGGTGGTGACTGGTGCATCTGCTTGCTGATGGTGTCCAGGAAGGAGGCGCCATGAAAGGCTACCACTCCCGTTAAGGCTTCATACATGACAGCGCCGAACGAATAGATATCAGATCGTGCGTTGAGGGCGTAGCCACTGCATTGTTCAGGGCTCATGTATTGCGGACTGCCCCACAGTTCGCCGGTTTGGGTCAGTCGCTGTGATTCTTCTCCCAGTTTTGCCAGACCAAAGTCGACAACTTTGACATGCTCTTGCGTGCCTAGATCGACGAGCATTATGTTTGCCGGTTTCAGATCGCGGTGAACGATGCCTTGCCTGTGGGCATGGTCGACCGCGGCGCAGACCTGCATGAAGATATCTCGGGCGCGTTTCAAAGACAGGCGACCCGTGGTGGAAATGACTTCCTGCAAGCTATTGCCCTGCAGGTAGTCCATAACGAAGTAAGGTTGTCCTGTCTCGCCGATGATGCAATCGTAGACTGTGACTATATTTGGATGATTCAACTTACTGAGAGTCTTTACCTCTCTGTCGAAGCGCTTAATCAACAAAGGATCGTTCAACAGTTGCACTTTCAGGGTCTTCACGGCAACGATGCGATCCACTAGCTCTTGTTTGGCTTTGTAGACGACACTCATGCCTCCCTGCCCAAGTACCTCAAGAATCTCGTAACGACCGCCCGCCAACTTGGTCCCAATCAGCGGATCTTGCTGGGGGGTGGACATCATTTGTTGGATCTCGTCTACCGTCGGCTCATAGTTGGACGAGGCTTTCACAGTCTGTTTCAGTTGTGGATTTTCTGGTTCGCCAGACACGATCTCTCCCTCGCAGCTTCACAAGGATATTCTAACCGCGCTATGGATTCGCTGCTCGCCTATCTCGAGCGGTGATGTCGCCAAGCTGTCCCATCTTTTGCACCTTGAATCCGGGCGGGATCTCAAAAGTGTCGGCAGAGGGGGCGGTTTCCGTGTATTTCAGCAGCTTCATTGTTTCTCTGCCAGTCCTGCCTGAAACAGTGGTAGATGACACCAGGCATCCGGTGTCATCGCCAGTCCAAGTGACATACTGGGTGCCGTTCTTGACCCAGGCATAACCGTGGCACTTGTATCCATTTACTACTTTCTCACCGAGGGCTCTGCCGCTCAATTTCTTTACCTTTTCGTCGTTCATTGGTCCGCCCTGGGCATCGCCTGACATATCGGTAATCCAGGCCATCTTTTGATCGACTAGAAGCATAACGCTCCTCTTCTTTTCGTAGTCGATGATTGTTTTCGTCTCTTTATCTGACCCGGGAATTATGCTGTCGATGCGCAAATGTCCTTTTCCGTCTGAGCACATCCTGTATTTGGCCGGCCCCATCGGCGTAGTGCGATCGTAAAGCGCGTCGTAGGCTTTTCCGGAAACATCATTAGCCAGAAGCGGCTGTCCGATGCTGGCGACGGCCCAAGTTAAAGCTATTAAGAACGACCTCTTCATCAACGCAACTCCGGAACGGGAACCCTCAATCTTAAACTGGATCTTCGTTGACAACATTAACAGCAATGTTCAGGCGTGCCATTGGCTGCGTTAACTGGCACTATCCATGGTGGCTCACTGTGACTGCGCTGCTTTGGCTGGACGTCTCAGTAGCTTCGCTAGTCGCAAATACGCTTGACATTTAGGTTTGCAATCGGGCTTGCTGGATTTTCAGTTTTGCAAATCACACAACTGGCGCAGGCCGACACGCTTGACATCAAACAAGCTTTAGAAGCTCATGAATTTAACTTTGTTGAAAACTGTTACTTCATATTTCTATGATGAGACATTATCTGTTTTTCCAATTTCGTTTCTTATAACAACCGCCAACTCAACAAGTACTGCCACCAAGCAAAGCCTATTAGGATCTTTTTGAGATCTGATATTGGCTACTGTCAGAACTCGCCTTAAGGAGGTCTTGCCACTGACAGTCACTGCCCAAAGCTTCCAGCTTCGCCATTGATTAAGACCAGAGCAGACATCAACCACAACTTGCTTTCCGCGCCACTACATACAGTGCAGCAAGCGGGCGGAAGGCGACAAATGCAAGGACCAACTTTAGTTGACCCTTACCACCAGTCGAGCATGCCCGCTTGCCTGGAACCGCCACGACCAGGAGTCCAAAGAGGAATCCCATGAAAAAGTCATCTAAGCCAGGCAGCCTTTACGAGGAGAGGATTCGCAAGTTTGCGAGTCATCTTGCCCCGAATAGTGTTGCCATCATCGTCAGCAATCCGGAGCGCACGCGCAGCAACGACACCGAGTACGAGTACCGGCAGTCGTCTGACATGCTCTACCTGAACGCCTTTCCTGAGCCTGAGAGCGCTCTGGTCGTCACCAATTGCGGTGGCAGACTGAAGCTCATCATGTTCGTTCTGCCCAAAGACCCGGTTAGGGAGACCTGGACCGGCATTCGCATCGGCGTCGACGGCGCCCGCGAGCATTACCTGGCAGACGAAGCTTTCACCACAGACAAGTTCGCAGACGTGGTCGGCAAGCTGATCGCGCGCGCTGACTGCGTCTACTACAAGCTCGGCCGCAACGAGGAGTTCGACAAGAAGTTCCTGCCGCTGTGGGAGATGGGTCAGCTTTCGCTGCACAATCCTGAAACCATCATCCACGAGATGCGCCTCTTCAAGTCGGCAGACGAGCTCGTGCTTCTTCGTCAGGCTGCAGCCATCTCCGCTGAGGCTCACATCAAGGCGATGAAGCGCTGCCGCCCGGGTCTGGCTGAATATCAGCTCAAGGCCACTCTCGAGCAAGTGTTCACCGAGAATGGTGCCGCTGCGCCTTCTTACGGCACTATCGTTGCTTCCGGCAACAACGCTTGCACGCTTCACTACACCAGCAACCGCGCCACCATACAAGATGGACAG
>Ga0182024_10012938_pt1 | contig 16414 bp, 8 predicted proteins | sample P32metaG_FD_120480 | JGI IMG/M metagenome (GOLD analysis project Ga0182024, IMG submission 120480) | Permafrost microbial communities from Stordalen Mire, Sweden - P3-2 metaG (Illumina Assembly) | ecosystem: Environmental > Terrestrial > Soil > Wetlands > Permafrost | place: Sweden: Stordalen... | reverse complement strand
TTGGCGTAGGGGATGGTCAGCAACTCGGCGGAGACGGGCGTGGTGATGAAACTCACCGTGCGTGTGCCGTAGCTCTCGAGATTCTCGTAATCGTTGCGGAAGGCGGCGACATCGGCGTAGAGCTTGGGGGCGAGAAGTTGGCGATAGCCGGCTTCGACGCCCACCAGCACCTCCGATTTAAAGGTGGGATCGCCCTGGACGCGAACCAGGACGGCCGGCGAGACCAAATCTACGTCGGTGAGCTGAAGGTCCCGATCCAGGCGTCCGGGAGTGCGGACGGCCCGCGACATGGCGGCCCAAAGAGCCGCATGGGGCAGCGGGTTCCAAAGCAGACGGGCATTGGGCTCAATTTCAAAGCCGGTGTAGTTGTTGTCTTCGAACTTCGAGCCGAGCGTAAGAGTCAGGCTTTGCGGCAGCAGGCGAATGGCGTCCTGAAGAAATGCGCTGTAGACATAATCGGTTTGCGAGTGCGGCTCAAAATCGACTGTCGCCTGGGTTTGAATGACATTTCCGGGGCTAAGGCGGCCGCCCGCGCCCCAGATGACATCCTGCCGCGGAAGCATGGTGAGGTGATCGATGAAGTCCAGATCGATGGTGCTGCGCGTCTCTCCGAACTCCATGCCCTGACGGTTGGTGCGGTCGAAGTAGGCTTTGCCGTGAAAGTCCGATCCGCCACTGTAGCGATGTTGCCAATCGAGCACGATATCCCCGCCAGAGATGGTGAAGGTGTCGTTGACAACGATTTGCGCGAGCGGCGCGTAACTGGCGTAGCTAACCTGCTGGCCGGATGTGCCTGTGTAGGCGTCGGCTTCGGCGGTGACAGCGTCGCGTGGAGTAGGGGCCCAATCGGCGCGGAAGCCGCCGTGGGCGAGATGCCAGCGGTCGTAGGCCTGGTAATGCGGATTCTGCTCGTCTTCGCGCACGAAGCCTTTGGCGAAGAGGCGGTATTGAAAATCATCGCCGCGGTGCAAGCCTTCACGCATGCTGCCGTTGAAACGGTCCACGTAGCCGCCGGAGCCGGAGGCGAGTGCTCCCTGCGTGTCTTTTGCGTGCCTGGTGATGATATTGATGACGCCGTTGACGGCATTCGCGCCCCAGATGCTTCCTCCGGGACCGCGGACGATCTCGATGCGCTCTATATCGTCGAGCAATACGTCCTGGGCATCCCAGTAGACGCCTTCGAACAGCGGTGTGTAAACGCTGCGGCCGTCAATGAGCACCAAGACGTCTTTTGAATACGGACTATTGAACCCTCTGATTCCGACTGCCCATATATTGCCTTCGAGCTCGGCAACTTCCACGCCGGGAACCGTGCGCAGCACGTCCGGAAGGGTCAGCGCGCCCGACCTGCGAATATCGTCGTGGGTGAGCACATAGACCGCTGCCGGGGTCTGCCAGAGCTCCGCCGGTTCCTTGGAGACGGAGGTGACTTCGACGTTGCCGAGTTCCTCCAGCGAGAGACGCTTCAGCTTGTCCGTCTGCGAGGCATCGGCCGCGAGGCAGAGATGCGAAACGGCAAAGGTAACCAATCCACAAGCGACGACTCTCTTCAGTACCCCTCTAGCTAATGAGGGCACACGAACACGTACCATGGAGAGGCTCCAGAATGTGAAACTCCAGGAACAAAACAGTTAGGGGGAAGGCCAAATCTACAAATTTGATGTCAAACGGCTGCAAAGAGTTGTCTGTAAATTTGATTTTTCTAAATGGGGCTGGGCCACAAGTGAGCGTAGCGTCTCCAACAGTTTTTCCGGATTGCCTTTGCGGACAAAGGCCTGAACGAAGGGGGCTACGTCGGCAGGCAGGTCGCCCAGATCGGAAAGAAGCAGGATTGGAGCCGAGGGGTAGCGGGCCTTTACCTGAAGTGCAACGTGGCGAACGGAGATATTCGGAGGGAGGCGGTGATCGAGCAACACGGCGTTTACCGGCTCATCGTCTGGGAATTTGAGGCCGCGCAGAGTGACCGGCACAGGCAATCCCCTGAAGCCCACCGATTCCACAATGAACCGGTAGATCTGCAGATGCACGGGATCGTCGTCAATGATCAGGACCGAAGCTGTTGGCGGCATACGGGGAACGGGCACTCTAAAAAAATTTGTCCAAGTTGTGCCATTGATCCGGTTTTTTTTGCAAGTGAAAATTTCTTAAAGGCGGCCAGGCGCCCCGGGCTGCGCAGTCCGGCCTTCGGGCAGTCTTACGGCTGGCGTTCCCAGCCCCTGAACTTTGAGTAGTGGGTCAGTTTGAGGGGGCCATCCCTCAAAAGCCAGGGTCCCGGGTTCATTTTGCGCAACTTGCGGTGCGCGACCCACTCACTGAAGCACGAAAGCCCCTCGTTTCCGAGAGGCTCCCGTGGTAGATCGGGGAAAGTGGAAGGGGGAAGCGGTCTAGAAATCTTCTGCCAGACTCATATTCGGCTTCTCTGGATGCTTTTCCTCCACATGCAATTTGAATTGTTCCGCAAGCCAGGTAACGTTCTCTTTTGAGACCGCTGCCTTCGCGTGACCCTGCGGCATCGTCTCCCCACAGGCCGAGCAGGTTCCGTCTTTGGGGAATCCATCCTGATGGCAGGAGATCTTCAATTCTGGCTGCACGTGCCTAATCTATTCTCGAGTAGCGGTTCAGCCATGTGATCTAAATCACTCCACGTGCCCTTTGCGTAATTTACATACTTCGGCGAAACAGTTTCAAGCAGACCCAGTATGAGCTTCGACCGCCGATAGACACGCCGTCTATCCGTGTGCCGTGAGACAATGCCCTCGGCGGCGTTCCCCGCACTGAATTCAAGGCCGCCGGACAATATTGATTTCTGGATTGATTCCTGGATTGATTCCTGGGGATTCATGGGCGTAACTACGCAATGTGTCAATCTGCTGTTCGGGCGGCCGCTGGCGACCAGCGAAGAACGCGCCGAGCATATCGGCCCCCTGGCGGGGATTCCCGTCTTTGGGCTGGACGCACTGAGCTCGGCCGCGTACGGGCCTGAAGCTGCCCTGACCCTGCTGATTCCGCTGGGCCTGCTGGGCGTGCAATACATTGTGCCCGTGAGCACGGCGATCGTGATCCTGCTCACGATCGTCTATTTCAGCTACCGGCAGACCATTGAGGCCTATCCGCAAGGCGGCGGTTCCTATACCGTGGCCAGCCAGAATCTGGGCGAGGGCGCCGGTTTGCTGGCTGCAGCGGCGCTGATGATCGACTACATTCTCACCGCTGCGGTGGGCATCTCGGCGGGCGTGGGCGCTTTGATCTCGGCCGTGCCTTCTCTGCAGCCGCACACGCTTGTGCTGTGCCTGATCGTGCTGGCACTTCTGACCATTGTGAACATGCGCGGCGTGCACGACACAGGCGTAGTGTTCATGATTCCCACTTATTTGTTTACGGCGACCCTTTTGATTGTGATCGCCGTGGGCGGATGGCAGGCTGTGCACGCGGCGGGGCACCCCCAGCCGGTGACACACATGCCTGCGATTCCACCCGTGACCGCGGCATTGAGCTGGTGGCTGCTGCTGAAGGTCTTTTCTTCGGGGTGCACGGCCATGACCGGCGTAGAGGCGGTGAGCAACGGCGTGATGGCCTTCCGCGACCCCACGCGCAAGAACGCCAAGATCACGCTGACGATCATCATTACGCTGCTCGGGATTCTGCTGCTGGGAATTGCGCTGCTGTGCCGCGCCTACGGTATTGCCGCCACCGACCCCGGCGGCTCCGGCTACGAGAGCGTGCTCTCCATGCTGACGCGCGCGGTCATGGGCCATGGTTGGTTTTATTACCTCACCATCGCCTCGGTGCTGCTGGTGCTGGCTCTCTCGGCAAATACCGCGTTCGCCGACTTTCCGCGGCTCACGCGCGCCATCGCGAACGACGACTACATGCCGCGCATTTTTCTCATTCGTGGGCGGCGCCTGCTCTATTCCTGGGGCATTTATGTGCTGGTGGCGCTGACGGCGCTGCTGCTCGTTGTATTTGGCGGCGTCACGGACCGGCTGATTCCGCTTTACGCGATCGGTGCGTTTACGGCCTTTACGCTTTCCCAGGCAGGCATGGTGATGCACTGGAAGCGCGAGGGCAAAGCTCCAGGGCGCATGTTTGTGAATGGCTTTGGCGCCGTGGCCACGGGCATTACAACAGTGGTGGTGCTGCTGGCCAAGTTCGTGGAAGGCGCGTGGATCACGGTGCTGCTGATTGCGGTGATGATCGTGTTCATGCGCGCCGTGAATCGGCATTATCGGCACGTGGACAGCGAAATCAATCTTGACCGGCCCTTTATCCCTGCCGAAGTAAAGGAGCCCATCGTCGTCGTGCCTGTGGACCGCTGGAGCCGCGTCAGCGAAAAGGCTCTCTCTTTCGCATTGTCGATGTCGTGCGATATCCGCTGCGTGCACGTGCGGACCAGCGACGATCCGGACCCGTTCTGCGATCAGTGGGATAAGGATATTGAGGCGCCGCTGAAGGCTGCCGGAAAGTGCGTTCCCAAGCTGATAACGCTCAAATCGCCGTATCGTTACATCCTCCACCCGATTGTCGATTATGTGCTCGACGTGGAGCGCGAAAGCGAGACCTGCAAGGTCTGCGTGCTGATTCCGGAACTGGTGGTGCGGCACTGGTGGGACAGCATTCTGCACAACCGCCGCTCCGACCTGCTGAAAGTGATGCTGCTTATGCGCGGCAACAAGCGCGTCATAGTCATCAATATTCCCTGGTATCTGGAAGAGGACTGATCCGCGCCCGCGGCGCGTCCCGTCAAGTGCGGGCGAGGCCCGTGCTTTCTTTCTGCTCCAGCGTCCGTCCCAAGGAAGGTTCTGGAAAAAAAGGCTGCCCGGGGACGCGCCGGCCGGGGCATTGCACGGCTTAACGGGCTTCGTGAAAGACGGGGGGAAAGGATAGTCTAGGAGGGTACCGGAAAGCAGCCGGAAGATGTCTGCCGCGGTTCGAAACCCGGCGGCGACACGTTTGTGTGAGCACGGTAGTGTTGGAGGAGAGTTTCAAGTTGAACAGGACGATCCTATTTCGAATTTCGGCTATGGTTGCGATGGCGCTTGCGCCCCTGGCAGCCGCTGGCCAGGTAAACCCAGAGGCAGCGCCAGGTCCCGGGCAGGCCGCACCTTACAGGTACGAGGTATACGGGGGCGTTGCCTATACCCGCTTCAGGCAGGCCACCGAATCGTATAGCGGATTGCTGGGAGGAAAGGTGCAATTGGCCCGCGATTGGGGAAAATATTTTCAGCTCGTCGCATCGGGCGACTACTACACGGTGGGAACGGGCCACGAAAATCTGCCGAGTCCCGGCCACCCCTCAATCTACTCGTTCATGGTGGGGCCGGGAGTCCACGCTAACCTCTACGGAAATCTCAGCGGCGAGGTATTCGCGGAACTGGGCGGAGAGCATACCGGGGGCGAGAGCATGACGCCCACAATCGCTTTTGCGGGAGGCTTTGGCGGGGGCCTGACCTACGACCTGCGCCGCAATTTGGCCGTGCGGCTAGCCGCCGACCGCGTCGGCGCATCGTTCTCACTGGCCAACAACACTCCGCAGCTTGCTTACTCGACGCACCTGACCTGGAACGTGCGCGCTACGCTCGGCGTGGTGTACCGGTTTTAAAAAACAGGGACTAAGGGACTACGGGACTGCGGGATCCCTAATGCAGCCAGCGAACGCTGGAGGGCGTGCGGGGCGGTAGGGGCAGGACGATGAAGCCTTCGCGCCAATGGCCATGTTCGCGGTGCGGAGGATTGCCGACAATGCGCATGGCGGCGGGGTTGTGCTCTTCCAAAGCCAGGCCGGGCAGGCCGCCCACGATGGCCTGCAACTGGTCGTGATTGGGCGGGCGGTTGGTAGTGAAGGGAACCGCCGCACGCAGCGCTCCATACGCTTCGGCCAGATCGCTGACGCGGGCACGGCGCTTGGCGGGCAGCGGTTTCAATTGCAGAGACTTCCAGGCGGCCTGAGGATAGCTTTCCACGAGCACACGCTCGAGCGACGCTGCCGCCGACTCAGGCGCGTCGGGTCTCGGCCGGGTGCTCAGACGACGCCAGCCGCGGCGGCAGAGCGCATCGTAAACATCTATACAGAATTCAGCAAACGACCTGTAGGTGGCCGGCTTGACCATGCCGGGAAGGCCGGTTTTGGCGGCGGTGTTCAATTGCCGCTCGCTGATGCGCGCATGTTTGAGCCCGTTTTCGGCGGATTTCCATGCCTGAGGACCATCGAGCATAAGGATGCGGATGTTGCGCACCGCGCAAAGGTGATTGAGGCGACCGGCGAGAATCTCGGGTTCGATGGGACCTCGATCGTGAGCTGCATCGAGGCCCGGGGGATGGAGAGGAAGAATCTCGCAGGTGACGGGAGGGTCCGGCAAAGGCGAAGCAGCGCGGCTGAGAACTACGACGCCCAGATCGGACCAACGGCGGCAAGCGAGATCGACAGAGAGCACGGCCATATTTCTGAGGGTACGGCTGCGGCGGGCCGTTGCGGTGCGGAGAATCCGATGCGCGGCGAGGGATTGCGCTGATTTGAAACTTCAGATCAAAACGGGACCGAAAAAAGCGGGGGATGCATTGCGCATCCCCGCAAGAGTTCGAAACTGACTGCTACTAGGATGGGGCTGAGAATGTTGAAACGCGCGAACGCAGCCCGGAATCGTTAGAACGAAATGTGCACGCCCGCCTGGAACTGCCGGGCAAACGTGCCGCTATATACGCCGCTGGTGGTTGCAAAAGAAGCCGAAGTCGGGCCGACGTTTGGCGTGTTGTACTGCGGCCTGTTGAGCAGGTTGAAACAGTCGAGACGAAATTGGATTTTCACGCTCTCCCACGTGTTAACTTCCTTCTCCGCCGTGGCGTCCCAGTTGCTGGTGTAATCCTGACGCAGCAGATATTGCGGAAAGGTACGGAAGTTTTCCGCGTTGGGCTGGATATTGGGATTGAACTTCGCTCCGTCCAACGGGTTGTTGTCGACAGCCAGGGCACTGTTTGCCACGGTGCGTGTGTCGAACACTGCCGTGTTGAAGACCTTGCCGCCCGTGACGTTGGCAGAGCTGTGCTGCACGTTTTGGAAATCCCTGTAGCCGTTCCCTGTGTAGATCACATTGCCCCATGACATCGGCGTGCCGGAGAGGAACTGGTAGATGGGGGAAAATTGCCATCCGCCAACGAAGCCGTCGATGATGCGATTATCATTGGCGAAGAACTGGCGTCCGCGGCCAATGGGAATTTGATAGGTTCCGTAGCCGGCAAAGTGGAACGGATAATCGGACGTCGTTTCGCCGTAGTTAAGCGGACCACCGGGGTTGAGCTGGTTAAATGTGCCAAGCAGACGCGACCATTCGAAGACGCCGTTGACCGTGAGACCATGCCCCATGAGTTTTGCGGCGCGCGCATCGAGTGCGTTGTAATCCGACTCCGAGCCTGGAATCAACTGTTCAGTTACTGAATTGGAGGCGAACTCGGGAAATGTCTCAAGATACGTCGTAGGAGCGATCGTGCTCGAAGTGGAGTTGCTTCCGGTCATTCCCGGAAGGCCCTTCAATGGGTTCGTGATGTTGGTGGTCGCAGGGCCTCCGGTGTAAGTGGCGCCCGTGAGCAGGTTGGTAGCGGCGATGTCGTAGTACTGCGAGTGGCTCAGATAGGGCAGCAGCGGGATCGCATCCGTTGTGTTGCTGTAGGAGAGATGCACCTGGTGGCTTTCGATGTAGCCCAGGTCAATCAGAATGGTGTTTCCAATCTGGTACTGAACGTCTAGGCTGAGGCGTTCTGCGTAGGGCACCTTGATCACCGGCGAGTAATACACCATTTTGGCGCCGAGGTTCGCGTTCACTCCGAGTGCGTTGCCGGTCGGCTGCTGAATCGGATTGGTTGCCGTGGGGAATGGGTCGTTGATGGAACCGTTGTTAATGCCGCTGTTGCTCGACTGAACGTAAGCGGTGGTCGCGGAGTAACCGTAGGTCTGTCCCTGGTTGTAGTCGTTAAACGGGTTGTTAAAGATGCCGAATCCCGCGCGGACCACGCCCCTGCCGTGCGTGAAATTGGGAGACCATGTGATGCCGAGGCGCGGGCTGACGTAGAAAGGAGCAAGGTGGTAGGCGTAGCGGTTGCTTGATGAAGCATACACAGCCCCGCCCACGGGCAGGAACGAGGCGGTCGGCTGAAGCGCGGTGCAAGCTGCGGTGCAATCGGTCTTATAGTTGGTTTCGGCCGCAGACGTCACTTCGTTGGTAGCCGTGGTATTGGAGTTATTCACCATGCGGTTCTGGCTTTCGTTCACCGGAATCTCATGCTCGAAGCGGACGCCTATGCTGACAGTCAGGTTGGACTTAACCTTCCAATCGTCCTGCGCGAAAAAGGCATTGAGGAAGCTGTTGTATTGAAATGCCGGCGTGATGTTTTCCTGGCCCCCGGTGGGAATGCCCAGTAAAAAGAGCGCCAGAGAGCTGCCGTATGTGGCTGGTGCTGCCGTGTTGCTGGCGGCAACGGGATTGCCGTTTGACTTGGTGAAAGTGAATTGGCCGTCGGCATAACCCGGAGTCAAATAGGAACCCTTGTACGCGCGAAGGTCGATTCCGGCAAGGATCGTGTTTGACCTAATAATCTTCGTCGCCGTGGAGTACAGCTGAATGGTATCGAAGTTCTCAATCGATCCGGGCTCGTTGCTGTAAGCCAGCGGGTTAGTGGCGTCGCTGAACGAAATGACGGGCAAAGCCAAAGCCGTGGCGTTCTGCGTTACGTAGCCGGGCAGACCTACGCTCGTGGGGCTGATTCCGCTGCTCGAGACGCCGTTTGTATTGTCGTACCGGGTGACACTGCCCCGTGTATCGAGAAACAGTGTCGGCGAGAAGGTATGGATTTCTTCTACCTGGCCGCCGGCCATGATCTGGTCGGACGTGGTGCCGGTCAGCGCGTTGTGGAAGTAGTTGCTGGCTTGAACCAGATAGCGGCTGCGCTGCGCGGTACCAAAGATTTTGTCCCTTGAGCTGATGTTGTAGTCGATGCGCCCCATGTGCGAGCGGTAATCCTGGATCGTGGGCGTGTAGGTGAAATAGTTGTTCTCGCCATCCGCCGAGGTGTTAGATCCCGAGTAGTTTGGCAACGGCACAGACTTGAGGTAGGCGGCGGCAATCGGGTTCACGGTAAGCGACGCGTTGGAAAACACGTTGCCGGGAATCGCGGTCCGCGTATAGCTTGAGGTCGTGCCAGTGGCAGTGTACGGGTTGTAAAGCTGATATGCCGCGCCTAAGGCGAGTAGCGCGGAGAAGTCGCCGTTCCGTTCGGCCTGCGTGGGTACGTCGCCCACCGTCTGCGCGGGTGGCTGCTGGCCGCGATAGGTCTCGTACGCATAGAAGAAGAAAAGCTTGTTGCGGCCGTTGAAGACTTTGGGAATCCAGATCGGCCCGCCGATGGTGCCACTGAATTGGTTAAGATGTGTTGCATTGGGAGCTGCCTTTCCTGTCGGCGTGAGATAAGGCAATGCAGCCATCCAATCGCAGCTATTCCCGGAGCGGCTCACGAAATTCCCGTCAAGTCCGGAGCAGCCCGCTGCCTGATACGTCCACCTTCCCGACCCATGGAACTGGTTGGTGCCACTCTTGGTGGTAATGTTCACCGTACCGCCGGAAGTGTCGCCATACGTGACGTTGGCGCCGAAAACGTCGACGCGAACTTCAGTCACTGAATCCAGCGCGGGGCTGAAGCCTGCCGTGCGGCCGCTATCCTGCATGTTGGGCACGCCATTCAGCAGCAGTTCGTTCGACGATGAGTTGCCGCCGCCCAGTGAGAAGTCATCGACGGTGCTGTTGCTAACCGGCGTAGCGCCCCCCAGTGCGTGCTTGCCCTTGACGACTGCCCCGTATTCAATGCGGGCGAAGCCCAGCGGTGACTGTCCGTCACTCGGCAAATCCTGCACCTGGTCCGTGGTGAGCACCTGCCCCACCGTGGCGTCACCGGTGTCGATGAGAGGAGGCGCAGCCGTCACTATGATCTGCTCTGAGGTCGCGCCGACCTGGAGCTTGACGTTGATGGTCAGGTTCTGCTGCGTTTCCAGCGTAATGCCCGCCCGTTCAAACGCCTTGAATCCCTGCGCGTCCACTTTCACGGTGTAGCCTCCGGGGAAAAGGGCTGGAACCGTGTAATAGCCATCCTGTGTCGAATTCACCTGACTCAACGCGCCGGTATCGGTGCTTGTGACTGTGACGGCGGCGTTCGATACGGCAGCCCCGGTCTGATCCGTCACCTGTCCGGTGATCGAGCCGCGTGAGTCCTGCGCGTAGGTGTACGTTCCCGCCAGAACGAGAAGAAACAATACAAAGCGCTTCATTAGATGCCTCCTAATTCGCTGCTGCGATTTTGCAAGGGTCGAGTTGAAATTCCCGGCGATGCATCGTGTGTCGTACGTTTCCCGGCGTGGCGAAAGGCGCCCGGTGAGGCGGCGGAGAGATTGGCTGCATGCGGAACACCTTTGTTTTGCCTGTTTTGCCGTGCGGGGAGTTAGCGGTTACTGGAACATCCGTCAAGGTAATGAGGCAGAGATACGAGTGTCAAGAAGAATCGTAGAACTAATAGCGCTTTTTGAAAGTTAAGGCGGTTAAATCCATAAGCTGGCAGAAATAGGAGGGATTGGCCCGGGAAAGCCGTCCGATTAGCCTGCAAAATTCCGCAACTCGGAACGAGCATTTCCGATTTCATTTGTCATGCGCGGCGCCACGGTGTACCGATCATCTCCGTTGCCGGCTCGTCCTGGAAAGATCAGAACGGGCGTCAGCAAGGAAACGCAGTCGCATGGAAAAAGGGTGATGCAGGCAGGGCCGGGGAAATGTGTGCATTGTTAGCGGAACGCGGAAAGACCGCCGAGTGCAGAGGCGCCGCGGAAATTACTTCCTCTAATTTTCAGCCTCGTCTTCTGCCGGGCCCTCAAAGCGCGGAAGCACGCATTGCAGTTTCGAGCACAGCCCTGCGGGTCTCTTCTTCTCGCTCGGGAGTAATGCGGACAATGGGAGTGGAGAGGCTGATGGCTGCGACCACGGGACCTTCGGCGGGGCGGAGGGCGGCGCTATAGCAGACCCCGCCCAGGATCGATTCCTGCCGATCGCAGGCGATTCCGGTCGAGCGGATCTGAGCGAATTCATCGAACAGGCGCGCGCGATCGGTGATGGTGAAATCGGTGCGGCGCGACAGGCCGTAGATCTCAACGATTTGCTCGGCAAGGGCACGGTCTTGAAAGGCGGTGATGGCCTTGCCCATTGCGCTGCAATGCGGCGGCAGGACGCGGCCGATGCGATTGGTGATGCGAATCTCGTGAAAGGTTTCGATGGAATCGAGCACGTGAATTCGATCGTCGTAAAGGTAGGCCATGCTGACGGTTTCATTGAAGCGCCGCGTCAGCCGCTCCAATTCGGGGCGCACCTTGTCACGCAGTGTGTTGGCCTGCTCGATGAGCCAGCCAAAGCGGAGCTTGGGGGCGAGCTGGTAGGTTCCGTCCACCGCCTGCTTCAAGTAGCCGTGTTTTTCCAGCGTCAACAAAACTCGGAACAGTGTCGACTCGGGAAGACCGGTCGAGACGCCGATTTCCTTGAGCGCCAGCGGCGCCTTGCCGTCGAAACAATCGAGCACCTCAAGCGCGCGGCCAATGGAGCGCAGGTAATACTGCTCGTTGGCTGCGGAGTCGTGGGAGTGGAGCGCCCATTTGGGAATGCGCCGCCGCGTGGTCTTGCGTTGCGTGGTGATGGAGTCTGTCTTGCTTTTCATCGAAGGGCGGCACCTTTACTTTGAGACGCTGTTCAGCGTGTTCTTGCAATTTATACGCTGTTCGGACTGTTGCGCGCAATAATTTTCATTTTTCCGATTTGGTTTGACACTCTGGTGGAAGCTGTGTAGAACAGGCTTTGCCTGATGATAGGCGCGGTTTCAACCACTCGCACGAGGCTCGACTCGGGGCCCGGTCAGCCGCGGAGCGACGTTCAAGGTGCGGGTAGGACCTGGCGCGATGGGCCGGGGAAGTGAGGAACGATGGATCGCAGAGATCTGATGAAAATGGGGGCAGGGGCAATGGTGACGGGGTTTGTTTCCAGCGCTTCGCCTGCGCCGGCAATTGCAGAGAACGAAAAGCCCGTGAACGACAACCCCATGAACGAGAAGAAACAACAGTGGGGCGTTTTTGAGCTCAAGGCGCAGGGACCTTCGGCCGGGAATCCATTTGTGGATGTTCAGTTTGGCGCGCGCTTCACGCTGGGCCATCGCACCGTGGACGCAGCGGGTTTTTATGATGGCAACGGGGTATACAAAGTGCGCTTCTCGCCGGATACCGTGGGGCGCTGGAGCTTTGAAACTACCAGCAATGTCAAGGAGCTTGCCGGACTGACCGGCGCGTTTGAGTGCGTGGCGCCGGCGGCAGGCAATCGCGGGCCGGTGGGGACGGCGCACCAGTTTCACTTTCAATATGCGGACGGGACGCCGTACTTCCCGTTCGGAACCACCTGCTATTCGTATGGATTCATCGGCGCGCCTTACGGAGACGAGACGCTCAAAAACCTGAAGGAAGCGGGATTCAACAAGGTGCGCATCTGTTTGCTGCCTAAGCCGCTAGGCAAGTTGCAGCCAGTGGCGATGCCTTTCGAGCGCATTGGCGAGGTCCTGCCGCCAAGCGCGGAAAACCCTGCAAACGACGAAGCCAACCCAGACAGCACAACCAGCGGAGAAAAATTCGATCTGGCCCGCTTCAACCCCGCCTACTTCCAGCATTTCGAGTCGCGCATTCAGGATCTGATGGCTGCCGGCATCGAAGCCGACGTCATTCTTTTCCATCCCTACGATGCGTGGGGATTCAAGGCCATGGGGCAGGAGGCGGACGACCGTTATCTGCGCTACGCGGTGGCGCGGCTTTCCGCATACCGGAATGTGTGGTGGTCGATCGCCAACGAATACGACCTGGTGCGCTCGAAAACCATGACCGATTGGGACCGCTTCTTCCGCATCGTGCAGGAATGCGATCCGTACAGCCGGTTGCGGTCGATTCATCACAGCCGCGTGATGTACGACAACTCCAAGCCGTGGTGCACGCACGCCAGTTTGCAGGAATACGACTTTGAAAAATCGCCGGAGCGCTTGGCGGCCTGGAATAAGCCCATCATCTATGACGAGATTCAGTACGAAGGAAACATTTCGCGCCGCTGGGGCAATCTTTCACCGGAGGAGATAACGCACCGCTTCTGGCGCGCCACGGTCTACGGCGTGTACGCGACGCACGGCGAAACCTACATTTCGACCGACGGGAGTCCAACCTGGTCCGATGCAGGCGAACTGCACGGCACAAGCCCTGCGCGCATCACGTTCCTGCGCAAGCTGCTTGAGAAGACCGGCACGACGGGCCTGATGGCAGCGGAGAATCCGTACTACCTGTATGCGGGCAATCCCGGCGCGGTGATTCTCTACTACTTCGATTATCACTGCGTGGGCGAGTACGAATTTCCGTTGCCGGAGAAAGTCGCGTTCAAGGCCACGATGATCGACCCGTGGGCGATGACGGAATCGCCATTGCCGGAAACCTTCAGCGGCAAAAGCAAGATCACGCTGAGCGGCAAGCCGTACATGGCGGTGCTGTTTGTGAAGGCTTAAGGTCGAAGACATGAAGATTTATTCGAGTCGAATCGCGCGCTCCGTTTGCGCAACGTTGCTGGGGCTTACTTTGTGCGCCTCGGCGCGCGCCGTCACAGTTGCCACTGCGAAGGGCGCATTACCGCGCGAGCTTTACGGCGCGCAGAAACTGCGCTCCGCGCTTGCGGAATTGAAGACGGCGCCGGCGGATGCGCGGGTGGTGGCGGCGGTGCGCAGCGCGCCGGAACTCGCACACTTCGATCTGCCCGAATTCTGGCCGCAGGCTCAGGAAGCGTTTCTGATCAAGCAGGTGGGCAAGACGTGGATCGTGACCGGTTCCGATGCTTCGGGCGTGCTCTACGGCGAATTGGAGCTGGCCGATCGCATCCGCGCGGCGAAGGCGTTGCCCGCGGGGATCGACGATATGGAACATCCGGCGCTGAAGCTGCGCGGAACCTGCATCGGCATGCAAAAGCAGGAGATCACGTACGACAATGCCGAGTACGACTATCCGTACACTCCAAAGAATTTTCCGTTCTTCTACGACAAGGCGGCGTGGATCAAGTATCTCGACATGCTGGCCGAGGAGCGCTACAACACGCTCTACCTTTGGAACGGCCATCCCTTTACCAGCCTGCTGAAGCTGCCGAAATACCCCGAGGCGCAGGAGTTGCCCACGGCGCAGCTCGAACAGAACATCGCACTCTTCAAGTGGCTCACTGCGGAGGCCGACCGGCGCGGCATCTGGGTGCTGCAGGGCTTCTACAACATTCATCTTTCGCACACGTTTGCGCGCGTGCATCATCTTCCGTACCACTTATCCGCGCCCAACGCCGAGGCCGCCGCCTACACGCGCTACGTGATTTCGGAATTTGTGCGCGAGTATCCGCACGCCGGCCTGATGATGACGCTGGGCGAGGCGCTGAGCCCACGCTACGGAGCGCAATGGCTCGCGCAGACCATCATTCCCGGTGTGCAGGATGGGCTGAGGGAACTCGGGATCACCAACGAACCCCCTATTGTCGTGCGCGATCACGCCACGGACATTGACGCGGTGATGAAGGCGGCGCTTCCGCTTTACGCGAACATCGATACCCTGTCCAAGTGGAATGGTGAATCGCTGACCTGGACCAATGTGCGCGGGCCGGTGCTCGACCGCTTCAAAATGCTCGCCGAATCTTCGAATGTTGCCATCGCCAACATACACCTGCTTTCGAATCTGGAGCCGTTCCGCTGGGGCGATCCGGATTTTATTCGGCAAACGGAAGCGAACTTTCAGCGCATCGGCATCGAAGGGTTGCATGTGTACCCGCTGCGCTACTGGGACTGGCCGTACGCGGGCGATAGCACTCAGCCAATGTTGCTGCAGACCGATCGCGACTGGATCTGGTTTGCGGCATGGGGGCGCTACGCGTGGAATCCGAATCGCGATCCTGAAAAAGAGCATGCTTACTGGGTATCGCGTTTTGTGGAGCGATTTGGTTCAGCCGAGGCGGGAGAAAAAATCCTCGATGCCTACACGCTCGCCGGGCCCTGCCAGCCCAAGCTTCTGCCGCGCATCGGCATTACGGAAGGAAACCGCCAGGCGCTCACGCTGGGCATGACCATGCCGCAGCTGATCGATCCCGCGCGCTTTAATCCCGCGGTGCCGCTGTGGACGGGCGACGCGCCGCCGGGCGAGCGGCTGGACGACTACGTGGCCGAAGAAGTGAAGCAAGAACCACACCATGGCGAGACGCCGCTCGGCGCGAGCGATGAAACCGTGGACGCCTCACACAAGGCGTTCGATGCAGTGAGCGCGGCCCAGCCCTTTGTGACGAAAAATAAAGCGGAGTACGAACGCATCGTGAACGACATGCACGCAATCGAGTTGCTGATGGAGTTCTACAATGCGAAGACCAAGGCGGCGGAGCAGGTGTTGCTGTACGGATACGATCACAATGAGACGCACTTGCAGCAGGCTGAAACGCTGTTGGCCGAGAGCGTGGACCATTTCCACGAGCTGACTGCGATTGCGGGTCCCGCGTATCGCACCGCGACGAGCATGGAAACCACGCAGCGCCAGATTCCATTCCGCGGCGGCATGAATCAGTTTCCCAACTGGCAGCAGTGCCTGCCGATGTATGAGAAAGAGCTGGCGACGTTCCGCAAGCGGCTGGCGCAGTTGAGTTCGGGTGCGGAGATCGACGAAAGCAAGCCGCCGGTAAATGCCAATGTTGCCAGGCTGCAGCAGATTGCATTCACGTTGAAGCCCGGCGCGGGCGAGGAGTTCACCCTGGAAAAGGGCGCGAATCTCTTCGTGGGCGCGAACGCAGCAATCAGCGATCTGGCGCCGGAACTTGCCGGGATGAAGGGAATCCGCATCGCGCCCAGCGAAGGCGGAACGCTGCACTTCGATCTCGCGGAGCCGGCGCAGATCTTGGTGGGTTTTGTGAGCAACGCATCGAAGAAGAACTCGGTGCTCGATCCTGAAACCGAGCAGTGGAACCTGGTGCTGCTGAATGCGATTACCGCGCCGAAGGTTCCGGCGATGGCGGTATGGGCCAAGCCCTTGCCGGCGGGCGCGAACGATCTCGACCTGGGCAAAGGGTTCTACGTGATCCTCGGCTTCATTCCTGCCGATACGCACCTGGCTCCGCATGTGAACTTTGCGCAGACGGGCAACGGAAGCGGGCCGCCGAATCTGGACTGGCTGTTCGAGTAGAGACAGCTTTTAGCTATTAGCTTTTAGACGCAAGCTTGGCTGCGGAGATTTGCTCGCAAGTGCTATGGACCATGCGGTTCCGTTGCCGGTGAGGGCTGCGCGTCCGCCGGCGCATCATGGCGCGCGAGCAGC
>Ga0182024_10012937_pt1 | contig 16415 bp, 18 predicted proteins | sample P32metaG_FD_120480 | JGI IMG/M metagenome (GOLD analysis project Ga0182024, IMG submission 120480) | Permafrost microbial communities from Stordalen Mire, Sweden - P3-2 metaG (Illumina Assembly) | ecosystem: Environmental > Terrestrial > Soil > Wetlands > Permafrost | place: Sweden: Stordalen... | reverse complement strand
GTGTCTGATGAGAAAATATTTGCCGCATGAGCGCCCTCCTTTCGGATTTGCTGCGCCAAAAATCCATCGCCGTGACCGGAATGGGAGCGTTTTCTTGCGCGGGCGATTCGGTGGAAAGCCTGTGGCGAGAGGCTCTCGCGGGCCGAGGTCTGGCGGCGTGGCGCAAACTCGGCGATGGAAAGGAGCCGTCGCCGTTCGCCGTTTGCAGCGCACCATGGGTGGATACGTCGCGACCTGAATTGCGCGGGGTCCGGAAGCTGGACCGCTCGGCGCAAATGGCGTGGCTGGCAGCGCAACAGGCGATGAAGCAAGCCCGGCTGGAAAATGTTTATGCGCCCGAACGCATCGGCATCATGATTGGTTCATCGCGCGGGCCGCTGGGCAAATGGCTCGAATCCAGGCCCAAAGGATCGGGCAAAATCGCGCCATCACTCGCCTCAGACTCCACTTTCGGCTCGCTGGCCGGGGCTCTGGCCCAAGCGTTCAAAATAAGAGGGCCGGGCGCGACGATTTCGGCAACATGCGCTTCCGGCGCGTTTGCCATAGCCATGGGCGCAGAGCAGATTCTCGTGGGCAAAGCGGATGCGATGCTGGTCGGAGGGACGGAGGCGCCGCTGCATCCGGAGCTGTTGGAGCAGTTGCAAGCCACGGGTATCATTGGATTCCACGAAGAGGCATCTCAATCGTGCCGGCCCTTCGATATCACCAGAAATGGAACCGCGCTGGGGGAAGGAAGCGGGTTTCTTATTCTCGAGTCAGCGACGGCGGCGGCGGCTCGCGGAGTAAAAGCCCTTGCGTGCCTGGCGGGTTGGGCCACGAAGCTCCAGGACTCGGGACGGACGGGCATCAAACCGGAGGGCACAGCTTTATTGGAGACGATGAAACAAGCGTTGGAAGCCGCGAATCTCCGCGAGCGGGACATCAGTTACATCAATGCGCACGGCACAGGAACAAAACTGAACGATGACGCGGAAGCACAGGCGGTCAAGGCGTTGTTCCAAAATGGGGCGAGGGACGTGCCTTGCAGTTCGACAAAGCCGATCACCGGACATTGTCTCGGAGCCACTCCTGCATTGGAAGCTATCTTGAGCATTGAAGCATTGCGCCACCAGATGATTCCGCCGACCGCGAATTGCAGGTCGCAAGACCCTTTATGCTCCGTCAATGTTCAGGCGTTAATTGCGAGACCGGCAGAGATCTCGGCCGTCATGTCCAATTCACTTGGGTTCTGGGGGTATCATGCCTCACTCATCTTTACAAAGGGTTAAAGAACTGTAAGAATTCGGGTTAAGCCACTGGGTGGAATCCCTGAGCGGTTCCGCAAGGTCCGCCTGATTGAATTGAGCGGGGGCCAATCTATAATCGGAGCGTAACAAAAGGCTTTATGAGCGTGAGCACGAGAGATCGTCTGACCGAAGATTTGGCCGCCATTGCCAGGGACGCGGAGGAGATTTTTGGCAGTGACGGAGATAATTTGGCGGAACGCGCGAAAGAGATTCGTGATCGCCTGGCGGAGGCGCTGGCGGCGACGGACAAAACGATCCAGCGGCTCGACGGGGCAGCGGCGTCCCCGGTGGGTAGCATTGGGGACATGATTCGGGACAAACCGTATCACGCGGTCGGCCTGGCGATCGGGGTGGGTTTGATCCTCGGCCTGTTGCTCAAGCGCAAATAGTCATGCCGGAAGCGGATCCCAATCCACCACCCACATTGATGCAGGCGTTTCGGCGCCTGCTGGAAACATTTGTCGCCATTATTGAAAGCCGGGTGGCGCTGGCATCGGTGGAGGTGCGCGAAGAGAGAGCGCGCATCATCATCATCCTGATGTTGGCCGGGGTGGCGATGTTCGCGGGCGCGCTGGCGGTGGTGTCGCTGACGGCGCTGGTGTTATTTCTATGCTGGCCGCACGTGGTGTGGACCCTGGCGGGCGTCGTTATTTTTTATACTTGTCTGGCATTGCTGGGCTGGCGGGCGTTACAACGTGAATTGGACAAACCGCTTTTCGCAGACACGATCGAGCAATTGAAAAAGGACGGTGAATGGCTCAACCCGCGTCATTGAAACAACTGGAAGCAAAGCGCAAAGCGCTCGTGGCCCGGAATGACAGTTTGCGGGAGGAGTTGGCCGGGCGCTGCGAAGAACTCGGGACCGCGTCGTTTTGGGTTTCGCAAGGTTACGAGCTGGCGGAACGGGTGTTTGCCAATCGCGCGCTGGTCTCGTTGGCGCTGAATTTTTTCCGCAACTTTGGCAAATAGGCGCGCGGGTTCACTGTTCGTAATAGTCGTCCAGCGCCAATTTACCGATGGCAACGGCGGGAATGGCGATGAGAACCCCGAGGGCGCCGAGGAGAGCGCCGCCGGCGAGAAACGCGAAAATGACGACGACGGGAGGGAGTTTCACGGCGCGACCGAGCACAACCGGGCCGACGACTTGGTCAATGCCGAAGCGCAACCCGAAACAAAAGACGCCGAAACCCACCAAGCTCCATGGAGAGCCGCCCTTGGCCACGGCGACGATGCTTAAAAGCGTCATGGAAACGGTCGGGCCGATGACGGGCACGATTTCGAGCACGCCCGTCACTAACGCCAGGATGAGGGCGCAGGGCAGGTGAAAGACGGGGCCGATGCAGACCCAGGTGGCGAAGGTCGTAAAGGCGACAACAATAAAAATGCCGCAGAAATAGCGCTGGAGGAGGGGATAGGCGGCTTCCAGCAGGCGTTCCAGGCGCGGTCGGCGATCCGGCGGCGCGAGTTTCAGCGCGCCTTGAGCGAGGTCGGGACCCTGGGCCAAGAAATAAAACAAAAGGACGAAGAACAGGACGACTCCGAAAGCCACCGCCAGCAACCAGCGCCCAAGCGTGGAGGCAGGCGCGTCTCCGATTCTCGCTTGAAGGCGCGCGAGGGCCCAATCGGAGACCTGTTGCGCGCTGATTTGGCGGCCAAACACCGTGACAGTCTCGCCTCCCAGCGAGCGGGCGGCGAAGGCGTGCAATTCGCCGGCGGGATTTTCCGCGATGCGTCTGGCCGCCGGTTGGGCCTTGTCAAATGCCCACCAACCGACGGCGGCAGTCGCGGTCAGGGCGGTTAGGAGGATTGCGGCGGCAATTGCCCAACGCGGGAATCGGGTGCGGCGCAACATGTGATTGACAAGTGGATCGAGGGCCAGAGCGGCGCCGCCTGCCAGCACGAAGGGCAGGAGGAGATAGCGCAAAGCGTGGAGAATCAGGCCCGCCGCCAGGAGCAAAACAGCCATGAACCAAGCCGGAAGTCCCGCGCGGTTCCGGGGCGGCTCATTTTGTATGGTCGTAGCAACGGGCGTCAAAGCGGCGTCCACTGGGCGGGCTTGATCGCGGCGGGCGTCGTATAAATGCGGCCTTTCCAGGCCACGCGATTGTTCCACCGCAGCCAAATGCTGTTCAACGCGATCAAACCGCCCATCGTGTAGCCGACAGGAAAGAGCAATCCGTAGAAAAAGGGAATGCCAAAATAAACGGCGCCGGACACATGCGTGGCGGCCAAGGCGAGTGAGGCCAGCGAAATCACGCAAGCGGCAGCGATGGAGCCCTGATGCCAGGCCCAAAGCGGGAGCAGCGCCGTCACCCATCCGAGCGCAAACGCCGCCAGCGCGGCCAGGAGAGCGCCGCAGGTTCCGCCGAGCATTTCCACGACATTCTTGGACAAGCCTTCCCAGAGTGATTCCAGATTGGTGTACATCCGCGTGCGCACGAGTTCGGCGGCGCCCAGGACGGCCAGCCGATGTCCGGCGCCTTTCACGCGACGCGCCAAGGCAGTGTCTTCACAAATCTCGTCACATACTGCGGCGTGTCCGCCGACCTTCTCATAAACGTGGCGTCGAATCAGAATGAATTGCCCGTTGGCGGCTGCATCTGAACAGGCGGGATCATTGACGCGCCGCAAATCGCTTTGGAACGCCAGTAAAAAAAAGCCCGCCGGAATAATCAATCGCTCCCAAAATCCGCCCAATTCCTGGAACGGCTCCAGCGAAAGCATATCAAAGTGACGTTCTTCGGCGGCTTTTACCGCGGCGGCGATCAACCCCGGTTCGGCGATGGTGTCGGCATCCATGAAACAGAGCCAGCCGGCGTTCGAGGCGCGGGCGCCCTGGCAGCAGGCGTGCGGCTTGCCGGCCCAGCCTAGCGGCAGGCCGCCGCTGTGGAGCAAACGCAAACGAGGGTCAAAGCACGCCAGATCCGAAACGATCGTGCCGGTGTGGTCGCTTGAATTGTCGTTGACTACGAGTATTTCGAGATTGGGATAGTCTTGCGTCAGGAGTCGCCGGATGCAGCGGCCGATGTTCGCCGCCTCATTGCGCGCCGGCACGATGACCGTCACAGCGCGGGAATTTGCCGGTGACGAGGAGCCGTTAGGCCGCAGCATTTCGTAATGGCGAAACGGCGTGACCGCGCGGATCAAAAACCACGACACCACTGCTGTCCACAATAGGGCAATCGCCATCATCCAGCCGTCTCCCAAAGGATCCGATCTGCGGATAATGCCATGCTCTGCCTGGAGAATAGTCCGGGCCAATGGCGCGGCTCCCAGCTCAGTAGTTGTGGCCGCGGCTGGCCTGGAAAACTTTGACCGCTTAAACCCATGCGTCGTTTTGACGAGCTATCCAGCGATGGCCGGGAACAACTCCTTGCCCGTGGCCACTCGTCGCGGAGCAAGCTACCAAGAGTTGTTCCGGAGCGTCATCGGGGGAAGCCTGCGTCCAGCGGTGCGGGAAACCCGGCTCTGACTGTTGATTACAGGCGTCCGGCCAGAACGGCATTGCTGTCCATCCGTTGTGTTCGGGAAGTCGCGGCGACTGGCTTCTTCATGTCGGTAATGTCGGTGTTGGTTGACAAAATCTTGTGCGGCTGACCGTCTTTGTCGCGCAGCAAATTCCAACGGCTCATTACCTTTATCTCCTGGCCCGGCTTTCCCTTGAAGGTAAGTTCCCCGAGCCAGTCAGCTGAGCGCAGCAACTGCTCCTTGGCGCTGAGCAAAAGCGCAATGTTGCCTTGAAGCAAACCGGCGAAATCCTGGCCCACGGCCTGTTCGGCGCTCCATCCAAAAAGACGTTCCGCCCCCGCGTTCCAATAAACGATTCGGTCGTTCATGTTGCGAACCAGGATGGCGTCGTGTGTCAAATCGAGCAAATCGGCTTGTTCTCGAACGCGCTCCTCCGCCGCAGTTTTGATGATGCGTTCATCCGCTTCATCCAAGGCGCGGCGAATGGCCGGAACAAGCCGGGCCAAACGCTCCTTCAGGATATAATCGGTGGCCCCATGTTTCAGGCTTTGGACCGCCTGTTCGTCGTCCAGCGTGCCGGAAAGAATAATGACGGGAACCTGCGGCTGATGCTTGCGGGCAAATTCCAGCGCGGCAAAGCCACTGTAACCTGGCAAATGGTTGTCAATTAGAATAATATCGAAGTGCTCGCGTTCGATGGCCGTCTCGAACTCAGCCCTTTGCAGAGCGTGAGTGATGGCGCAAGGCAACTCCCGATCGTCCAACAAGTCCAGAATGAGCGCGGCGTCCGCCGCCGAATCCTCCAGATGCAATATCCGCACACGAGTTAATTCTCGCGGCCCATTGGTCCAAGCTTCGTCTCGCCGTTGGATTCTGTTCATAAGTTTTGCATCTCTCGATGCGCTACGCCCAGCACAACCTCTTAACGTAGAGTAGCATCTAATATGAACTCCGCAACGGCGGGAGCCCTGAAACGCCTATCAGGGAATCATTTACAATCCGGGCGCGCCGTCGTTTATCCGATGTACTGGAGAATGGAGAGATTCATCACCAACACGCCACTTTCCAAGGCCGCCTGGTAGGCGGTTTGAGTCTGGGTCAGCTTGCTGAGCGTTGTGGCGAGATCGGCGCCGGTGTCGGTGGAGATCTGGGAAGAGAGGGTGGACCCGACGTTGGTGTTGTTTGTGCTGGCAGATTCGAGCGTCGATTGCACCACGCTGTTGGCGCTGATTTGACCGATAAGATGGTTATCATCGGCCTCTAATTTGGTGGCGTCGGTGGAGGTTAACGAGGCGGTGTTGCCAGAGGCTAACTTCTGTTGGAACGAAATCAGGTCGCTAAAGACATCGACGCCCGAGCCAGAATCGACGAGCAAACCTTGCGGGCCCGAGCCGGTGGTGTTGGCGCCCGGAATCTGAGTAGTGAGGCTGACGTTAGGGGCAATCTGGCCGCTCTGGACGTTGGTGTTGCCCTGGTAGGTCACAGCGGTGATGTTGCCACTGGAGTCATACGTGGCGGCAAATGGAGGCGTGGTCGTGTTGCTGCCGCCAAAAATATAGTTGCCGGAGCCATCGGTGGAATTGGCAAATTGGAGAATGGATTTAACATATCCTTCGACCGTGTCGGCATCGGCGGAAAGATCAGCGCTGCCGCCGTTGGCGCCGCCGGCACTCAGGGCAATCTGGCTGGCTTGGGAAACCAAGGATTGAATTTGATTGATAGGGTTGGCGGCAACGGCGGCGGCGGACTGCAATTGCGTAATGTTTTTTTGGTACTGCGCGTTCGCGCTGGATTGCGATTGGAGACTGAGCACCTGGTCCATCATGGCGGGATTGTCCTCGGGCTGCGTCAAGCTTAACCCGGAACTGGCTTCGCCTTGCAATTGATTCTGGCTCTGCTCCAGTTGATTCAACTGGGGCAGGTAATTCTGGGAAAACATCAGTGAGGAAACACGCATAGGCTTGATGGGTTCAGGAGGTCATGGTTAGCTTTCGTACGCCATGTCAATCACGGTCTCGAGCATATTGCTGACCGTGGAAATCAATTCGGCGGAGGCCTCGTACGCTTTTTGAAATTCAATCAGGTTCGTCATTTCCTCGTCCGTATTGACGCCGCTGACGGAAGACTGTTGGTTGCTCAACATTTGCGCCACCGTCTGGTTGCTATTTAGCTGTCCTGTCGCGATGTCGATGGAATCACCCAGGCCGGAAACCGTCGAGTCGTAGCTCGCTTGCAGAGTTTGGTTCTTGAGGCTCGAGATCGGCGTTGTCGCAAGATTAGCCAAATTGGAAGCGAGAGAACCGTCGTTGCTTACGGCGGTATTCAAATCGCTGGCCCCCACGGACGAATTGACCGCAATGTCCGAGGCGTCAGCGCCGGTGAAAAAATTCTCTCCGGTTGATGCGTTGTAAACGGTGTTGACTTGCGTGATGAGATTGGAGGCGACGGCATCCAGGCCGCTTTGGAGGGTGGCCAGGGCGCCGTCACGCGCGGTGATGTTGCCGCCGATGCTTCCGCCCGTGATCGTCAGCGGCGTGCCGGCATTTTGCGCTTGCACCATCAGGTTGCCGCTGCTGTTTGTGAAAGTCTGCAATTGGTCCGGCGTCGTGACGCCTGCAACCATCGAGACCCCGCCGATCGAAACATCGACGGACCCATTCGATTCGGTGGAGCTGGAAAAATTAACGTAGGAGGCAAGGTTTTGCAGGGTGGTCTGCCGTTGATCCACCAACGCGTCGGCGGTCCCGCCCGAAGCGGTGGCGACGGCGATTTGCTGATTGAGACCCGCAATGGTCGCCAGATCCTGGTTGGCGGCCGCAACGCCGGTTTGCACGGATTGATTAGTGTTGCCCTGTATGTTGGAAAGGCTCGCGGAGACCTGGTTAAATTGTTTGGCCAGGTTTTGAGCGTCGGCAATGGTTGTGCCGGCAGCGGCCTGCGTGTTGGATGTGGTCAGTCCGGAAAACTGGTTGAAGAGGTTGGAAATATTGGCGGAGAGGCCATTTGGGCTGTTGGTCGTGCTGTCGGTCGCGGAACCGGCTTGAAGTTGTTCGTCCAGATAAATCTCGGCGTTTTGCAAGGTGGATTGCTGGGCGGTATACGAACTGGTGACGCTGGTCTGGGAGACGACCTGGCTGTCCACGTAGGCGTCGCGGAATTGCTGGATGCTGGATGCATCAACGCCGGTGCCTTCCTGGCCGATGGGTGTATCAACTGGGAGCGCGCTCTGCATCACCAGTTGCTCGCGCGAATAAGTGGGATTGTTGACGTTGGCAAGATTGTTGCCCGTGATTTCCGAAGCCTGCTGCTCGGCGCTCAGGGAGGTGGCTCCCATATTTAACAATCCAAAAAGTCCAACCATAATCGCGTCTTTTTTAGCCGACCGCATTGCACAAGCGGCGCGCGGAAGTTCCGCCACCGGCGAGGTCTCCGCGCCCGTTGTAAACCGACGACGGCCGGGTCGGAAATAGAGTATTGATGACGCCCTGCATCAATTCGACCGAGCGACGCAGGAGCAAATGATTTTGACGGGCGCGCTGGCTGACTCGCACCAGCAATTGATTGTTCTCGTCCACCAGCGCCTTGAGCAAGGGCCGGTAATCCTCGGGCAGGGTGGCGATCAAATCGGCAAATCCAGCGTCCGGCGCCTGCGCCGCCGTCTCCGCCATGGCGCGCCGGCATTCCTCGCGCGTGGCGCGCGCGCTCTGCAGGGCGTCGCTTTGGGCCTTGATGACGCTGATGGATTGGAAGACTTCCTGGGAGGCGCGGGTCATGATGGAGCCCTGCTGGCGGTCCAACAAAGCCAGCATTTCTCCGTAATGCTTCAATTCCTCGCGCAGGGCAGAAATCAATTCTTGGGTCGAGTTAGTCATGGTCACTTCAATTTTGATCCGACAATGGAAATTGGGGAGGGCTCGGCGATGTCGCCGTGGCGCAACACTTGATGTGTCAACTGCGTTTTCAGGCTCTTGGCCAGGCCGAAGTCGCCGGATCGGCTGATCGTGTCCGCCAGTTGATTGTTGACCATGTCGTCGTAAACACCGGACGCCATTTTGTCGTCCGAAGAATCGGATTTGCGCGCTTCCTGCAAAATCTGGCGCAACAACACCGCCTCAAATTGCCGCGCGACTTCGCCGACTTTGTCCGCGTCGGAAATATTTGGGTTGCCAGCGAGCATTTCCAGCGGCACCTGCGCGGCCTGCACTTTAGGTTGTGTGTTCGAGACGTTCATATCACCGCATGATCAATTCGGCTTGGAGCGCGCCGGCTTGTTTCATCGCTTCGAACATGGACATCATGTCACGCGGGGTGACCCCCAGCGCGTTGAGGGCGGAGGCGACTTTTTCGACGGTGGGCAATTCAGGCAGGGGAACCATCGACCCTTTGTCTTCCTTGATGCTGGCGTCGGTGCGGGTGGTCGTGGCAGTGGTTCCCTGGCTGAGTGGCCCGGGCTGGGAAACGTCCTGGGTGGAGGCAATGCTGATGGTCACGTTGCCATGGGAGACGGCGCAATTGGAAATGTGGATGTGGGCGGTGGCGACAATCGTGCCCGTGCGTTCATTGATGATGACGCGCGCCGGCACGTCTGGGATGAGTTCGACGCTTTCAATTTGGGAGACGAAATCGATCTGGGATCCGACCCAATTGGTTGGGATTTGCACGCGCACCGTGGTGGAATCAATCGCGATGGAGCTGGCTGGGTATTTGTCGTTGACTGCCTGAGCCATGCGGGCCGCCGAAGTGAAATCCGGCTCGCGCAAAAGGAATTCAAGCTGGTTGTCGGTGACGATGGTGGCGGGAATTTCGCGCTCGACCAAGGCGCCATTGACGAGCGTTCCGACCGTCGGATGGTTCTTTTGCACGCTGGCTCCTTCGCCGCTGGCCGACAATCCGCCAATGGAGAGGGGGCCTTGGGCCACAGCATAAACTTTTCCGTCGGCGCCCAAGAGCGGAGTTTGAATCAGAACGCCGCCTTGCAAGCTTTTCGCGTCGCCCATCGAGGACACGACCACATCCAGTCTGCTGCCCGGTTTCTTGAACGCCGGAATGTCCGCGGTCACCATGACGATGGCGACATTCTTGGAAGAAAGGGAAGCGGTGGGAACGGTCAAGCCATAATGCTGAAGCAAATTGGCGATCGTCTGGATTGTCTCGACCGGATTTTTGTCGCCGTCTCCCGCCAAGCCACTGACCAGTCCGTAACCAACCAACTGGTTGTCGCGGGCGCCGGCCAGGATGGCGATGTCCTTGATGCGCGAACCTTCCCCCGCGTAAGCGTTGTTGGCGAGGAACAAGCCCAAGAATAAGAGGCCCAAGGCGAAGACCAGCTTGGCCAAGAATATGACGAAGCTGTGCTTCTGATAAAATGCGGCGGAACGTGACATGTGCTTGCTCAGAATGGGCTGACCTTGTCCCAGATGCGGTTGAACCAGCCTTTCCTCTGGTTGTCGGTGACCGTCCCATGGGAGAAAAATTGAATGGTGGCATCGGCAATATTGACGCTGGAAACAGAATTCGTTGCCGTAATGTCATCACGCCGCACGATGCCGCGCAAAATGGCGTCCTGTTTTTCGCCCGAAAATGCGGTCTGGCGCCGTCCCTCGATCACCATGTTGCCGTTGGGCAGGACGTCAATGACTTTGACGGCGATCATGGAATTGATCGTCTCCAGGTTGGCGATCTGGCCTCCGCCGTTAAAACTGTTCGCGGAACTGAAACTCATGGCCGGGTATTTGCCGCCTTTGGTGAGCAATCCGCTGGCGGCAGGTCCATACAAGAAACTGGCGATGCTCGCATCCACCGACGACGTCTTGGAGGTGGTGGTGTTGTTGTTGCGGGTGGCGCCGTTGTTTTCCTGGACGACGACTGTGAGAATGTCGCCAATGCGATGCGCCTTCTTGTCGGCAAACATCGAGGCGGGCGAGGTGTCGTCCTTCCAGAGCGAATCGGCGCTGAGCGTGGTCAACTGCCAGGCAAAAAGCAGGACCGCCAGACGGCCGGCGTCAAAGCGTGATAAGGATCGTATCTTCATTTTCAATTCTTCCGTAGAGGTCGTGATGAGTGCGCGGGTTGCGGACGCGAACAATTTGCCCGGCGGCTCCTTCTTCGAGGGTTTCTACTTTTAGGGAAATGCGCAGGGTGCCGTCCTGGTAAACCGCGTCCACGATTTGACCGCGGCGGATAATCGGGCGCAGGCGCAGGTAATGTTGCAGGACCGCCTGGCCGGGGGGAATGTTCTCGCACAACTCTGCTGTCGGATCGGCAGTGGACAAATTGATAAACGCTTCGTGATGCGTCAGCACATCGCGCCGTTCCATCGCGATATCGGCGTCCCGCAGCAATTGGCCGCGGATCAGGGGCGACCGCGCCACTGGCACTTCGCGCCACAACTTGGACTGCACTTCGACGCGCCAGGAGCCCACGCTTTCCTTGCCAGCCCACAATTCAAAGCCAATCATTGAATTGGGCAGGAGACCCTCGGTTGGCAGTTCGGTCAGTCTCAGATCCAATTCGTCGTCCGGCGTTTCCACGGGCGTCCAAGGCCGGGACAGTCGCACGTCCAATTCCCCACGTTGCCGGGTGTACTCACGTTGCAGGGCGGCGGAAAGCAATTCGGTCAGTTGGAAGTCCAATAATTGTCGTGAACGGCGCGTGAGAGAAATTTGAGCCGATCCCGCCCAATTGGTCGTGTCCAGCGCGGGAAACTGGCGGCGGCCCAATTCAATCACTTGTTGCCGGGTGAAAATATTCGTCTGGCCCCAGCGCGGGGCTGGGGCGAGCAGAAGCAGGGGCACGGTCGAGGTGGGATTGTTCAGAAGCTGTCCCAGAAAAACGCCTGAACCATCGACGGCGGCGGCTGGGAGCAATTGCCAGGCGTCTGGCGCGCCGAAGGCCCGGCCCGTCAAAAAGAGGATGAGCGCGACTTCAATGAGCTTGGTTTTGAAGGACCTCATCAGCGTTGAAGGTTGTTGGCTTGGGACATCATTTGATCTGCCGCCTGCACGGCCTTGGAGTTCACTTCATAGGCGCGTTGGGCTTCGATCATATTGACCATTTCTTGAACGACCTGGACGTTGGACATTTCCAAATAGCCTTGTTGGATGCTGCCGTAGCCCGCTTCGGATGGAGTGCCGGTTTCGGGAGTTCCGGAAGCCGGAGTTTCAGCGTAAAGATTGCGTCCCAAACTACTCAGTCCGGCTGGATTGGCGAAGCGCGTGATCTGGATCTGAAAGGTTTGGTTGCCGTTGGCGCCTGCCGTTGCCACGCTGCCGTTGGGAGCGACGGTGACGGATGTCGTTCCTGTGGCGATGGGCTGGAATCCCCCTTGCACTGGGAGGCCATCGCTGGTGGTAACGGCGCCGTTCGCGGAAAGCTTGAAGGCGCCATCGCGCGTGTAGGCCAGGGAGCCGTCAGGCATCTGGACCTCAAAAAAACCGTCGCCTTGAATGGCCATGTCCATCCGTTCGCCGGTCTGGGTCAGTTCACCCTCAGTAAAAACCTTGGCGGTCGCGACCGCTTGCGCGCCGTGGCCGATCTGTATGCCGGTAGGCAGGATGGAGTTGTTGCCCTGATCGGCGCCGGGGGCTCGGGTGGTATCGTAAAGCAAATCCTGGAATTCGATTTTGCTTTTCTTGAAGCCCGTCGTGTTGACGTTGGAGAGATTGTTGGCAATCACGTCCAGGTTCAACTGTTGGGCTTCCATTCCGGAGGCCGATGAATAAAGCGCTCGTAACATGGTTTAGTTGGGGTTTCCGAGGTCAGTAATGGCGTGACCCATGCGGTCGTTTTCCATTTGAATGAGTTTTTGATTCGCTTCAAAGCCGCGCATCGCCCCGATGAGGCTGACCATCTGGGTGACGGTAGAGACATTGGAGCCTTCGATGTAACCCTGGCGCAGCGAGGCGGTCGTCGGTTGTTCCTTCAGGTTGGAATCCCGCGCGATAAAGTAACTGCCGGTGGCTTGGGTGAGCAGGTTTGGCTTGTTGAAATCTGTCAACTGAACCTTTGCTTTCACTTCGTCACCCTGGCTGACGCTCCCGGATGCGGAGATCGAGACCGGCTCATGATTGGTGCGATCCAATCGGATGGGACCCATCGGGCCGAGCACGGCGTAGCCTTCTTTGCTCACCAAGGCGCCGGTGACGTCCACGTGGAATTCGCCATCGCGCGTGTAGGCTTTCAGGCCGCTGGGCATCTGCACCGTGAAAAATCCTTTGCCGTCAATTGCCGCGTCCGTGCTCACACCGGTTGATTGCATGGGGCCGGCTTCAAAGTTCGTTACGGTGTCAGCCTTCGGGATGACAAAGGATTGCGGGCTGTTGGAGCCGCTGAGCGACGATTCTGGAAGCAACCCCGCTTGCACGGCAGAGAGGGAAAGCTCCTTGCGCTTATAGCCGGGCATGGAACTGGAAGCCAGGTTGTCGGCCACCATTTCCTGCCAACTAGCGTTGGCGTCGAGAGCAGCGGCGGCTTGGTACAAACTGACGTTCATGCCGACATGCGGAGCAACGGCTGTGCCACGACTCGAATCCCACGCATTTACAAGGCTTTACGCGGCATCTTTCCTCGAACCGGGCACATTTTGCATCCTCAATGACCAAACTTGCCGGGGCGGCTGGCGCCGTGTATTCTCTGCCTATTGCCATGAGAACCGGAGCCACTTTCTTCTGTTGCCTGCTGCTCCAGGCTCTCGCGTCCTGGGCGCAAGAGAATGACCGGAACCTGCCTGAGTTGACCACCGCGGAACAAGTGCGCAATCTCTCTCCCGAAGAAGCGGCGCGCCATTATCCGGTGCATTTGAAAGGGGTGCTGACCTTTTCCGATCAGCCGCAATTTGTCCGCTTCGTGCAGGACGACACCGCCGGAATTTATTTCTTTGCCCGTGACGCGTTGTATGGCGCCGCGGCGCTCAAGGCGGGGGACGAAGTGGAAATTCAGGGCCATTCCAATCGTGGCGAGTACGCCCCTATTGTCGATGTCTCGCAGATCAGACGTTTGGGCGACGGCGTTTTTCCTCAAGCCAAGCCGGTCGGCATTGAGCAGCTTAGCAGCGGCCAGGAAGACAGCCAATTTTTGGCGATTCGCGGCCTCGTTCGCGCCGTGCATTATGACGAACGTTTAAAAAATTACCTGGTGGACATCGCCACGGAAGGCCAGACCATCACCGTACTCATCAAAAAATTGCCCGGACCGGAGAACCTTGATTTGGTCGATGCCACCGTGGTGGCGCGCGGCGTGGCGGTGACGCGGTTCAACCTGCATCGCCAGGCTTTTAACATCCGTTTGCTCGCGCCGCGGCCCGACGACCTGGTGATCGAGAGGCCGCCGTCGGGCGATACTTTCACGTCCCCGGCGAAAGCGCGGCCCATCAGCAGCCTGCTGCAATTTTCGCCGCAGGGCACGTATGGGCATCGCGTCAAAGTCGCCGGCACGGTGATTTATCGGCAGACTCCTAACTTGCTCTATATCGAAGACGACATGACCGGCCTTTACGTGCAAACCGTGCAACCGGACTTGGTCATGCCCGGCGACCACGTCGAGCTTCTCGGCTTCGCGGCCACCGGTGATTACAATCCCATGTTGCAGGACGCCGTTTTTCGCAAAACCGGGACCGACCGGCTTCCCGCGCCCGATCTGGTCACCGCGGACGAAGCGCTCACGGGCAAGCATGATTGCCGACTGGTGCGCCTTGAAGCGGTGGTCCTGGATCGCGCGCATCACAGTCAAGACCAATTTCTCGTGCTGCAATCCGGCGGATTTATTTACCACGCGTATATGCAGCGCAAGGGCCGCGGCGTCGATTTTGCCTACCTCCAAAACGGCTCCACCGTCGCCGTCACCGGCGTTTGTGTCATCGATCCCGGCGTCGAGTGGCACGCGGGCGACGATTGGCGCGCGAAGTCATTTCGCATCCTGTTGCGCGGCGCCGCCGACATTGAATTAATCCGCGTCGCGCCCTTTTGGACATTGCAACACGTTCTCTGGATGGTCGCCATCCTCTGTGGCGCAATGCTGGGGGCGTTTGCCTGGGTGGCCGCGCTGCACCGCCGCGTGCGCCAGCAAACGGAAGTCATCGACCAAAAAATGGAGCTGGAAGTCGCCCTCGAGCGGGAAATCCTGGAAATCAGCAATCGCGAACAACGTCGCATCGGCCACGACCTGCACGACGGCGTTTGTCAACAACTGGCTGGAATCGGCCTGATGACCGCTTCCCTGGCCGATAAACTCGGCGAAAAAGGCCTTCCGGAATCCGCCCAGATCGAGCGTATCAGCGGTCTGATTCAAACGGCGATCACCCAAACGCGCGGCGTGGCGCGCGGATTATTTCCCGTCAAGCTCGAGGAAACCGGCCTCGTCTCCGTGATGACCGAACTGGCGGCCAACGCCAGCGAACTTTTCAAAGTCCACTGCCAGTTTTCCACCCAGAATCCGCCGCCGCAGGTCGCCAACGACGTTGCGCTGCACCTTTATTATATCGTTCTCGAGGCGGTGGCCAACGCTGTCAAGCATGGCAAAGCGCGCCACGTTTCGATCGTGCTCGCGCCGTCCAAGGATCGCTACGCCCTGACCGTGCGCGATGATGGCGGCGGCTTTGTGCTCCCCGGCCGCACGGCGGCCGGCATGGGCTTGCGCATCATGGAGCATCGCGCCCGTGTCATTGGCGCCACATTGAACTTGCAGAGCGCGCCCGGCGAAGGCACTGATATGAGTTGTGTGTTCGCGGCGACGCCCCGCGACCGTTTGAGCGAAGATGGCGACCGAGCAACAACGCATTCTGATAGTTGACGATCATCCGCTGTTCCGTGAAGGACTGCGGCAGATGATCGAACGCAATCCCGAATGGATCGTTTGCGGCGAGGCGTCCGACGCCGCCGAAGCCCAGCGTCTCACGCCCGAATTGCAACCCGACCTCGTCATTGTGGACATTTCGCTCGCCGGCTCCAGCGGCATCGATTTGATCAAGACGCTCAAAACCCAAAATGAGGATTTGCCCATCCTCGTCATTTCCATGCACGACGAAGCGCTGTTCGCCGAGCGCGCCATGCGGGCCAAGGCGATGGGTTACGTCATGAAACACGAGCCGGCCAAGACCGTGCAAGGCGCCATTTCCAAGGTGCTGGCGGGAAATATTTATCTCAGCGAAAGCATGTCCTCGGCCATGCTTTCCAAATTTATGCTTGGCAAGGAGGACGAACCCGGCTCCGCCGTCGAATCCTTGAGCGACCGCGAACTCGAAGTTTTCCGCATGATTGGCCAGGGCAAGGGCACGCGCCAAATCGCCAAGGAACTGAACCTCACGATTGCCACCATCAATTCTTTCCGCGCCCGCATTAAAGAAAAGCTCACCCTCAAAAGCTCCAGTGAACTCGCCCTCCACGCCATGCGCCACTGCTTCCAGGAAGGCGCCGACGGGCGGGCGCCTCCATCTCCCGGTGACCAGCAACGGACCCACCGTTCGCGTTGAAGGGCGTCGCCGGTCAGTTGGATTCAGTCATGTAATACCAGCCGTGAATCTGCCCCGCCCTGAGTCTGGGGCCTACTGTGCCCATGCCCCACCAATAGTCGTTGAGATCGCAAACACCTCCGGGGCCAATCGGCGCCAAAACGGCAGGATCGCCGGTTCGTCCAAGATTGCTGCCGCCATTCGGCCCTGTGCTGTCG
>Ga0182024_10012936_pt1 | contig 16416 bp, 13 predicted proteins | sample P32metaG_FD_120480 | JGI IMG/M metagenome (GOLD analysis project Ga0182024, IMG submission 120480) | Permafrost microbial communities from Stordalen Mire, Sweden - P3-2 metaG (Illumina Assembly) | ecosystem: Environmental > Terrestrial > Soil > Wetlands > Permafrost | place: Sweden: Stordalen... | reverse complement strand
TCCTCGGGATTGCCGTCCCGGCGGGCCCTCAGGGTTCCAGAGATCACGGTCTACTTCTGGATCATCAAGGGCCTGTCGACCGCCATGGGCGAGGCGACGTCGGACTATCTGGTTCACGCGCTGCACCCCGTTCCCGCCGTGCTGCTGGGGTTTGTTGGTTTCGTGGTTGCGCTGGCGCTGCAGTTCTCGATGCGCCGCTATCTGGCGTGGACCTACTGGTTCGCGGTCGTGATGGTTGGCGTCTTCGGCACGATGGCCGCTGATGTACTCCATGTCGGCTTTGGCGTCCCCTATATCGCGTCATCCGCGCTCTATGCAGTCGCGCTCCTGGCCGTGTTCGTGACATGGCAGAAGACCGAGAAGACACTCTCGATTCACAGCGTCGACACGTTTCGCCGAGAGGCGTTCTACTGGGCCACGGTCGTCGCAACCTTCGCCCTCGGTACCGCCGTCGGAGACCTGACAGCTTCGACCTTTGATCTAGGGTATTTCTTCTCGGCGGTCCTCTTCGCCGGGATCATCCTGATCCCCGCGATTGGCTACTGGCGATTGCACTGGAACCCGATCTTCACCTTCTGGTTCGCCTACGTCATCACGCGCCCGATTGGCGCTTCGATCGCCGACTGGCTGGGCAAGCCGATTTTGGGGGGCCTTGGGTTGGGCGATGGACGGGTCAGCCTGGTTCTGACGATCATCATCGTCGCCTTCGTCGCCTACCTTGCGAGAACCCGCAAGGACGTGCAGCTCGACCGCGCCGCCGTTAACGGCGAGACAGCGGCCGTCGTTCTCCATTAGTTAACAACTGGATCACGAAATGGCTACCTCCCGTATGTGGCCGAGGCTGAAACTCGCGGTACCCGAACACCGCACACAAAGGAGATGAGCTCCGCGATGAATGCCAAGCCCCCCGGTCGCATTGCACGCCTCGTCCGTCATCAAAACTCGGAGTCGACCTCGCCCAGGTCGCGTTGGCGGCGTAGATCTCTGACCGCCGTCGCCGTTGTGGCAGCCGCATCGGCGGCAGCCGTGCCGATCGTCTCGGCAGGTGCCTCCTCGTCCGTGTCCTCAGCGGTGAGCGACTCCCCGCCTGTGGCGCCTCCCTCGCCGGCGTCCCTGTCGGCCGAGGACAGCCTCGGAGTAGGGAAAGGCAAGATCAAGCACGTCTGGCTGATCATCCTGGAGAACAAGTCCTACGACGCCACCTTCACGGGCCTGAACAAAAACACCTACCTGTGGCAGACATTGCCTTCTCAGGGGGTGCTCTTGAAGAACTACTTCGGCACCGGGCACTTCAGCCTCGATAACTATGTCTCGATGGTGAGCGGGCAGGCCACGCAACCCGACACGCAAGCGGACTGCCCGTACTACGACAAGTTCTCGGGCACTGTCGACACCACGGGGAAGCTCCGCACCAACCCCAACTACGGCCAGATGGACTCTGCCGCGGGCCCCAACGCCGCGGCCGGCTCCAACGGCTGTGTGTATCCCGCGAGCGTGCCGACGCTCTTCAACCAGCTCGACGCGGCGGGCGTGAGCTGGAAGGGTTACGCCCAGGACCTCGGCAACACCGACACGGGCGGGCCGGCGCACGACGCCGGCACGGAATACTGCGGCGCTCCGTACGCCACGCCCGGTGAAACGGGCAGCACCACGCAGCCCAACCCCGGTAGCGCCAACGCGACCGACCAGTACGTGCCCAAGCACTTCCCGTTCCCCTGGTTTGAATCGATACGGCAGGCCGGTGACTGCAACTCCCAGCACATCGCCAACCTCCTCGACCCGAGCAACGGTCTCTACCACGACCTGCAGAGCGCCGCGAGCACTCCCGCCTTCAGCTGGATCTCGCCGAACAACTGCAGCGACGGCCACGACGCGGTGTGCCACGGGAACAACCTGTCGGGCGGTTTCTCTGGCCCGAACACACCGAACGAACCGGTCAACTACACCGGCGGGCTGTACTCGGCTGACCTGTTCCTCGAACACGTCATCCCCGAGATCGAGCAGTCACCCGCGTTCAAGGAAGGCGGACTGATCGACGTCACCTTCGACGAGGGATTCCCGCCGTTCACCTACACCGGCAACAGCTTTGCCAACTCAGGTGTGGTGGCGCCCGACGCGGCCACCTCGGTCGCGTCCGACTCGGCGGCGGAGACGCTGTTCGGCAACAGCGTGAACTGGGAGCCGACCGGCCCGAACACGCCGCTGGAAAAGGACGAACACGGCAACGAGCTCTACCCCGGCCCAGGTGACAACGCGTTCCTCGACCGGCCCAGCAACTGCGTCGCCCAGACGGTCCCGGCGCAGCCCGCGGGCACCTGCCTGCTCGGTGGTGGCAGTCCTGTCCCGGGTGCGCGCACCGACGCGGGAGCGACGGCCACCGGAGGCAGCTCGACGATCGCCGACAACTCAGCCGTGGCGACCGACACCGGCCGCTCGGTGAGCGGCGCAGGCATCCCGGACGGCGCGTTCGTCGGCCAGGTCACGGACACGCCGGTCACCGCCACTGTTCCGAACCAGAGCGGCGGCTTCGTTGACACCGGCTCGTTCACGCTCGTGAACTCCGCCGGAGAACCGCTGTCGAGCACGGGCGCCGTGAGCGGGGTGGTGCTCGGAGCGCGCACTCCGGCGAGCGACCCGCTGTATGACACAACCGATGCGACCACCGGCGGTGGCGATACCGGCAGCGTGCTGATCAGCCCCTACATCAACCCAGGGACGGTGAGCACGGTCTACTACAACCACTACAGCTGGCTGCGCACGATGGAGGATCTGTTCGAGGTGAAGGGCGCCTCGCCTGGTCTGGACAAAAAAGGCCACATCGGCTACGCCGCCCAGCCTGGGCTCGCGCCGTTCGGCCCGGACGTGTTCAACAACCCGAAAGGGCCACCAAGGGAACATCACCGCTGATGCCCACGACGTCAGCGTCTGGAGATGGGGGTCGAGCCTTTGGGCTCGACCCCCATCGTGCCGTTCGCGCCGGCGGCGCCGTCGTGGCCGTGGTGCTGCTGGTCACGTTGGTCGGCGTGCTGCTGAGTAGCAGCCACGGCGCGGCGACGGCTGGCCACGGCATCTCGACGGCCAAATACGGTGGGCTTCCCAGCTGGCTGCCGAAGGCGAAGACTCCGGTGAACCGGGTCCTCACGGCGACCGCCGCTCACCCCGCGCTGGCGATCCAAGGGGACACGGTCTCGGTCGATCTCGCGGGCGGCCGAGTGCTCGCCACGGCGGTCGGGCCGGAAACGCCGGAGCAAGGCCGCTTCCCGGTTCCGGAGACGAGCCCGTGCACGTTCATCGTCACGTTCGCACACGCATCCGGCGTGATCCCCCTCAGCGCCAGAGCGTTCACATTCATCGACGAGCTCGGTCACGTGCGTCATCCTCGAGTGACGGCAATGGGCACAGGCTCACTACCTCGACGGATCCTGCCGGGCAAACCGGTGTCTCTGAAGGTGTATGACGTACTTCCAACGGGCAACGGCGGTTTGACATGGGCCCCGGATGGCGGACGGCCAATCGCCTCGTGGGACTTTGACGTCGAGATCGACTGACGGCGCGCAGTCGAGCTGGCTCGCTTCTTCGCGGCGGCCGGTTCGTCAGCGTTTGAGCCCGCCCACTAGACTCCACCGCACCTATCTTGCGCGGGGCGAGCTGGTAGGCTCCAGAGTCCGGATGCAGCCGCACCGGAGGGACGCTCACATGAGGACACCTGAGGCGCAGCGAAGCAACGACCTGCTGACGGGCAGCCGTGTGCTTGCCGTGGCGGCCATGACCTGCACGCTGGCCTTGCTCATGTTCTGCGGTTCTGCTCTGGCATCGTCCGCGCCGTCGATCGAATGGACCAACGCCTGGAACCTGACCCCGACCGACGCGACGCTCGGAGCGGGGATCAATCCGCAGGGCCTGCCCAACGGTGCCTATTACCAGTTCCAGCTCGTCAAGAACACGAGCGAATACCTGCCGGAAATGTTCTGCTCCGAAGGCGGTGTCGTGCAGCCCGTCGGAAGCGGATGCGGCGGCAACTGGGGCACGCCGCCGGAAGTGATACCGCTCGGCGGCAAGATTGAGGGGTCCAACGGCCAGCAGGTAAGCCTGGATCTGGCGGACGCGGGCGTGACGCTGGCGCCGGGCACGACCTACCACTACCGGGTGCTCTCGGCCAAGGCTCTGGCCGAGGAAGAGGGTGGGATCTTTTGGGAACATCCATCCGTGATCGGCCCCGATCAGACGTTCATCACGCCGCTGGCGTCCGCGCCCTTGATCGAATCTGAGTCCGCCTCGAGCGTCACCTCCACCGGCGCGACGCTTGAAGCGACGATCAACCCCGAGGATCTGCCCCAAGGTGCCTACTACCAGTTCCAGCTCGTCAAGAGCACGAGCGAATACCTGCCCGAACTCGCCTGCCCTGAACCTAGTCTGCAGCTGAATAGCGACGATGGATGCAACAGCCCCGACAGCCCCCTCCAGCCGACTGTCGGCGCTCTGCCAATCGGCTTCATCGCCAAAGGATCTGAAGGTCAATCCGTCAGCCAGAGCTTGGCCGCCGCGAACGTGACGCTGGCGCCGGGCACGACCTATCACTACCGCGTGCTCGCGGTCAAGCGGGTGCAAAGCGAAGACGGGATCAACTGGAAAGGTCCCCCTGTCGCAGGTCCCGATCACACCTTCACGACGCCCACGCCGCCCTTGATCGACTCCGTATCGATCTCCCACCTGACCCCGACCGACGCGACGCTGGAAGCGCAGATCGACACCGAGGGCCTGTCGACGACCTACGAATTCCAGATGTGGTCCTCACCCTGCAGTAAACACGGCTCCGGGTGCGAACTGTTGATCGACATTCCCCTGCCCACGGGGTCATTGCTCGGCTCCTTCGTACCCCAGAGCGTCAGCCTCGACCTGAACAGCGCCGGCGTGACGCTCGGCGGAGGGGAATACGGCTTCTCGGTCCTCGCAACCAGCAAAGCCGGTCATACAAGTGCGTTTGGGGGAGTCTTCGAAGCGCCGCCAGGTGTGCTCGATCCACCCAAACCCGGAACCACGCCGCTGCCCGGCACCGGCCAGCCCGCTGGCCTGAACACCAACAGCAGCGGGCAGCCCGCCGCGTCGGGAGGATCATCCTCATCGATACCGGGCGTGCAGTCACCTGGCCTCCAGGTTGGGAAGACAACCAAGTTCGAGTCGCTGACAAACGCCCAGAAGCTCGCAAAAACCCTGAAGGTCTGCAAGCAGAAGCCGAAGAGCAAGCGAGCGGCGTGTGAGAAGCAGGCGCATAAGCAGTACGGTCCCGTGAAGAAGAAGGCTTAGCGGGACCGGGACATCATTTCGGTTTCGGCGGCTCACCGCCCCGGCCCGAAGTTGCAAGCGGACGCCGCCTGCTCGAACGCCGGCGAGTTCGTGTCGATCGACTTCGGGATCGCGAGGTAGTACCCGCCGTTGCCGATAATCCCGCTGTAGCCGGCCGGGTTCGATGGAGGCGAGGTGGTCGGATCGGGGAAGCCCGAGATCCCGTGCTTGCGCATACATGCGGACACCTCGAGCATCCGCGCCTGCGCCTGCGAGGACGGGGGTTCGGAGCTCGGAGGGCCCTTCGGCAGCAGGCGCTGGCACGAGTGCGCGGCGGACTGGAACGCGGGCGACTGCACGGTGCTCGCCGAGCCCATCCGGACCGTGTGGCCACTGACCTTCGGGTCGGGAAAGTTCGGCACTCCGTGCGAGCGAATGCACCTGGTGAACGCGAGCCCCGATTCGACGGCACCCGCCGCGGACGCCGAGGTGCTTGCGCCGCCCGTCGGGCTTGTTGAGCTTCCCCCGCATCCTGCCACCAGCACCCCGCTCAGGAGTGCTGCGGCGGTGAGCAGCCGGGCTCGCGGCGGGGTGAGCCTCTTTGTATGGATGCTGTACGGCATTCGGTTCTCCTTTGTTCCATCAGTGGTTGTGCAGCGGGAACGCGCACGTGGCCGCCGCCCGCGTGAACACCGGCGACTGCTGGTTGATCGTGCTCGGGAAGATGAGAATCACTCCTTCGATATCGCTGATCACGCCCGCGCCGCCGGAGCCGAACGGGTTGGACGGGACCGAGGTCCGAGGGTCGGGGAAGTCGTAGACGCCGTGCTGGCGCATGCACCGCGCGACCTTAAGAAACCTCGCCAGCGTCTGCGGGGAGGGTGGGGGTCCCGAGCCGGGGCCGGGGGGCATGAAGTGCCGGCACTTCGCCTGCGCCGCCTTGAACGCGGGCGATGAGGGGTTCATCCCACCGCGCGCGTGGAAGAGGAAGCCCCCGCCGGCCTTCGGGTCTGGGAAGTTGGGCACGCCGTTGGCGCGCATGCACTTGGCGTAAGCGACCCCCGCCTGTTCGAGGCTCGCCGGGCTTTCAGGCGACGAGCCGCCGCCTTCGGAGCTCGCCGGTGAGGCGCCCTTTCCGGAGGAGATGTGGGCGACGGTGGGGCTCGACGACCCCCCGCATCCAGCGAGCGCCAGCGTGACGCTCAGGAGGACTGCGGCGGCGAGAGGGTGCGCTCGTGGCGGGGTGAGCCTGTTGGTGTGGATCCTTTGTGGCATCTGGCCTCCTTCGCGGTCTGCTTCGGGGGTTCGCGTCCTCGTCCCGGAGCGGTTCTACGCGGTGGGCTGTTTCAGCCGTGTTTCGCTCTGCGAGGCACGCAGCGGTTTTGGTTTGACGGCGTCAGCGAAACAGCGTTGAAACACCGCGGCGCTACCTTCACGGCAAGGAGCTATAGATGCGAGTGCTTGTGATCGAGGACGACGAGGAGCTGGCCGGCACGGTTGCCGCCGGCCTGCGACACGCGCGGATGGCGGTCGATGTCGCGCTCGACGGCGAAGCTGGATTGGCACGAGCGCTGGTCAATGATTACGACGTGATCGTGCTCGACCGCGACCTTCCCGCGCTCCACGGCGATGAGGTGTGCGCGAAGCTCGTCGCCGCCGGCGGGCGCGGCCGGGTGCTGATGCTGACCGGCGCGGCAGAGAATGAGGATCTGGTCGACGGGCTCGGGCTCGGCGCGGACGACTACCTGGGAAAGCCGTTCGACTTCCCCGTGTTGGTGGCGCGCATCGGCGCCCTCGCTCGCCGGGCGCAGCCGAGCATCCCGCCGGTACTCCGGTCCGGCGATGTCGTGCTCGATACGGCCAGGCGCTGCGCGCAGCGGTCTGGCCGCGATCTCGAGCTGACGCCCAAGGAGTTCGGGGCGCTGGAGCTGCTGCTCGCCGCGCAGGGCCGGGTCGTCTCGGCCGAGGAGCTGCTCGCGCGCGTGTGGGACGAGAACGCCGACCCGTTCACGGGCGCCGTGAGGATCACGATGAGCCGGCTGCGCGCCAAGCTCGGCGATCCCCCCGTAATCGAGACCGTCGCGAAGGCCGGCTACCGAATCGGAGGTCAGTGATGGGCGTGGCGCGCCCCCGGCTCGCACCACCCTCTTGGCTGCGACTGCCTCGCCGCACAGCCCGGCTGCGGCTCACGGCTCTCTACGGCGGCCTGTTCCTCCTGTCCGGCGTCGCGTTGGTCGCCACCACCTACGTTCTTTTTGAGCGGGCGACCGAATACAGAGCGCCACACCTACCGACGATTCCTCACACTCCCGCCATCCAGCATCTGCAGCTTCCGCTTCCGAGTGCTAAGCCTCCCACCCCTCTGGGCCAATCCGTCGTTATCCAGCGTCCGCATCAGCTGGGACAGGCTTATCAGGAGCTGGGGCAGGCTCAGCAGGAGCTGGCGCACGCTCCGGTCGGGCTCGCGCTGGCCGTGCCGAGTGAGCTGGCACGGATCCGGCATCAGATCGCAAAGGCCCAGCATCAGCTGGCACAGGGCCAGCGTCAGCTGGCAGACGCTGTGCATCAGCTGGCACAGGTAGGGCCCGCCCAAGCCGCACAGCGTGCTGACGACTCGCACCAGCTTCTGGTCAACTCTGCAATCGCTCTGGCGATCGTAGCCGTACTCGCCCTGCTGGCCGGCTGGCTCGTCGCCGGCAGGATGCTGCGACCGATCCGGACCATCACCCGCACGGCCCGACGGATCTCCTCCACCAGCCTGCACGAGCGCCTGGCCCTCGACGGGCCGCAGGACGAGCTCAAGGAACTCGGGGACACCCTCGACGACCTGTTCGGGCGGCTCGACGCCGCGTTCGACGCGCAGCGCCAGTTCGTCGCCAATGCCTCGCACGAGCTGCGCGCGCCGCTGACACGCCAGCGAGCCCTGATCCAGGTCGCGCTCGGCGACCCGGACGCGAACTCCACCTCGCTGCGCGCGGCGCACGAGCGCGTGCTCGCCTCCGAGCAGCAACTGGAGCAGATGATCGACGGGTTGCTCTCGCTCACGCGCGGCCAAGCGGGACTTGAGCGCCGCGAGCACCTCGACCTTGCGACCCTCGCCGCCCAAGTCCTACGGACGCGGGACTCGGAGACCACAAACCTCGGCCTCGACGTCCGCGCGACGCTCGCCCCAGCACCAACAGCCGGCGATCCGCGGTTGGTGGAGCGCCTGATCGCCAACCTCCTCGACAACGCAATCCGCCACAACATCCCTGAGGGCCACCTCGAGATCACAACCGGCACCCGTGACCAGCACGCATTCCTGGCGGTCGCAAACAGCGGCCCGACGATCCCACCCGAGGAGGTGCCGCGCCTGCTGCAACCGTTCCAACGCCTTCACGGAACCCGCACCACCCACGCCAGCGGGAACGGGCTCGGCCTCGCGATCGTCCAAGCAATCGCCAACGCCCATCGCGCCACGCTAACCGCCCAACCGCGCCCAGGCGGCGGGCTGACCGTTGAGGTCACCTTCCCCTCCACATCCCCCGGCGCGAAGCGGAGCTACATCGCGAGCGAGCGCTTGGTCGACGACATCCGCCGGCATGAGCGCCCCGCCCCCGCCTGAAGGGTCGTTCACACGGTTCGTAGCGCTTCGGTGGGTGAGAGGCGCGCGGCGCGCAACGCAGGGACCAGGCCGGCGACCGCGCCGATCAAGAGCGCCGCGCCGAACCCGCCCGCCCAGGCGAGGGTGGGGATCACGATCGTCCAGCCCTTGGTGGTGGCGTAGATCGCGGTCGCGACTATGCCCATGGCGACACCGACCGCGCCGCCACCGAGCCCGAGCAGGATCGCCTCGGAGAGGAACTGGGTACGGATCTGCCCCTTGGTCGCGCCCAGCGCGCGGCGCAACCCGATCTCCGAGCGGCGTTCGAGCACGCTGATGACCATGATGTTCGCCACACCAACGGCACCCACGAGTAGGGCTACGGCGCCGAGCCCCAGGAACAGACCGTTGAAGGCGCCCTGCGCGTCAGCGCGCGCCGTGAGCGTGGCGGATGGTTGGCTGACGTTGACTTCGTTGGGTGCTTCCGGGTCGGCGGTCGCGGCGAGCACCGACTGGACAGCCGGCACCTGGCTGTTCTGGGCGCGCAGGTAGACGGTGTTGGGGTGCCCGTTGAAGTGCAGGTAGCGTTCCGCGGCCTTGAAGCCGACGAGCACCGAGCTTTCGATTCCGGGCGCCAGCACTGATGGGCCGAGGATCCCGACGATGTACACCCACTGGTCGGCGGCCCAGATCCGCTCACCGGGGTAGATATGGTCGATCCCGAGTCGCTGCGCGGCGGCGGAGCCGAGCACCCCCACCGGCTCGGTGGCAGTGGCGGCGTTCAGGTAGCGGCCCTGCACGACCTGGACGCCCAGGGTGTGCAGCAGGCCGAGGCTCGCCGCCTGGATTTCCAGCGCGTTGGTTTCGACTTCCGGGATCAGCGGCGAGCGGTACACCTTCCCTTCGACCTTCCCGGTCTCCGCGACGGTTTCGACCGGGTCGATACGCGCGATCATCGCCGGCGCCACGAGCGGCAGCTCCGCGGTCTTGCCCGCGAAGCTCTGACCGTTGGTGACCGTCAGCAGATTCGTGCCGAGCCTGTCGATCTCTTCCAGCAGCCCTGCCTGACTCGAGGAGGACAGACCGAGCACCGCCACGATCGCCGCGACCCCGATCGCGATCCCCAACGCCGACAGCCCCGCCCGCATCCGCCTGGTACGCAGCCCCACGCTCGCGACGCGCGCGAGATCGGAGGCCCGCAGCCTGCGCGGGGCGAGGTCCGCGCCGGCGGCATGCTCTCGGGTCCGATCGGCGACGACGCTCACCGCGCCCTCACTGAGACTGGCCGGGGGCTTCGTTTACGAGCGCGAACGCAGCCGATCTGGCCGGCTTGGCGCTGGCCTTGACGATGTAGCCGCCCGGCTGGCGGCCGGCGGTGAAGGGGGGCGCCACGGCGATCCCGCAGGCGCCGGTCTTGACCGCGACCGTGTGCGTATAGGTGATGTGGGCGCGGTGGCGGCGGGAGCCATGGGAGCGGATGGTGAAGCGCCCGCCGGCGCCGGGGGCGGAGAACGTCACGAGCGCGCCCGGGACGGGGTTCTTCTGCGCGTCGGTGACGGTGACGGCGAGCCGGATCGGGAACGCACTCCCCGCCGCGGTGGACTGCGTGGAGCCGACGCCGGGAGCGATCTTCGCGGGCTTGCCCGCAAGGTTGGTGAGGGTGAATAGGGCCGGTGCGACGCTGCTGGTGGATGTGCCGCCGTGCGGTTCGCTGCCGCCGGAGCTCCCCAGCGCGGCGCTCGCGGTGAACGTCCCCGCCTCGCCGTTGGCGGTGAGGGCCGGCGAGGTCGCGATGCCGGAGGCGTTGCTCGTCGCGCTCGCCTGGGTGGCGCCATCGGCGAAGCTCGCGTCGGCGGCGGAGCCGGCGCTCGAGCTGGAGCTCGTGCCGCACGCGGACGAGCCGGTGGAGGCGGTGAGCGTGAACGTGACGCTGGCACCCACCACAGGGTTCCCGTCGCCGTCCAGCACCTTCACCGCGAGCGCCTGCCTGTAGCGGCTTGAGACGCTTGCGGATCTGCTCTTCAGCGGGATTGCGACGATCCTCGCCGGTACGCCCGCGGCGGTGTTCGTCAAAGAGAACGAGACAGAGCCGTACCGCGAGCTGGCGGTAACGGTATAGCCGCCCGCGATCCCGTTGGCCGTGAACGTCGGGGCCATGACGGCGCCGCTGCTGTCGGCACCGACGATGACGGCGTTTGACCCACTGGTTGAGAACACACCGCTCGCGCCACCGGCAGGCGCGCTGAACGTGACGGGGACCCCCGCCGCCGCGGTCGTGACGGGACAGCCATCGCTGTTCGTGAGCGCGACCTGCAGCCCGCTCGCGAACGCGCTCTGCAGGATCGCTGTCTGTGGCGTGCCCGCGACGAGCGTCATCTGGTTTGGCGGATTGGACGACGGACAATTCGACGTCCCGGTGCCGGTTGGTTCGGTTGGCGATCCGCTGGTTTCCCCTGAGGCAAACGCCGGGCAACCCACGAGCATGCCAACCGCAGCGCCCAAGCTCGTGGCGATGATCAGTCCGAGCGCAACTCTGCGTACACCGCCTCCCAGCCGCGCGATCCCGGTCATGAAATCTCAGCTCCCTGTGCGGCGGTGTCGGCGACGATCTGCCCGTCGAGGACTTGTACCTGGCGTGGTAGGCGGGCGGCGAGGTCGTGGTCGTGGGTGATCACGAGGATCGTCGCGCCATCGGCATTCAGCTCTTCCAGCAGCACGAGGATCGCTTCACCAGAGGCGCTGTCGAGGTTCCCCGTGGGCTCATCGGCCAGCACGATCGCGGGAGCGCCCACGAGGGCTCTGGCGATCGCGACCCTTTGGCGCTCGCCGCCGGAGAGCTTGCTCGGACGGAAGCTCGCGCGCTCGGCGAGCCCCACCCGCGCGAGCGTCTGCGCCGCCCGCTCGCGGCGCTCCGCCACAGCGACACCGGCGTACAACAACCCTTCGGCGACGTTCTCCAGGGCGGTGGAGTGCTCCGCGAGGAAGAACTGCTGAAATACGAACCCGATACGCGTGGCACGCAACGTCGCGAGCTCACGATCAGATAGCCGTGCGGCGTCGAGGCCCGTGATCGAAACCACACCCGAACTCGGGCGCTCCAACGTGCCCATCACGTGCAGCAACGTCGTCTTGCCCGAACCCGAGGGGCCGACGATCGCCACGAGCTCACCCTCTCCCACCGCGAAGCTGACCTCCCGCAGCGCGTACACCGGAGGCTCGGCGCCGTAGACCTTGCTGACTCCGTCAAGCTCGAGCACCGGCTGCTCACCGCCGTCGGCCCATGCGGCGCTTGTTGGCTGCTCGCTCATGATGTCGCTGGCACCACCACGCGCTGACCGGCGGACAGGCCTTGGCCGCTCACCTGCACGACGCCTTCGGCGTCGTCGAACAGGCCGACGGTGACGGCCTCCAGACGGTGCACACGGCCTTCGGCGACCTCTACCGCGTAGCCACCGCCGGCGAGCGCGAGCAGCGCGTCAACGGGCACCGCGAGCACGTTTTCGACGCGTTCGGTGGTAATCTCGACGTTCACGGGCGCCTGGTCGAGGTGTCCCGTCGCCGCCGGGTCCGTGGGGGTAGCGTCCACTTCGATGGTGGGCGCGCTTTCTTCTTCGCTGCCGTGGCCAGAGCTGGACGGCGTGGTGGCGACGCTGGAGACGTAGGTGATCCGTCCAGGCGTGGTCTGGTTGTCGGGAAGCGTGATCGTGACCTGATCGCCGACCTTGACGCTCGCTTGCTGGGAGGCGTCGAGCGCGATCTTGACCTGCCGGGCGGTCGAGGTGATCGCGAGCACCGGGCCGGGCATGACCGTCTGGCCGACCGTGGGGGTGACGCTCGTGACGCGCACCGGTCCGGGGTGGAACACGACCGACCCCAACAGCAGCTCACCGGTGACCGAGGCGCCGTGCGCGGACTGCAGCGCGCGAATGGCGGCCGCGGTGGTGGCCGTGAATTCGTCGCCTGTGAGTCCTTGCCCGTAGCCGAGCGCCTGCAGGTTCGCGTTCAGCTCCGCGACATCTGGCCCCGCGGACATCCCCAACGTGAACGCCCGCATCGGCGCCACCGATCCGTACAGCAGCAGCACCGGCTGGCCTGAGATCTCATACACGCTCTGCCCGAGCCTGATGATCTCACCGACCGAGGGCAGCGCCGTGAACGTCGAAGCCTGGCCGGAGAGCGCGGCTGAGGAACGCGCCGTGGACAAGTTGGACTGCGCGCTCGCGAGCTGTTTTTCGGCCGAGGAGACCTGGGAGCGGTCGGCGCTGACCTTCGCGGCGGTGCTCGTTGCGCTCTGCTGGGCGGCAGAGACGGCCTGCACGTCGCTCGAGCACGAGCTCCCGCCACTACTCGGCGAGTTGTTTTCACTCGAAGGCGAGGAGTTGGCGGGGGCGGCTTCCGCGGCGCCCTCGCCCGCGCAGTCGACCTGCTCCTTGGCGCGCGCCGCCGTCAGCGTCGCCTGATGGCCCGCGAGCGCCTGCGTGTCGGAGGCCAGCGTCGCGGTGGCGCTCGCCAGCATCGCTTCGGCGCTCGTGACTTGCTGGCTTGACTGCTGGACGGCGGTGGGCGCGGTCCCGGACGGCACGCGGATGCTCGAGGAGCCCGCGTAGCCGAGCGTGCCGCTCACCTGCGTCTGCTGCGAGAGCGACCGGCTCCTCACCGTCGCAAGCGAGGTCGCAGTCGCGTTATCAACGACACCACCAGTGGATTTCCCCGGGCCGCCAAACGGGTCCGTGACGATCACCACCACAACGGCCACGACCAACACCAACCCCACAATCGCGAGCGTCCGCCGGCGAGCGCCGCCGGACGCCGGGCCGAGGTTTGATGGCTCGCCATCGCGCTCGACCGTCAGGGTCGCCCCGGGCGCAGACGCCGCCGCCTCACCAGACACAGGATCACTCATCGATGCTGTTTGTACGACATCAACGGTTTCGGGAATGTTTCGCCGACCTCACGAACGAACGCGCGCTCACGGGGCCAACACGGCCTGACCCGATTCCCCGCCGGGACCGCCACTGGAGCTGGTGGAGGGTCCGCCGCCCCCCGGCCCGGCGCCCTTCGGCCCGGGCAGGTCGGACTGGCACGCTTTCTGCGCGGCTTTGAACTGCGGCGAGTTGGGATCGATCCCGCTCGGGCCGCCCTTCTTGCTCCCGATTCGTATCCCGACGCCGCCGCCGCTGTGGAATTCCGGATCGGGGAAGTTGGGGACCCCGTGGCTGCGCATGCAGGCGGAGAACTTCAAGGCGCCCTCCTGCATCTTGGCCTGTTCTGCCGCGCTCGGCGCCACCTTCGAGGGCGCGTACTTGCTGCACGCCTTTTCGGCCGCCTGGAACCGGGGCGATTCTGGATTCGGGCCGTGGCCGTTGTGGTTCTGGATGCGTATGCCGCCTTCGGTCGGTTCGGGGAATTCGGGTTCCCCGTGGGTGCGCATGCACTGCGAGAACTTGACCATCTTCTGCTGGTTGGCGGCGCTGCTTTCCGGGGAGGATGAGCCGCCGCCGCTCGAGGGCGAGCCGCTGGACGTGCTGGAGGAGAGGTGCGCGACACCCGGGCTCGATGAGCCGCCACCGCAGCCGGCGAGCAGCAGGGCGGCACTCGCAAGCACGACCACGCCGAGGTTCATTCTTGTCATGCCGACATCATGTGGGAAGCAACCTGAGAATTGGCTGAGAGAAGGCGAGGAACTTCCTAAACGACGTCGGAAGCCGTTGCGGCATCCCGCGCGGATGCGGCGAGCTCGGCGTCGCTCATCTGCAGCGCCGGCAGCTCGATCGTCAGGCGGGCGCCGCCGTCGGGGTCGTTGGCGGCGTGCACGGCTCCACCGTGAGCCTCGGCCATCTGCCTGACGATCGCCAGTCCGAGCCCCGACCCGGGTCGCGCGCGGGCGCCGGGCGCGCGGTAGAAGCGGTCGAACACGCGGGGCAGGTCCTCCGCGGCGATCCCCGGACCGTGGTCGCGGACCTCCAGAACACCACCGCGGACACGCACCTCCACTGAGCCGGTGGGCGGGCTCCATTTGCAGGCGTTGTCGAGCAGGTTGGCGATCGCGCGCTCCAGGCGCGCGGGCGCGGCGCGCACCAGACAGGGCTCCGCGTCGAGCACGAACTGGCACTCCGGCGCGTGCAGTCGCGCTCGCTCGATCGCACCGGCAGCGGCCAGATCGAGGCGCACATCCTCGATCTCGACCTCGTCGACTTCGGTCTTCGACAGATCGACCAGATCGCCCACCAGCACGGTCAGCTCGCGCAGCTGCGCCCGCGCTGCCGCCACCACACGAGCGCGCTCGCGCGCGGGCAGCTCGTCGCCGATCGCGAGCGCGTCGAGGTTCGCCTGCACGCTCGTCAGGGGCGTGCGCAGCTCGTGCGAGGCGTCGGAGACGAGCTGGCGCTGGGCCAGGCGCGAGCGCTCCAGCGCGGCCAGCATCGTGTTGAAGCTCCCGGCCAATCGCCCAAGCTCATCCTCCTCGCCGGCCTCGATGCGATGAGTGAGGTCCTGCGTGCGCGCCACCCGTTCGGCGGCGCCGGTCAGCCGGCGGACCGGCACGAGCGCGGCGCGCGAGACGAGTAGCCCGAGCGCGGCGGCGAGCGCGATACCGCCGAGGCACACGAGCGCGAGCACGAGCTCCAGGTGGTTGAGCGTGCTGTCGATCTCGCTCAGCGGCAGGGCCACCTGCCACACCCCGCCTTCGCCGGCGCGCTCGGTCAGCACCCGCACACGCGTGCCACCGACTGTCGCGTCACTGAAGAACGCGCCACGCCGGCCAGCGGCCACGGCGCGAGTCGCGGCGGTGACCGGGAGCAGCGATCCCTGGGTTTCAGAGCGCAGAACCTGCCCGTTGGACTGGAACAGCTGGATGTAGCCCGCAGCGCCGCCGAGCGAGGGAGCGGGCAGCACAAGCTTGTTGAAAGGACTCACCCGCACATGCACGCCCGGCTTCGCCGCTTTCGCGGCAGGGCCACCCGGAGCAAACGCGGCGTTGCCTTCGACCGAGACCGTTTCTCCATCGAGACTCTTCCCACCGCTTTCCTGGGCGAAATTTTCCCCTCCGTGCGCTTCCCCGCCGTGTGCCGAACTCTGCCCGCCGGAGCGGATGTTTCCCGCCGCCACCCCGCCGAAGGCGATCCGCGGCAACGCCACGGGCGGCAGCCTGCCTTCTCGCTTCAGCTTGGCGAGTTCTGCCGAGCTGAGATTCACGGTCTTGATCTGGACGGCCTGCGGCAGGCCGGGCGTCAGCTTCTGGCGCAGGCTCGCATCGATCTGCCCGCGTAGCTCGTTGCCGGTCACGACGTACACCACGACTGACGCGATCACGATCGCGGCGGCCACCGCTCCGGCCGCCAGCAGCACCATACGTCGGCGAAAGCTCATCTCACGATGACCTCAACACGTAGCCGACCCCGCGGACCGTGTGCACCACGCGCGACTCTCCCCCCGCCTCGGTCTTGCGTCGCAGATAGCCGACATACACCTCCAGCGAGTTCGACGCCGGCCCGAAGTCATAGCCCCACACGCACTCGAAGATCTTCGTGCGCGAAAGCACCTGGCTGGGA
>Ga0182024_10012935_pt1 | contig 16418 bp, 11 predicted proteins | sample P32metaG_FD_120480 | JGI IMG/M metagenome (GOLD analysis project Ga0182024, IMG submission 120480) | Permafrost microbial communities from Stordalen Mire, Sweden - P3-2 metaG (Illumina Assembly) | ecosystem: Environmental > Terrestrial > Soil > Wetlands > Permafrost | place: Sweden: Stordalen... | reverse complement strand
CGATGGCAACCGCCGGGTGACATGGCGACATGAGAAGAATGAGGCCCAACGAGAACTAAAGGTTCGCGCCACCTTTATTTATCCGCAATGAGAACTAAAGGTTCGCGTCACCTTTATTTATCCGCAATGAGAACTAAAGGTTCGCGTCACCTTTATTTATCCGCAACGAGAACTAAAGGTTCGCGTCACCTTTATTTATCCCGCGTCACCTTTATTTATCCGCGCGTCACCTTTATTTATCCGCTATTTATCCGCGCGTCACCTTTATTTATCCGCGTCACCTTTATTTATCCCCTCATTTCAGATAAGCTCGCTCGCCAAAGCCCCATCCTTCATTGCCGATGACTTCAACTTGCCCCTCACGCCGCGGGCAGAGCTTTAGCGCCGCCCCGGATTGGGCGCGCTGCCATTTGTTGCGCCAATGCGCGCATCCAATCCGGGGCGGCGCTGCGCTCTGCCCGCGGCGTGAGGGGCCGGGAGAGCTTCACGCGCCGACATGACCTTTCGTGATGGGACCACTACCGCGGCGAGCAACCCGCCGCACCGCCTCGAGTGGGACACCGTCATCGACCGCCACAAAGCCATCCCCTACGACGGCGACCGCCGGGTCACGCGGTGAACGGAGAAGAACGAGACCGAGGAACGAATTCTCCTCGCGTCAGCGTTTACTGATTGCGCCATCCACACGCGGGCCGGCATCGCCGGGGTGGCGACTTCAGTCGCCAGCCGTCTGCCGAAACGCGCATTCACGTGCGTTTGCGAAGCCGAAAAGACAACGTAGCATCGCCTATATGGCCGAAGCGAACCTCAAGCAATCCAAGCCGGTCGCGCCGCGGAAATCCGCGGCGCGGGCAACTCCCAAGCCGGTGATGCACAAATCGAAGAAGCCCGCGACGACACGTCCCATGGGCTCGAAGCGTATCGCGACCGAGCCCCAGCCCCACGAAATCGCCGAGCGCGAAGCCGTCGCCCAAGCCTTGTTTAACCCCGCGTCCGCGCGTGCGGCCCGAGCCGCGTTCCTCAAGCGCTAAGCCGCGCACCGCCGCCCATGCCCTCCAATCTTCCCCGCGATCTGGGGGACCCTGAACTCGTCAAACCGGGCGGTATCGTCTGGCTCGACGCATTCACCGTGGCGACACTTTTGCGGCCGCCAACACGCGGGCACGTCGATTTGCACTCGTTGCACGACAGTCTCGCCCGCATTCGTCCAAGCCGATTGCAACAAAACCGGCCACTGCGGGTGGAATACTGCTTGGGCCCGCGCAGTTACGAAATGCAAGCGCGTTCGGCTTCGGGAAAGATGACGAGAAGCGTTCGATCTTCCGGCAACGGCGCGACCCCGCCCGACAGAAAACGACGCCAGCAGCACCAAGTCGTGCGTCGCACCTCGCGTTTATCGAATCCGTCCGGTGTTCGTTGCCCGGGAAGGATCATCGGTTCAAACGATTTCCGATGTTCTCCGATCTGATCCGACGGGCATGGCGTCCATTCCAACGAGATCATACGATGCGTCTTCAGTGCTCTTAAAGGCGGTTCTAGATTTGACGGCTCAATGGCAAAGAAGGAGTTGCGGAAATGAAAGCTGACGCCGTGCCACTTCTTGCACTCTTCGAGAGAAAGATGCGATTGGAGGTTCCGCTGTTTCAGCGGCAATATGTCTGGAGCCGTGATGCACAGTGGGAGCCGCTCTGGGAAGACAATTCCCGGAAGTTCACGGAGTTTCTCGAAGGGCGCAAGGATGCACCGGTTCATTTTTTGGGTGCGATGGTCCTCGATCAGAAACAAACCCCGATCACGCAGGTTGAGCGTCGGCAGGTAATCGACGGGCAGCAGCGCTTGACTACGCTTCAGATTTTTCTTGCCGCATTCCGCGACTTCTGCCGTGAACATGGCTGCGAAGAGTTGGCCAAGGAGTTCGAGGGATATACGGCCAACAAAGGAATGATGGCCAATCCGGAAGTGGACAGATTTAAGGTCTGGCCAACACAACTTGACCGTGGACAGTTCATCGACGTCGTCGGGCTAGGTTCGCGGGAAGCGGTGGAAAGAAAGCACCCGCTTGTCCGTAGAAAATACGCTCGATACTACGATCCAAGGCCTCGGATGGTCGAGGCGTACATCTTCTTCAGCGATGAAATTCGAGAATACTTCCTCGGGACGGAGCAGGACCCGCCGGTTGCATCTTCCGCGCCGCTCGCCGCAAGGACGGAGGAAGCATTCCAAGCCCTGAAGAACGCCCTTCAGGTGGTGGCCATTGACCTTGAGGCTGGTGACGACGCCCAAGTCATCTTTGAGACCCTAAATGCCCGAGGCGAGCCGCTGCTGCCTGCCGACTTGCTGAGGAACTATATCTTCTTACGCGCCGGACGCCTAAACGAACCGCAGGAGGAGCTTTACGAGAAGTATTGGCGTGGGTTTGACGACGAATTCTGGCGCGTCGAGGTAAAGCAGGGCCGGCTGACACGCCCCCGTAGCGATCTGTTCATGCAGCATTTCTTGGCCAGCCGCCAGATGGTAGACATCCCGATCAAGCACTTGTTTGTGGAATACCGGTTCTGGATCGAGCGGCAGAAACCCTTCAAGAGCGTGACCGAGGAGCTTGCAACCCTCGCGAAGCAGCGCGACGCCTTCCGTCGGATAATGGAGCCGCAGAAGGATGACGTTATCTATGGCTTAGCAACATTTCTTGAGCGATTTGACATCCGCACCGCTTATCCACTTCTGTTGTTCTTACTCGACCAGAACTTGAGCACATCAGCCTGGTTGGAGATTTCGGGCCTGCTCGAATCGTATTTGCTGCGGCGGGCGATTCTCGGCTGGACCACGAAGTCGTACAACAAGATCTTTCTGTCACTGACGAAGTCACTTCAGAAGGCCGGATCCACGCCCGAAAACTTAAGAAACGCGCTTTCGCAACTACAAGGTGAATCGTCTGCTTGGCCGACCGACGAACGGTTCTTTCAGGCTTGGATTAGCCGATCTAGCTATTCCGAGTTAAACAACGCCAAGATGGTTCATGTGCTAACGCGGCTGAATGAGACTTACCTGGACTCCAAGAACGAACGGATAGTGATCGATGGCCCGCTGACTGTTGAGCACATCCTTCCTCAACGCTGGGAGGAGCATTGGCCGCTTACCGATGGAACGAAGGGCATGTCGTGGGAGCAGATTGCAGCAGCCAATGCCGACAATCCTACGGCCGAAGCGTCGAAGACCCGGCACACGGTCCTTAACACGTTCGGAAATCTCACTATCCTCACGCAAGCGCTGAACTCCTCAGTTTCGAACTCGCCTTGGGGCGACAAGAAGCCTGGGTTGTTAGGCGCATCGCTGCTCCCAATCAATCAGCATCTCCATTCCTACCCCCAGTGGAACGAGGAGACGATCGAAAAGCGCGGCCGAGAACTTTTCCAGAAGGCGATTAAGGTCTGGCCAGCCCCCTCTGCGATGGATCAAGGCATGCGATAGGGAGGCACCAGCTCATCGGCGGGGAGGAGACATGTAAGGAAGCAAAGGTGCCATGGAAGACAGGGTGCCAGCCACCCGCGGCGTCGCTGCGTGGAGGCGTCTTGCCGGCGCTACACGCTTAGGGAATAAGAAGCTTGATTTCCGACCTCTTTTGCGACGCTGACCCGTTTTCCGACCCCTGTTATTAAGACGCCGCGAGGCTTGCCAGAATGGGAGAGATGATGAGTGATCGAATCACGCTCAATCCCGACGTTCTGGTGGGCACGGTGAGGCGGCGCGGAAATCTCTTCCCATTGAAGACCCGATGCTTGCCCCTCACGCCGTTGGCAGAGCGCATCGCCGCCCCGGATTGGGCGCGCGTATTTTGTGCAGCAAAGGTGCAATGGCAGCGCACCCAATCCGGGGCGGCGCTACAGCTCTGCCCGCGGCGTGAGGGGTGAGCGACGGGGCCGGGATGTTCGCGGAATCTCCCCTTGCGGGCGGGAGAAAGGGGTCGCAAACTGATTGCGTTCCGGGAGCTTACCTTCACTCCCCCCTCACCTTATACATCCGCAGCATCCCCACGAACGGCCGATCGAGCAGCGTCGCGCCGACGGCGATGTCCGCCAGGGCGCGCTCGGCGGGGGAGATCAACGCGTCGATCCGGCTGTCCAATCCATTGATTTGCCCCGCACGCCCCGTCTCGCCTCGGTTTAGCCGCCGCGGCCTCGCGGCGTTTTTTCGCTCCGGAGGCGAAGGCATCCGCGGCCTCGCGCCGCGAGGCCGCGGCGGCTAAACGAAATGACTCAGGAAACCTTGCCCTGAGCGTGGCGCGGCACGGGGGCTATTTTTTCGGCGCGTCGGGAGCCGGGGCGGGAGCGGGAGCATCCGCCGGCGGCGTCAGGGCGGTGGTGAACTCCTTCTTGAAATCCGTGTTCATGTGATCGAGAGTGGGCCGCGCGAGCGGCAGGGCGGCTCGACGTGTTCAGTGCGATGGCGGCGCGAATGAGCGCCTTCAACGCCTTTTCATCAATCTTTTCGCCCTCATGGATATCGATGGCACGCCGGGTGTTGCCTTCGAGGCTGGAGTTGAAGAGACCGGATGCATCCTTGAGCGCGGCGCCCCTGGCGAAGGTCAGCTTCACGACATTGGTGTACGTCTCGCCGGTGCAGATGATTCCGGAGTGCGACCACACCGGAACGCCTCTCCATTTCCATTCCTCGACCACTTCGGGGTCGGCCTGCTTAATCAACGCGCGGACACGCGCGAGCGTCTTCCCGCGCCAATCACTCAGTTCCTTGATTCTCGCATCGATCAGCTCAGAGGCGGCGACCTCTGCTTTTCCTTCTGGTTGACTGCTCTTTTTCTTCATGGCTGTGATCCAGAACATCCAGACAAATGTGCCACCTGGCGGCACCCATGGAGATGAAGCGGCGATCGATGTTGTGCCACAGCTGGCGCCGAATGACAGATGCCGATCGACAGCATGCAGCTACGGGCCGCGACGTGACTACTTGCTCAACCGAACGAGCAAAACGCTGTTCGTCGGCAATTCCAATTCCAATGTGGGCTCCTTGAGATCAATCGTCTGCTGCTGCGTAAGCTCGAGATCGTGAGTCTCGTCCAGTTGATCAACCTCTACTCGCACGGTTCCATTCCAGGGCAGATTGGCAAGTGCAACGACCAGATGGGTGGACGGCCCCTTGAAGTTGCTCAATAGCAGTGCGGCCGATTGCTTCTCATCCGACACGCAAGCGGCCGCGCAGATCGGTCCTTCGGCTGGAAGGCCGATGCAGGCGACGCGATTGTGGCTGGCAAGAAGGGCGTGAAACGCCTTGAACGTGTAATAGACCTTCGACGGAATACCGAACTGGCTGAACATGCTCCAAGGCGACGTGTCGGCACAGTAGAAGTTCATCACGTCAACCGGCGTATCCTGCATTCGGATCAGCACATCGGCACAGAATGCCGCCCCTTCCGCGCGGCAGGATCGCGCAAACCATTCGGGAACGTTCTTGAATTCTCGCGGGTCGCTGGGCCGCAGCCCCTGCCAGGTGGGCAGATACCGCCATTCGTTGAGGTGGACTTCTGTCTGCTTAAAGCCGTATTCGTCCAGCAGCTTTCGCGCGGTGATCGCATCAGCGGCCAGGGATTTGGGGTCGCCGGAATACGCGTGAAATGAGAAGAAATCCAGTGGCAGCTTTCGGTCACGGCAGAAGGCCAGGAACTGCCGCACCAACTCGCTGTGGATGCTCGTTGCCGCCGGCCCCCCTATCTTTAGAGAAGGATCGTGAGCCTGAATGGCCTTTGAGGCCACCTCGTAGAGTTCCAGGTATTGTTGGCGCGTGCCGGTCCACATGTGGGCGATCTCCGGCTCGTTCCAGATCTCCCAATAGCTGATCTTGTAATTAAATCCGTTGTCCCACCCATCGTTGTAGTGGCGAATGATATTGACGCATACTTTGGCCCATTTGTGAAAGTCGGCAGGCGGCTTGTTGTGGTAGTGGGTCCAGGGCTCGATGTCCTCGCCGAGCCGATAAACGATTTGCGATTTGTTCTTGAGGATGGCCGCCAGATAGTCATCGGTTTTCGCAAAGACGTAGTACTTCGAGTCGTCGGCGTCGGCGTCGAAGATCGGGAAGATGGTCGAGACGTCCACGCAATCGGGGCACGGCCAGTGCACATCGTGCAGCCGCGTGTACGCGAATCCCGCCTCGGCGTGATAGCGGCCGAGCTTGGCGTTCTCGCCATTGTAGTATGGGCCATGGTTGACGCCGTTGAGCGGCTTGAGTCTGCCACTGGGCTTGGCGAAGTCGATCGTGATCCGCTGCGGTTGGTCGGCCCCACGAACAATTCCGCAGGCACAGCAGGCGATGAACAAGAGGGCGAGTCGGTATCGCTTCATATACTCGCTTCATATCTGCTTGACGCATGCACGTTAACGCGCGCTCGCCACGTTGTGAATCATACCCCGTCCTGGGCTTTCGCGGCGGGGCAGGAAGGGGCGCACGTTAGGCCTGGGTCATCCGAGGCGTGGTAGATCATTGTGATGATCGGATTCGTGTACGTCTCGCCGACCCCACCCGCATTCAGGGCACCGGCCTTCGCTCGCCGTTTTTCGCGGCAATCGGCGGCCAAGACCGCCCGCTAAACGGGTTCTGAAGCCATTTCTAAACGGGTTCTCAAACCACATTCAAACCCAATAATCGCCGGGCGGCGGCTACTTTTTCGGGGCGTCGGCAGCGGGAGCGGGAGCATCCGCGGGCGGCGGCGTCAGGGCGGTGGTGAACTCCTTCTGGAAATCCGTGGTGAGGTCGTCGAACGTCTTGTACTTCTCGTCGTTGACGTTCTTTGTCATCTTGTCAAAGACCTTGGTCATGGCCGGGAGCATTCTCTTGCCGAGCGCCGCGTCCTGGGGGTCTTTATCGACGCTGGTCAGGTCCATCTTCCACCCGCTGCCGTCCTTCTTGAGCGTGGGAGGATTTGTGTCGTTAGGGTTTCGCTTGAGGACCTGCTTGGCGGTGTCACCGTCCAGCTTATAGTCGGCGGTCTCGTACTCCTTGGTAACATCCAGGCCAAGGTCGTCAAAGAACTTGGACTGATCGCCGAATTTCTTGGTGACGCTATCGTGGAATTTGCCATAGGCGTGAGTGGCGTCGCTCAACAATTTGACCAGGGCATATTCGCCGTCGGTTCCGGTGGACAGGGCATGGATCTTGTCCATGTCGCCGGCGATTAGGGCCTTGCAGAAGGCCATGGCCGCCTTCTTCGGCGTCGAGGTGTCAGGCGCGTCGTCGGCCCGTGCCACTTGCGCGCAGCAGATCCAGGCGATGCAAGCAACGGCCAGCATTGCCAGCCACGTCGGATGTTCGAATCGATTTGCCATCGGGATTCTCCAGTTGACCTCCGCTGTGCCGCGGGGCGTCATCAGATCGCCCAGCTCCCGCCCGGAAGGAATGCCGGCGTGGGAAGACATTACCGCAGCGCGGAAGGACTTTAACCGATCGCTGCTTGATTGGCCAGAAATTGCTTGGACGGAGGGGTGAAACAGTGGAGACGAGACGGGACGTGGCGGATTCCACTCATTCCCATCGCTTCAACCCGTCCACCAGCGCCACCATCTCCGTCCGCTTCTTTTCGAACAGCGCGAAGAGGATCAGGATCGACGCGCCCAAGCCGATGCCGGCGACGTACCAGAGCCAGGTCCAGTGCAAGTCAGCCGAGGCGTAGTAGATCATCGTGATGATTGAGACGGCGAGGAACGTCGTTCCGAGGAAGAGAAAGGCGCGGAGGCGGAAGAGGATGCCGAGCATCACGCCGCCGACGGAGAGCACGGCCAGCACCAGCGGCAGCCAGGGGTGGTCCTTCACGCCGTTGAGGAAGATGTCGGCGGTGGAGGAGACGTAGACGACCATCAGGCAGCAATACCGCACGAACCGCAGTTGGGCGGCGGTGAGACGATCGCGATTGAACTGGGCAGCCAGCAAGACCGATCCGGCGGCGGGGATGAGCCAGACCTGCGGATGCACGAGGAACGCCAGCGATGGCTGCCGGGCCAGCAGCGACCAGAGCCCGCCGTTGGCGGCCAGGGCGGCAAGCACGCCGAAGGCGAACGAGCGACGCGTCGCCGAGAGGATCGCGTAAAAAATGCCGACGGCGAAGAGAAGCGTCGAAAGATCCACCCGCGAGGGCGCGGCCCAGAACGCGATCACCGGAAGCAGCGGCAGGAACGCGCCGGTTCTGAACAGCGGCGAAGAAAGAGCGACGGTTCCGCGTTGGCGAAAGAGTTCTCCCAAGGCAACGCCGCCGAAAGCAAGCGCCATCACCAGGAGCGGCCAATACTGCGAGAAGACGCCTCCGAAAAGCCACGGCGTTGTCAGCCGCAGGTGGACGAAGCTCAGTCCGAGCATTGTCTCGGCGAGGTAGACGTAGCTGCCGCGACGAGCGCGCGTGAGTTTCAACGGATCGAGTGCGGGGACTAGCGCGAGGAAAACCGAGGCCGCCGCCCCGGCTATCAGGTTGGCAAGGACGATCGCGACGGCCCATCTGGCAAGTCGCGGGGGCTCACCTGCGACTTGGCCGGCGATCTCGATGCCGAGAACCGCCAGCAGGGTGGCGGCCCAGGCGAGTGCCACGGGCCCGGCGACGCGCCGGGCCGCCAGGGGCCAAAGTGAGTCGCTCGACTGCGTTCTGGTTATCCAGCAGAACGCGATCAAAGTAACGGCCAGAACCGACAGGAGCACGACGCTCCGCGAAAGAACGTCTGCCCCGACCGGCTGCATCCACGACCAGGCCCACACTGTTCCGGCTATGGGAAGCAGCGCCAGCACGTCGTAGCGCAAATCCATTCGGCGATCGCCCCGCGACAACAGCAGCAGCCCGCCAATTCCGAGGAATATGCCGCTGGCAGGCGCGAGGCGATATGCCAGTGCCTGGAAGATAAACTCGCAGCGCAGGCCGAGGGCGATCGTCACCGCGATGAGCACGATGCTGGCCGGCGCGAGCCAGCCGGAGGGGTCGTCGCGCCGCAGATTCGGCATGCCAAGGTTCGACGCGATCGGCACCAGAGTGCCGCGCCCGCTATAGAGAGCGCTTGTCAGCAGGACATAGCCCGACATCGCGAGCGTGCCGACGACTTCCAGCGGTTGATGAAAGTAATTGACCTGGTGCAGAGCTGCGACGAGTGCGGTAAACGCCAGCGCGTAGACCTCGGTCAACGCGAAAGGCGCTTCGGCGTCCCACAGCATCGCCGCCGCCAGGAGGAGCGTCGGGGCCAGCGCCGCCCATGTCATGAGCATCGAGACCGCTTGCGCTGGGCCGCCGACGTCGGCCGACACCGCGAGGCATATCGTGGCAACCACCGCCAAAAGCGAAACGATCGCGGCGAATCGATGAAAGGGAAGGCGAATGGGCCGCGAGCGGGGAATCGGTCGGCCTTGGAAAATGTTGAGATGAAGGACCAGCGCCGCGAGCCCCGATGTGGCCAGCACCGCGATGTTCGCCAGCACCAGATCGAGCATCGGAGCGGTGCTTTTGGGGCTCAGCTTGTCAACGAACCAGAAGGTGGCGGAAAGGTTGAGCAGCAGCCCGCCGGCGTAGAGCAATCGGGGCGCGAGCATCCAGCAGGCCAGGGTCGACCAAAGCAGGGCGATCGTCGCGGTGACGCCGGCTGACCACCACGGCTGCTGCGGATCTCCGATCATCGCCCGGATCGAAAGCAGGATGGCTAGCGCGTTGGCGATCCCCGTCCACCGCAGCACGGCCGACTGAAGCAGCTCGCCCCCGACATATACCGCTGCTGCGACTGGGCCGCCGATCGAACCATCGGGCGGGGCGTATTGCAATTCAAGCGGAGCAGCAGGAATCGGGGCGGCGGCTGCCTGAACGGGAGCGGCCTCGGCCCATCCGCGGCGGCTTCGGCGCAGCCATGTGCCGGCGCCGAGGTTTGCCCCGCCGGCGAGAACCGCCGCGATCATCAGCAGGTGATAGCCCGCCCAGCCCGCTACCGCGCAAGCGGCGAGAATCCCGACACCAAGAACGATGAGGGTGGCGACGGCGGGCGAAAGCGTCTGGCCGCGAGACCCACGCGTCGCCAACGCGGCAAGCGCCGTCGCGGCGAAGGCGATCCATCCCGGCGTTGCTCCCACCAGCGCGAGCAGTCGCGGGTCCACACCGGGCCATGCAATTAGCGCCAGCGCCGCCGGGATGAGCAAGATCGCATTTCCGAGAAGCGCGAAGGTGAGTTGGACCTTCTGCATCGGCGAAATGCCGGCGGTCCGTCGCACCATCTGCCATGCGAGCGCAAAGGTCGCGATCGCGATCACGTTGATCTGGATCAAGCGCAGCGAGAACTCGTCGGTCATCTGCCGCCCTGTCGCAGCAAGACTGAGGGCATAGGCGAGTGTTACCGCCAGGTTAATGACGCCCGAACTGGCAAGCGCCCATCCGGCGGATCGCTCGCGCACCGCGTTCTGCACGAACACCAGAGTGACCACCGCAAGCGGAATCAGGTAGGAGAGGGTGCTTCCGATCCGCCCGAAGAAACAAGCGTGGGCCGGGCCAAGCGGTGGGGTGCCGTCGAGGATCAAGACAGCGGCGTAGAGCGAGAGCGCGATAACCGGCAGGGCCGCCAGCGCGGTGAGGAGCATGCGCGACTCGGCCGCGACTGGCTCGAAGGATCGCGGCAAACGATCCCGCAGCCATATCGGAATTGATCCGAACAGCAACACTGTCGCCAGCGACCACCGCGCCGCCGAGGCGGCAGCGCCCTCGGCCGACCAGCGCGCCGCCCATAGCAGGCAACCGAACACGAGGAGCGTGAGCAGAACGGGAAAGGCCATCCGCGCAAATCGCCCGCGCAGCCAAAGCACGAACGCGCAGAACAGCGCGACGAAAATGAGCCACGAGCCGCCTCCCGCGGCATGCGCCGACCAGCGATCGAGCAAAGGTCGAGCCCCTTGGAGGGACAGCTCGATTCCCAGTCCCGGCGCGAATGCACCAACTGCAAGCGCCGCGAAACCGGCCACCAAGCCGAGCGAGAGGACTCGATCGAACGCGAACTTGCGACCGAGCCATCGCGACACAGCCCAAGCGCTCGGCACTGTCAGCCGGGCGAATGAGAATGTCAGCGTTACCGCCGCGAGCGCGACGCCGACGGCTTGCAGCGTCCACGGGTCGAGCAGGGGATCGGTAGATTCGGCAAACCAGGGACGCAGGCACAGGCGGGAGAGAACCGCCAGAGACGCGGCCACCGCCAATACGATTTGCCCGGCAACAAAGAGCGGCTCGGAACTCTGCACCACCGACATTGCGAAACACAGGCCCGCGATCCAAAGTAGCCGAGCTGCCACGGGAGCCATGGCCGCGAAAGAAAGCCCGGCCAGAAGCAGGATCAGGGCGATGGCGATTGCGAGCGCCGCAGTCCGTCGCGCGGGCAGGAGCACGGCAGCGGAGGCTGCAGCGTCGCGCCGTCGGACGATCACTGCGGTCAATGCAATGGTCGCGTAGACCAGCAATGCCGTCACCCATGGGAGGCCGATGGTCGTTCGCGTGACGAAAAATTGGACGAACGAGGCCATGAGCAGAAAAGAGCCGATCCAACCGGCGACAGGCCGGCGGAAACGTCGCGCGACGACGAGCGACGCGGCGGCATAGCTCACATACAGCCAGGTGATCGCGCGCGGATCGCCTGGCGAGCCAAAGCCATTCTTTGTGGCCAGCGCAAGGTTGATCGCGGCCACCGCGATGCCGGCCGAGGCGTAAATCAGCGCTTCGCTCAGCCGCCGCCGGCGCGCGAGAAACCATGCACTTGCACTGAAGATCAAAAAGAGCGGAAGCAACAACAACCCCGATCCAAGATTCAAGAGCACGTCAAGCGTCCGCGCCGAGGAACTGTTCCAGCCGATGCGTCCGCGCGCCAGCTCCAAGCCGAGGATGTAGACGATTGCGAGGCACGGCATCGCCGGCGCGTGGGCCGCGGGCACGCCGAGGCGCAGGGCGATCCAGGTGAAGACGATCAGATCGAGAACTGCAAGCGGCAGCAGCGTGCGCGGGTCGGGCCATGCGAGGGCCACGCAGCCGAGCATCAGAAACGCCGCGGCGATCGCGATGGCCGTCCCGATCGTGCGGGATTTGGCAACGCGCTTGTCGGTGATGCGCCGCCACAGCAGCAGGCCGCTCGCAAGGGCCGGGGCCGCGGCAATGCTGAGCAGCGGGGACAGATCATGTGCGATGGCAAGCGGGGCGGCGGCGGGGAGGATCAGCAGGCCGAGCGAAAGGGCGGTGGCGAATGTGAGCACGCCGAGCATCAGAAAGATGGCGTCGGCGGCGCGGGCGCGGATTTGCTTCCAGCGGGAGGCGCGCCGGAGCATCAGGGCGATTGTTCCGGCGTAGAAGGCCACCGGCAGCACGCCAAGCGCAAGCGATGCGGAAGAGGAGTGCGGGGCGCGGAATTGTTGGGCGACCAACAGAGATCCAGACAGCGAGACGATGCCCGCGGTAAGCAGATGCGGCCAATAGGGCGCCAGCACCTTGGCGGCTTGCCAGATAAGAATCCCAAAGAGAATCAGCGCCGCGACTTCACCAGCACTGACGATCAGTGAGGCGCGTGCGCCGTGGGACAGCGCCGCCAGCGCCAGAAAGTTCAGCGGCACCAGCATCGTCGCGATCAGCAGGATGCCGCGGCTGGTTGTCGGCAGCTTCCAACGATGCTCGGTGTAGAGACCGAGTGCCAATGTCGCGGTGGTGACGCCTGTGAAGAGCCCGAATTGGAAGAACGGCTTTGCCGCGATCTGGCCCCAGAAGCTGACGACCAGCGCGACCGAGCATCCGACGATCAGCAGGCCGCCGACGAGTTCGCCCCAGCGGATGTTGCTGTCGCGCAGGAACGCCGCGAAGACTTCCGAGAGTGGCCGCCGGGGCAGCCGCGGGGGTGGGGTGGGGCGGGCCGGGGCAAGGTGGGGCGGCAGCTTTTTCTGGGCAGACTCCACCTGTGGCGCCAAGAGCGAAACGGCAGGCGCCGCGGGTTTCTCCAGATGGGCCGGCAGCGATGGTAACTCGAACTCGTCGGCGGGTCCGACTGGAATTGCCGGCGTCGGCGCCAACGTCTGCAACGCTTTTGCGAGTGGGGGCGTCGGCATCCTCTGCGTCCGCACGACCTCCAACGCGGCGGCAACCTTGCTATACGTGAATATGTCGATCAGCCCGGAATCCAGGAGCTGCGCGAGCTGGATCCTGATCTCCTCCAAATCCGCCTTCGCGGTGGACCGTTCATCTCCCGGAATGAGTCGCGGCTTTCGCGACCGCAAGATGCTGGCAATCGCAACCCAGATCCCATGACCGAGCAACGTGATCAGGAGCAGCGCGCCGAATACCCAGCAGAGCCAGTCCATAGTCGTCTTTACGTTGCCGCCTTGGCGAAGAGAGCGCAAGTCTTCAGTGGGGGAAATCCGCTATCTCATCTTGATTAGCGGTAAAATCACGGTCGAGTTCATTAAGGAGCATCGCCCGTAGCCCCTCCGCTTTGTCATTTGCCGGGTCCAGGATCCGAATCTGATTGACTACCTGTAGAGCCTCGTCGTAGCGGGCATCGGCACGCAGGCGCTCTGCGTTGGCCATGAGATCGCTGATTCGACTGGTGAACCGGCAAATAGTGCCCCCGCGGTCGAAGGTGCGTCGGGCGCCCGGGAAGCGCGACTCGGCTCGGACAAGCTCAGACTGCGTCTGCTCAATGTGATCCTGGAGTTGCCGCAGTTCAGATGCATTGAAAATGGTCGGATCGGCGCTCGCGGCCAAACATGCCCGATCGACACCCAGACACGCATCATTCCAATGGCGTTGTCCAATCGCGGATCGTGCGAGATCGATATTGACATCAACGTTGTATTGAATCTCGGCGCGAAGCGCCCGCTCCTCTCGCCACTGGGTAATTCGGGGTAAGGCCTGCCAGATGATGGGAATGCCGGCCAAAAGAAACCCGAGCACGATGATCGGCCGGTTCATGTGCCGACGGCTCGCCGGGGCATAAGAGAGCGGAGAAGCGGTCCGTCCCTTCAGCGCCTGTGCAGAATTCCCCACGCCGCCAGCCATGTACCGCACATCTTAGACGTTAGTGGAGGAATTCAACACAGTTTAATGGTTCAGTCGTACGCTCCTGTATTCGGGAGGGCGAGGCTCCTGCCGAGCCGGATCTTTTGAGCGTGCTTCGGCTCGGCGGGAGCCTCGCCCTCCCCTAATGGGTGATGCAACCCTGGTTCGTTCCTACTTGTCGCCCGGCGGCTCGGGTCCATAATGTCGGCGGTTGCTTTCACTCACAGAGGAATTCCATGGCCGCTGGATATCGTGTGGAAAAGGATTCGATGGGCGAGATGCGCGTGCCCATCGACGCGTATTACGGGGCGCAGACGGCGCGGGCAGTCGAGAATTTCCCGATCTCCGATCTGCGATTCTCCCGGCGATTTATTGCCGCGATGGGCCTGATCAAATGGGCGTGCGCGGAGGTGAATCAGAAGCTGGGATTTCTGGACGAGAAGAAGAAATCGCTCGTGCAGCAGGCGGCGCAGGAAGTGATTGACGGGAAGCTCGATGGGCAGTTTGTGGTCGATATTTTCCAGACCGGCAGCGGCACGTCCACGAACATGAACACCAATGAGGTGATCGCCAGCCGGGCCAACGAAATTGTCACCGGCAAGCGCGGCGGGAAGGAGCCGGTCCATCCCAACGATCATGTGAACATGGAGCAGAGCTCCAACGACACGATCCCCACCGCGATGCACGTCTCGGCGGCGGTGGCGATCAAGGCATCGCTGGTCCCGGCGATGCAGCATCTGGCGGACGCCCTGCAGAAAAAGGCCGAACAGTTCGACGCGGTGGTGAAGATCGGCCGCACGCATTTGCAGGATGCCACGCCGATCCGGCTCGGGCAGGAGTTGTCGGGCTATGCCCATCAGGCGCGGCTCGGCGTCGAGCGATCGCAAAAGGCGATGCGCGCGTTGCGCGAGCTCCCGCTGGGTGGGACGGCCGTGGGGACCGGGATCAACTCGCATCCGGATTACGCGAAGCAAGCCATCGCCGTCATTGCGCAGAAGACGGGAATCGATTTCGTCGAAGCGATGAATCACTTCGAGGCGCAAGCGTCGAAGGACGGCATCGTCGAAGCCAGCGGCCAGCTTAAAACGATCGCGGTGAGCCTGACCAAGATTGCCAACGACATCCGCTGGCTGGCCAGCGGCCCGCGATGCGGGATCGGGGAGATCAGCATTCCGTCGACGCAGCCGGGCAGCTCAATCATGCCCGGCAAGGTCAATCCGGTGATGAGCGAGATGGTGCTCCAGGTGGCGGCGCAGGTGATTGGCAACGACGCGACTGTGGCGTGGGCCGGCGGGATGGGGAGCACGTTTGAGCTGAACGTGATGATGCCGGTGATGGCGTACAACCTGCTTCAATCGATCGAGCTCTTGAGCCACGCCGCGCGGGTGTTTGCCGACCGGTGCGTGAGCGGAATCGAAGCCAATCGCGAGCGGTGCGAGGGATTGGTCGAGCAGAGCCTGGCGATGTGTACCAGCCTGGCGCCGCTGGTCGGCTACGACAAGGCCGCCGAGATCGCCAAGGAAAGCATGAAGAGCGGGAAGACCGTGCGCCAGATCGCATCAGAAAAGCGGGTGCTTTCAGACGCGGAACTGAGCAAGGCGCTCGACCCGCGAAGGATGACCCAGCCCCAGGCGGATATGGTGGGAAGCGGGGGAGGGTAATCCGCGGCAAGCGGCGAATGACGAATGACCTGCTGTGTCGCGACGCCCGTGCCACGTGCAAGCATCGGGGACAGAGCACTAATGACCGACGTTTCTCCCCAACCTGCCCTCGAGGGCGTTGAACTGGCGCCGAGGGTGACTGCCCCGGCATCGGCGATGCGCTGGCAGTACGCGCGCAGCAGCGGGCCGGGCGGGCAGAACGTCAATAAGGTCAACACCAAGGCGGAACTCTGGGTGCCGGTCATCGCACTAATGGGGCTGAGCGGGCGGGCGACCGATCGGCTACGGACGCTGGCCGGCAAGCGATTGCCCAGCCTCGATGAGCTGCACGTCTCGTCCGATACCGAGCGAACGCAGGAGGGGAACCGCACCGCGGTATTGCAGCGGCTGCGCGAGTTGCTGGTGGAAGCGATGCACGAGCCCAAGCCCCGCCGAAAGAGCAAGCCCAGTCGCGCCGCCCGCCAGCGGCGGCTCGATTCCAAGCGCCACCGCTCCGAAACCAAAGCCCGTCGCCGGGAAACCGAGTAAACAAAAACGCAGAATGCGCGGGGCATTCTGCGTCTTAGAGCGTTTCCCAAGTAGGTGGCGCGGCTTCGCTGCGGCTCTCCTTCTTCCTCCCTCTCCCTCCGGGAGAGGGCCGGGGTGAGGGGAAATCGCGGTAGACATCGATTGGCAAGGGAACACGGCACCGGTTTCCCCTCACCCTAACCCTCTCCCGGAGG
>Ga0182024_10012934_pt1 | contig 16418 bp, 13 predicted proteins | sample P32metaG_FD_120480 | JGI IMG/M metagenome (GOLD analysis project Ga0182024, IMG submission 120480) | Permafrost microbial communities from Stordalen Mire, Sweden - P3-2 metaG (Illumina Assembly) | ecosystem: Environmental > Terrestrial > Soil > Wetlands > Permafrost | place: Sweden: Stordalen... | reverse complement strand
GGCCCGTGTTTCCTTCTCCGGCAAGGTGGAAACGGCGAGCTCGCGCAATGAGGCTCTCGGCTCAGGCAAACCGTTCCCTGATCGCCTTTTCCTCTCGCCATTTGATGAGGACGCCATAACCTTTGGTCTTGTTTGGTCCATAATAAACTTAATTAAGTTACTTGACTACATTCTTTTTCGAACCTATGCTACAGCCACACCGTCAAGAGGACGAAGTCCGCTCTTCCCTTGAGTCCTTCATGCCTAAGAATGGAAAAGACCACCTTTTAAGTCTTCGCGATGGGCGCCAGATCTTCATCGATGGCCAGCTTGTCAAAGACCACGTATGTCATCCTGCATTCCGCTCCAGCATTCGCTCCGTGGCCGCGATGTACGACTATCAGGCTTCCGCCGAGAACCTGAAGAAGATGACTTTTCCTTCTCCCACGACAGGTAACTGCGTCAACCGCATGTGGCAGCTTCCTACCTCCTACCACGAGCTGGTCGAGCGGCGTGCCGCGCTCGAAGCCTGGGCCACGCTGTCCTGCGGGTTTCTCGGCCGCTCCCCCGATCATGTCGCCTCGGTGGTCTCCGGCATGTACATGGGACTTGATATCTTCCGCCAGCATGGCAAGAGATATGGCCAGGCACTCTCCGATTACTACGAATATGCCCGCGACCATGATCTATATCTGACCTATGCCATCATCAGTCCTCAAGCGAATCGCAGCAAAGGTGTTGGGGACCAGGCGGAGGATTTTGCCGCCACCGCTGTAGTCGATGAGGATAGTGAAGGGATCACCCTGCAGGGCGCAAAAATGCTGGCTACCGGCTGTCCCATGGCCAATGAAGTGATGGTAGCGTCCATTCAACCCTTGAAGCCAGGCGAAGAGAAATACAGCTTCACGGCGATGGTTCCGCTCAACGCCAAGGGAGTGAAACTGCTCTCGCGAAAATCCTTTGAGGCTGCGGCTGTGTCTACCTTCGACAACCCGCTTTCTTCGGCCTACGACGAGAATGACTGCGTGCTCTACTTCGATTCCGTCAAGGTTCCCTGGAGCCGGGTGTTTGTTCACAACGACGTCCGCATGGCAGCGGCCCAGTGGTACGTCGCTCCCACCCACGTCTACCAGAACTACCAGTGCCAGATACGGCTCATGGTAAAACTACGCTTTTTACTCGGCCTGGCAAGCAAGATCGCCGAGATCAATGGCGTCATCTCTATCCCTGCCGTGCGCGAGACTCTGGGCCAGATGGCGGCCGAAGCGTCCATGGTCGAGGGCCTCGTCGAATCAATGGAAGTGAGTGGCTCGCAATACGGTAAGTACTTTGTGCCCAATGGCCGCCGTCTCTACTCCGCGATGGTGCTCACGCAGCAGCTTTATCCTAAGTTCAGCAATCAAATCCGAGAGCTCGCAGGCGGCGGTTTGATCATGCTTCCCTCTTCGGTGAATGACTTCGCCGATCCCGAGATAGCCGCCCTGATCGGAAAGACACAGCATTCGCCGGCGACGGACTCGCTCGGCCGGGTAAAGTTCTTCAAGCTCGCCTGGGATGCTGTCGGCTCGGAATTCGGCTCGCGGCATCTCCAGTACGAGATGTTCTATGCGGGCGCGCACATGATCACACGAGGCCACGCCTTCCGCACCTGCGACTGGGAGCAGGCCACCGGCATGGTCGATCAATTCATGTCCACCTATGATCTGCAGGGCATAAAGGCTTAGGGGCGCCGTATGTCATCGATCGCCATGCGCAGTTTGCGAGATGTGCTCGGATGCTACGCGACCGGTGTGGCCATTGTTACCACCCGCACAAACGCTGGGGAGCACGTTGCCGTAACCGTAAACTCGTTTGCCTCTTTATCGCTGGACCCGCCACTTATCCTGTTCTCGCTCAGCAAGAAAGCCAATATTCTCGCACACTTTCAGCGGACGCAGTGCTTCGCCGTGAACATCCTCGCCCACACACAGGAATATCTTTCCAATGTCTTTGCCCGGCCCTCAAGCGCCTCATGGGACACGGCCCTTTATTCCGAAGGATCCAACGGGTGCGCTCTCTTTGCGGATGTACTGGCCCAGCTCGAGTGCTCGCGCTATGCGGAAATTGACGGGGGCGATCATCGTACTTTCTTTGGTCAGGTGACGCAGATGCACCTCGGGCCGCCCGCTGACCCACTACTTTTCTATCGCGGCCGCTACGGAACTTACGCGCGCAGCCAGTTGGAAAAGGTACCTACACCTGACGGCTCTCTCTCTGACTTTGCTCCCACTGGATGGAGTTAACTTCACGCGCCACAGCAGGACGAGAAACGAATGCCCGTAATCGAATTTTTGCTTCACGGCAAGCCGGCGGTGATCGAAGTAAATGATCTGGTGATTGCCGGATGGACCGGCCGTGATAGCGCGACCGTCGAACATCACATCGCCGAACTTCAAGCCATCGGGGTGGCGCGTCCGCGCAGCGTTCCCTGCTTCTATCGGGTCGGAGTCAACCTGCTTACCACCGAAGAAACATTCGATGTCACCGGCGCGGATGGCAGCGGCGAAGTGGAGTTCGTGCTGGTTTCCCTTCCCCAGGGTCTGTATGTCGGAGTGGGTTCGGACCACACCGATCGTAAAGTGGAGTCGTATGGGGTTACAGTCTCCAAGCAAATGTGTCCCAAGCCCATCTCTCGCGAGCTGTGGCCCTTTGCAGAAATGAAAGATCACTGGGATTCTCTTGTGCTTCGCTCCTGGGTAACTCGTGACCAGCAAATGCTCTATCAGGAAGGTGTGGTGACGCGCATGCTGGCGCCGGAGGATCTCATCGGGCGCTACACGGGCGGCCGCGCGACGCTTCCCAGCGGCACGGCGATGTTTTGCGGCACGATGCCCCTGCTGACCCCCATCGGCCCCGCGGTCGAATTCCAGATGGAACTCGAAGACCCTGTTCTCGGCCGCAAGCTACGCCATCGGTACAGCACGCGAGAGCTCCCCTACAACGACTGAAGAAGGAGGCGGTCCATGGCAATCCAGAAAGAACACAAGGAGTTTTATACCGTCGACCTGAGCACCGGATGGCATACGCCGCCGGGATATCCAGAAGGGATTCAGCAGCAGATACTGGCAGGTTTTTTGGATGAGAAGAATAAGCGCGGCTTTCGCACCCGGCATCTACGCTTTGCTCCCGGTGTTTTCACCACTGCGCCGTTTGTCCACGACTACTGGGAGGAGGTTTACCTGGTCTCAGGGGATCTGATCGTCGGCAATGACGCGGCCGGCAACGGAGGCGAGAGCTTCCCGCCAAACACCTACGCCTGCCGGCCCCCGGGAACCGTTCATGGTCCATTCAAGTCAGAGAATGGCTGCCTGCTGCTGGAGATACACATTTACGACGAACCTGGGGCGGGTGCGGAATGAAGAAGCTGCTGCCCATTGCGCACACGTTGGAAGGACTCGCTGCCGGGGACCTTCGTAGCAGCGCTCTCGTCGAATCGTGTCTCAATGCCATCGCGGACCCAACAGGCGAAGGAGCGCGCACCTTCACCCGCGTCTTCTCCGATAGCGCGCGATCGAAGGCTAAGGAATTCGATACCCATCGCACGGCTGGAGCACTTGCCGGCTTGCCAATCTCTGTCAAGGCCCTGTTCGATGTTGCCGGTGAGCCCACCACCGCAGGCTCGGTTGTGCTTGCCCAGGCTCCCGTTGCCAAAGCCGATGCCGTGGCCGTGGCCAGGCTGCACGCAGCAGGCGCGATCGTGATGGGGCATACGAACATGACGGAGTTTGCTTTCTCTGGCCTGGGGGTGAACCCGCACTATGGCACGCCGTCTAATCCCTACGACCGCAAAAACAGGCGCATTCCGGGAGGTTCGTCGTCGGGCGCGGCCGTATCGGTAACGGACGGAATGGCGTATGCGGCAGTCGGGTCGGATACTGGCGGTTCCGTGCGCATCCCAGCAGCACTGTGCGGTCTCACCGGCTTCAAGCCCACCGCCAGACGCATATCCCTCGATGGAGCCCTGCCACTGTCCAGCACGCTCGACTCCGTCGGTTCCCTGGCGCCCACCGTCGCTTGCTGCGCACGCATGGATGCGGTGTTAGCCGGTATCGCTCAGCAACCCATTCGGCCGGTGGAAATCCGAACCCTGCGGGTTGCCGTGCTGCAAGGCTACGTGCTGGACGGGCTTGATGCGAACGTAGCAGCAGCTTTTTCTTCCGCATTAGCACTTCTCTCACGCAGCGGAGCGCATCTCGAAGAAGTTACTTTTTCGTCGCTCGACAAAATTCCTATTGCCAATCAAAAGGGAGGCTTCGCCGCCGCCGAGGCATATCCCTGGCACCGCTCCCTGCTGGAAACCCACGCATTGCACTATGACCCGAGAATCGCGTCACGTATTCTGCGGGGCAAAGAGATCACCGCAGCGGACTACGTTGAACTCACCCAGGCGCGGCGCGAGATGATTGCCGAGGCAGCCCGCACCTTCGCCGCATACGACGCGATCCTCATGCCTACCGTTCCTTGCATGGCTCCACGTATTGCCGATCTCGAATCGACCGATGCCGCGTACTTCGCAGCCAATGCGATGATTCTGCGTAATCCCAGCGTGATCAATTTTCTGGATGGCTGCGCTCTGTCCGTTCCATGCCACTTCCCTGGCAAGGCGCCGGCTGGCCTGATGATTGCGGGCCTGGCGATGCGGGACCAGAGCATTCTCAACATTGGTGCGGCGATCGAGTCCCTGCTCGCTGCCAACGGCCGCGCGTCTCACACTTTGCGGGCCCAATCCACGACTGTAGCGTAAAAGGTTCGCCATGATCCGAGGCTTGGTCACCGCGTCTCGTGCTTGCAGGACCCGCGGAGTCGCGTGCCTGTTGATCGCTGCTGCCCCGCTGTTAATGGCGCAGACGAAAGAAGCGGCCCTGACTCTTCGTGTGGCTGACCAGGTGATCGTGCGTTGGCCGGATGGTCAACTCAGCCCCAAGACCGCGCCGACAGCCTGGGGATTTGAATTGGGCTTCGTGTTGGCCGGCATGAACGCAGTGTGGAGTGCAACCAAGGAACCGAAGTATCTCGATTACGTGCAGCACGCCGTCGACCAATTTGTACAGCCCAATGGCTCGATCGTGAGCTATGACCCGCAGGCATATTCACTGAACAATATCCTCCTCGGGCGTCAGCTACTAACACTGTATCGGGTGACTCACCAGGAAAAATACAAACTCGCTGCAGAAAGACTCAGGCAGCAAATTGCCACTCAACCTCGCACCCCCTCCGGAGGAGTGTGGCATTCCAGGGCTACGCCAAACCTGATGTTGCTCGACGACCAGTTTATGCTCGCCCCGTTTTATGCCGAGTATGCAGCCACCTTCCATGAGCCGCGAGATCTGGACGACATGGTGAAGCAGTTCACGCTTCTCGAGCAGCACACACGTGACGCAAAAACCGGGCTGATGTATCACGGCTGGGATGAATCGCACACTGCTCCATGGGCAAACGTGCGCACAGGGACGTCACCCAATCTATGGGCCCGCGGCATGGGCTGGTATCTGATGGCACTGGTCGATACCTTACCGTACGTTCCGGAGCGCGATCCCCATCACGCAGTGTTGCTCGCCATGTTGCGTCGAGCCGCTGCGGCGGTCGAGCGCGCGCAGGATCCGCAGAGCAACTTGTGGTACCAGATCCTCAATAAGCCTGGGGAGAAGCAGAACTACATCGAGTCCTCCTCGGTGCTCATGTTCACGTATGCCTTCGCGAAAGGGGCACGGTTGGGATACCTGCCCAAGCCCTACGGGATCGCTGCCGCGCGCGCGTGGAAGGCAGCGCGGTCTCGCTTCATCCGTACCACTGCGCCGGGAGAGGTAAAGATCACCGGCACGGTTACGCATATTGCTCTGGGCGCCAGTCCTGCAGATGACGGGAGTGATGACTACTATCTGCACGCTCCTGTGGTGGACGACGATCCCAAGGGAGTCGGAGCCTTTCTGCTCGCCGGTAGCGAAATGGAATTGTTGTGGCATTCGTAGATATCAGGCCCGAGTAAAAAGCAGCACGAAGCTTATCTCCACCTCAAGCAAGGAGACACTCATGACGCAGTTCCCCCGTCGGCAATTCCTCTCCACCTCGGCCGCGGCCGCAGCGCTTGCGCTCAACCCTGTCGCTTCTTTCGCCGCGCCAACCGCGAAGAAGCCTGCGAAAAAACCGGTTCTGATGAAACTCGGCTGCCAAACCGCTCCTACCGACGATGAGCACCTGAAGTATCTCGCTCGCTATGGCGTACGCAATATATGCGGCTATCCGGTCATCGCGGACGGGCGTCTCTATGCCACGGTGGAAGAACTGCATCGCATGCAGGACCTGGCGCAGGCCAACGGCATTCAAGTGGACATGACCACACCGCCGTTCCTGGCTTCTATCTCCGTGGACGAAGACCAGCATGCTTCCATCATGCTGGGCGAGAGCCCTCAGCGCGACCGCGACATCGAAGACCTGCAGACCATGATCAAGAACTGCGCGACTGCCGGCATCCCCGCCATCAAATACAACCTGCAAATTGTCGGAGACCTGCGTACGGGCCGCTCGCCGGGACGGGGAGATGCGACTTACAGTACCTGGAAGCTAGCGGAAGCAAAACCGAAAACGCCGCTGACACGCGCCGGCCACGTAAGCGCAGACATGGCGTGGGAACGCATCACCTACTTCCTTGACCGCGTTATACCAGTGGCCAGCCAATACAAGATTCGCATGGCCCTGCACCCCGACGACCCCAGCGTTCCCTCCCGTGGCTATCAGGGAGTGGAGCGCGTTTTGGGAACCGTCGATGGGATCAAACGATTCATCACCATCCAGGAGAACCCCTACCACGGTCTCAACTTCTGCCAGGGCACAGTATCTGAGATGCTTGCCAACCCGGGCACCGAGATCTTCGACGTGATCCGCTACTTCGGCACCCGCGACAAGATCTTCAACGTACATTTCCGCAATATCCGAGGGCATCGCGACGACTTTGTAGAAACCTATCCCGACGATGGCGACGTCGACTTTGTCAAAGCACTCCAGGTCTACAAGGCGGTCGGCTACCAATACATGCTCATGCCCGATCACGTACCCCAAACCCCGCATGATCCGACGACCAAGCTGCAATCCTTCGCGTACGACTACGGCTACATCCGAGGTCTTATTCAATCGGCAGCAGAACTGAGCTGAGCGGGCACACCGAGTCAAAGACTGCGCAGCGCTACTTGATCTACAATGACTTCCGATTGTCGGCCTATTCTGGAATGCTGAGGGAAGTGCTATGGCGTTGGAATACAAAGGTGCCGCTCGATCTCCTGGGCCGCTCGGCAGATTAGAGGGAGTATTAGGCGGCCGTATCCCCGGACCGTTGGACTTCCAACAAGTAGATTTGGGGAAATCGCAGACGGCGACGAAGGCAGTCAAGGAGCTGCCGATGCCGCCTCCGGCCGCTGGGAGCAGCACGATCATACAGGCACGCTCGATAGGTTGGGATCTCGCCAAAGACACCCCGTCCGAGCGCGACGTCAAGCAGGGTGAACTCGCGAACTGTCCGGTAGCCGCAATCCTGGCTGCCATGGCTCATACGGCGGGCGGCAGGAAGCACATTGATAGCATGATCACCGAATACGTCAACACTCAGGTCAAGACGACGTTCTCGAAAGAGGTGTTGGCGGCACTATCCGCCAAGCTGGATGACCCCGACTACAAACGCCCGGAAAAAGAGATTCTCTCGAAACGATATTTCTCCGTGAACCTCGGCAATGCCGTCGAGGTCAGCGACGTGTTCTACGTCAAGTATACGGATGGATCCGATGTGAACATGATGTACATGGATTCGCCAAAGAGGGCGCTTTGGCCGTGCGTGATCGAGAAGGCATACGCGGTCAAGATTGGCAGCTACGATGACCTCGACGACGACACCAAACACACCGTAAACGAGTTTTGGACTGTCCTCGTCGGTTCGAAGCCAGACGGCTTTTCGATCGATCAGAACACTGATCTTGCAAAGATTAGTGCTGCAGCAAAGGACGCAGGCACGATCCCGACCATTGCCGCATCCAAAGACGATGCTACGAAGGTCACAGCTCATCATGGCTACGCCGTCATGGGCATCCAAGGCTCTACCATCGAGCTCTACAACCCGTATGCGAGAATCGAAAAGTTATCGCTCACGGACTTTCGCAGCAGCTTTTCCGCCATGTTCTTCGGCCGCCTGAAGGGGTGACAGAAATACGTGGTGCGATGGTGGACGCGGGTGGAATCGAACCACCAACCTGTCGATTAAGAGTCGCGCGGTTTCACTTTGCGCCCACTTCTTACCATTTCGTACGTGCTTGCTTTATCAGTTGATTGCCCCATTAAACCAGGATTCGGTCCTCCTCCCAACTGGCCCCACCTCACACCTGCAGGGGGCACAAAAAGGGGGCACAAAGGCTCGCGTCTCCAGTGTCCTACGGGTGTCTCAGCTTTGCGTACTGTCCAGGCGATAGACGCAGGCACACGCCGCCCTCACCCTTCGCTATCGCGTAATCCAACAGTTGGCGATCCTCTGACGTTAACCGCGCCGCGCACGAGGAATGAGGCCAAGAGACAGGCTATTTCTACACTAGATCGTCCACTGTAACAATGCAGCGATCACTCTTCCTGGGCACTCTCAGCTGTGTCCAGTAGATGATCTAGGTCTTTGGACGTTTCCACGACCAGCGGGGCTTCTATCGTTTGAAGTCGCTTCTCGCCCTTTGCCATCGTGAGGCTCATCGGCTTGCAGATAATCTCTCGCACAATGAAATCCGTGAGAAGTCGCTCGGTAGGGGCACATCTTACCAAAATCGAAGTGTCGGAGGTAATGGCGATAACATGTTCCCCTAAGCCAACTAGCCCTGCATCGCACGCCATGAGAGCAGCTTGAACACACAAGCTCATGCTTCCACAGAAAATGCTGAGGGCGTTGCCTATCAGCGTAAGATCCTGACCCAGGATCCCATGTCCTTTGTGGTAGGCCGAAATCGGGTCGAATGGTAGATGAGCCCGGACGATCGGCACATTGTTGTTCCTGAACAATTCACGATTTTCAGCGCTTATGTCGAGAGTGATCGGCTTTTTCTCTGAATCAGTAAAATGTTGCCCATAAGGGAAAGTGACGGCAATCACCTGAATGCCCGAGAAGCATGGCTGACTGCAGAATTTCTCGATAGCAAGTTTCGGTCCTTGGCCGATCCCGGTAAAAATAACGATCTTGCGCACTTCGCGCCGAGCGGCCGCTTCGAACGAAAGGCGCAGGCAATCGTCGAGGTTCTCTTTCCCCTCGTGGAAGAAATAGTCGATCGTCGCGCTGATTGAGTTTGGCATTTAGGGCGTCACCGTAAATCCCATGAGTGCCGCGAAGTCTGTCCCTGAGGCTCGGTTCTGCAAGACAGCAGTCGCGAATCGGAAGGGGTCCGCATCCGAGATCGAGAAGTCGCGCACTCTCGGTTGAGGTATGTGATCCTCACCGAGATAGTGAATGTGGGGTCCGGTCCAATCAATGTCCACGCGAATTATGGTTTGATACGCCTTATCTCTAGCGGGGATGCCATCTCGGTCCCGACCTGGTGCAGCCGCCCCGTAATGAAAAGAAAACATCTTCCGATAGCCGCCGCCGCCGAAGATGCTTTTCCTCGGATACCAGCGTTCTCGGACGACAAAGAACATCCCATCTTGGAATATAACGGCCCAATCCATGTTCCAAGGAGGCTGATAAGCGGGCGATGTGGTGGGTGCAACCAAGGGACCAATCTCTATGCACAGTGGCTCCAAGATCAGCTTGGAGTGCTCAATTTGGAGCCATTGCTCATATTCGAGATAGCGCATTTCACGCGGCAAACTGCTCCGGTGAACTGTCTTGGTTTTCCAACGGACCCGATTCCGCGCCCGTGGAATACAAATCGCCGACGGCGGCCTCTCTGAGAACACGCAGCTGCTCGATCAGATACAGCCACTCCATTCCGTCGTCTTCATCGACATGACTGCTTCTGAAATCATGCAATACGAAAACGTCAGATGTCAGGCCATATCGATGCTCCAACTCTCCTAGTTGAAGGGAAACAGCACCGATTGTCGGCAAGCAACGTCTTTGGAGGGACATGGTCCTCTGCTCCGTTTCTCTGGTCACTGTGCAACCCAACGTATATCAAAGCAGGGGCTCGACACGCAATGGCCCACATATGGACGCTTTGGTTGTAAGTTTGGGTTGTTTTTCGTGCCCACAGTTCCAGGGCCCGGCTTGAGTTCCTATTTTCTAGGTTAAGGCAGAAAGCCAGAGTTGGCAAAACAAATTGCCGCAAGCGCCAGCCAGGTGGGCACAAAAAGGGGGCACAAATTGCGCTGCTCGCTTAACCAAATGCGCATAACCCATTGAAAACACATGGTGGACGCGGGTGGAATCGAACCACCAACCTGTCGATTAAGAGTCGAATGCTCTGCCAGTTGAGCTACGCGTCCGGAAGGGCTGGGGAAGCTGAATGTTCAGCAACACTCAGGAGACAAGCGCACTCAGCGCGTCTCATGCCCAAGCAAAATATAACATAATCGACACCGCTCTTTCGGAGCCTCGCATTCAAATGCCGTATGTGCGGGTGCAGGATTAAAACGAGAAGGAGAGACCGCCCTGGATCGACCGCTCGCTCTGCGCGAAATAGAGCGTGCTTCCATCGCGCGTCAGGAAGGGGCGATATCCCTCCGCCAACAGATTGCGAACATCCACCAGTGCCTCTGTTCCATTGGGTAGCAGGTGACCACAGTGGATGCGTTGGCGGACCAGGAGATTGAGATACGCACTCTGCCCGAAGCTGTCGTAGACCGCCACCGGGGTCACCGTGTTCACGGGCTGCCACCGGTAGGAAGTATGCCAGCTTGTGCCCGTCCGCACCACGCGACCATCGAGCGACGCCGTAACGGCTTCTGTTCTGCGCTGGGTCAATTGTTGTACCGCCTCGGCTACGGTGACCTCAGACTCCGGAACCTCGAAGACTAAAGCCTTGCCATTGGCATAGGAGAGAGTCGCCCAGGTTGACCCTGCAATTTTTTGCGCCAGCACTGCGCTGATTCCGCCCGTGGTGTAGCCAGGGCCGGTGACGCGGAAGCCTTGCGCGACCGGATCGTACAAGATGTCCCCAGTGGTCAGATCCTGTTGCGATACCCACCCGCCGCCACCGATCACCGGGCTCTGGATTTCATCCTCATAGAAAGCCACCAGGGCGCGACGCGATGAGGTGTTGTCCTCAAACCGCAGCTCCTGATGGAGACCGTGCTGGATACGCACCCTGCCATCCTCTTCAGAAAACATCGGGGCAAGCGTGGCGCTATCGGCCACTGTTCCGGCATTCTGCATTTCCGGCGACGTGGCCGCGCGATACGCAACGCTGATCCCATCGTCATGCCACGACGCATTGAGGAACGGCATGCTCGACGTGGTCTCAGACGCCCCATGCACCGACTGCACCTCGTTGCCCAGTTCCATGGACGCATTAGGACCCAGGTTCACCGCCTCGGCGCTGCGCAACCGCAGGGCGTAAAGACCCTGGCTACCCGCGCCTTTCACGGCCGTCATCTGCTGTACCGTGACTACATTGCGGATCTGTCGTTCCGGACCGAGGGCGAGTTGGTATCCCGCCATATACTCGGAGCCTTGCTCGGGCTGAGGGCTGAGGTTGGCACGCAAAATGAGATGGCCGCCCACTGCGCTCGATCGCTCGACGGCAAAAGCATGATGGGGGCCGCCCCGTCCAAATTCACGCGAGGGACCGGTCACTTCGACCCGGGCTGCCAATTGGGGAGCAGAGCCTTGGTCATTGCCGGAAAGCACCACCAGAGGGCCATCCTGCAGCAATCGCAACAGCGGACGGTTGCTGGAAGAACGCAACGTCCACTTCCAGTCATCACTTGGCTCGTCAGGTGACTTGGGCTGAGCCGGAAGCCATTGGATGGCCTCAAACAGTGTGCTCAGGGTGAGATTGACGATCACTTTGCTGCGGGAACTAATCCGGAGGTCTTCTCGTAATGTTGGAAGGAAGGAGTCCCCGGTTGCCTTTATCTGATAGGTTCCGGGAAAAATATGATCGAAGCTGAAGCCCCCGCGGAAGTTGGTATACACCCGGGCAACCACGGTTGCATTGGCAGCCATTAACTCGACCATGGCGCCCATCTGTGGAGTGCCCCGTGCGTCGCGCACTACTCCGCTAACACTTGCAGGGAAAGGCGCGGCCGAGGCGGACAAGAGCCCGGCCACGGTCATCACCATCAAAGCTGCGATTTGGCAATACCTTTTACGCACTCAATACGCTACTCACTCAAACGCATTGCAGTAACCCAGTCCTGCGATCGCCGAACGGCCTGACCCCGGCCAGTCACGTTACTCTTTTGAGCTTATCAGAGGCCTAGTCAACCGTAAACGGGGCCGATTGTGCCACCTGCTGCTTGGATACGTGATCGTTAACCGTGATGGTCACCTGGTACTTGCCCGGCTGCAGGCTGGCCAGGGGTACCGATCTCCTCACCGTTAATTGGTCGGAGTTGGCGCTGTTGTCTCCTAACGCGGCGCTGGTCTCCGACGTATCCAGGATCGCCTTGTTAGACGCCATATCCGTGATTTGGTACTGAATGGTGGCGGCATTTTGCTTGCTTTTGTCATCGATCGCCAGATTGTAGACCTGCATCCAGAAATTCAGCTTCTGGCTGCGATGGAAACTGACCGCAACCAAAGGCCCGGAACTGACCCGCGGCCGGACGTAGGTGTTGCCCAGAATGAACTGCCCGGTGCCAATCTGCTTGGTCGGCACCTGCTCCATCTTGTCGGCCAGGATCAGTGAGGACGCGGAAAGCTTTTCATCGTCATACTTGGGCACCACGATCCCTTCCGCCCAGGTACCGATGTGGTCGGGGTTGTTCACGTCCTTGATGGCGATATCTACACGATAGCGGCCCGGCTTGAGGGGCAAAGCCCACCAGTGGACCGACTCCTGGTCGAGCGCCTTGCCTAGCAGTTCACTGGGCTCTTCCACTTCCAAGGTCTGCTCAAAGGTCTGCACCACGTGGTCCGTGATAGTGGCGATGCGCCCCAGGACGTTCACCTCGCCCTTGGCCACCCCGTCCTTGGTGTTAAAGGTGATGTCGCGGTTCCGGATCTGCAGGGTCAAAGGAACCAGCACCGTATCCTCGGTGACCTTTACGTAGTCAGTGCGGACTTCAAAGGGGAAGAACGGTCCGCTCAGCACCTTGTGGTTCACCAGGAACGATTCCAGATCCTTGAACTTAACCACGGGCGGAGCCTGCAGCTTGGAGAACTGCTCCAGGCGGTCAAACTCCTTGGCCTGGTTCGAGCTAGCCATGGGACCACCGCCCAGGTTCTCCAGGCCGCCGTTGAAGCGGTCGGTCCGCTTCGAAGTTCCCATTTGTTCGCCCAGGGTCGCACCGGCGCCCGGGACGTGCAGCAGGGCGTCCTTTTCCGACCGGTCCAGGGTCATGTGGTAGTCACCGCACATGCAGGTGTCGACAAATTCGATATCGATGTTCTCGCCGATGCCTTCAATGTACCGGTAATGCCAGGTCTCAAAGGGGAAGGTCGAGGTTTCGCCGCCGCCCTCTTCCATGGGCCGCTCATAGGAGCCGCCGCTGGGATGAGATTCGATGCTGTCCGGCTTGCCATAGGCGATGTACATGTGTCCGCGGTCGGTCTTCCAACCCGGCTTGCCGGCGGCAAAATGCTCGTTGGCATAAGCAATGCGGCGGTAGTTCTCTTCCCGGTATTCGTTCTCAGGAGAATCGGGGTCCGGGTTGCGCCGGCGCCAGAACTGCTCTATGAAGTTATCGCGCTCTTCATCGTTCGACAGGCTCTTAAAAGCTTTTAGTTCCTGGTCGGTGATGATCCAGCGCACGTCCTCGTCGACCCATCTCTTGTAAGGACCCTTGAGTTCGTTCCTCAGTTCCCTCTGCTGCTTAAACTTTTCTTTATCGTTCAGCGGCCTTTTCAGCGGATCTTGATTGCTCGGGGTGCTCTGGGTATCTTGCGTTGCGTTAGCAGAGGCCGGCGTGCTGGTCTGTGACGGCGACGCAGTCTGCGCGATGACCATGGACGGCAGGCCCAACGACAAGAGCAGAAAAAGGGTGGAATCTACCCTTAGCATAGGTTGCGCGATACTCCCCGTACGGCAGAACAAGTTTAAGGTTCGGTAACCGCGAATTCAAGCGGGGAATTTGATTTCGACCCTTATCTTCCTGCCGGTCGGGGGCGCTCCGGTAACCGTAATTTAAGGTACTGGAGCGAAAAGCCGGGAACCCCGTGCCCTTGGTCCACGTATGATGTAGGCAAGGGCGGGTATACCGCTACCCATGAAACTTAAAAAGATACTGATCATCTCAGGTGCGGTCCTGGTGGCGGCGGGTATAGCCGGCTTCACCATCGTCCGCGCTCAATCGGGCTATACCAAGGTACTTACTGCCAAGGCGGTTCGGCAAAACCTGGTCTCCATCGTCAGCGGGACCGGCCAGATCAAACCCAAGACTTACGTAAACATCGGAGCCACCTCCTTTGGCCGCATCACCCACCTGTACGTGAAGGAAGGTGATCGCGTGAAGCGGGGGCAGGTGCTGGCCACGGTCGAGAGTGTCCAGGCCAAGGCCGGCGTAGCCGCGCAAGAGGCCAGCATCCGGTCTGCGGATACGGACATATCGTCCTACCTGGCGGCGGAAAAGACAGCGGAAGCGACGGTGGCCCACTCCGAAGCCGATCTCCAGCAAAAACTGCTGGACTGGCAGCGAGCGCAGGCGCTGTACAAAGCGGAGCTGATCGCCAAGTCGGAATACGACTCGAAGAAGGGGGCCTACGACACCGACGTCGCTACGCTGGCGCAAAGCAAAGCGGCCCTGGTGCAGGCTCGAGCCCAGACTGCGTCTGCCCGGGGCAAGCTGGGCACCGCCCAAGCCACACTGACCAGCAACATCGATGCGTTGAACAAGACCGTCAGTATCGCGCCTTTTGACGGGATCGTGACCAACATGCCGGTTCGCGAAGGCGAAACGGTGGTGGTGGGCATTCAGAACGCCGAGGGCAGCACACTGATGACGCTGGCGGATCTGTCCATCATTACGGCGGAGGTTAAGGTCGACGAGACCGATATCGTGAATGTCGCCATGGGGCAGCCGGTGGACGTCACGGTAGATGCCCTTCCCGGCAAGGTCTTCGCGGGCAAAGTGACGGAAGTTGGCGACCAGGCGATTCTGCGCTCCACCGGCATCGCCACCAGCCAAAGCACCACCGGCACCGAAGAGGCGAAGGATTTCAAGGTAGTGGTCACGCTCTCCAATCCGTCCCCGGAACTGCGCCCGGGACTCTCGACCACGGCCAAAATTACGACCGCTCGCCGGCAAAATGTGTTGACCATCCCCATTCAGGCCCTGGCCATGCGCACCGCAGTATCCCTGAAGCCCGGAGCCGCGATGCAGACGGTGAACGCTGCCTCCACCGGGGATGCGCCCCCAACCAGCGTTCAGGATCCCGGAACCCAGGGGGTTTTCCTGTTGCGCTCTCATGGCAGCAAGATTGAATCGCAGTTCGTCCCAGTCACCACCGGCATTACCGGATCTACGGACATTGAAGTCACCGGTGGGCTGAAACAGGGGGATGAAATTGTCATTGGGCCCTATAAAGTGCTGCGCACGCTCAAGAACGACGTCAAACTAAAGCGGGACAACGCAGCGGCAACCCAGAGCACGGAATCTTCGTAAACGTAACAACCGCGAGACAGGAGCAAAAGATGGCACTCGAAACCACCAGCGCAGCGCAAGCCGACATGGCCCGTGAAGGCGCCCAGGGAGAGGTCATCGTGGTCGAGGATCTGTGGAAGACGTACACCATGGGCCTGGATCAGGTGGTGAACGCGCTGTGCGGCATCAACCTGCGCATTCAACACAATGAATACGTTGCCATCATGGGTCCCTCGGGCTCGGGCAAGTCTACGCTGATGAACCTGATTGGCTGCCTGGACACCCCGTCCAAGGGGAAATACTGGCTCAACGGTCACCTGGTGAGTGAATTGAATGACGACGAGTTGGCGCGCATTCGCAATCGCGAAATCGGCTTCGTGTTTCAGACATTCAATCTTTTGGCGCGCGCCACCGCTCTGCACAATGTGGAACTGCCATTGATCTACAACGGCACGCCTGCGGTTGAGAGGATCGAACGTGCCAAGGCAGCTCTGCGCTCGGTCAATCTTGAGGAGCGCATGAACCATAAACCCAACGAGTTATCGGGTGGTCAACGCCAGCGTGTGGCGATTGCGCGGGCCCTGGTAAATCGGCCCTCGATCATCCTGGCGGATGAACCGACCGGCAACCTGGACTCGAAGACCGGCGATGAGATCATGGCGCTCTTTGATGAGCTGCACGCAAAAGGCAACACCATCATC
>Ga0182024_10012933_pt1 | contig 16420 bp, 16 predicted proteins | sample P32metaG_FD_120480 | JGI IMG/M metagenome (GOLD analysis project Ga0182024, IMG submission 120480) | Permafrost microbial communities from Stordalen Mire, Sweden - P3-2 metaG (Illumina Assembly) | ecosystem: Environmental > Terrestrial > Soil > Wetlands > Permafrost | place: Sweden: Stordalen... | reverse complement strand
GGCGCATGATCCGTGGCAATGGCGTCGACGGTTCCATCCGCGAGCCCGGCGATGAGCGCATCTCGATCTTCACGCGAAGCGAGCGGCGGGTTCATCTTGTAGCGCGTGTCGTACTGCACGTCTTCGTCCGTCAAGGTGAAATGGTGCGGCGTGACTTCGCAGGTGACAAGTAAGCCTTTCGCTTTTGCCGAGCGCACCAGTTCCAGAGAAGAACGTGCCGAAAGATGGGCGATGTGCAGGCGCGCGCTGGTCAGCTCTCCCATTTGCACGTCGCGCGCAACGGCCAATGCTTCCGTGGCGGCAGGCATTCCGCGCAGGCCCAGCTTGATGGATTGTATTCCCTCGCGCATCACCGCTCCCGCAAACAGGGAACTGTCTTCGCAGTGATCGATCACCGGCAAATCGAGCGCGCGGCAGTACTCCATCACCTGGCGCAAAAGTTTAGCGGTGGCAATCGGACGTCCATCATCGGAAACAGCGACGACTCCGGCTTCCTTCATCGCCGCGATTTCCGCCAGCGCTTCGCCCTTGCTGCCAATCGAAGCCGCGCCGATGGGCCACACGCGCACGGGAGAAACCGCCGCGGCGCGTTCCATGATCGAACGAGTCAGCGATGCGTTGTCATTCACGGGTCTGGTGTTCGGCATCGGGCACACGGCTGTGAATCCGCCACGCGCTGCGGCCCTCGTGCCCGTTTCAATCGTTTCCGAAGATTCGCCGCCCGGTTCGCGCAAATGGCAGTGCAAATCGATGAAGCCCGGAGCGACGATCAGATTTTTCGCGTCGAAAATTTCCGCGCCCTGCGCGCGCGATGCGAGTTGTCCGTGTGGCGCGACGGCCACGATGCGGTCTCCATCGAGCAGAATGTCGCGCGGCGCATCCGTCCCGCTTGCAGGATCGAGAACGCGTCCATTGCTAATCAGCAGCATGAGAAGAATCCCTTTCTGAATAGGAGTCCGCGCCGATCATCAGGAACAGAATGGCCATGCGCACGGCGAGCCCGTTGGTCACTTGCTCGAGCACGCAGGATTGCGGCCCGTCGGCAACCGCTGGATCGATTTCCAATCCGCGAATCATCGGCCCCGGATGCAGCACCAGCGCATTGGGTTTCGCGAGCTGCAGGCGTTTCGGCGTGAGCTGATACTGCAGGATATATTCTTCGACGGCCAACGAAGGCTCGTGCATGCGCTCCTGTTGAACGCGCAAAGTAATAACAACGTCCGCGCCTTCCAGCGCTTCTTCCATACGTGTAGCGCGACGGATCACCGCGCCTGGGGCAAGACATTCCATTTCGCGCGGCACCCACATCGCTGGACCGCAGAGCGTGATGCGGCACCCAAATTTTGAAAGCAGATGAATGTTCGAGCGGGCCACGCGGCTGTGCAGGATGTCACCGAGAATCGTTACGTTTAGTCCATTGAGGGTGCCGCAGTGGTCTCGAATTGTCAGCGCGTCGAGCAGCGCCTGCGTGGGATGCTCGTGCGTTCCATCGCCCGCGTTAATCACCGGCAGATCGAGATTCCGCGCCACGAAATCCGGCGCGCCCGAGGAACTATGTCGTATCACGATACAATCCGGTTTCATCGCATCCAGCGTGCGCACCGTATCGAGCAGCGATTCCCCCTTTTTCAAGCTGGACGATTCCGCCTGCAAATTCATCTGATCGGCGCCGAGCCGCGAAGCCGCGGTGGCGAAGCTGATGCGCGTGCGCGTCGAAGGCTCAAAAAAGGCCAGTGCCACGGTTTTTCCGCGCAGGGTCGCTAATTTTTTAAGGGGATGTTTCTGAATTTCCTGGAATGGTTTCGACTGGTCGAGTAAAAATAGAATTTCTTCGGCGCTGAGCGCTTCAATCCCCAGCATGTGGCCGAAACGAAATGGCACAGCAATCCTCGGAATCCTGGCCGGACCTGTTTTTACAAAAGAGGCGGTCGGCGTCAGTCCACGCGTTCCACAAGCATGACGCGTTCATCCTGGTCAATTTCATTCAGGCGTACTTCGACAATTTCTGAATCGCTGGTCTGCACGTTGCGTCCAACGAATGTCGCTTCGACGGGCAACTCGCGATGCCCGCGATCGATCAGCACGCACAGCCGGACGCGCTTCGGGCGCCCCAGATCGAAAAGCCCGTTCATCGCCGCGCGAATCGTTCGTCCCGTGTACAGCACGTCGTCCACTACGACCAGATCTTTATCATCCACCGTGAACGGGATGTCGCTCGACTGCAAAACAGGCTGAGCCGCAACTTTGGAGAGATCGTCGCGATACAGCGTGATATCCAGCGTCCCAACCGGTACGTCCACCCCGTCTATGCGACGCATCGATTGCGCAATGCGCTGCGAGAGAGGAACTCCACGCCGGCGAATCCCAATCAATGCCAGGTTCGCAGTGCCGCCGCTCTTTTCCACGATTTCGTGAGCCAAACGCTGGATGGTGCGATCGATTTCCGTCGCGGTCATCAACTGATTCTTCTCAACGATTCGCATTGGGCGAACATCCTAGCATAGTGATGGCTGGTCCCGAAGCGTGTCTTGGGCCCTGCTCATAGATTTCCGCTGTTTTTCCACAAGCCTTCCACACTCGCCGCCGATTCCGCATGCTAGAATTTCGCCAGTGACTGCCCCCAACAGCCCAAACACTGTCGAACTCTCCGTGAATATTGGCGCATTGCGCCTCTCCAATCCAATCCTTGCTGCCAGCGGCACGTTTGGCTACGGCATCGAATTCGCGCACTTGGTCGATCTGAACCGCCTGGGTGGCATCGTGGTAAAGGGCCTTTCCCTCGAACCTATGGCCGGCGCCCCGGCTCCGCGCCTGTGCGAAACGCCTTCAGGGATGATGAACGCCATTGGCCTCCAAAACATAGGCGTGCGCGCCTTTGTTAAAGAAAAGCTCCCCGAGCTGCGCCAATTTCAGACGGCCGTCATAGCCAACGTGTTTGGCTACACTGTGGAAGATTACGTAGGAGTGATTCGGGTCCTGGAGGAGGCGGAAGGGTTGGCGGCCTATGAACTGAATATATCCTGCCCCAACACCGCTCACGGAGGCCTCCAATTTGGGAGCGACCCTCAAATGGTTTTGGAGGTTGTTTCCGCCGCTCGCCAGGCCGCCCGCCGGCCCCTATGGGTTAAGCTTTCTCCCAATGTAACGGATATCTGCGTAATCGCTCGAGCCGCAGAGAGCGCTGGAGCCGACGCCCTTACTGTGGCCAATACCTACCAGGCCATGAGCATTGACATACAAACGCGGAAGTCAAAATTGGGCCGCATCTCGGGCGGCCTTTCCGGGCCAGCCATTAAGCCGATCACGCTTCGACTTGTCTATGAAGCGAAGCGAGCCGTCAAAATTCCGGTCGTAGGCTTGGGTGGAATTGAGAAAGCAGATGACGTACTGGAATACATGATTGCAGGGGCGTCCGCAGTACAAATTGGGACGGCAAGTTTTTCCCACCCGGCAGCCTGCTTAAACGTCCTAGATCAGCTGAGGAAAACCTGTACGAACCATAAAATCAATGATATCAATAGTTTAATTGGATCATTTCAAGCCGATTCTTGTTGAATGGTCCCAGACACCGTGTTAGCATTTTAACGTGCCTATGACTCGGGGAAAACAATATGCGTAGGCGACTCTTCATGATCTGGGCAGCGCTGCGTTGGTTGCCGCTCATGTTCTTGATCGCTCAAGGACTGGAAGCTCCTTTGGTCGCGCATGTCAGCCAGCCTCTAAAACCCCTGCGAGTTTGGACAGCGAAAACAAGTTGGTATGGCGGCAGGTTTCAAGGCCGCCGAACCGCCAGCGGTGAGAAATTCGATATGTATGCCGCGACCGGTGCCAGCCCGAACCTCCCCTTTGGCTCCTTGGTGCGTGTTTCAAACCCCAAGACCCACATGGCGCAACTGATTCGGATCAACGACCGCGGTCCCTTCATTGACGATCGAGAGCTGGACGTCTCCTACTTGGTAGCATGCCGCTTGGGAATACTGGATAGCGGGAACACGCCTTTGCGAGTTGAATTATTGGAGGTGCCAAAACGTCGCTGATTGACCGTGCTCGCCAGAAACTGATTCTTGCCCTTGATTATTCTTCACTCGATCCTGCTTTAGAAATAGCCCAAACCTTATCCTCCGTTATTGGCATCTTTAAGATAAATATACACTTATTTACTGCCGAAGGCCCTCCTGCGGTTCAAAAATTAAACCACCTCGGGCCAGGAATATTCCTTGACCTGAAATTCCACGATATCCCCAATACAGTGCAAGGGGCGGTGGCAAGCGCCCTAACCCTTCCCGGGGTGCAGCTTCTGGACGTGCATGCCTTGGGTGGCTTAGAGATGATGCGCGCGGCAGCCAAAGTAAGAGACGAGGCTAAAGCCTCTAAATCTGTCACGCCGAAGCTGCTTGCAATTACAATCCTAACGAGCATGGATAATGCGGCGCTGCGCGGCGTTGGCATAGCGGCACCGGCTTCGCGGCGCGTGGTTCAACTGGCTCGATTGGCGAAAAAAGCGGGGATGGACGGAGTGGTAGCGTCTCCGCAGGAAGTTCGGGCCATCCGAAAAGCTTGCGGCAAGGATTTCCTAATCGTGGTTCCCGGCATTCGGCCAGTGGTTGGAGGCGGACCGACTAGCAAGGGGAGACACAAGACAGACGACCAGGCACGCGTCGCTACCCCTGCGGAGGCGATCCGCGCAGGCGCGGATTATCTGGTGATTGGCAGGCCCATCACAGCTGCTCCTGATCCGGAAGCGGCAGCGCGGGCCATCCTCGAAGAAATCGGTTCAGCCCTGCTTTGAATTTGATGCGAGCATATTGGGGAAGCCCGATAACCAACGACGACAGAGGCTTCAGTCTGCCCATTGATTTCTGATTAGCGGCAACCGGGGCATGATCGTGCTATAATCTATTCCTCGGGTCCTATTCGATATCCCGCCTTTGCGGCGGAAAGCGACTCGAAAGGCAGGTACATCATGGGAGAGTTCAGCCCATTTCATTGGCTGATAGTGCTGGCCATCGTGGTGCTTTTGTTTGGCGGTAAGAAGATTCCAGAAGTCATGAAGGGCTTGGGTGAAGGCATCCGCAGTTTTAAGGAAGGCATGCACGGCGCAAATCAAGGGCCCGTGCAAACAACACAAGTGTCTCCTCCTCCCGCTCCGACCGTGACAACGGTGACCGAGGAAAAGAAGTAATTCCTCGCGCGGCTTGACCGATAAATGACTTGAATGAAAGGGCGGCCTAGTGGACCGCCCTTTTTGTTTCTCTATTGCTTTCCGTCTTGCCAACCCAGTTCTCGAAGTAGCGCGTAAAGCCTCGCCAACGGCAGTCCTACAATATTGAAATAACAGCCCTCTATCTTCGGAATAAATCGGCCCGCGATTCCTTGAATCGCATAGCCTCCGGCTTTTCCCAAAGGTTCATTGCTCGAAACGTAGTTCGCAATTTCGTTTTCGCTCAAGGCCGCAAAGGTCACGGTGGAAATTTCAATTGCGGAGCGAGTTTCGTTATCTGCCACGCGCAATAGGAAAATTCCGGTGAGAACGCGGTGCGTGCCTCCGCTCAAATTTCCAAGCATTTCGCGCGCATGCGCGGAATCGTCCGGCTTACCGAGAATTTCTCCATTGAGTTCAACCGTTGTGTCGGCGCCGACCACGATGCATTCGCCGTTGCCTGCATTCATGAGGGATGCGACAGTTCGCGCTTTTGCCTCCGCGAGGCGCGCAACCATTTGATGAGCGCACTCGTGTGGAAGCGGGATCTCGTCAATCTGAGCGGTGGAACTCGTAAACGGAATTCCCGCATCGCGCAAAATTTCAGCGCGCCGCGGCGAGGAAGAAGCAAGAATGATTTTCACGGTGTTGTAGCCCGCCTCTTCAGAGGCGCGGATTTTCTCCCAGCACGGCAAAACCCCCGCCTCTGAAGAGGCGGGCTGCAAAAAGCGAGCCAAAATTAATGCTGCCTGGCAGCATTCACAAAACCACGGATTCGGTGTATTCGCCGAAAACGCGGCGCATCGCGTCGGAAATTTCTCCCACCGTGGCATATGCATCTACCGCAGCTGCAATCGCGGGCATCAAATTTTCGCCACTCTGGGCGCGCCGCTCGACTTCCGCCACCGCCGCGTTCGCGCGTACAGAATCGCGCCGTGCGCGCAATGCCTGGACACGCTCGATCTGCGTGCGTTCGAGGTCGGGATCGACGCGCATGGTCGGAATGGGCGTTTCTTTTTCCGCGACGAATTGATTTACGCCGACGACAATCTGTTCCTTGCGTTCGACGGAGCGCTGGTATTCATACGCGGCTTTCTGAATTTCACCCTGCACGTAACCAGTTTCGATGCCGCGCAGCACGCCGCCCATCGCGTCAATCCTCGCAATATATTCCTTCGCGCGCGATTCGATTTCGTCGGTTAATTTCTCGATGGCGTAGGAACCGCCGACAGGATCCGCCGTATTCGCCACTCCGGTTTCATGCGCGATGATCTGCTGGGTGCGCAAGGCGAGAAGTGCGGCATCTTCGGTGGGAAGCGCGAGCGCTTCGTCCATCGCGTTCGTGTGCAGCGATTGGCATCCTCCGAGCACCGCGGCGAGCGCCTGAATCGCGACGCGCACAATATTATTTTCCGGTTGCTGCGCAGTAAGAGAACTTCCAGCCGTTTGCGCGTGAAAGCGAAGCATCATGGAAGCCGGAACCTTGGCGCCAAAGCGGTCCCGCATCAGATGAGCCCAGAGCCTGCGAGCCGCGCGGTACTTGGCGATTTCTTCGAGCAGATCGTTATGCGCATTAAAGAAAAACGAAAGCCGCGGCGCGAATTCATCCACAGCCAGGCCCACGGTGATTGCGGCATCGACATAAGCAATGGCATCGGCCAGCGTGAAGGCGATTTCCTGCGCCGCGGTCGATCCCGCTTCTCGAATGTGATATCCGGAAATCGAAATCGTGTTCCATGCGGGCAATTCCGTGCGGCACCATGCGAAGAGATCCGTCACGATGCGCATCGACGGGCGCGGCGGATAGATGTATGTGCCGCGCGCGATAAATTCTTTCAAAATATCGTTCTGCACCGTGCCGGAAAGTTTTTGCAAATCCGCGCCTTGCTTCTTGGCAACAGCGGCATACAACGCCAGCAGAATTGCAGCCGTGGCGTTGATGGTCATGGACGTGGAAACGCGATCGAGTGGAATGTTGTTGAAAAGTGTTTCCATGTCTTCGAGCGAATCGATCGCTACGCCAACTTTTCCGACTTCGCCCGCGGCGCGCGCGTGATCCGAATCAAGACCAATTTGCGTCGGCAAATCAAACGCAACGGACAATCCGGTTTGCCCTTTTGCGAGCAGATAACGGAACCGTTCATTCGATTGCGTGGCCGTGCCAAATCCCGCGTATTGCCTCATGGTCCACAACCGGCCGCGGTACATCGTCGGATAAATCCCCCGCGTGTAAGGAAATTCTCCGGGGATGCCAATCGAATCTTCGGCGCCGCCTGCTGGCAGATCGTCTTGCGTGTAGACAGTCTTTAGAGGAATGCCGCCGAGGGTAGTGAAATGTTCCTTGCGTTCACTCGTCTTGGCCGTTTTTTCGGCAGTTTCATTAGGGATGGGATTCATCGCACACGCCGCGAATCGCGAAACGACCAGATTCCGAAACAAATCATTACGAGCGCGTAGCCGCCGCACATGCCCAGGAGCCACCGGCCCGCTCCGTTATGCCATGCTCGCCAACAGGCCTGCAGCGCGGCGACAGCGAGTATAAAAAACACCACGCCCGTAACTTCGTGAAACAATTCGCGCGTAGCTCGCCAGAGCACACGAAATGTGTGCCGCATCGTCGCAAAAAGTCCCATGGGTTGCGTTGCCACTGTTTAATTCTAGTACAAAATGGGCTTGGCCACAGCCGTAACGGTTGGCATAGACGGATTAAGCACCTCATCCATATCCTCGGGACTTGTATCCCAAGTCACACCGCCCTACAATTAAAGCAGGGGAAGTTTATCCAAAGGGGGCATCGTGCAACTGGATGATCATCTTAAACAACTGCTGCGCGAGTTAGGGCACGCCATCAACGATACCGTCTCGGAGTCGGGGCGCATTTCGGAGGCCATTTCCGATGTCCGGTCCGCCGGATTCGATATTGTGCTGAAGCTGGATGCCACGATTGGACTGGCGCGGCGAGACGGCGACGATACCAAAATCACGACGGGCGACCGGCGTTTCCTGGAATCTCTGCACATTCAAGTCGACCAGGAAATTATGAACGAGATTACCGACGAGGAAGAGCCCAGGAAAATGGAAATGACGCCGCAAGATGTGCGCTTCTTGAAGTCGCTGAAAATTACGATGGACGAAACGCAACAGCAGTAAGAGAGTCGTATACTCTTTGCGCCTGATTCGATCGCGCGCTACGGCTCGCTGTTGATAAGCTTCGGCCACTTAGTTTCTGCATAAACTTAGTCGGAACGCTCGCCATGATTCGCCCTCCTGCTGTCGCTGGCCGCTTTTATCCCGATGATCCGTCACGCCTGCGTTCGGATGTCGCTTCGTTTCTTACCCGCAGCGGTAAAGAAAAGGTAATTCGCGCAATCGCCTGCGTCGTCCCTCATGCCGGATACATCTATTCGGGAAGCGTTGCCGGTGAAGTTTATCGCGGCATGGAAATTCCACGGCGCGTGATTTTAATTGGCCCGCGTCATTACCCGCAGGGCGCCTCACTGGCAATTCTTTCCATTGGCTCGTGGCAGACGCCGCTGGGCATGGCTCCCATCGATCATCTCCTAGCGGAAAAAATTGTCCGTGCGTTTCCGGAATTGCGCGAAGATGCTATCGCCCACAGCGCGGAACACTCGCTCGAAGTGCAGCTTCCTTTTCTGCAGCAGCTTGTTCCGTCCTTCGCGTTTGTTCCCATCGTGATCGGCCCGGCGCAGTGGAACACGCTAGACAGGCTTGGACGCGCCCTTGCAACGGTGATCGCAGCGGAGAACGAACCGGTGCTTCTCATTGCCAGCTCGGACATGAATCATTATGAAAGTGACGCAGTGACGCGCGTGAAGGATCGCAAAGCCATCGAACAAATTCTTGCGCTGGAGCCGCGCAAACTTTTCGATACCGTCCGCGAGGCACAAATCTCCATGTGCGGATATGCCGCCGCGGTTGCCGTAATGGTCGCGGCAAAAGAACTTGGCGCGACGCACGCCGAACTGATTCGCTATGCAACCTCAGGCGAGGTGAATGGCGATATGCAGCAAGTTGTGGGTTATGCGGGAATGGTGATTGAGTAGGACAGGCTTCAGCCTGTCTTGTTTTGACTTTTGCCAGTGCTAAGAAAATCAAAAGCTGACAGGCTGAAGCCTGTGCTACCAAGTGCTAGTGCTCGCGGGAATTTCTAATGCGCTCTGCTAGCGCCCGGGCGCGAGAACGGGCGATTTCCACGAAATGAGAATCCGCGGAAATTTGATCGAGCACGGGCAAGAGACGTTCCGGTTCAGGCAGGAGGCGATGATCCATGTCATTTTCAAATTGCATCAGTGCGTCATTCACTCCCAGACGGTCAAACTGAGCGCGCCGCTGCAACAGCGTTAAATCCTCCTGCTGTTTGGCCAACCCTTCAAAAATCTGCATTAGTTGAGTGGCGGATGCATTCATCGTGTAGTTGAAAGACGTCTCGTGCACTTCCGCGCCACTTTCATAACGAAATGTTTTTTGTCCGAGGTTGGCAATCTTTTTTTGAATGTCGAGATTTTGATTTGCAAAGTGGCTCAGGTCCGAGGATAAATCAAATATTTTCTTTTGCACTTCCGGCCCTACCTCGAACGCTTGTGGATCGGCGTCTTCGTCGAGTTGGCGAATATCGAACGTGCATTTGCTCTGATCGCCGATTTTGATTTCGATGAACTCGGGGGTGCTGCTCTTAAATACGCGGCGGTAGGTAATTGTAGTTCCCGCTGGATTCGCGCGAGCCGCGGGCAAAAGCATCCAAGCGCCCGCAAAAAGGCACAGCAATCGCCACAGAAAGGAGTTTCGGGTCATCGTGACTATACGATGCGCGGAGCAACGCCGCGGCTGTTTGCATTTCCTGCTGATGCGGGTTGCTCGTGATCCCGCGCGGGTCGCGCAGACCCAGCGTTAAGCCGCGAGCGAAACCGTTCGGCTTGCACATGGCAAAGGGCAACGGCCAGTGCATCAGCCGCATCGGCGGGCTCTGGCGTTTCACTCATGCCCAGCAGCGCGCGCACCATCAATTGCATTTGCTCCTTTGCCGCATTGCCGTAACCCGCGACAGAGGCCTTGATTTCGCGGGGAGAGTAACTGCAAACGGGCACGCCGCCCTGGGCGGCAGCAAGCAAAACCACGCCGCGAACTTCGGCGAGTCTTAGGGCAGTTTTAATGTTCAGAGCGGTGAACACGGATTCGACCGCGACACCGTGCGGTTGAAATTCTTCAATCAACGCTGCCAGCATGGCATGAATTTCTCGAAGGCGTTCCGGGAAATGTTCCGGGCCTTTGCGCGTGGCGCGCAACGCTCCGAAACGCAGCATGCGGCAGCGGCGGCCGTCACTTTCGATTACGCCATAACCTATGGCGCCCGCGGCGGCGGGATCGACGCCCAGCACGCGGAAGAATTCTACTTTTGTTGGAGATGCGATTGGCACGGCTTTGAGTTTACGGCGGCGCGCCGCGTCCGGCCACAATTTTTTCGGAGGGATGTTGCACAGGCTTCAGCCTGTGGGTTTTAGTTCTTGCAAGTTCCAAACCCCACAGGCTGAAGCCTGTGCTACAAAAACCTAAATCTATTCCGCGGCCATGACGGCTTGCATTTCTTTTTCGTCGATGTCGAAGTTGGCGGAAACTTTCTGAACGTCGTCGTGTTCTTCGAGCGCTTCGATGAGTCGCAACATCTGCGCCGCCTGCGTGCCGGCGAGCTTCACATAATTCTGGGGCACCCAGCCAACTTCGGCGGACTCGGTCTTGACGCCAGACTTACCCAGAGCTTCGCGAACCGCCTCGAAGCTTTCGGGAGGAGTCAGGACTTCCCACGCCTCGCCATCGTCGCGCAGATCTTCGGCGCCGGCATCGAGAACGATGGACAACATTTTGTCCTCATCGGCCTGTTCCTTGGATACGACAATGGCGCCCTTGCGGCTGAACATCCAACCCACGGCTCCGTTTTCCGCCATGTTTCCGCCATTCTTGTTCATCATGTGGCGGAGTTCGCTGACCACGCGATTCCGATTGGTGCTCACCACTTCAATGATCATCCCCACGCCGCCGGGGCCGTAACCCTCGAACGTTACTTCTTCATATTGCTCGCCCTCAAGCGTTCCGGTACCGCGCGCCAAGGCTCGCTCAATATTGTCATTTGGCATGTTTTCATTTTTAGCGGCCAGGATGGCGGTGCGCAGGCGCGGGTTGGAGTTCGGATCGCCGCCGCCCACTCGCGCTGCAATGGTGATTTCGCGAATCACTTTGGTGAAGGCACGGCCGCGCTTAGCGTCAGTGGCCGCCTTCTTATGCTTGATTGTTGCCCACTTAGAATGCCCAGACATGGTAATCGCCTCTTGGAAAGTAATTGGGGAACGAATCCCTGCTTATTTCCACGACAGTTTAGCATAGCCTTTATCGAATCGGAACAAGGCTAACCGATATTCGGAAGGTGCCAGATTTAGGGAAAGTCGTACAGTTTCAGGTGTCCAAGCGATGCAAGCAATGTTGCAGTCTTCATTTTTGAAGGGGATTACTTTCAATTTTGGCTTCCGAAGAGTTCATGGCCGGCTGCCCCGGCTCCATCGGCTGATTCATGTACACGGCTTTGCCTCCGGTATCCGCAAACTCCCAAATGGAATTAGCTGGCAGGAGGTTGCGGACCTCTTCCAAATGCTCATCGGGCACCACAAGAAACACGCGTGAGGGACCTTTCCATAACTGGGAAAAATCCTTATCGTCAAAAAACCGCTTGGGAGCGTCCGGATATTTCGAGCCGTATTGCAAATTGCTTTCCGATGCGTCGTACAGCAATACGTTGCGATGGGAGTAAAACGCAATTCCGGGAGCGACGCGAATATCGCCAAACAGTGCGATCCGATCATCCGGCCGCAAAACTTTGTTTAGCTCAAGCGCAAGTGTTCGCGAAGAAAGAGTGGGGCTGAGGACTCCATACGCCATGTTTGCGGCGATGAAGAAACCGACCATGCCAGTCGCCATGGCAAAATTCGGATACCAGGAAATTCCTCGCTCGCGCCAAATCCATGCCAACACAAACGCGATCAGAATAGAGAGAGAGGAAATGAGAAGGGGAATCCGGAGATCGGCGACGGATTGCGGAGTCAGGTCCAGCACGTGCGCCATGCTGGTCACGTATTTTTCGGGACTGCGCAAGGCAAGATGGCTGGAGACATCGGTGACTGCTTGGACCTTGATGGAGCCAATGAGGAAGTAACCCGCGACGGCGGTAAAAATTACAGCCAACCCCGCAAGCAATCGTTGGATCGGCTTCAACCAGAATTGATCTGACTCTTCCGCCTGAGCAATTCCGTAGCCTAGCAATAAAGCAATCGCGGGCCACGCTCCGAAGCTGTAGTACTCCATGCGCGATCCGCTTTCCAAAGTAAAAAATCCCAGAATCGCCGCAGCCCAAACAAAAAGCAAAAGTCGCGCCTGCTGCTTCGGAGTCTTTGCTTCGCGCCAGGAGCTTGGAAAAATTGGAGCTTTTCGAAGCGCGAGCGGGAAAAAAAAGCTCCAGGGAAATAACCAGATCAAGTGCGAACTCCACCAGATTCCGAGCGGCACCGCGCCGTAATCGTGGGGAAGCCGCGTTCCCAAAGCGCGATTGATATGTTCATTAATGAAGTAGGCCCAGAAAAAACCGGGCGCGCGCAATCCCGCTAAAATGTGCCACGGAGCGGCAACCGCCAGAAAAATCGCCGCGCTTGAAAAAATGCGCAGCTCGCGCCAGCGGTGCCAGCCGCCCGTGAGGGTGATATACGCGATGATCGCAACTGCGGGAAACAGCACGCCGATCAGCGCGCGTGTCATCACCGCAACGCCGCACAGAGCCGCGGCGCCCCAATATCCGATGCGAGAATCGAGGCAGCCGGACCACGACCTGAGAAATAAATAAAAAATTCCCTCGAATGCCAGCGCGTAAATTGCTTCCGGAATCATGATGCGCGTAAAAATGAACATGCCCGCGCTGGTGGCCACGGCCAAGGCTGCGTAAAGTCCCGCGCGCTGGCCGAAAAATCTGCAGCCGAATTCAAACGTCAGGAGCACCATGCCGATCATGGCGAGGGCCAGCGGCAAGCGCGTTGCAAATTCATTTTCGCCAAATAATTCGTAGCCGGCGGCAACCAGCCAGTAATGCATGGGAGGGCGAATCAGGTAACGGATGCCGTCCATGTAGGGAACAACGAAATCGTGGCGCTGCAGCATTTCTTGCGAAACCATGGCGTGCGCCGCATCCACATCATCGTCGTCCAGCGCGGGGGTCGCCGCGGTGCCAATGTATAGGCCAATGGAAAGAAGCAATAGACATAACAGTATCCATCGCGACCGCGCATGAAAACTTCGTATCAACTAAACCTCACGCATGCAAAAAAAAATAGAAAAATAACTTTACGAGCGGCACGACTGGAATGTTTTAAAAGGTTGGAAATATTCCTCTGCACATGTGATCGGACGTTGCCAGTTCCTCGATCTTTGCAGCGATCCAAGTTCATTAAGAACCATTAGCGCGCGTGAAGGTTGCGCTCGCCTCAACCCATTTGAAATTTGAGATAAGCCGCTTTTAGATCACGCCCATTTCGCGAGACAGTTGCTCGGCCTCCTGGATCAATGCTCCCAGGCTCACGGTAATGCCGTCATTCCAGAACGCCTCGTTCCGCGCATCCAGTCCAAAAGGAGCAAGCAACTCCACAACGTCTTTGGTGGATCCGGAACGCAGTAAGTCCAGATATAGAGGTTCAAACTTCGCGCCCAGCTTTTCCTTTTGCGCGAAAAGACTCTGTGTAAGGAGTTCACCGAACGCATAGCCATACACGTAAAACGGGCTGTGGAAGTGCGGAATGTAGGCCCACAAATGTTCGGAGTTTTCGTACGTAAAAATATCGCCATCCTTGCCGTAGAGTTCCTGCGCCGTCTTCAGCCAGATCGCGTCCAGCTCTTCCACGGATCGCTTTTTCGGTTCGGACCATGTCGAATAGGTTTCATCCATGCCGTGCAGGCGCCGCTCAAAATTAGAAAAGCCGATCTGGCGGACGACTGTATTAATCGTGCTATCGATCTTGGCCATGATCAGCGCCAGAAGGGAACTCTTGTCTCCCGACTGCATCAGGCGTTCTTTTAGAAAAGTAAACGTGGTCATTTCGCCGAACACGGAAGCGGTTTCGCAGTACGCGATCGGTGCGTGGAACATCAGCGGTCCCTGCGCTTCTCCCGCGAGGATGCCATGCACGCCGTGTCCGAGTTCGTGCGCGAGTGTCATCACGTCGCGGTTGGAGCCCAAATAATTTAGCAGCGTAAAGGACACCGCTTTTCCGCCGGGAAGGACATGCGAGGAATTAAATGCTCCGCTGCGCTTTTCCTTTACCACGGGCACGTCGATGCGCCTCTCCGTGAAAAATGTTTTTACGAGCGCCGTCAAAGTTGGGCTGAAACTTTCATAAGATTTTTTAACGATTCCCGCGGCCTCATCGAACGGGATTCTGGTCGTGTCCGCAAACGGCATGGGGGCGTTGCGGTCGCTCCAGCGCATTACGCCTAATCCTAAATGGCGCGCTTTTAGCTTGTAATAGCGCCGCGTCAAAGTGCCGCCGAGGTTCGTCACAGCGTTATGCAGAACATTGACGACCGAGTCTGGAATGCGGTTGGACTTATTGCGGCCATCCATGGGGTGCGCATATCCGCGTTCTTTCCCTTCCACCGCTTTTAATCCGGCAACCATATACAGTGTCTGCGCGGAGTATTTCGCGAATGGCCCTGCCAGGCCGCTATTCACACACCGCATCGCCTCGGCTCGCTCATCGGAATCCTTCGATTCGGCAATCAGGTGCATCATTTCGGTCAGGTTTTTAGCGCCGCCGTGAAATTCAAAATTAAGATCGGCTTCTACCTCATCGAAAAAATCGCTCCAGGAACCTGAATTGAAGGGGGAGCGCTTGACCAGAGCGGATTCGACCGCTTCACTCAAAAAGTGTTGCTTGAAGGTGCGGATGTGCTCTATCCAGGGACGGTGCTTGGATACGACAAGGTCGCTTGCATAAAATTTATTCAGCGTTCCGTCCGTCAGCTGCACGAGTTCCAATTCAAAAAATGTCAGATGCTCTCCCTGCACAGCGCTCAATTCACGCTCAAAGTCGGCATGCTTGGCCTTGATCGCTGCGTTGGTCAGGTCCGTGCTCTCTTTCAAAAACAGGTACGAATTTATTTTGCCGCTGAGCATTTCAATTTCCGAATAGTCCCTGATCGCCGCGCCCAGTTGCTCCGCGAGTTTCCCCTTGTAGCCGTCGGAGAAATGCTTCGCCATGGCCTTGAGTTCCCGCAAATCCGCATCCAGGCGCGGATCCGCGATATCCGCATACAGAATGCTCAAATCCCAACGAATATCGTTGGTGCTTTCCACTGTGTTTTCCATGATGACCCTGATCTCCTGAATTCAGCTGCAATTTGAAACCGCCCAATTCATTTCCACCCTGAATGTTTTATCCGCCTTTGCAAGGTTTCCTTCATTCCGGTATTGTAACCCGGCATCCTTGCTCGCCTATTTCCCACTCTGCATAAAGTACAGGATAGTGACCGGAAGTACAGATGTCTGATTCGGCGCACAGCTCATTGTGGATGTGGATTTTTGGGAAGGATGGCGCTTACAATGAATGCCTCGGAGTGTATCTCCATCCATGCCTTTGCTTGTTGCATGCAGCGAAAAAGGTTGCAAGGGACAGGTGCCTGCCGCCCTTGAATCGGTGCGCTTGTGCGTCCTTCATTTTACGCTCAAAATCGAAAACGATTGTGCGCAAATGCGCCGCGAAACCGTTTATGGAAAAACTCCTCACGCCCGCCAGGCCGAAATCATTAATTTCATCGCCGATAACGGCGAAATGCTGGCCCGTGCTTCCACCAGCGGCCTGCACCTCGCCGACGAAATGAAGGCGCGCATTCTGAACACGTTCCTCACCTTAATGAATCTACGTGAAAATCTGGACCGCGCCGCCCTCCGCCAACCCATCGGCCGGACCAGCGGATAACCCTCATTACTTTACTCTGCCGATAACATCAGAACTTCATCGGTGTGATAAACTGTCCTTCACGAGCCATGCCGCAGCCAACGGAAAATCGCGACCATCCGGGCCCTCGCGTCCTTACGATTGGCCATTCCAACCACACGATGGAACATTTTGTAGCGTTGCTGAAAACGCATCGGGTTCAAGTGGTTGTGGATGAGCG
>Ga0182024_10012932_pt1 | contig 16421 bp, 15 predicted proteins | sample P32metaG_FD_120480 | JGI IMG/M metagenome (GOLD analysis project Ga0182024, IMG submission 120480) | Permafrost microbial communities from Stordalen Mire, Sweden - P3-2 metaG (Illumina Assembly) | ecosystem: Environmental > Terrestrial > Soil > Wetlands > Permafrost | place: Sweden: Stordalen... | reverse complement strand
GTCTCTCGCGTCAATTCGAAAAGACGGTAGCGCAACTCCGCGACCTCCAAAAAACCCGCCTGGAAAAAGAGAACCGGGATCTGGAGAACCTGCTGAACATCATGGAAATGCACGAATCCAAAGGAGAAACCTACCTCCCATCGGAAGATGGCTTCGTTTTTACACAAACCCAAATCAACGCCGCCATCCGCACCCGAAACCGCGAACGCCTTATCGAAGAAGCCCTCGACCACGCCGCTGCGTAGATGCCGGTACTCCGTTTTTCCTGAGCACGGCTCGGCGTCCGGGCTGCACCCGGATGGACCGATTTGACAATCGGTCCGCAGGTTGGCAACCTGCCCCACAAGGTCGCATTTCGGTCTTTGCTTTTGGTCTCCGAAACTCGGGACAGTATATTTAAAACTTCGATTCGCTACAATTCAGAGAACCATCGCACATGAAACCCGTCAAGGCTCCTCTCATCGATCCTCAGTATACGTGCTTCGATATCGTGATCCGGCCTTCTAAAATTCATCGCTACGGCGTCTATGCGAATCAGCGCATCCCGGCCAACCGGAAGGTGATGGAATACACCGGCCTGCGCCTTAACCGCAAGGAGGCGGCGGCAATCGACGGCGGCAAATACACGTACCTGTTCGCGGTCGACGATTATTGGACCCTCGACGGCGCGCGCGGCGGCAGCGGCGCGGAGATCATCAATCACAGTTGCGAGCCCAACCTGATCAGCCGCGTTTTGAAAGGACATGTTCTCTATATGAGCCGCCGCGTCATCAAGCCGGGCGAGGAACTGACCGTCGATTACAATTTCTCCGATCTCAAGGAGATGACGAAGTGCTCCTGCGGCGCCAAGACATGCCGTGGGACGATTGAGAAACGAAAAACCACGGCCAAGAAATGATGTCGAAGCGAATATGTTTTCTTATTCTCGCCGCGGTTTCGATCCTGACTGCGCAGGACGATCCGCAATACACCCCCGACGGGATGATGCGCCTTCCCGCCCATTATCGCGAATGGATTTTTTTAAGCTCCGGCCTCGCCATGACGTACGGGCCCGCCGGGCTGACGAACGCTCAAGGCAATCCGCGATTCGATAACGTGTTCGTCTCGCCGGCGTCTTACAAATCGTTTCTCAAGACCGGCACGTGGCCGGACAAAACGGTGATGATCCTGGAAGTCCGCGATTCCGACAGCCACGTCTCGATCAACACCGGCGGACAAGTGCAGACCGGCCTCGCGGCGATCGAGGTTCACGTGAAGGATTCCGTCCGATTCAAAGGCGGCTGGGCATTTTTCGCATTCGGAAAATCCGACACCGCCAAGCTGATCCCCACGTCGGCCAATTGTTATTCCTGCCATGAGCAGCACGGCTCGGTCGATACAACGTTTGTCCAGTTTTATCCCACGCTGATCGACGTCGCGAAGCAGAAGGGTACGTTCAAGCCGTAGCGACGTCGCGCACACATCGGAATCCGATGTTCGTCGTCGAACTGTCGGGCGTGTTCGCAGTTCGCGCCGCGACGCGATAACGGTTGCAGTAGGAGGCGTGGCAAAGATATGAGCCTCCCTTCATCACGCGAGCCGTCCCAATAGAGGGACCCGTTGGATTCATTCTCGCGCCCACCAGATGATACGAGGGATGGAACCAGTCCGCGCACCATTCCCAGGTATTGCCGCTCACCGAATACAGGCCGTACGCATTTGGCGGAAATGCCTCCACTGGCGACGTTCCCGCGTATCCATCCTCGGCCAGATCGCGGGTGGGAAACTCGCCTTGCCAGATATTGCAGACGTGACGACCGCCCGGCGTGAGCTCATCGCCCCACGGAAATCGATTCTGTTCGAGCCCGCCGCGAGCGGCGAACTCCCATTCGGCTTCGGTGGGCAAACGCTTCCCGGCCCATCGCGCGAACTCGACCGCGTCGTTCCATGAAACATGCGTCACCGGATACTCGTCGCGCGCGGCGATATTCGAATCGGGTCCTTCGGGATGTTCCCACGTCGCGCCGGGAACCTTGCACCACCAAGGCGCGGCGAGCACTGTGTCGTTCACCAGAGCCGCGCGACGCTCCTCCGGAATGTGCCCCTGAAAAACGAAGGACCATGCGAACTGCTCCGCCTCGGTTCGATAGCCGCTGGCGCGCATAAACTCGGCGAACTGCGCGTTCGTTACTGGCGCAGCGTCGATATAGAAGGGATCGAGCGCGATCTCCCGCACCGGGCCTTCGCCATCCGCCGGAAAACCCTCGGTGCTATTGGTGCCCATCAGGAACGCGCTGCCTTCGAGCTTGATCATGCCCGCGGTCGATCCAAGCGCGACACGTTCCAGCAGATTGCCCGGCACTTTGAGCAGAGCCGCGCGCCGCCTGCTCGGAACGCAACAGGGATGCGTCGCGCCCGCCGCCGCAAGCAATTCGAACTCACGCATCTTCCCACTCACGATGAAGGCGTGAACTCCTCCACCGTCGCGCGGGCGCGCAGATGGTCGCACAGGCGCTCCAGAGCCTTCTGATGTTTCTCTGTCAGCAGATGCCGCTCGATTTGTGGCCGCGCTTCCTCTAACGTCGCCATTCGCTCATCCGCATGTTGGTACAACTTGGCGATGTGAAATCCAAACGCCGTGCGGAAGACCGGGCTGGTCTCGCCCGGCTTGAGCGCAAACACGACTGCATCGAATTCGGGAACCATCTCGCCGCGCGGAAACCAGCCGAGATCGCCTCCGCGGCCCGGACAATCGGAAAGGTCATCCGCAATGGTCTCGAAGGCCTCGCCCGACTTGATTCGTTCTTCCACCACTCGAATCGCGGCCAGAGCGGCATCCTCCGGCGTTTTGTCGTCGATGTTTTTGACGATGTGAGCAGCGCGAACTGCCTCCGGCACCGCCATGTTGTCGCGATGGTGCCGATAGTAGTCGACGACATCCTTATTGCGAGGCGAAGCGATGCGGCCGGCGTGGCGAATCGCCAGGCGCTCGATACGGAACTGTAGTTCAACCTCGGCGGCACGGCCTCCCGCCTTTTCGATCACCTCGGCGGGAACCGGTTCAGCATCGGCGAGCGCGGCCTGGCGCAGGAGAACTCGCTCGATTACGTTATCGCGCGCCCATTCCTTCGCGCGCGCGTCGATCGCGGACGGATCTTCGGCAGGCATCGCTTCGGCAATTCTCAGACGTAGAGTGCGGATCTCTTCGCGGATCACATCGTCTTCGACCAGTTCGTTGTTGACTCGCAGTGGCAAACCGCGATTGTACTAAACACGGCGCAAACGGCGTGCGAGCAGAAGCGTCGATGGAGACGTGATAGACTCACCGGCATGTGGAATATGACACGCCGCGATCTCCTTAAGGCCGGTATGGCGCTGGGAACAGCCGGCTCCGCGATTGCGTTTGCAGACGACAGAGTCCGGCGCGTGGGCCTGATTGGCTGTGGATGGTACGGCAAGAGCGATCTGCTCCGCATGGTTCAGGTTTCGCCGATCGAGGTCGTCTCGCTGTGCGACGTCGATAGCAAGATGCTGTCGGACGCGGCCGATCTGGTCTCGACGCGTCAGCGGTCGAAGAAAAAGCCGCGCACATTTTCGGACTATCGCGAAATGCTCAAGCAGAAGGATCTCGACATCGTTCTCGTCGGCACGCCCGACCACTGGCATGCGCTTGCGATGATCGCCGCGGTTCAATCCGGCGTCGACGTGTGGGTGCAGAAGCCGATTAGCGTGGATATCGTCGAAGGGCAGGCCATGGTGGCCGCCGCGCGCAAGCACGGGCGCGTGGTGCAGGCCGGAACGCAGCGCCGCAGTACGCCGCATCTGGTTGAAGCCCGCGATCGGTTCATCAAGACCGGTCTTTTGGGAAAGATCGCGTCAGTCGATATGTATTGCTACTATCACATGCGCGCGACGGCGAACCCTCCGGATACGGCTCCTCCGCCGAATCTCGATTACGAGATGTGGACCGGACCTGCGCCGATGCGTCCTTATAATTCGCTGGTTCATCCGCGAAGTTGGCGCGCGTTCATGGAATACGGCAACGGAATCATGGGCGACATGTGCATCCATATGTTCGACATGGTGCGCTGGATGATGGAACTCGGCTGGCCCAAACGAATTTCGTCAGCGGGCGGGATTCTTGTCGACAAAGCGAGCAAGGCGAATATTCCCGATACGCAATCGGCGGTGTTCGACTATGGCGACCTCCAGTGCAATTGGAATCAGCGCAGTTGGGGCGCGGCGCCGGATCCGGATACGAATTATGGATGGGGCTCCACGTTTTTCGGAGACAAGGGGACGCTTAAAGTCAGCGTCATGAGCTACGACTTCATTCCCAATAAAGGCCAGCCCGTTCACAAGGACGTCACTTACGAGCTCGAGCAGTATCCGGAGGACAAGACAGAGAAGGATTTGGAAAAACACGTCGCGCCGGCGATTCGCGCGCATATGAAGGATTTTCTGGCTGCGATCGATGCCCGCTCCAAGCCCGTCGCCGATATTGAGCAGGCGTATATTTCGACGGCAAGTTGCATTCTTGCGAATATGGCGATGAAGTTGAATCGCACGCTCACCTGGGATGCCGCGAATCAACGCGTCGCCGGGGACGAAGGAGCCAACCGGCTGCTGCAGCGCACATATCGCACGCCCTGGGTCCATCCGACTGTCGCGAAAGTCTAGAATTTGGCGATTCATTTGCACCATTGCGTGCATGATACGAAAACTAAAATCCGGCGAATACCGGCTCTATTCGCGTAAAAAAGACGCGTCAGCCTCGCTGCGGCGGAGAAACACGAGCGCGCAGTGCAGTATTTTAAGCGCGCCGAGTAACTTTTTCAATCGGTGAGCATCCAACTATCCTATGGAACTAGGTGTGATTGGATTAGGCAAGATGGGCGGATACATGACCGAGCGCTGGCAGCTTGCGGGTCATCAAATCGTTGCGTTCGACCTCGATAAGGGCGCAGTGGAGCGCGTCGCGCAGAAAGGGGCCAAGCCTGCGGATTCGCTCGAATCCCTGGTAAAGCAGCTCGCCACTCCGCGCGCAATCTGGATGATGGTTCCCTCCGGCGATCCGGTCGATCAGACGATCGCGAAGCTGACTCCGTATCTGTCGAAAGGCGACACGATCATCGACGGCGGCAACTCGAATTACAAAGATTCGCAGCGCCGCGCGGCCGAGCTGAAGGTGAAGGGATTTAACTTCGTTGACGCAGGAACGAGCGGCGGAATTTGGGGGCTGAAGGAAGGGTACAGCCTGATGATCGGCGGCGAGAAAGATGTCGTGACTCGCCTGAGCCCGATTTTTGAGGCGCTCGCGCCCGCGGCAAATCAGGGCTGGGGACACGTCGGTCCCGCGGGCTCGGGACATTTCGTAAAGATGATCCACAACGGCATCGAATACGCGCTGATGCAGTCGTACGCGGAAGGGCTCGACCTGATCCGCGCGAAAGAGGAGTTTCATATCGATCTGCATCAGGTCACGGAAATCTGGCGCTATGGGAGCGTCGTGCGATCGTGGCTGCTCGACCTGATGTCGGACGCGATCGGAAAGAATCCGCAGCTCGACGGAATCGCTCCCTACGTTGCCGATTCCGGCGAAGGCCGCTGGACCGCGAAGGAAGCTATCGACCTCGGCGTCTCGACGCCGGTCATGAACATCGCCCTCTATCAGCGTTTTACTACTCACGACAAGGAACATTTCGCCGATCGCCTGCTGGCAGTGACCCGCAACGAATTCGGCGGCCACGCAGTCCAAAAAAGCTAGCAAACGCCCGCACTGGCGCGTGGCGCGAGCTTTAGCTTGCAGCATCGGCTTCGGCCGATGCGGAACGCACGCAAGCGTGTGCGGCCGGATCCGACAAGAGCGATGACGTCGGCTGAAGCCGACGCGGCAGACTAAAGTCCGCCCCACCAGAACCGCTTGCAGCATCGGCTTCAGTCGATGCGGAACGCACGCAAGCGTGTCCGGCCGGATCCGACATGAGCGATGACGTCGGCTGAAGCCGACGCGGCAGACTAAAGTCCGCCCCACCAGAACCGCCAATCATCCCCCGAATTCACGAATACGGAAACCACGACGGATCGATCTGCGGCGTCGCGCCGCTCGCCTCCCGAATTCGTGTAAGCAGCCGCGCCCTTAACTCCTCCGCGACTGTTTTATGCGTCGCGCGCCCAGCGAGATTCACATGCTGAAACGGATCGGCGTAGAGATCGTAGTGCGCATACTCAACGTATCGATCCGCGGAGGGAACGCCCTTCCATTCCGGAGTTTTCGGTGCAGCCGCTGCGTAGGTGTACTGCGGAGTTCGCAATCCGCGGCCCGTTACAAACTCCGTCATCTCGAAGTACACTTCGTTGCGCCATCCTTCGGTCTTTCGATCGAGCAGAGGAAGAAAACTGCGCCCCTGGACCGATGCCGGAATCGCAATACCCGCGGCCTCCAGCAGCGTCGGCATCAGATCCACCTGGCTCACCAGCTCGGAAACCTGCATCGCTCGATTGAATCCCGGCCCTGAAATCACCAGCGGAATGTGAATCGAACTATCGTGCGGACTACGCTTATACTCCGTGTTGCGCGTCTTGAAGTGGCAGCCATGATCGCTCAGGAATACGACGATCGTATTCTTATCGAGACCGGTTTCGCGCAGCGTTCTCCGAATCTCGCCGATATTTTCATCCATCTTCGCAACACACGCGAAATAGTCGGACAACTGGCTTGGCCACGACCCCGGCAGAGGACGCAAATCGGGCGGGATGAAAGGATTTGGATAACGATGCGCAAATTCCTTTGGCGGATCGAACGTGTCGCTATCGTTCTGGTGATGCACTTCGAGATAAGAAAGCGTGATAAAAAACGGTCCCTTGGCCGATCGCAGAAACCGCTTCGCTCGATCCGTCATAAAGTCGGTTCGATACTGGTTTGAAAAATTGATCGCCTTGCCGTCGTTATCGTAAAGCGCCCCCTCGTACGCATGTGACGTAAATTCGAGTTCGTTCGCGGCTTCCCACAAATCGGAAAATCCACCACGAGACTGCGGAGGAACCCAGCCGCGCCTCTGCTCTTGCGTCAATCCTTCACCGGGCATCAGATGCCATTTGCCGATGTAGTTCGTCGAGTATCCGGCCTGATGCAGAGTCGCAGCCAACGTGACCGCGTCCGCGCGCAAGCCCGGCCCATTGTGCCAGACGCCGTGTTTGCTGGGATACTGACCGGTGAACATGCTGGCGCGAGCCGGTGCGCAGACGGGTTGATTGCAGAACGCTGAACGAAACAGCACTCCTTCGGAAGCCATCTGATCCAGGTTCGGCGTCAACCCCATCGGATTCAGCCCCATCGCGCCGACGCAATCTCCGCGAAACTGATCGGAAATGATCACGATAATATTCGGCTTGGCGGCCGCACCCGTTTGCGCCGCACCTGCGGCGGCCAAGGCGGGAACCTGCGACATCCATGCGCGTCTACTGAGTTTTTCCAGTGCCATACTGCGTAGTATGCGCTACGGTCCGGCCCTCGTGTATTTTCTCTTCGCTCTGAATGCGGACGCTCAGAAGCGTATCCCCATCAAAGTGGTCGTCGTGGCGATGTTCGAACGCGGCGCCGATACAGGCGACCAGCCGGGCGAGTATCAATACTGGGTGGAGCGCGAAAAACTGGATCGCGTAATTCCCTTCCCCCAGGGTTATCACGACCTGCGCATGAATCGCGACGGGGTGCTCGGCATCCTCACCGGCGTCGGCACCGCGAAAGCGGCGGCGAGCATCATGGCGCTCGGCCTGGATCCGCGTTTCGATTTGACCAAAGCCTACTGGCTGGTCGCGGGGATCGCTGGTGTCGATCCAGCCGATGCGTCTCTCGGCTCCGCGGCGTGGGCGGAGTATGTAATCGATGGCGATCTGGCCCACGAAATCGACGCTCGCGAAATTCCCGCGGATTGGAAAACGGGCTATGTGCCGCTCCGAAAATCCGTGCCCTATGAACAGCCCCGCACCGTGCCGGATGCAGGCGAATGCTATCGCTTAAATCCGAAACTGATCGATTGGGCGTTCCATTTGACCGAGCATGTCGAGTTGCCCGACGACGAAAAAATGCGCGCAGAACGAGAATTGTTCTCGTCGCCCAACGCGCGCCGTCCTCCATTCGTCTTAATGGGCGACACTCTTTCAGCCAGCACCTTCTGGCACGGGAAACTGCTCAATGAATGGGCGAACGACTGGGTTAATTATCATACCGACGGCAAAGGCAACTACGTGACAACCGCCATGGAGGACACAGGCACTCTGCAGTCGCTAACCTTTCTCTCGAAGGCCGGCCGCGTCGATCTCAACCGCGTTATGGTGCTCCGCACCGCGAGCGATTACGACCAGCCGGTGCCGGGGCGCACCGCCGCCGAGAGCCTCGCGCAGAATAAAATCGGCCAATATACGGGCTATTATCCTGCACTTGAGGCGGCGTGGCGTGTCGGCCATGTCGTTGTGACGAAGATCGCGCAGGATTGGAAGCAATATCGCGACGCCAAGTGGTGAAGGCCGAATTACTCTCCATGTTTTTCCGACGGAGCCGCCATGCGTAAGCATGCGGGCAGACGCAACCTCACAGCATCAACTGCCCGCCGTTAACCTCGATAGTCTCCCCGGCCACATAAGCCGCGGCGCCCGACGCCAGAAACGCGATCACGGTCGCGCATTCCTCTGACGTTCCCGTACGCCCCATCGGAATCCCCGCGACGAAATTCTTGATCATCTCCGGTGTCGAAAAGACCTCATGAAATGGCGTCGCGATCACGCCGGGAGAAACAGCATTCACACGCACGCCGTGCGGAGCAAGCTCCTTCGCCAGCGATTTCGTGAAAGTGATCAACCCGCCTTTCGCCGTAGCGTACGCCCCCGCGCCCGGGCCCCCTCCGTTGCGTCCCGCGATCGAGACGATGTTGATAATCGCTCCACTCTTACGCTCGATCATCGATCCGGCGACCGCTTGTGAACAAAGCACGGCGCTCGTCAGATTCAGCGCTACAATATCGTTCCACCGCTCCTCGGTCACTTCCAGAATGCGCTGGCGCTCCACCAGCGACCCCGCGTTATTTACCAAAATATCGATCGGACCGAGCTTTCTGGTAGCCGTCTCGATCAACGTATGAATCTCCGCGCTCTTACGCACGTCAGCACAAATTGCAACCGCCGTGCCGCCGGATTTTTCGATTTCCTCACGAACTTTTTCCGCACCCGATTGATTGCCGTGATAGCCAATGGCGACCTTCGCGCCAAGGTCCGCAAACACGACTGCGGTCGCCGCGCCGATTCCTGAAGAAGCGCCCGTGATCAGCGCAACCTTCCCTGTCAAATCCATGTAGTTTTTCATGTCTCTTAGAATTATCGTTCACACGCGCAGGAAGATTTTTCTCCGATACATCCAGAAAAGCATCAACCAATACGCCAGCAATATCGCGATGCCCCGCATCAGCGGTTCGACTCCCGTTCCGAATATCTGGAACGGACGCGCTCCCAAATGAATGCGCAAAGAGTCCGCCAGGAACGATTCGAACAGATGCGCCATCAGGTAAGCTGCCATCGAGTTCATCCCGATGACGATCAATGGGAACGCCCATTTTTTGTATCCGCGCACATCGATGATCCAGCCGAACGCGGCGAGAAACAGGAAGCACAGCCCACCGCTGAATAGCGTCCAACTCGGCGTCCAGATCCGTTTGACGATCGGGCAGATGCCCGCAAAATGCAGAAGCAGCCCGGCCGCAATGCCGATCGCGCCGGCGATCAGGAACCGCTTTATCGGCATTCGAGGCGAATCCGCAATCAGCCACCGACCCGCGGCGAGACCCAGAATCATTGTCCCGAGCGTGGGAATAAAGCTGAGCGTCAAGTAGCCTCCGCTGTTAGCAATGAACGGCTTCGTGCGTGGAAACAAATTGAGAAACCACTGATCGAATGCGTTTCCCAGATTGGCGTTCTTGTTCCAATGCGCCAGGAAGCCGGAGAATTGATGGCTCCCCTCCGCTGGCACGCCAACCGGGTAAAGAGCCCACGCAAGCCAGTAGCCAAACAGAATCGCCCCGAGCGCGATCCACTGCCATCGCGGCGGCCGGAACCCGAGCAGAAACAGGAACGGATACCCGAGCCCGATCTGCGTCAGCGTATCTTCAAACGTGAAGTAAGTCTGCGTGCTGTGCATCGACCGCAGAAAAATTCCAAGCGCAATCAGCACCAATGACCGCCACAGCGCATGCAGGAACATTTTGGGAAACGTCGCGCCATTCGCCAACCGGCTCATGATGGAGTACGGTAGGGCGACCCCCACGAGAAACGAAAATCCAGGTTGAATCGTATCGTGCAGCGAACAGCCCGCCCAATCGACATGCGTCTGGTTGTACGCCAACACATGCCAAAACCAATTCCCCGGAAACGCGCGAGCGACGTGCGAAAGCTGCAGCACCTCCGCCATCATCAGCAGCATGACCAACCCGCGATAAGCATCCACCGCATAATTGCGCTGCTGCGTTTTGTGGGGCAGGATGGCATCCTGCGCGCCGGTTTTCAACCGGCGCTCTGCTATTTCCGGCATTTTAATCAACTATACGCGCGAACGCCGAATAGTGCACCGTCGCGCTCTCCCTCGCCCCCAACCATCGAAACGTGGGAACACCGAGCAGCGATCCGCGTTCCACCATCGCGCGCCGCCCTTCCGCGAATGGAGACACGCCAAACTCAACTCCACGCGTTACTGCATTTCCGTTCCAGGGCGGAAATGTCCGACTGCGATTTTCCTCCCACAGCGAGATCCACGGAAAATCGGCGCGATTCCATAAGTAGCCAAACAAAACGCGCGCCTGCGGATGGAACGCCTCAAACGACCCGTGTTCACTCCCTGGATCGACCACATGACAAGTCACTCCCGCGGACCGTTCGGCGGAAGATTGAATTCTCAAGTCCGTGGTCGATCCGTCTTTGTTCGGCGCGAGCGGCCAATCGAAGAGTGCGCCCGGTTTATAAGGCTGCGCCGCGCCAAAGTCTCCCGGAAAAACCATCGACTGCCGCGCATTCATGTCGAGCCTCGTGACACCCGCTTCGAGAAACGGCGGGCCCAGAGTGACGTGCTGCGTCCACGCCAGCGGCCGATCCATGCTCGTCAGATTCGTAACCGTTTCGCGAATCTCAACGGCGCCGCGATCTGCCAGTTCGATCTCGCGCTCGAAATCAAGTTGCGCAAGCGGCAAGTGCGCCCTCGCAATCATCCGTGTGGCGCTCGCTTCAATCCTATATGGCACCACCGACGACTCGCCATGCACCGTGATCCCCTCTGCGTACTCCGCATCGGATGGCACGCCGAAAATATCGAGACAAAGATTGTGTCCCAAAATCCCCGCGAGCAGCTTGCTCTCCGAATTGTCGCCGTATTCCGGATGACGTTCCGCGCTGTACGTCGACGGCTCAATCGAAGGCCACGGAGGCGTCCACAGAGGATTGATGCCGGATTGTTTTTCAATGATCTCCGCGACGTGACCGCCCTCCACCGTCACCGTGACGATCAGTTCGTCGTTTTCAATTTGCACTGCCTGGCGATTGCGATAGGTCATGAGAGCTTCTGGTCCAGATCCAATATGCCCCAACTCCAGCCAGCAATGTCAGCAGCCCGAACCCCGCGAACTTCCAGCCGGATGTCAGGAACAGGAATAACCAGCCCACAAACGCGATCGCCGCGGGCAACGGGTAGAGCCACATTCGAAATGGGCGAGCCATTTCGGGCCGCTGCTTCCGTAAATATCCCAGCGCAAAAATCTGCGCGATAAATTGAATGAGAATCCGCGAGGTCACCAGCGCCGTGATCACGTCGTCGAGCGTCCAGAAACACGCGACGATCGAAAGTCCTCCCATCACGATCAGCGATATGTGCGGGAAATCGCCCGTGGGATGCAATCGCCCGAAAATCTTGAAGAAGTCGCCGTTCAGCGCCGCCGCGTACGGAATCCGGCTGTATCCAAAAAGCAGAGCGAAGACCGATGCCAGCGCCGTCCACAACACCAGCACCGTCACGCCCGACGCCGCGCGCGTGCCGTAAAGCTTCGCCATGAAATCGGCGGCGATGAACTTAGAGTGGACCGCTTCACGCCAAGGCACTACGGCAATCAATCCAAGATTCGTCAACGCATAAATCGCGGCTACCGCGAGCACCGAGTAAATGATCGAACGCGGAATCACCCGCCCCGGATTCCGCACCTCTCCGCCCACGTAGCAGATGTCGTAGTAGCCCATGAAATCGTAGATCGCGATCAGCGTGGCCGATCCCAGCCCCGCAACAAAGCCAGTGGAAAATCGAAACGCGTTCGGCGGAAAATCGAACACCACCTTCGTATTGAAATGGCTCAGGCCGGCGAAGATCACCCAGAGCACCGTGATCAGCATGCCGATCCACAGCACCACCGTCAGCTTCCCGATGCTGGTGACGCGCCGATACAGCAGCACAATGACCAGCAGTCCCACCGACATGCTAACCACTCGGGTCGCACTGGCCCCCATGCCCTGCCAGAAATAGCCGACGTATTGTGCGAAGCCAATGTATCCCGATGCAATCTCCAGAGGTCCGCTAAAGATGAATTGCCAGATGAACAGGAACGGCAGTATTCGCCCCAGACTCGTGGTTCGAAACGCCTCACGAAGATAAACGTAGGTGCCTCCGGTCGCCGGCATCGACGCCGCAAGCTCGCTCCACACCAGCCCGTCGCACAACGCGATCACCGCGCCCAGCACCCAGCCGAGCATGCACTGCGGACCGCCCATCGACGCGATAATGAGTGGAATCGTGATGAACGGCCCGACCCCCACCATGTTGCTCATGTTGAGCGCCGTGGCTTCGAGCAGTCCGAGGCCCCGAATCAGGCCATGTTCGGATTTGGATTCGTTTGCGATCTATTGCGCCGCACCGCGCGTAGGCCTCTCGGCCTTAGGAGGATCGGCGCGGTCCACCGGAACCTTGTAATTGAAGAATCCGATCATCATTTCCTGGAACGTCTGATCGCCCCAATGCACCGTCTGGCTCGGATCGGGATTGTACTTATTATTCGCCGAATTGTCGTACCACGCGGTCACGTCCATCCGCGATCCCGCGGGAACCGTCCGCGGCTCCGCGAGAATGTAAGCGAGCTGCCAGTTGAAATCGTAGTGAGGAACATCCAGCAGCACTTCACTGCGCCCGTCCGGATAGTTCAGCACGTACTTGAACGCCTTCCCGCGCAAATGCATGTGCGGCGTCAAATCCAGCAGCGTGGTATCTTCGCGGAACGTGTACGACGCCTTGGCCTCATAGCTCGGCTCACCCGGCGGAATATCGAGCCGGAACTGCACGGCCGACCCGCAAATCGCGCGATACGTCGGCTTGTCCTTCCGGATCTTCAACCCGACCACCGACTTGTCGATCGCCTCTTTCCCATTCGTCGTGTAATGCACCTGCAGCAGGAACGTCGATCCCGCCTTCACCAGAAACGCCGTGTCCTTATCCCAAGTGAGACTCGGCACGCCAGGCGCGTAGCCGATCAACATATCGCTGAACTGCTCCCCGCCGCGAGGACTGCGCTTCTTCTTCCCATCTGGCCCGACCGCGTCTTGCGCGAACACCAGAATATGATGCACCTGCGCGCGCTGCGTCGGCCGCACCTCGGCCGCCTGAATCCACGTATCTTCGGTGAACCCCGGGTCGATGGTGAAATATTGATACTGCACCACGCCGCCCGCGGGAATTACAAACTCCTTAGGCAAGCTGAGGATCAGATCCGGCTTCCCGATCACCCATCCTTCCGTGAACTCCGGCAGCTTCGGCAGTTCCGACGCCTTGCCTTCCGGCGCTCCCGCATCCACCCATTGCGTGATCGTCGCGACCTCCTGATCCGACAAATGCCGGTCATTCTTAAAATGATCGATCGTCGTATCGGCATACCACGGCGGCATGTTGTGCGTCGCCACCGCCTGCTTGATCGCCTTCGCCCACGGACGAGTTTCCTGATAGGTACGGAACGCCATCGGCCCCGCCTCCCCCGGACGATGACACCCCAGGCAACGGTTATAAAGGATCGGTGCAACGTCCTTTGTAAACGTCGGAGCGCTTGCTGCCAGGGCGACACCTGAAAAAACAACCACCGCGATCGGATAACCGACGCTCATCGCGCACCTCCTTCAAGATCGGTCAGCCGGTGCTCGTGATGTTCGAGAATCCGCGCCATGGTGTTGAGCATCTCGTCGGTGCGGGATATGAATCGCCCAACCAGAGCTTCGTTCTTCATAATTGCCTCGTGACTTCTTGCGATTGCCGATTGGGTCTCCGCTTGTAAATCAAAAAGACGATTCAGATTCGCTTCATGGCTCTCTTGCACTTTGAGCAGGAATTCGATGCGCTCGTCAATGGTCATGGCCTTTGATCCTAATCTACCATACAAAACAGACGTAAACCAAGTAAATACATACTTTTACAGTCACTGCCGTGTCTTGATCGGCTCCTTCGCCCCCTCAAAAAATTCCTTCTGTAATCGCGGGCTCATCTGATCCGCCTTGATCGCGCGAATCGCATCCGCCACGCTCGCCGACGACGCCTTCATATCGAACTCCCCCAATTCCTTCGTCGCCGCCGCCCCGTCCCCCGCGTAATGATCGGGAAATTTCGCATACCACCAGATGCCCGTATATACGCTCTTCGGCAGATCCAAACGATTGCGATCCGCGCCCGATTCCTCGCCCGACCTCTCCTGATGCACCAGGTCCGGCCGCGAAATCATGACGTGCGCCGTCTCCGATTCGCCCGCATGACTGTCGTTCTTCGTCTTCATCTGGGGCCGCCCCGGAGGATATTCGGCGCGCGAATAAACATAGACGACGTAATCGTGCGGCATCGCCATCTGCGACTGCGCGAAATACGGCAGCAGATGATTGTTGCCTCCATGCCCATTCACGATGACGATCTTCTTGCACCCGTTGCGTCCCATCTCGTCGGTGGTCTCCTGCAACAACTCGAGCTGCAGTTTCGCGCTATAAGCCATCGTGCCGGGTTCATGCCGAGCCTCGAAAATCTGCCCGAAATAATATTCCGGAAACACCACCGCATACTCCTGCTCCACCGCGTGCGTCACGACGTACCGAACATTAATCAGATCCGTCCCCAGAGGCAACTGCGGCCCATGCTTCTCGATAATCCCGAACGGCAGCACGCAAGTCTGCTGCGCCTTCGCGATCGCCTTCTGAAAATCCGCCGCCGTAAGTTCTTCCCACTTCGCAGGCAAAGTCTGTGCAAACAGCGGTCCCACCGCCAGAAAAAATAACAGTCTCATCGATCCACCTCGACACCAGCATCCCCAAACCGAACCCCGACCGTAAGGAAGAGGACGCTCCTATCTCACAAATTTATAAATCGTCGTACTCCTAAACTCCGCCCCCGCCTTCAGCTCCGTAGTCGGAAACCTCGGCTTATTCGGCGAATCCGGAAAATGCTGCGTCTCCAAACACAACGCCGACCTCCGCGCATAGACCTTCCCGCCCTTCCCCTTAATCGTCCCATCCAAAAAATTCCCCGTGTAAAACTGAATCCCCGGCTGCGTCGTCCACACCTCCATCACCCGCCCATTCGCCGGCTCCTCCACCCGAGCCGCCAGGCTCAATTCGAAACTCTTCTTGTTGAGTACCCAGTTATGGTCGTACCCTTTTCCAAGCTTCAACTGCTCGTCATTCTCTTCAATCCGCGCCCCAATCGCCGTCGACTTTCGAAAATCGAAAGGAGTCCCGGCCACCGGTTTCAGCACACCAGTCGGAATCAGCCCGCTATCCACCGGCGTATAGTGATCGGCGTTCAACGTCAGCATGTGCCTCAGAACATCCCCTTCGCCCGCCAGATTGAAATAGGAATGATTGGTCAGATTGACCACAGTGTCCTTGTCGGTCGACGCGGCATATTCGATCTTCAGCTCGTTCGCGTCCGTCAGATGGTAGACCACCGTAACTTTGCAGTTGCCCGGATACCCTTCCTCGCCATCTTTACTTAAATAGGTCAGCTCCAGTCCGCCATCCGGCAGTTCGCGCGGAGTCCACACCACCTTATCGAAACCCCTCGTCCCGCCATGCAGGGAATTATCGCCGTCGTTCTTCGGAACCTTATAAAGAACGCCGTCGAGCTTAAACTGCGCGTGTCCGATCCGATTCGCGTACCGTCCGATCAAAGCTCCGAAGTAAGGATTCTCACTAACGTATCCTTCGAGCGAATCGAAACCCAGCACCACATCGCCCATCGCCCCCGACTTGTCGGGCACCTTCACGGAAACAACGCGCCCCCCGAAACTCGTAATCTTGACTTCGACGCCGCTCTTATTCGTCAGCGTATAAATCCGCGTCGGCGCCCCCTCCCGGGTCTTCCCAAAATCCCCAGAGACAATCTTCGTAGCAGCATGCATACT
>Ga0182024_10012931_pt1 | contig 16422 bp, 11 predicted proteins | sample P32metaG_FD_120480 | JGI IMG/M metagenome (GOLD analysis project Ga0182024, IMG submission 120480) | Permafrost microbial communities from Stordalen Mire, Sweden - P3-2 metaG (Illumina Assembly) | ecosystem: Environmental > Terrestrial > Soil > Wetlands > Permafrost | place: Sweden: Stordalen... | reverse complement strand
TTACCGCCGCGCATGAAGGATCCGATTACGCCACCGCAGATTCCGGTGCTGGATAAACCCAAGCTGGCAATCCCTTCGGCCATCGATGTTCAGCCCAACATCACGCTGCCGGATAACCCCAACCTGCCGAATATTGGCGTCAAGAGTTCCGCCAACGTGACCTTGGACTCGAATGGATCGGGCAACAACGGCATGGGATCGGGCTCCGGCGGCGGCCTGGGCTCCGGAAACGGCAACGGCTACGGACCCGGAACGGGTGGCAACACCGGCGGCGGACTGTATCACGTAGGCGGCGGAGTTTCGGCTCCGGTGCCGCTGAACAGCGTTGAGGCGGAGTTCTCCGACGAGGCGCGGCGGGCCAAGTACCAGGGTGTGTGCCTGATTTCGCTGATTGTGGATGCGCAGGGCAATCCGCAGAACCCGCGGGTGGTCCGCGCGCTGGGCATGGGGCTGGACGAAAAGGCTCTGGAAGCAGTGCGCAAGTACAAGTTCAAGCCGGCATACAAGCAGGGCACGGGACCGGTGCCGGTGATGATCACCGTCGAGGTGAACTTCCGGCTGTATTGAACGATCGATTTGTTCGAAGCAAAAAGAGCGGGGCGCGTGAGCGCTTCGCTCTTTTCTTTTGCATTCCTGAGTCCGCGCTGAACCCTCCTCAACCGATTTACCTGAGGGCAGCAGCACGCAGGTTGTGGTAATCTTCGCTGTTCGGAATACTGGGGGTACAGCGATGGGGTTGCGACAGGGCGTGAGCTGGCTGGCGGGTGGTTTGTTGTTGTTGATGGTGGTTTCCGGGTTGGCGCGAGTAGCCATTGCGCAGGCGGATTATCCCTTCCGCGACCCCAAGCTGAGCGACGATAAGCGGATTGCCGACCTGCTTGGGCGGCTCACTCTGGATGAGAAAGTCAACCTGATGTCGGACCATGCGAAGATTCCGCGGCTGGGACTGGTTTTTTCCGGCCAGGTGGAGGGTCTGCATGGATTGGCGCTGGGCGGTCCGGGCGGCTGGGGCGGGCGCGGCAGAACGCCGTTGCCGACGACGACCTTTCCGCAGGAGAAAGGGCTGGGTGCGACGTGGGACCCGGAGTTGCTGAAGAAGATTGCAGCGGTCGAGGGCTACGAGGCGCGCTACGACTATCAGAATCCTTTGTATGACCGGGGCGGGGTGGTGATCCGCGCACCCAACGCGGACCTGAGCCGCGATCCGCGCTGGGGACGCACCGAGGAGTCGCTGGGCGAGGACCCTTACCTGGTGGGAACGCTCACGGCGGCCTTTGCGCAGGGCTTGCAAGGGCCCGATCCGAAGCACTGGCTGAGCGCGTCGCTGATGAAGCACTTTATGGCCAATGAAAACGAAGACACCCGCTCGTCTTCCTCGTCGGACTTCGATGAACGGCTGTTTCGCGAGTACTACTCGGTGCCGTTCCGCATGGGCTTCGAGCAGGGCGGCTCACGCGCGGTGATGGCCTCGTACAACTCGTGGAACGGCACGCCGATGATGATCAACCCGGTGCTCAAAGACGTGATGATCAAGGAGTGGGGCAACGACGGGATCATCTGCACCGACGGCGGTGCGCTGGGGCTGCTGATCACCGCTCACCATTCGTTTCCCGACAAGGAACATGGCTCGGCGGCAGCGATCAAGGCTGGGATCAATCACTTTCTCGACACCTACAAAGACGACCTGACCAAGGCGCTGAAGGACGGCCTGGTGACGGAGGCGGAGATCGACGCGGTGGAAAAGAATCTGCTGCGCGTGTATCTGCGCTTGGGCGAGATGGACCCGGCGGGGATTGATCCGTATGGCGAGATCGGCAAGGAGGTGAGCGGGCCCAATGTTCACCCGGCGGATGCAGCGGCGCCGCCATGGGACCAGGAATCGAGCAAGGCGCTGGCGCGGCTGGCGACGGATGAGTCGATTGTGCTGCTGAAGAATGAGAACAATACGCTGCCGCTGGATAAGACGAAGCTGAAGACCGTTGCAGTGATCGGGGAGTGGGCCGACCAGGTGCTGCTGGACTGGTACAGCGGCACGCCGCCGTATTTTGTGAGCGCGCTGGAAGGGATTCGCGAAGCAGCAGGCCCCGGCGTGAAGGTGCTGTTCAGCGACGGGACGAACCTGGCCGAGGCACAGGGCATGGCGAAGAAAGCCGACGTGGCCATTGTGGTGGTGGGCAATCATCCGGAGTGCAACGCGGGCTGGAACGTTTGCCCCACGGCGTCGAACGGCAAGGAATCGGTGGACCGCAAGACGATTGTGCTGGAACAGGAGGAGCTGGTGAAGCAGATCTTCGCCGCCAATCCGCGGACGATTGAGGTGCTGCGGGCGAGCTTCCCCTATGCCATTGTCTGGAGCCAGGAGCATGTGCCGGCAATTTTGCACATCACGCACAACAGCCAGGAGGAAGGGCATGGGCTGGCCGATGTGCTGTTTGGCGACTACTCGCCGGCCGGACGCCTGACGCAGACCTGGCCCACCGGCGACGCGCAACTGCTGCCGCTGATGGACTACAACCTGCTGCACGGGCGGACCTATATGTACAGCAAGGAAAAGCCGCTCTACGCCTTTGGGTACGGGCTCAGCTACACGCAGTTCAAGTATGAAAAGCTCGACACCAGTTCGGATAAGATGGCGAGCGAGGGGAAGGTTGGCGTCGCGGTCCACGTAAGGAACACTGGGAAGCGAGCCAGTGACGAAGTTGTTCAACTCTATGTGCAGCACATCGGTTCCGCGGTAGAACGGCCGCAACTGGAACTGGTGGGCTTCAGCCGGGTGCATATTGAGCCGGGCCAGACGGCTGAGGTGAAAATGGAAGTGAAAGCGCGCGATCTGGCCTACTGGGATACTGCGGCCCATGTCTGGCGCGTGGAGAAGGAGCAGGTGCGGTTGCTGGCCGGCGGGGCAAGCGACAACCTGCCCGTGCAGGCTGCGGTGGACATTGAAGGCGCGGGCGAGTTCAGACCGCAAGAGTAGATTGGCCCGGATGGCGGAGAGATTCGCGATGGAGTGACAGGCGTTGTCCGCGAATCGCTCACGGCATCAAATGTGGCGTCGGCTTCTCGGAGTTGCGCTCTGGCAATTGATCCAGCAGTACCACGTTGAGCAGCGACTTGTGCACCTGGATGCGTCCGTTGTAGTCGATGAAGCCGAGCTTGCGAAATCGGTTCATGAAGAAGCTGACGCGGGATCGGGTGGTGCCGATCATATCCGCCAGGGTCTCCTGCGTAATGGGAGGGATGAAGGTCTTCTGCTCCCCCGGCTTACCGAATTCCGCCATCAAAAGCAGAATCCTTGCCAAACGCTTTTCGCTGGAGTTGAAGAGTTGATCGACCAGATCCGCCTGCGCGCGCATGCTGCGGCCAAGAAGAAACGCCAGGAACATGTCGGAGAGGGCATGCTCCTCATGCATCACGCGAATCATCTCGTCTCTTCCAATCTTGAGCGCCGCAGATTCGCTCACGGCAGTGGCCGTGGCCAATCTCAGTCCAGGCACCGTCGCCAAGGATTCTTCTCCAACGAAGTCGCCGGCTGCGAGGAGCGTGATTGTGGCTTCTTTGCCGTTCAGCGAAATGACAGTAAGTTTTGCCCTGCCACTTTGAAGATAAAAGACCGAGTCTGCCGGGTCTCCCTGCGTAAAGAAAGCCTGCCCTGGCTTCACGAGAACAATTCTTCGGCCGAGGCCGGCGTGCGCAAGAAAGGCGGCGGCGTCAAACATAGATCTGGATTCGTGCTTACCGGTTATCAACATGGAACCTCCTTCGCGTGGCGGTTCGACTGTGGGTCTCGAACCGCGACGGACCGATCAGATAAAGAAAAAGCGCTTCAAAAAACGAGAGAACGCCACTTAACCTGGCCGGCAACAAGGGTCCAAATTGTATCCCGGGGACCGACCGCAACTTTCCGGACCAGTCTCCGCACTTAGGCCGCATTTACACAGAATGCTTAGCTATTAGCGCCTAGGTGCAAAACTCCTGTCTGTCCTGTTTTGCTCACATGTTAGCAGTTACGCTGTATGCCAGTCGCATAAGGGATGCCGGAGGGATGCAGGAGGATGCCGAACTTTGAGGGTCCAATCGGGAATGGCCCGTATTCAGAGGTCGGCGAGCACTGCAAGTTGGTGTCTATTTACTCCGGCCCTGCTGCCGACTGTTCCAATTTGACCGACATGCACCCTTGAGCAATACGGCTCAGACGGTGGTCGAATTAGATGGGAAACTAACTTATAACTCAGGGAGCTTCCGATCTGGCAATTCTATCTGCAGAGCTCATGCGGGCCTGTCACCAGCGAGCGCAAAACGAAATGTTCGAGGAGCGCAATTCTTCCCTGCCTTTGCTTCTTCAACTCGACTGCCTACTTACAACGCAATGATAAGAGCAGCCGCGCACAGCAAGCGGATGGACATTAAAGACGACTCTCCAGGTCCATCAGGGGGGGCACATGGCTACATTGACTTTTCCCATCTCGTTGCTCGATTCAACGCGGATTCCTGCTTTGGGGAGCAAACCCCCACAACTCCAAGTCAACGGCAGGCAGGCGGACGCTTTGGCCCGCGCCCAGGCTGGCGACCAGGATGCCTTCTCAGAACTATATACACAGCACAAGAAGCACGTTTTCTCGATCTGCATTCGCATGTTGCGCGATTTCTCTTTGGCTGAGGATCTCACCCAGGAAACCTTTCTTCAGGTGCATCGCAAGCTGGCTACATTTCGCGGCGACTCCATCTTCAGCACCTGGCTGCATCGGCTGGCTGTCAATACGGTGCTGATGCATTTGCGCAAGCGCGTCCTGTCTGTTGTTTCACTTGATCAGCTGATGGAAAACGTTCCAGAAGAGCGCGCCGGGCGCAGTTTCGGCATCCGCGATCTGACGCAAGCCGGCGTCATAGACCGTCTGTCTATCGACCGCGCCGTTGCGGCCATGGCGCCCGGCTATCGCAGTGTCTTTGTCCTGCACGACATTCACGGGTTCGATCATGGCGAAATTGCATCCAAGTTGAAATGTTCTTGCGGCAACACCAAGTCCCAACTGCACAAGGCGCGCCGGGTACTGCGCAGCAGCCTTTCTGCACCAATACCCCCGCTACCGCTGAATCGGTTGGCGAAGTCGGTTGACGAGGTCGGCTGACGGGGCGAGAGATGCATTCATGCCGCGAAGCCCGCGACCAGCGGTCCTCGCAGAGTATCGACAATACCGCTGCGCATCCCGGCCTCGACACCTCAGTTAGCAGCCAGGGCGCTGGCCACATAATGAGTACCGTCAAAACTTGCGGTCACTCGGACGCGATCTCCTTCGTGCAGATTCCGGCTTGCCGGGAAAATGGCGGAATCAAAAGAGATCTGGTAGCTCTTATCGTCTGACGGATCAACCACAACCAATAATCCGGAGTGCATGTCCAGGGAGGTGAGATTTCCACTGAACTCAAATGCAGACCCCGGCGTGGCCAGGACCGCGACCTCTCTAGCAATGCCTTGTCCCTTATTGTTCGATTCGAATTTGACCGAGATGAGTGCGCCGGCGACAAGATCCGACGCCCCGGAGCGCAGAGCCGCGAACGCGGGCTGTCCCACGCGAGCGATCGGTGTATTGGCCGGCACCAGTAACTTGAGCGGATCATGAAGTGAGACGGAGCTAACGGATAACTCACCGGTGCCGGGGTTATAGTTCAGCACCCGGCCTTGATACTCCCCTTCAGGCGATTGCGACATCACATGCACGCTAAGCGCATACACGTCTGTTCCGTCCAACACCGTTTGCACCGAGGCATGGTCGGAGGGAACCAGTTCGCGCAGAGGAATCTTCTTTCCATCGGAATAGACTTGAGTGCGTTCGTCAAACAGGATCTTCACCGGCCGTTGGCCGAAGACTTTCAGAGTAAGTTCATCCCGCACGGGATCTACGCGCCGGATCTCGCCGCCCAGGATGGTGCTCTTTCCACGGGGCGCAGGCGGCAGGGCAGCCAAGCCGGCGGAGGCGGTGGCGGAAACCAACTCGGATTGAGGACTGGCAACTTTCGATTGAGCATCCGCGACCGTCAATTGTGCAGTTGTCACAGCGCCGAGCACGACAATGGCAAGAAAACAGTTCATTACCGCACACCTCTCCATGGCGCCAATCTTGTTCGACATTTGTTTTGATGGCATCCAGTGACGAACGGTGGCCTGCATGGCACTCGAAAATGGAAACAACCGGGCACGCTGGCAACGGAGTGCCGTGTTGCGCATCTAAATCAACATGCGCGCGATCTGCGCAGATGGGGTAAACCAGAGCAATGACGACACTCAAACTAACCGCAGCCATTGCGTTCATTTTGGTTTCAGGTTCCCACCATGCCTGGGCCGGAGACGTTCTCAAAATTACTATCCCCAAGCACAGTGAGTTAACCCCAGTGCAGCGGCTCAATCGTGAGGGTGTTGAAGCCGTCAAAAGACAGCAATTCGAAAAGGCCGCAACGCTTTTTTACAAGGCATATCTTTACGACCCTGCCGACCCTTTCACGCTGAACAATCTGGGTTATATCTCTGAGTTGCAGGGAGAATTGGATCGCGCGCGCAAGTTCTATGCGCTGGCATCGGAACAGAGCAGTAACGCGAATATCGACCGGAGCAACGCGAAGCAGCTGGAAGGAAAGCCGATGGATTACGCTTTCAAGAGTCTGCGAGACGTCCCGATGCGGGTAAACCGCATGAACGTGGACGCCATGGACCTGCTATCCCAAGACCGGGGAATTGAAGCCGTTTCACTTCTGCAGAAGGCCCTTTCACTGGATTCACGAAATCCATTCACACTGAACAATCTGGGCGTTGCCGACGAAACCATAGGAGACTACCAGAACGCCTTGAAATCTTACTCCGCGTCTGCCCAGTCGCACTCCACGGAACCGGTTGTCGTCACCCTGGATCGCTCATGGAGAGGAAAGCAGGTCAGCGCCGTGGCGGCCGCCAGTGCCAGGCGACTCGAAGAGCGGATGAGGAAGATGGACAGTGCAGAGGTGAACGCTGTCATGTTTACGCTGCGCGGCATTTCCGCAACCAATCGAAACGATGCTTCTGCTGCGAAGCAGGATTTTCTCCACGCCTACTCGCTCGATCCAGGCAGTGCATTTTCTCTCAACAACCGCGGTTATGTTGCGGAAATGGACGGCGATATGGAGACGGCGGAATTCTTTTATGGCAAAGCCCGTCAAGCCCCCGACGCGAACGCCCGTGTCGGACTGGCGACCGAGCAGTCAGCCGAAGGCAAGAAGCTCTCTGCCGTGGCCAGTGAGAGCCACCACCAGGTCGACGGCGAACTTGACAGGTATAGTCAGGATCGTCGCCGGCAAACAGGTCCGATCGAATTGACACCTCGGAATCAATTGCCGGACAGAGATTCCAGCGTGCCACTGGAAAAGCCTTAGTCCTCAGGTGTCGCGCCTGCGGTCGCGCTGAAGTTTCACCAGTTTCAAGAAGGGTCTCGATACAATGATCAGGCCAGCCGTACAGTCAGCTTCGCATCAATCGATGACGCTTCTTTCTCGTTTGCTTCTGGCTCCCCCGGATAGCGAGAGTCTGCCTTCTGCGATGAGCACTGCGCTGAATCGGGAAGTTCTAAGCATCAACCGGGAGCAGTTTGACGACCTGCTGACGGTGGCCGGCTCTAACCACGTGATTGTGCGCGGGCTGGAAGTCTTCCTGAACATGGTGAGCGCGGCACAGGATGACACCCGCGCCGCATGGGCGCTGACCGCGCTGGCGGCGGAGCGGTCGCGGATCGACACGGCTCTGACCTTCCTCGAGAAAATTTGTGCCGCGATGGAACACGAGAACCACGACGTTGTCGTGATCAAGTCGCTGGATCACTGGCCGGATTTCGGCAGTGACCTCGATCTCTACACAGATGCGAATTCGGAAGACATATCCAAACTCATGAAGAGACGCTTCAACGCTCAAATTGGTCCGCGAAGCTGGGGAGACCGTCTTGCTGGCAAATTGAACTTTTATATACCCGGGTTACCGGAGGCCGTTGAGATTCATATGGGCCGTCTTGGACAGACTGGCGAACAGGTCACAATCTCCTCGCACCTCGTGGAACGCACTCGCCGGGTAGTGGTGGGCAGGCAGGCGTTTCAGGTTCCTTCAGCGTCGGATCGGCTACTGATATCCGTTCTGCAGCGCATGTATCGCCATTTCTACTTTCGCCTGTGCGACATTGTCGATACCGCTGTGCTGGTAGAGATGGGCGCCGTTGACTTCAGCGATCTGCGCTCCTCAGCCAGCAATGCCGGGATTTGGGAAGGAGTTGCGACTTATCTCGCGATTGTGTCGGACTACGTGAGAAAGTATCGCGGATCGGGCCTCGATTTGCCGGAGTTCGTCCTGGCGGCGGCACGCTTTGGCGGCGATGAAGTCTACTACGCACGCCAATATCTGCGCGTTCCGATCATGCCGCAGGCGGTCGGGCTCTACGGTTCACAACTTGCCGGCCTGCTGCGAAAGCGGGAATTTGAGAATGGCGCACGGCTCAGTTTATTGCCTTGGCTGGCCACTGCGGCTGTGGTAGGACAAAGACTTACCGGAAGCGATAAGGGTATTTGGTAAAGCAGCAGTTCAAGCTCCGGCCGACCGATGTTGGAGCCGGGTAATCCGGTTGCTTTCGTTGCTAGTCAACCAGTGGTCAACCAAGAGAGGGGATGCCGGGATTCGAGCCTCCGGCAACATACTATGGGCGATCTGGTAACGACAACTCCCGAATTGATCTTAGGCGGCACGTCGTCCGCCATGAGCTCACGCACGATGCAGCATACAGTTGCTCCAGCATGGCCCCAAGCCGGATCTCGCCTGCCGGAGGAATATTCCTCCTCCAGGCGGGCGCCGGCGCAGGCCACTTCGCGGCCGATATTCGCCGCCGATCCGCTGGCGTTCAAGCGCGACCGGACATCGAGCGTAATTTCATTCGTTGTGCATGCTGTGGCTATCACCCTGGTTCTGACGTTGGCGTTGAAAGCCCGCACCGTCGTCACGCCTGAACGAACCACGATCGTAATGCCTGTCGATTTCAAAATTACCCCCCCTCCCATGACCTTGCCGGTAGCACGGGTGCAAGGAGGGGGCGGCGGCGGCGGCGCGCGTGAGGTGGTGGAGCCCGTCAGGGGACACCCGCCAACGATCGTCGCGAAGATGCAGATCGCGCCTCCCCAGATCATCAGGATCGATCGGCCCAAGCTGGCAGCTGAACCAACCGAGATGGTGAAGATGCCGGACAACAACAACCTACCCACTGTCGGCATGGCGCAGTCGCCGCAGATCGCTCTGGCCTCGCAGGGCAGCGGCAGCGGTTCAGGATTCGGCCAAGGCCTGGGCGGCGGCATTGGCGCGGGGCGCGGCAGCGGAGCCGGCCCTGGCGGCGGCGGCGGCTACGGCGGCGGCCTCATGAGCGTAGGGGGTGGCGTGAGCGCGCCACAGGTGATCCACTCGGTTGAGCCGCAGTTCACCGATGATGCCCGAAGAGCAAATTATCAGGGCAGCGTCTCCATCAAGCTCATTGTCGATTCGCAAGGGAACCCGCAAGACGTCCGCCTGGTGAGTCATCTCGGGATGGGATTGGATGAAAAGGCCATCGAGGCCGTGAGGCAGTACAAGTTCAGGGCGGCCATGTATCAGGGCCATCCGGTATCCGTGCAGATCGTGATTGACGTGGACTTCCATCTGCATTGAGGCCCATGACAGCGACGAATTAGAGCAGCCGGGAAGTCAACCCCTGACTGCAAATCACCCCTGGGTGAGGTGTATCAGTCACAACCAGAGCGGGTGAAAATGGTTGCATCTATGTTCAAGTCAGCGAGGCAGAAGCGTGCAAGGGGAGACAGCAGCGACCAGGAAAAGTGAAATAGGCCTTTCTCCAACGGTTCTGCTCAGTCGTGCCCCTAGCGCTTGAGCTGAAAAACGTTGCCTTACTTCCGTTCTCCAGTTCACGGGGAGTCTCCGGACTCGTAGAAGACGGCATTTCTGCGGGGAAACAAGATTGCGATTGAGCTACAAGCTGAAGCACCTGCATGACCATGCGACGAATTAGCCTGAAACAAGGACAGCAAGTCAGCCCGGCACCGCGACTGGAGAGCGGCCATAGTCCGGCCGCGGCCTTTCAAAGAACCGTGCCTTCGACTCGATCAGCGGGTTCCTGAGATGGGCTCCTTGGACCGTCGCCGGCGCGATTGGCGTTCCCGTCACTGACTGGTTTCTTGCGCCGTTTGCACACGTGCCGGCGCTGCCTTCCTGGCATAATAGCCCTTGCGCGTTCTCACCGTGAGCTTGCCATGCCTCGGTGCGGTGGCCTCGACGCGCACCGCCCGGTAGCCCTCCTGGGCGGCCGGCTTGGTGGGGCGATAGCCGATGGTGTATTGGTCCCGAATATCGTGTGCCACCTCCGCTGCGATGCCATCGACATCCTCCAGGGAATGCGGGAAGTACGCGATGCCTCCCGTCTCCTCCGACAGCCTCTCCAAAGCTGCCCTCGCCCGCTGCGATTCGTCCTTGTCGACCCCGAAAAGCAGTCCGATGGTATAAACCACCGGCCCTCCCAGGCTCTGCACACGTCGGATGGCCTGCTCCAGCTCGAGACGCGAAGCATTGTCCGCACCGTCTGTAATGACCAGCAGCACTTGCTTGGGGAGCTTTCCGTGCTTGGATAATTCGTCTGCCGACGCGGCAACCGCATCGTACAAGGCCGTGGTGCCCTTGGAATCGAAATGCGAAAGCCCCCGATTCAGCGCGACCAGGTCCGACGTAAAGCCTTGATCGAGATAAGCACGATCGGAAAAGTTCACGACAAACGTCGCATCCTTTGGATTTGAAGCCCGCAACAGGTTCAAGGCTGCCCTGTTCACCGCCGCGCGCTTGTCCAGCATCGAGCCCGAGTTATCGACGAGAATGCCCAGGGAGACGGGCTGGTCCTGGTGCAGAAATGAACTGGTTGGTTGCGCAACACCGTCTTCCCACACGCGGAAAGAGTCGCGGCTCAAATCGTCTACCGGCCGGCCTTTCTCGTCTACCACCGCGCAGGTCAATAGAACCTCATCCACATCCTGATGCATGGTGTAGATGCCGTCCTGGCGTTTCTGAATCTCGCCGGGCCGAGCAGGACCGAGGGGGGACGCAGTACTCCCAACCGGGTTGTCATCAGCATCGGGCGAAGGAATGGGGTCGCGGTCTATATCTAGCCGCGGCTGAATCTCCGGACGCTTGGGATCGTGCAACGTGGCCGGCATTGTGGATTGTACCTGCGTTGTTGCCGCAGGCTGGATTTGGCCGGCCAGGGACGATCCGCTGCAGGCAAGCAGTATGAGCGCCGCTTCAGGGCTGTGCCGCAGAGTGCGCAATATCGAGGACGCCGTTAAACGCATAGTGATGTGACCTAAATCCAGCCGGTTCTCTTTCCCTGGGTCATTGGATGCAGATGCAAGGCAAAGAGATCGTTGCGTCCTGTGTTAAATCGGACTCCGGCGCAGGCTCTGCCTGAGTCCACTTATCGAACTGAATCTGCAGCGGACCCCGAACTGCACCGGACCTGGCGGTAATCCCAAGGCTGCGATCGTAAGCCGGTCGAGGGCAGGCTCCAGGAGATGGTCTACGCTTCAGCTATCGGACAAGAGAACTTGAACTTGTCGCAGTCGGTTGAGCCCAGGGGCCAATCTGGTCCATCGGCAATTCCAAGGAGAACAAAGACGCGGACCCTCCATCTGCCAGTACCCAGACGCCATGGAAGGCCTCATGCAGTTCAGGGTGTGCCGCCAGAAGCGACGTCATCAGTGCGGTTACCTGCTTGCGCGCGGTGGGTGGATCGTGCAACTGGGCTGCCTGCGCGGCGTCAGGCGTGTAATGAACTTCCAGGTCCAGCGCACCGAATGTAGCCGTGGTGTCGATCGCAGTCACTTGAAAAACAGAACCATGCGCACCAATCATCAGCGGCTGCTGCGGAGCGGGGAGATTGGTGGGGTGCACGCGCTCCTGCTCATGCTGCAATTTATCGAGATTGGGACTGGAAAGGAACTCTACCGGATCCAGGAAATTGGCGGCAATCTTGTAATAGAACCAGGCGTCCCAATTCATGTTCTTCTGCGCGTAATTACGCGCCGACACCCAATACCACAGGCCATCGTGACCGGTCTCCAGGATGGGCTTGGAGAAGAAGTTGCCCAGCATCCAGCGATGCTCAGGGGTTTCCGACAGAATCAGTGCAATCTGTTGCGGCTGCGGGACGCCAGTGGCGTGCAGAATGGCCAGCGCATACGATCCTGGCGGAAGATTGTTGAAGTCCAATACCACCACCGGTGTTCCACAATAGAAATCGGTGCGAGCGCCTGCGGCGGACTCGCCCGAGGCGTCCAAGGCATAAAGGCTGTCTACGGTAATGGCCGCCTGCTGCACCAGGGGCTTCAAAGTCTGCACCAGGTCCGCAATTCCGCCGAAATCCGCCGCCAGCGCAGGAATCGTGTTCGCCCGAAGGGCCACAACATTCCCGGTCTGCACCTCGCCAACCATGGTGCGGGCAGCACTTGCCAGGGCATCGCGTTGCGCGGACGTCATTTGCGATTGCGTCTTGCAGGAGCCGGCCATCGCGATCCGCGGCAGCATGGTGCCCGCAAGGGTCATAAGCAACAAAAGGGTGCGTGGTACATTAGCGGGTCTCAGGAACATGGCTGAAGCCTTCCGTAGGGGATCGTCCGGCCGGCAAATCGAAGAATCTTGCCGGCCTTCTCATATTTGATGCAAATAAGTTGAACTTCGTTCACAGCACGCAAGCGGAACTTAGCGGCGTTTTTTTTGGCATGGATGGAAAGACTTTGGCGAAGTGCAGCGCAACCACTTGCAGATGTCGAGAGCCCTTTCAGGAAACTCGGATCGCGGTTTAAGTGGAGGTTCTGTTCCCTCCTGGCCGAATGGTGGCTGGCAGAGAGAACAAATGAGCAGACGTATGCGCCCAGAGTATGTCAATCCAGCCCATTGCAAAGAATGAACGGCCAACAATTTTCTCCCCCTGTTCGGAATTGAACAGTTTCGCGTCTTGTTTGATGGGATATTCGTTCCCAAGCCTCTAGTCCTTCGAATGGGGGGGTGGAACATGCTTGATGGAAACCCAGACTGCTCGACCAGACTCTTGATCGTGGATGACGAACCTGCGATTCGAGCTTTGATTTCCCAACTGCTCACCGAAATGGGGTATCAAGTGCGCTCCGCAGAAGACGGAATCTCCGCATTGGCGGAGATTCGGAAGCAAGCGCCCGATATCATTCTCTCCGATCTCAACATGCCTGGTATGTCCGGCTTCGAGTTGATCTCGATCATTCACCGCAGCTATCCCTCGATCCAGGTAATCGCCATGAGCGGGGCGTTTTCAGGGGAAGAGGCGCCGTCCGGCATTGCCGCCGACGCTTTTTACCAAAAGGGGTGCGGTCCAGGTTCCTTGTTGAAGATCATCAGAGCCTTGCCCCGGTTGGACCGGATATCGTGCGACCGCACGGCCGTGCCGGCGTCCGCCTGGAATTAGTTCAAGTAACTCAATAACTCCGGTCTGTCCCGCTTCAAGATCGCATGGCGCGGTGTCTCCGCACCTTCCCGCAACCGTTCAGGAATTCCTTCCCTCAGGCGCCCTTAGAAGGTAAATTAGAAGTAAAGGGCTGAAAGGTCGACGCGTATAATTGTCGCCAGCCGCGATGACGACTGTCTGGAGATTGCGCCAAAGCCGGCTATTGCGCATCTTGTGGACATTGCGGATGGTCGCCTTTGGCAAAGCTGTCCTGAGCCAGGAGACTCGGAGTCAGCGTGCTCTCCTAAAGGTCAAATGAATCCCACAAAGCGTCGAGATTTTCTAAAACTTTGTATTGCATCTGTACCCGCGTTCGTCTGTGCGCAAGGCAGCCATGCCGAGAATGAGACTGGCCATGCGGCGGTGCAGCCGGTATATCGCAAGCCCGGCTCACTGGAGAGATATATCGACCCACTTCCTGTTCCCAGGCGATTGACGCCGCTAAGCACGGACCAGGGGGGGGATCGGTATCGCGTTCGCATTTTGGAATTCACTAGACAGTTGCATTCGCAGCTTCCGCCCACGAGATTGTGGGGGTATGAGGGGCAGTATCCCGGTCCAACCATCGAGGCCTTTCGCAGCAAGCCGGTTCAAGTTCAGTGGGAGAACCACCTGCCCGCGCAGCATATTCTTCAAGTCGATCCTGGCATACACGGCGCAATGCCTCCGGCACCCGCAGTGAGGACCGTGCCGCATCTGCACGGCTCACGCAGTCCCTCGGAAAGCGATGGACTGCCTGAGAAGTGGTTTACGACTGGACAAACGGCACACTATCACTATCCGAATAACCAGGCCGCAGCGACACTTTGGTATCACGATCATGCAGTTGGAATTACTCGCTTGAATGTCTATGCGGGGCTGTCGGGATTCTATCTCCTGCGCGACGACGAGGAGCGCAGCATGGGCCTGCCTTCCGGCGATTATGAAATTCCACTCCTGCTCCAGGATCGCACGCTGGACGATCAAGGCCAGCTTGTCTATTCTCCGACGTTCGACGATGGAGAGAAACCTTCTCCGGGCCTTTGGGCTCCGGAGTTGTTCGGCGACCTCCCGGTCGTGAACGGCGCTATCTATCCGTACCTGCAAGTCGAGCCTTGCCGCTATCGGTTGCGCGTTCTGAACGGCGCGAACTCACGGTTCTTCAGCCTGTTCTTCAATCTTGCGAAAAGCCCCACGGACATACCTTCGCTTGTACCTTTTCAGCAGATCGGAACGGATGGCGGCTTTCTTCCTAGCCCGGTTGCATTGAACAAGCTACTGCTCGGACCGGCTGAACGCGCTGACTTGATGGTTGATTTTTCCGGACTCGCAGGGAAGACTGTGACCTTGTCCAACAATGCTCCGGCTCCATTTCCCGGCTGGGACATGATCACTCCACATCATCTTCAATTGTATGAGCTGATGCAGTTTCGGGTGACCCTTCCGCTCTCCGGCAATGAGAAGTCGTCAACAGTCCCGCCCCCTCGCCCATTCCACAGACTGGTTGATTCCGCATCCATTGCAACAAGAGATTTCGTACTGTCCGAGCAGATGGACGCTCAGGGCCGGTCCACGGGAGTATTGATCAACGGCAAGGGATACGACGAACCTGCCACGGAAGTTGTTAAGTTAGGTTCTCAGGAAAAATGGCGGTTTATCAACACTACCGAAGATGCGCATCCGATGCATTTGCATTTGGTGCAGTTTCAGATTCTTGAGCGCCATGGATTTAACCCCGTGGCTCTCCGCAACGGGGTCATGGAGTTGGTGGGGAAACCGCGCCCGCCGGCAGCAAACGAGGCGGGATGGAAGGACACGGCGGTCGTGAACCCGAGAGAGGTGCTCACCATCATGGTTCGTTTCGAAGGGTACACGGGCCGCTATGTTTTTCATTGCCACATGCTGGAACACGAAGACAACGATATGATGCGGCCGTACGAGGTGGTTTCGGGCGATTAGGGACCACGGCCTCACGGCCCCATGCTCGCGGGGGTGCAGGGATTGTAACCCAGTGACTCGGCTGTCGTCGGACTCGGCGGAGTTGGCGGTGTGGCCCATGGGATGTTGGAGAAGTCGAAGAACTCCAGCAGGTTGGGCTGCGCGGCATCGCGAGCGGTCAGGGGCAGGGAGCCTGGGATGAAGCGGTTTTCGACAAACCTGATCACCGCCGTGTGATCCATCGGCGTGTGCGAAACAAAGTGCCTGCGGGTAAAAGGCGAGATGATCGCGTTGGGCAGGCGGAAGCCAAGCTGTGCGGCAAAGCCCTGCACGGCCGCGGCGTCACCCGAGTTAGCCCCAGGGTCAGTTGTGCCCAGGTCGCAGTGCAGCGCCGGCGTCCCTCCGGGCGCCAGGCAGGGGTTGTAACTATCGGCATTCACCGCGATGCCCCCAATATCCGGGGGTACCGCTCCCAAAGTGGTGGTATTGGTGTAGTCGTTTGAGTGGTCGGGGACAGGGGGAACATGGTCGTATGGTCCCCCACCCTCGTCGTAGCTGAAGAAGAAGACGGAATCCGCCCACTCAGGACTCGCCATGAAAGCATTCACGACGCTCGCCACTTGCACCTGCCCAAAGAGAATCGACTGACCCGACCCCGGATGCTCGTCATTTCTTCCGTATCCGGCCTCGATAAATGCAAAGCTTGGCAGCGTACCGTTGGTAAGATCGGTGAAGTAGGTCTCTATCGGGGCAATGTGAGCCGTGTCAATGCAGAAGGAGTTGTCCTGATCGTTGACCGCAACCTTGGAGCCCTGCGTGGGAGCGATACAGGGAGCGCCGGATGGATTCTCATACAGATAATTTAACGAATAGTGCAGGCTGGAGAAGTCGGTCGCGGGATACGCCGCGCCCCCCGTGCCACTGCAGTCATCGTCTCCTACCA
>Ga0182024_10012930_pt1 | contig 16423 bp, 17 predicted proteins | sample P32metaG_FD_120480 | JGI IMG/M metagenome (GOLD analysis project Ga0182024, IMG submission 120480) | Permafrost microbial communities from Stordalen Mire, Sweden - P3-2 metaG (Illumina Assembly) | ecosystem: Environmental > Terrestrial > Soil > Wetlands > Permafrost | place: Sweden: Stordalen... | reverse complement strand
GACGACGCTGAGATCTCGGAACCGGCCAAGCCCGCCGACGATCGCGCTGTCCTCGCCAAACGCGCGATCGCCCGCGAGCGGCGTGAATTCGGTAATGAGGCCGGCTATGAAATCCGAGCCGTGGGGCCGGTCGGGATGGCGCGCGATCTGCACTTTCTGCCACGGCCCGAGCCGGGCATAGATCTGGCGCAATTGGCGGTCCAGCTTGGTTTCGAGCCGCGCGACTTCGTCGGCGATGTTGAGCTCGGCGCTGTTCGAGAGATGCCGCAGTTCCTCGATCTTGGCCTCGAGTTCGGCGAGCGGCTTCTCGAAATCGAGAAAATGGCGCATTGCGCTGTCAACGCCCGCCGGTGATCGCTTGCGCCTTCTTCATCAGCGCCTCGGCTTGCCGGATCGAGGCGAGATCGATCAGGCGGCCGTCGAGCGACACCGCGCCCTGGCCGTCGCGCTTCGCGTCCGCCATCGCGGCGAGGATGCGCCGCGCCCTTTCAAGCTCGCGTTCCGAGGGGGTGAACGCCTCGTTCGCGAGCGCAACTTGCGAGGGATGGATCGCCCATTTGCCTTCGCAGCCCAGAGCCGCCGCGCGCCGTGCCGCCGCGCGATAGCCGTCGGGATCGGAGAAGTCGCCGAACGGTCCGTCGATCGGCCGCAGCCCGTTGGCGCGCGCCGCGACCGCGAGCCGCGCCAGGGCGTAGTGCCATGGGTCGCCCCAATGGGTGTCGCGGTCGCCCGAGGCTGCTTTATCGGTGAGGACCGCGTAATCCGGATTGGCGCCGCCGATATTGGTGGTGCGGGCGCGGATCGAGGCCGAATAATCGGCGACGCCGAAATGCAGCGATTCGGTGCGTTTCGACGCGGCGGCGATGGCATGGATATTCTCCATGCCGAGGGCGGTCTCGATAATCAGTTCGAAGCCGATGCGGTTGGTCCAGTTCCTGGCGCGCTCGATCTGGGTGACGAGCATGTCGAGCGCATAGACGTCGGCCGCCACGCCTACCTTGGGAATCATGAGCAGATCGAGCTTGTCGCCGGCTTGCTCGACCACATCGACGACGTCGCGATACATCCATTGGGTGTCGAGGCCGTTGATCCGCACCGACACAGTCTTGCCGCGCCAGTCGAGATCGCGCAGGGTCGCGATCGCGTTCCGGCGCGCCTGGTCCTTGGCGTCGGGTGCGACCGAATCCTCGAGATCGAGGAACACAACGTCGGCATCGCCTGACGCGGCTTTTTCGAAGAAGCGCGGCTCGCTGGCTGGGACAGCGAGTTCGCTGCGATTGAGGCGCGGCCGCGCCTCGGCGATTTCGGTGAAGCTCATCGGTTAGCGTACCAATGTTTGTGGAGGAGGAGGGACGCGAGAAAGACGTTCGCGTTGTCGGTCCTTTTAATTTTTTCCCAAGCGCCAAAGGCCTGATCGGCCAAATCGATTTTTGACAGAACCTCGGCCCTCGTTAGCGGCTCGGAGAAGTCGTAATCCGCGGCATGTCGACCCTCCTGGAGCTGCACAAAGGCGTCAGCCACGAGTCCGAACTCCGGTTGCAGCGGTGTGGTTATCATCGACTTGATTTCGTCGGGCAGATTCTGCACGGTGCCGTGCCCGAACCCGGCGCAGACTCTCTTCATATCCGCATGAGTGTATGCGCGGCGAACTCGATAGATGAGCTTCGCCGGTCTCGACGGCGTCATCGATTCAGCGCCCGCCGACGTTAAAAGCTGAAACAGCGCGTAATATGCGGTGGACACTGCACGCCGAAGACTGGCTTGCTGAGGCCGTCTTGGTTCAAGATTTGCTAAATGCCTTGCCTGAATTAATAGATCGTCGGGTATCGCCAAGGCTACGCAACCTTGGTCGGCGTTTCCTTGAAATCAACATAAGGAATACGATCGGAACCGTCGTCCCGAATCGCTTTCCTGATCCTGCGGCCGAATTCGGTGAGCGCATGGATGCTTGGCGGCGCAGTGGAATAGTCAGGTTCTAGGAGGAACGAGACCCACACGGCGGGATCTCCCGTGGCGTCTTCGCCGAAACGCAATTCGAAGCCGCGCACGCCCGACGGCAGGGATGCTTTCTTAAGCAATGCCTGGATTCGTCGCGTTTCCGGCGAGGTACCGCCTATTCGAGATGATCGCGTCGTCATGATTGTCCAATATATGCCATTGAGACCAACTCTGCACGCGCGTCCGCGCCGCCCTCATTTTTTCCGCACCAGCGGGTGATGGGTCGCCACGAGCTTCTGCAGACGATCGCTCATGACATGGGTATAGATTTGGGTGGTGGCGATGTCGGCGTGGCCCAGCATTTCCTGCACGCTGCGAAGGTCGGCGCCGCGCGCGACCAGATGGCTGGCGAAGGCGTGACGCAAGACATGGGGCGACAGTCGCCTCGGATCGAGCCCCGCTTCGACGGCCAATCGCTTCAGCATCTGGCCGCAGCGCTCGCGCGTCAAATGGCCGCCGCGGCCTCGCGATGGAAACAGGAACCGCGATTCGGCGCCGGGCGCGAGGAACGTGGCGCGGATCACGAGATAAGAATCGAGTGCCGCGCGCGCGGGCGCCCCGAGGGGCACCAGCCGCTCCTTGTCGCCCTTGCCGCGAACCACCAGAAAGCGTTGATCGCGTCTCGCCGCCGCGGCCGGCATTCCCACCAATTCGGAGACGCGCAGTCCGGAGCCGTAGAGCAACTCGACCAGGCATAGGAGCCGCGCGCCATCGGGGCCCGTCCGCGCCCAGGCCGCGGCGATGACGGCGCCCGCTTCGTCTTCGCTCATGGGCTTCGGGAGCGCGCGGCCGAGACGCGGCGCGTCGAGGGTCGACGTCGGATCGTCGGCGCGCACCTTTTCCGCCAGCAGGAAGCGATAGAATTGCCGAATGGCCGAAAGCCGCCGCGCGGCGCTGCGGGGCGCCATCCCTTTCCGCGCCAGGTGCGCCAGATAGCGGCGTAGCCCGTCGCTGGTCACGGTTTCGAGGTCCGTGGCCGTGCGCGCGAGGAAGCGGGCTAAATCGGCGAGGTCGCCGCCATAGGCCGCGAGCGTCAGCCGCGCCGCGCCGCGCTCGGCCGCCAGCATTTCGAGGAAAGCCTCGACCCCGCCGCCCAGAGACGCAACCGCGCGCTCTTCGGCGCTCTTATTTCGGGAGCTTGGCATCGGGAATGACTCTTTCGATCCGGCCGGTCGGCGCCGGCAGATCGGTAAACGCCAGATAGACGAAGGCCACCGCCACCGCGACGATGACGAGCATGATGGTAAAGAGAACGATTCGACCCATTCGGGATGCTCTACATCAGGTTGGCGGCTCGGTGTCGGCTCGGTTGGCCTTCCTTCTTCCAACTATGCTACGCTGGATCGACGGCCAAACAACGGCAATCTATCGGCACGAAGTGACCGATTCAACGCGCGACGACACATGGATGCGACTCTTCCGCCGATCTCGAAGACGATTACGCTCGTGGGGCTGATGGGCGCCGGCAAGACCAGCGTCGGCAAGCGCCTTGCGCAGCACATGAAACTTCCCTTCACCGACGCCGACACGGAAATCGAGGAGGCCGCCGGCGAAACCGTGGATGAAATGTTCGAGCGCCATGGCGAGGCTTTTTTCCGCGATGGCGAGCGCCGGGTGATCGCGCGGCTGGTCGACGGACCGCCGCGGGTGCTGGCGACGGGAGGCGGTGCGTTCATGGATGCGGGAACGCGCGCTCTTCTGCTCGCGGAAACGGTCACGATCTGGCTTCGCGCCGATGTCGATATCCTGCTCGCGCGGGTCGCCCGGCGGAACAACCGGCCGCTGCTCAAATCCGGCGATAAGCGGGCAACGCTGGAGCGGTTGATCGCCGAACGCTACCCGGTCTATGCCGAGGCCGCGATCACGGTCGAGAGCGGCGATGGGCCGCCCGAGGACATGGTCGAGCGCGTGCTCGATGCCCTCCGCCAGCACGAGATCGCGCGGGCCCCGCCCGAAAAGCCCGGCCCGGCGCAATGACCGGCGCCGTCCTTCACGTACCCGTGGGCGAGCGCGGCTACGACATTCATATTGGCACGGGATTATTGGCAAGCGCCGGCGATCTGATCGCGCCCGTCATTCGCCACCGGCGGGCGATCGTCGTCACCGACGCAAATGTGGCGACGTTTCACCTTGCGACGCTCGCCGCTTCGTTGGAGGCTGCCGGCATCGCCCATCGCGCCATAATCCTGCCCCCCGGCGAGAGCACCAAGGATTTCGCCCACTACGCCCAGCTCTGCCAGGATATTTTGGAACTCGGGATCGAGCGCGCGACGCCCATTGTCGCCCTGGGCGGCGGGGTGACCGGCGATCTCGCCGGTTTCGCCGCCGCGACGCTGTTGCGTGGCCTCGATTGCGTGCAAATCCCGACAACCCTCCTGGCGCAGGTGGACAGCGCCGTCGGCGGCAAGACCGCGATCGACACCCCCCAAGGCAAGAATCTGGTCGGCGCTTTCCATCAGCCGGTGCTGGTCATCGCGGATATCGGCGCGCTCGCGACCCTGCCGCGGCGGGAATTGCTTGCGGGCTATGCCGAAATCGTCAAATACGGCTTGATTTGCGACGCCGGGTTCTTTGCCTGGCTCGAAGAACACGGTGCGGCCTTGATCGACGGCGATGCGGCGGCGCGCGAAGAAGCCGTCCGCCGCAGTTGCGCCATCAAGGCGGGATTCGTCGAGGCCGACGAGCGCGAAGCCGGCGAGCGCGCGCTCCTCAATTTCGGCCACGGGTTCGGCCACGCCCTTGAAGCCGAAACCGGCTTCGGCGCGACCCTGCTCCATGGCGAGGCGGTGGCGCTCGGCATGGCGCTGGCCTTCGATCTCTCGGTCCGGCTCGGCCACTGCCCGGCGGAGGATGCCGTGCGCGCCCAGCGTCACCTCGCCCAGGCCGGGTTGCCGACGCGGCTGGATTTCCTGCCGGAGCGGGTCCGCGACCCGGCCGAGCTCGTTTCGCACATGCAAAAAGACAAGAAGGTTCGGGAGGGACGTGTTAGCTTGATCCTGCCGCGCGCGGTCGGTGACGTTTTCATCACCCGTGACGTCGGTTTGGAGACGTTGTTGGACTTTCTGGCGTCTGCCGCGGGCGCGCCCGCGATCCCGCCGGCCTTGCCGTTTTCCGGCTAAACCCATCCGAAACGAGATTATCCCAATGCCGCTTTCCCCTTCTGCTCCGAGGGAGCATATCCACACCAGACAGGTCGAATGCCGCGGCTACCGCCGCGCCGATGGTCTGTGGGACATCGAAGGCCACATCACGGATGTGAAGACCTACGGTTTCGGCAACCGCGAGCGCGGCGAAGTGGCCGCCGGCACGCCGATCCACGATATGTGGATCCGCCTTACCATCGACGATTCGCTCACGATCCAGGCAGTGGAAGCCGTGACGGATGCCAGCCCCTATCGGATTTGCCCCAACGTCACGCCCAATTTCCAGCGCCTTGTCGGTCTGAAGATCGGCGCCGGTTTTCGCAAGCGCGTTCGCGAACGCCTGGGGGGCACCGAAGGCTGCACACACCTGGTGGAACTGTTGGGGCCGGTCGGGACCACGGCGTTTCAGACCGTGTTTCCGATGCTGAATCGGGACAACCGCGAATTCAGGGGCGACGCCAAGGAGGAAGGCGCGGCGAAAGCCTCGCGGCCGGCGCTGCTCGATACCTGTTACGCCTTTGCCCGGGACAGCGAGGTCGTCAAGCGGCAATGGCCGGAGTTTTACGCGCCGAAAAACGCCTAGCGGTTCGTTCGCCGCTCGCCAGGCGCGAGCGCGGTCAGCGCCAAGGCATGGACGCCGCCGGCCAACTCCTCGGCCAAAATCGCGTAAATCCGTCTTTGGCGTTCGATGCGGCCTTGGCCGGCGAACGCGTCCGATTCGATCTCGACATGGAAATGAGTCTCGCCGCCGGGTCGAGCGCCGGCATGACCGGCATGGCGATGCGATTCGTCGCTGATCTCGAGATGGGTCGGCTGCAAAGCAGCGACCAGTTTCTCGCGAATTCGGTCGATGGTGCGGACCAGGGTAACCATGTCGCAGAGTGGGAAACGGCAGGTATCTTGTCAATCCTCGCGAACCGGGATGATTCGCCCTTGACTCAAGGCGGTCGTGCGTTATTTGTACGTAATAAGCGTAATAGACCGGTCGCTTTAGGGATGGACACGCATTTATAGAATTAGCTGCAGATTCCCTGCAGATGCAGCAAACCGCCACCCCAAATACGGGTGGTATTGCCGACATGAAAGGAGCGGGAAGGACGCATGAGTCCGCCAGAAGAAACCTCGGCCCAAACCGCGCGGCGATTGATCGCCGAAATCGACCGCGCCACGCTCGCGAGTTCGCGGGAGGGCTGGCCCTATGCCTCGCTGGTCCAAGTGGCCGTCGACGAACGTCTGCGCCCGCTTCTACTGTTGTCCGATCTCGCCGAGCACAGCAAGAATCTGAAACGCGACAAGCGCGCTTCGCTTCTGTTCGACGGGACCATGGGCGTGGCGGAGCCGCTGGCGGGGCCGCGCGTGACCGTCCTCGGCGAAATCGAGCCGGCGCCAGAGCAGGAATTGATCGACCGCTTCGTCGCGCGCCACCCCGCGGCCGCGGCTTGGGTGGAAATGCGCGACTTTCATCTCTATCGCCTGGCGCCCACCCGGGCGCATCTGGTGGCCGGTTTCGGCCGCATCGCCTGGATCGAAGCGGCCGACCTATTCACTTCCAGGGAATGAGGCTTGTCGTCGGCGCCCTTGACTTCGCGTCGCATTCGCGCGAAGCGAAGGCGCAAGAACCCGCAGCGGTTCGCATCGGGAGTTGAAACCGGTTGGTCTCGGATGGAGGAAATGTCTTGACGCACGCGCCTCACGCCGCAACGGGCACGGCGAGCAGTTACGGCCTCGACAAGGCGGGCCTGCGCCATATCGCCGGGCAGCACTGGAATCTGACGGCGCCGCTGCTTTACGAACACGCGATCCGGCGCGGCGAGGGCGAGATCGCGGCCGGCGGCGCGTTCGTCGCCCGCACCGGCAAGTTCACCGGCCGCACGCCGCGCGACAAATACTTCGTCGAGGAAGCGAGTAGCAAGGACGAAATCTCGTGGGGCGGCTTCAACAAGCCCGTGAGCGAGGCCGTGTTCGAGCGCATGCTGGAACGTATCCGCGCCTATTTCCAGGGCAAGGAATTGTTCGTCCAGGATCTGCAGGGCGGCGCCGATCCGGCCTATCGCCTGAAGGTCCGCTTGGTCACCGACAGCGCCTGGCACTCCCTGTTCTGCCGCAACATGTTCATCCGGCCGCCGGCGGCCGAGCTGCACGACATCGTCCCCGACTTCACGATTCTTCACGCCCCGCATTTCTTCGGCGACCCGGAGGCCGACGGCACCGCCTCCGACACCTTCATCTTCGTCAATTTCGGACGCCGGCTGGTGCTGATCGGCGGCACCGAATATGCCGGCGAGATCAAGAAATGCGTCTTCGGCTATCTCAATTTCATGCTGCCCGCCAAGGGCGTCCTGCCGATGCATTGCTCGGTCAATGTCGGACCGCGCGGCGACAGCGCCGTCTTCTTCGGTCTCAGCGGCACCGGCAAGACCACGCTCTCGGCTGACGGCTCCCGTACCCTCATCGGCGACGACGAGCATGGCTGGAGCGATCGCGGCCTCTTCAATTTCGAGGGCGGCTGCTATGCCAAGGCGATCAATCTGTCGGCCGCGCACGAGCCGGAAATCTATGCCGCGACCCACCGCTTCGGCACGGTGCTCGAAAATGTCGTGCTCGATCCGGTAACGCGGATGCCTGACCTCGCCGACGCCAGCCTGACCGAAAATACCCGCGCCTGCTATCCGCTCGATTTCATCCCCAATGTCGATCTTTCCGGCATGGCGCCGCACCCCGAAAACGTCATCATGCTCACCGCGGATGCGTTCGGCGTGCTGCCGCCGATCGCCCGGATGACCCCGGAACAGGCGATGTATCACTTCCTATCGGGCTATACCGCGCAGGTGGCGGGCACCGAACTCGGCGTCAACGAGCCGAAGGCCACGTTCTCGACCTGCTTCGGCGCGCCCTTCATGCCGCGCCATCCCTCCGTCTACGCCAAGATGTTGGGCGAGCGCATCGCCCAGCATGGCGCGGCCTGCTGGCTCGTCAACACCGGCTGGTCCGGCGGCGCCTACGGCGTCGGATCGCGCATGAAGATCGCCTATACGCGGGCGCTGGTGCGGGCGGCGCTGGCCGGACAACTCAAGGACGTGCCGGTCCGGAAGGAGCCGTTTTTCGGATTGCATGTGCCGGAAAGTTGCCCGGAAGTGCCGGCGGACGTTTTGATGGCGCGGAACACCTGGTCAGACAAATCGGCCTACGACCAGACCGCGCGCGACCTGACCAAGCGGTTCGAGACGAATTTCAAGAAGTTCGAATCCTATGTCGGACCGGAAGTGAAGAGCGCCGGCATCTACGCCGCCGCCTGACGCGGTCGGGCGATCGAGCTAGACCCATGGACCGCGTTCCGGTGCTGGTCGTGGGCGCCGGACCGGTCGGACTCGCGGCGGCGGTCCAGCTTCGACCACACGGCGTGCGGTTTCGCATCGTCGAGAAAAACGCCGAGCGGACATTGCTGTCGAAGGCGCTGGTGGTGTGGCCGCGCACGCTCGAATTGCTGCGCGCGAGCGGCGTCGCCGCCAATCTCGTCGCCGCGGGTTTGCAGGGCACGGCGGCGACGATTTCCTCCTGCCGGCGAACGCTCGTCCGGCTCCGGCTCGACCGGGCCGACAGCCCCTATCCGTTCGCCCTGTTCATCCCGCAAAGCGAAACCGAACGATTGCTCGAAGCACACCTTGCGGCACATGACATTCGGGTCGAGCGCGAAACGGAGCTGGTTGGATTTGAGCCGGACGGGCAGGGCGTCACCGCCCATTTGAAGCGCGCCGACGGCGGCGAGGAAACGTTGCGCGCCGATTGGATAATCGCTTGCGACGGCGCGCACAGCGCCATCCGCCATCGGCTCGCTTTGCCATTTTCCGGCACGACCGAGACGACGCAATTCCTGCTCGCCGACATTCATGTCGGCGGCTTGGCGCCCGATGCGGGGGCCAAGATGTTCTTCCATCCCGACGGCGTCATGGCGCTGTTCCCGATCGGACCGGCGCATTTTCGCATGATCGCTTTTCTCGGCGCCTTTGAAGAGAAACGCCCCGATCCAACGCTTGCACAAATCCAGGAATTGCTCGACCGACGCGGTCCCGGCGGTTTGACGGCTTCCGATCCGGTCTGGCTCGCCTATTTCCGCATCAATGAGCGCAAGCTCAAGGATTACCGGGCCGGCCGCATTTTCTTTGCCGGCGACGCCGCGCATGTGCACAGCCCCGCCGGCGGGCAGGGCATGAACACCGGGATTCAGGATGTCTGCAATCTGGTCTGGAAGCTCGCGCTGGTGTGTCGCGGCGCGGCGTCCGCCCCGTTGCTCGACAGCTACTCGGCGGAGCGGAGCGCGGTCGGCGATCTCGTCCTGCGCAATGCCGGCGCCATCACGCGAATGGCCACCTTGCGCAATCCGATTCTGCTCGCCGTGCGAAACACAACGGTCACGCTACTGGGTCGTCTCCCGGCGGTTCAGAAACGATTTGTCCGAGCCATGAGCGAGCTCGATATCGCCTATCCCAACAGCCCGCTCAGCCGAAACGGAGCGCGTCGCGCGGGCGGGCCTTTGAGGTCGGGCGATCGCGCCAGCGATGCGGCGCTGATCGGTCCGACCGGAGAAAGGGTCGCACTCATCGATCTCATCAGCGACCGGCGCTTCACTCTGCTTGCTCTAGGCGAGCGGGAAGCAATGGACGATGCGGCGCGCGCGGCGTGGGATGGGCTCGTCGCTCGCTTCGGAGAGAACGTGGCCTTGATCCCCATTTCGACCAAGTTAGAGGCGCCCGATCCCGATGCGTCCCCGCGCTACGCCGACGTTTCGGGCCGAATCGCGCGCGATTATGGCCGGAGCGGTCTCGTTCTCGTGCGGCCCGACCTTTATCTCGGGCTCGTCGCGGGCCCCGGCGAATGGCAGGCGGTCGAGAGCTATCTGGCGACGATCCTCACGGCCCCGCCGTGACGATCATCGCTATCCAATGTTCCTCGGAGGAGCAACGCCATGCGTGCGGCAATTCTCCGCGATAAGCGGATCGAGGTCGGCGACGTTCCGGTTCCCGAGCCGGGGCCGGGCGAAATCCTGGTCAAAACGCTGGCCTGCGGCATTTGCGGTTCCGACCTCCACGTCTTTCACCGCGCCCGGCATGACGAAGATGGCGGCGGCTCGATCGTGATGGGCCATGAATTCGTCGCCGAGATCGCCGATTACGGGCCCGAGACCACGCGGCGCCTCAAGCCGGGCACGCGCGTCACCTCGATCCCGATCCTGGGCCGCAAAACCGGCGCCGAGTTCATCGGCTATTCCGGGATCAATCCCGGCGGCTATGGCGAATATATGCGCCTCACCGAGGATCATCTTCTCGAAATACCGAACGGGTTGCCGACCGACCACGCCGCGCTCAACGAGCCGATGTCGGTTGGGTGGCACGCGGTCAACAAGGCGCGGCTCGATCCCGGCGACGTGCCCTTGGTGATCGGCTGCGGGCCGATCGGCCTTGCGGTGATCGCCGGCCTCAAGATCAAGGGTGTCCATCCGATCGTGGCGGCATCGAAATCGGCGGCGCGGCGCGATCTCGCGCTCGCCGTCGGCGCCGATGTGGTGGTCGATCCGCGAGAGCAATCGCCTTACGATTCTTGGCGCGCGATGGCGCAAACCGGCATCCCCAATCCGGGGCCGACGCTCCCCGGCTGGCTGGTCGGGTCGGGCCTCAAGCCGGCGGTGATTTTCGAATGCGTGGGCGGACCGGGGATTCTTCAGGAATTGATATCCGGCGCGCCCCAGGATGCGCGCATCGTCGTGGTCGGGCTGTGCTTCGAGGAGGACCGTTTTCAGCCCATGACCGGCATGCGGAAGGAATTGCAGATCATCTTCTCCAACAGCTTCCACCGCCACGAATTCGCCGAAACGCTGCATCATCTCGCCGAGGGCATGATCGACGCCGATCCGCTCGTCACCGGCAAGGTCGGGCTCGGCGGCGTCGCCGACGCCTTCACCGCGCTCGAAAGCCCCAACAAGCACGCCAAGATTCTGATCGAGCCGTGGCGCGGCTAAATCCTAATGCGCCTCGTCCCAATTCAGGGCGATGCCGGTTTCGACGACGAGCGGCACGGCGAGCGTGACGGCGGGCGCGGGCGCGCCTTCCATCACCTCCTTGATCAATGCGGCGGTGCGCTCCGCTTCGTTCGCCGGCGCCTCCAGGACCAGTTCGTCATGAACCTGGAGCAGCATTCTGGCCGCCAGGCCCGCTTCGGCGAGCGCTCGCGGCAGCCGCGCCATGGCGCGCAGGATGATGTCGGCCGCCGAACCTTGCAGCGGCGCGTTGATGGCCTCGCGCTCGGCATAGGAGCGCCGCGCCACGTTGGAATCCTTGATGCCGGGAATATGGCAGCGGCGCCCGAACAGCGTCTCGACATAGCCCTGCTCCCGGCAGGCGAGCTTCATCCGCTCCATGTAATCGCGGATGCCGGGGAAGCGCTCGAAATAGGCCTTGATGTAGGCGGCTGCCTCGTTCTGGGGGACCTGGATGCGCGTCGCGAGGCCGAAGGCGCTCATGCCGTAGAGAATGCCGAAATTGATCGCCTTGGCACGCCGTCGCAATTCGGGACCGACCTGCGGCAGCGGCACGCCGAACACCCCGCTGGCGGTCGCGGCATGGATGTCCTCGCCGAGAAGAAACGCCTGCTTCAGCGCATCGACATCGGCCATATGCGCCGCGAGGCGCAATTCGATCTGGCTGTAATCGGCGGAGATCAGGACATGATCCGGCTCGGCGACGAAGGCGCGGCGAATCTTGCGGCCTTCCTCGGTGCGGATCGGGATGTTCTGCAGATTGGGCTCGTTCGACGACAGCCGGCCCGTGAGCGTGTGCGCCAGCGCGTAGCTGGTGTGGACGCGGCCGGTCTCGGAATCGATCTCCTCGACGAGCGCGTCGGAATAGGTGCTTTTGAGCTTCGCGATCTGTCGCCAGTCGAGCACGCGCGCGGGCAGAGGGTGCGTCGCCCCGAGTTCCTCCAGGATCGAGGCGTCGGTGCCGTAGGCGCCGAGCTTGTTTTTGCGTCCGCCGGACAATTTCAGCTCGTCGAACAGCACCTCGCCCAATTGTTTCGGCGAGCCGATGTTGAACGGGTGCCCGGCCAGGCCGTGAATTTCGCGCTCCAGTTCGGCGAGCCGGCGGGTGAAATCGGCCGACAGAAAATTCAGTTGGCCGCGATCGATGCGGATGCCGGCGATTTCCATGTCGGCGACGATTTGAGGCAGCGGACGCTCGTTGGATTCGTAAAAGGCGAGCAAGCCTTTCTGACGCAGGCGCGGCTTCAGTAAGCGATGCAGCCGTAGAATGAAATCGGCGGCCTCGGCCGCGTAGTCGCGTGCGCGTTCGAGCGGCACGCCGGCAAAGCCGATATGGGATTTGCCGGAGCCGGCCACGTCCTTGTAGGCGACGGTCTCGTGCTGGAAATGAAGCGCCGCCAACTCGTTGAGGGCGTGGGCATGCGCGCCGCCTTCGAGCACGTAAGAGATCAGCATGATATCGTCGATCGGCGCGACGCGAACGCCGTAACGCGCCAAGACTTCGACGTCGAATTTGACGTTGTGCCCGATCTTGAGCACGGAATCGTCTTCATAGAGCGGCTTGAGGAGCGCCGCCGCGTCCGCAAGGGCGATCTGATCCGGCTTCTCACCCATTGGGCCCGTATGCGCGAGCGGCACATAGCAGGCGCGGCCCGGAGCGATGGCGAGCGCCACGCCCACGAGGCTCGCACGGGACAGATTCGGCGAATCGGTCTCGGTATCGATGGCCACGGCGCCGGCCTCGACCGCATCCGCGATCCACCCCTCCAGCGCGGGCAACGTTCGTACAAGTTCGTAATGGGTTTCGATGCCGGCCAGGTCGAAGCTCGGGGCCGTCGGCGGCAGCTCGATATCGAGCGCCGATGGGGGTGCTGACGCGCTGACGTCCGATCGCTTCGCCGGCTGCGAGCGAACCCGGGCCAGCAACGTCCGGAAGCCCTGCGCTTCCAGGAAAGATTCGAGCTTCCGCCGGTCGGTCGGCTTGATGGCGAGGTCGTCGAGCGGGGCCGGCAGTGGGACACGATCGTCGAGCTTCACCAATCGCTTCGAAATGCGCGCCTGCTCGGCGAAATCGAGGAGGCTCTGGCGGCGCTTCGGCTGCTTGATCTCGCCCGCGCGTGCCAACAGCGTTTCGAGGTCGCCGAAAATGTTGATCAACTCCGCAGCGGTCTTGACCCCGATTCCCGGCACGCCGGGCACGTTGTCGATGCTGTCCCCGCACAGCGCCTGGACGTCGACGACCTTGTCCGGTCCGACGCCGAATTTTTCGCGCACCTCCGTCTCGCCGATCGGTTTGTTCTTGATGGGATCGAACATCCGGACCTGAGGCGAAACGAGCTGCATCAAATCCTTGTCGGAGGACACGATGGTGACATCGGCACCCGCCTCCGCCGCCTCGCGGGCATAGGTGGCGATCAGATCGTCGGCCTCGAAACCGTCACGCTCGATGCGGCACAGGCCGAAAGCGTCGGTGACCTCGCGCACCAGCTTGAATTGCGGCACGAGTTCGGGCGGCGGCTCGGAGCGATTGGCCTTGTACTGATCGTAAATGCGGTTGCGGAACGTGGCGTGCGCGGTATCGAAGATGATGGCGAGGTGATCCGCGTCCATCTCCTGCAAGAGCTTGTTCAGCATGTTGGCGAAGCCGAGGGCCGCGCCGATCGGCGTGCCGTCGGCACGCGTCAGGGGCGGCAGTGCGTGGAAGGCGCGGAAAATGTAACCCGAGCCGTCGACGAGATAGAAATGCTTCGGATCGCTCAAATCGGATCGGGCGAAGGATGGGCGGTCGAGGTTCGGGCCTCACCCAGATCGGTCTCTCCGGCGTTCCCCTCCCGCAGGATGAAGAGCCGTGAGCAATAGGGACACTCGATCCGTCGGTCGCCCGACAAGTTCAAATAGACGCGCGGGTGGCCGCCGATCTTGTCGGTGCCTCCGCACGCAACCACGATATCGTCGACATAAACCGTCTCGAAAGGCTGCATATCCGCTATCTGGGGTGTGTCGGTTGACCGGTTCGCCGGCCGGATGATACGCATTGCGATCGACGATGCCAGCACAAACGATGAATAGCGTTTCCCCCTCCCTGTTGCGCGAGGCCGAGATCGAGCGGTCTTCCGCCGTCGCGCCGGCGCGCGCCCGGCCAGGCCGAACGGGCGACCCCGACCTGGCGGTCGAACTCGCGGGGCTGACCAAAATCTATCGCGGCAGCGGGCGAAATACCCCGCGCCTTGCGCTCGATTCGGTCGATCTGGCGATTCCGCGCGGAGCGATCTTCGGTCTGCTGGGACCTAACGGCGCCGGCAAGTCGACTCTCATCAATATTCTCGCCGGGCTGGTGATCAAGAGTGGCGGCCACGCTCGCATCTGGGGCATCGATATCGATTCCGCGCCGCGCGCCGCGCGAGCCGCCATCGGGGTCGTCCCGCAGGAGCTCAATATCGACGCTTTCTTCACCCCGCGAGAACTCCTCGAATTGCAGGCCGGCCTCTATGGCGTACCGAAGCGCGAGCGCCGCACCATGGAGATTTTGTCGCGCGTCGGGCTCGCCGAGCAGGCCGACGCCTGGGCGCGAACCCTGTCGGGCGGCATGCGGCGTCGCTTGATGGTGGCAAAGGCGATGGTGCATTCGCCGCCGGTTCTCGTGCTGGACGAACCCACGGCCGGCGTCGATGTCGAGCTCCGCCGCCATCTCTGGGAACAGATGCGGCTCTTGAATGCCGGGGGTACGACCATCCTTCTCACCACGCATTATCTCGAGGAAGCGGAATCGCTGTGCGACAGCATCGCCATCATCGATCATGGCCGCGTCGTCGCCTGCGACACCACGAGTGCGCTGGTGGCCCGGGTAGATGATAAGAAGCTCATGGTCACCCTGACCGAAAACGTGACGGCGCTGCCGCCGTCGCTAGCCGCGGCGGGCTTCGCGCTCGAAGCGCCCGGACGGATCGTATTGCGCTACAGCCAAACCCGCGCCGAGATCGGGCGGGTGCTCGATGCGATTCGCATCGCGGGTTTCACGATTCGGGATGTCAGCAGCGAGGAAGCCGATCTCGAGGATATATTCCTCCGGCTCACCGGGCCGGAGCAGAGGCCGCGATGAAGTGGGCCGCGGTCGCGCTTTTGTTCGTCCTCGCGGCCTGCACCGGGGAAACGCCGCCGCCCTCGATCGCGCTCTCGCCGCCGATTGAACCCACGATGACCGGGCAGGCCTTCGTCGCGGAGGACGGCGCGATCTTGCCGTATCGGTCCTGGCTGCCGGAGGGCAAGCCGCGCGCCATCGTGCTGGCGCTGCATGGCTTCAACGACTATTCCAAAGCGTTCAAGGAGCCGGGCGAGCGCTGGGCGCGCAGCGGGATCGCCACCTATGCCTACGATCAGCGCGGTTTCGGCGCAGCGCCCCGCCGGGGCTTCTGGGCTGGCACCAAGCGTCTCGATGCCGATCTCGCGCTCGTGGCCCGGCTTTTGCGCGAACGCTATCCCGGAACGGCGCTCTATCTCCTGGGGGAAAGCATGGGCGGCGCGGTCGTCGCGACCGCCGTGACGGGCGCCGCCGGTGCCTCCCGCCCAGATTCCGACGGCATCATCCTGTCGGCGCCGGCGGTCTGGGGCCGCGCGACCATGAACGTGTTCGAGCGCGCGGCGCTGTGGAGCGGCAACATCCTCTTTCCGGGATTGACGCTCACGGGCCGCGGTCTCGACATCACGCCGTCGGACAATATCGACATGCTGCGCGAATTGTCGCGCGATCCGCTCGTCATCAAGGAAACGCGGCTCGACACCATCCACGGTCTCGTCGATCTCATGGATCAGGCGTTCGCGTCGGCGCCGCGGATCGAGGGCCCTACACTGATCCTTTACGGCCAGCATGACGAGGTGGTGCCGGAACATCCGACCCGGCAATTCATCGCCAACCTGCCGCGCGCGGCCAACGTCCGATCGCGCATCGCCTGGTACGAGCACGGCTATCACATGCTGCTGCGCGACCTCGAGGCGAAACTGGTTTTGGGCGACATCGAAAGCTGGATCGACGATCATGAAGCGGCGCTGCCGTCCGGCGCCGATCGCCATGCCAGCGACGGCTTGCTGGCGAGGTCTGGTTCCCCTCCGCCGCGCGCCGCGCAATGACCGATGAGCGCGGGCTTTGCCCTCTCGCTCCTCGCCAATCTCCTGTTGATCGTGGGATTGGGCCTGGCGCTCTGGCACTTGAAGCGCCACCGCGAGACGCGCAAGCAGCGCGGCCTGCTACGGGCCT
>Ga0182024_10012929_pt1 | contig 16424 bp, 16 predicted proteins | sample P32metaG_FD_120480 | JGI IMG/M metagenome (GOLD analysis project Ga0182024, IMG submission 120480) | Permafrost microbial communities from Stordalen Mire, Sweden - P3-2 metaG (Illumina Assembly) | ecosystem: Environmental > Terrestrial > Soil > Wetlands > Permafrost | place: Sweden: Stordalen... | reverse complement strand
CCCGTGGGTGTGCAGGAGATGATGGTCATTTTCCTCGTCGCCCTTGTCTTGTTCGGTCCCAAGAAGCTGCCCGAGCTTGGCAAGACGATTGGAAAAGCGATCACGGAGTTTCGCCGCGCTCAGAGCGAACTCAAAGCCACTTTCGAAACACACATGCGCGAGTTGGAGAAGGAGAGCGATTCGATCAAGGAAATTACTCGTAGCTACACCAACGAGATTACCAACCATTACACCGGATACGACTCCTCCTATTACGATTCCGGCGCGATCGGCGCTGGTTCACCATCCACCGAAGCAAATCCATCCACCGTAAGCGTACCCGCACCTCAGGGCGCCGAACTCAGCGTGTCTCCAATCCAAGCGCCAGGCACTGAAGCGCCAGTCAATGGAACCGTAGCTCGCACCAGCCACAGCTCTGGCACGGAGCAGCCCTCCGGGGTCGCTGTGAGCCAGCCTGCCGAGCCGGAATCCATTAACACCTGAGAGACACGCAGAAAACGTAGCTCAGCATGGAAGACGATAAGCCGGGAGTTCCTTCTCCCGAAGGGGAAGTTGTCGCCACTCCATCCGTGGAGGTGGTCACGGACACCAGCCTCATCAGGCGTCCGCCGCCCCCTCCTCCGCCTCCTCCGCCCGTCATTGAGCCGGACGACGAGGAGGAGGACAAAATGTTGCGCATGTCCTTCATGGAGCACCTGGAGGAGCTGCGCAACCGCATCATCAGAGCGCTCTACGGGCTCGGAATCGCCTTCGTCCTGTCGCTTGGATTTGCCAACAAGCTTTGGGATTTCGTCAGCGATCCCGCCATCGAAGCCCTCAAACATCTGCACGTCAACCCGCCCCGCCTGGCTCAACTCACGCCCATGGAGGGTTTCTCCGTCATTTGGGTAGAGCTCCCGCTGCTCGCTTCCGTGTTTATCGCCTCGCCCTGGATCGTTTACCAGATCTGGGCGTTCATTTCCCCGGGCCTTTACAAGAAAGAACGCAGGCTGGCCCTGCCCTTCGTGCTTCTCACCGCGGGCCTCTTTATCGGCGGCGGCTGCTTCGCTTACTTCCTGGCCTTTCGCTACGGACTGGAATTCCTGCTCGGCATCGGCATGAGCAATAACGTCCAACCCGTGGTCTCCATCACCGAATATTTCGATCTTTTTGTCAACGTCACGCTCGGCGTCGCCCTGGTGTTCGAACTGCCGGTGCTGATATTTCTCCTGACCCTGCTGCGCATTCTGTCGCCGCGCTTTCTGCTGCGCCACTCCCGTTACGCTATCCTGGCCATCGTCATCGTCGCGGCCATCATCACTCCCACGCCCGATGTCTTCAACTTGATGCTGTTCGCCATCCCGATGTGCTTGTTGTACTTCGTGGGCGTCTTCTCCGGTTTGGTGTTGGTAATGCGACGTGAAGGCCGCAAGATGCCGTGGCGCACCATCGTTTTGATTGTGCTGAGCGTGCTGATCGCCGGCGCGGCCATCGCCTTCGCGATGGTGCATTTTCATATACATTTCATGCACAAATGGCCTTACCTTACCAAGTAGGCCGTTGAACTATTACTACTAGTGATAGAACGCTATACCGCGTTTCGGGGATAGCGCGCTCCAGACGTACCGTCCATAAAAGAGGACGAAATTGCTGGATTTTTCCCGCGTTGTCGTCTACGATGGAGGAACCTCGAATTCATTTGTCACAATGGATATCGTAAAAGCACTGCGAGAGCTTCACACCGAGAAGAGACGTTTGGATGCAACCATCGCCGCTCTCGAAACGCGGATAAAAGCCGGTCACACAGGCTCCGTTGCAAAGGCCGCCAAAGGACGCCGCGGCAGAAAAAGCATGAGCGCCGCCGAACGGCTGGACGTATCCAGGAGAATGACCCTGTACTGGGAGGCGCGCCGCGCTCAGCTCGGGTCTCCGCCAGCCCCCCCACCGAGCGAAGAGCATCAGGGCAACACAACTTCGGTGTCGTAAGAAGGCTGGACCGCTCCCTTGGTCACGGCTCGGTGAGTCGCGGCTCGGTAAAGGGTGGGTCAGCAATTACTTCTTAAAAAACCACAGCCAAAAGTACTGCCCGCCCGCCCCGTGCCGATACCTGGGCTCAAACCCGCAGCGGAACGCCATGTCCACCGCTTGCCGCTCCGAAAAGGGCACGCCCAGCCAGGTGTCATCCGGCTTCGTTTCTAACGTACTGTCGCCCTGCACCTGAAACTTGAACAAGGCCCCCGGGCGGAGCAGCCGCTGCACTTCCCGCACATAATTCTCGATGATGTCGCGGCTCGGAATGTGCTGGAACACGATGGAGGAAAACGCGAAGTCAAAATCCAGCGGCGGCACCACCTCCAGATCTTTCCCGTTGTTCTGGTATACGAAGGCGTTCGGACGGTCCTGCAAGGCGCTCTTGGCTTGGCGGATCATCTCGCCGCTGACGTCGACGCCGTGAACTTCGCCAAACACGTGCGCCAGCGCCCGCGTAACGCGCCCTGCTCCGCACCCGATTTCCAGCACTCTCATTTCGCGCTCCGGCTTTCCCTGGCAAATATTCCCCAAGTCCGTCAGGATCTCTTCGGCCACTGTCCTCTCGCCGGATGCGAAGAATTCCTCGTCGGTCCACTCCGTGGTCGCGGTATTGACGTAGTAGCGGGCATTCTCCTTCGCCCGCTGGTCCCAGTCCTCGCGCATCTTTTGCAATTGCTTTTCGGTGCTAATCTCGCTCATAAGATCAGATAGCGGTTTGTAGCTCATTGTCCCATATGACGGTTCGCAGGCTGATTTCGCACGGTACGGGAGAGAGTACTGGCCCAAAGTCGTTATCAAAACGTTACCAAACGGGGCCGAAACAGGCTCGCGGCTATTGACCCCGGCCCTACTACCAGTTTAGAGTCTTAGAGACAAGAGACGAAATGGAACAGCGTAAAGCCCAACGATTCGAATTGAAATTGCCCCTGGAGCTGATTCGTAAGGGTTCCCAGCCCTTTTCCGAACACGGCGAGACCAGGAATCTGAGTTCCGTTGGAGTACTCTTTGCGGCTGCGTCCACTTTGCGAATCGGCGAAGCTGTGGAGTATATGATCACTCTTCCCAGCACGGCGGAACGCGAAACCAGGGTACGTCTCCACTGTCTGGGAAAGGTTGTGCGCTTCTCCCCGGAGACGGGAGTGGCAGCCACGCTGGAACGCTACGAATTCGTCCGCTGACCTTCCGTCAGCTCCCGCAGCAGGCGCAACGTAGCCTGCTTCCCCGTTTCACCCACTTCTCCGATGGGGCCCACACACGCTGGACAGCCCGCCTGGCAACGGCACCGTTCCAACACCTCGAGTGCGCCGGCCAGCAGCTTCGCCCGCAACTGGAACAAAGGCTGGCTCTGCCCGATGCCGCCCGGGTAATTGTCGAAGAGAAACAGATCCGGCTCGAAGCTTGCGGTGGTTGCGGAAATATCCTCGGTGATGGCAATGCCCAGGTCCCTTGGATCGCACATCAACAGGAGCGCCGCTACCGTGCGCATCACCTGCACCAGTCCGGTGAACCCGCTCTGGCGCTCGGTTGGCGTCAGGTCCGGAAATCGCGCTAGAAACTCGGCGGGCAGATGCAGCCAAAACGCCGTCGTTTGCAGCTCCTGCTCAGGCATCGACAAATTTCCCGCGCCGATATTTTCCATGCTGTAAAACCGCAGTTTCTTGAAGCCCACCACCTGCGTATTCACCCGCACATCGCCGTGCGCTGCCCGCGCGCCATTCACGGCGGCCGATTCGAACTCCTCCAGTTCCTTCACCTGTGTGTAGTCGATAGCGTCGGTGAAATAGTCGCTTTCCACGCGGCGCACATAAGCCTTGCGGCCCTCATAATCCAGCTTTTCCACCTGAAACTGCCGGGCCTCATGCAAATAAATCGCCTTCTCATGCAGGGTGGTCGGGGCGGCGGAGAAAGACACCTCGGCAATCACCTGATGGCTGCCCGTAATATCCACCACGATGAAGTTGTCGCTCGAAATGGCGCGCAAGCTGACGGTATCGGCTGGATAGGTGTCCGATGTCCAATGCCAGCACCCGTTGGAGCGATGCAGGAGACCGGCGTCCTCTTCCAAGAATCGGCATAGTTCCGTAGGGTCATGGGGGCCAAACTTCTCCCCGTCCCGCACCGGCAGCTCAAACGCCGCGCACTTCAGATGATTGATCAGAATCTCCAGATTGTCCGCGTTGATGTGGGCGTGCTCGGGCGATCCTTCGAAGAAATACTCCGGATGCTCCACCACGTATTGATCCAGCGGCGCGCTGGACGCCACCATCACCGCCAGTGACGCGCCCTGCCGCCGTCCCGCGCGCCCAGCCCGCTGCCAGGACGAGGCAATCGATCCCGGATAACCCGCCATCACCACCGCGTCCAGCGATCCGATGTCGACACCCAGTTCCAGCGCATTGGTCGCCACCACCGCGCGAATCTCGCCATCCCGCAGCTTGCGTTCGATCTCGCGCCGCTCGCGCGGCAAATAGCCGCCCCGATAGCCTCGCACCGCATCGCCCGGCAGCGGACCGCGCTCAATGGCGTCGCGCAAATACTTTACCAGGATCTCGGTCGCCAGCCGGCTGTTGGCGAACACCAGCGTCTGCAGATGGCGCTCGATAAACTCGATCGCGATGCGCCGCGTTTCCTGCAGGTACCCGCGCCGGATGCCGAGCTGTTTATTCACCACCGGCGGATTGTAGAACACGAAGTATTTCTCGCCACTCGGCGCGCCGTTGCGATCCACCAGCTCAAAGGGAGATTCGGTCAGCGCCTCGGCCAGTTCCTTCGGATTCGCGATGGTCGCCGAGCAACAGATGAACTGTGGCGCCGATCCATAGAATTCGCAGATGCGCCGCAGGCGGCGCAGCAAGTTCGCCAAATGGCTGCCGTATACGCCGCGATAATAATGCAGCTCATCGATCACCACATAGCGCAGGTTCTCAAAACACTTGGCCCACTTGGTGTGATGCGGCAAAATGCCGCTGTGCAGCATGTCGGGATTCGTCAGCACTACGTTCGCCCGCTCCCGAATGGCCCGCCGCGCGTCCTGCGGCGTATCGCCGTCGTAGGTGAAGGCGCGAATTTGGGATCCCATGGCGTCCACCGCCGCCTGAAACTCGTGCAATTGATCCTCGGCCAGGGCCTTGGTCGGGAACAGATACATCGCCCGCGTTCCCGGGTCGTCCATCAGACGCTGCAAAACCGGCAGGTTGTAGCACAGCGTCTTGCCGCTGGCCGTCGGCGTCACCACCACGACGTTCCGGCCTGCTACGCATCGCTCAAACGCCTCCGCCTGATGCACGTAAAGCCGAGCAATACCCCGCCCTAAAAGCGCGTCCCGCAAAACAGGGGCCACGCCGACCGGGATCTCGGCGTATTCGCCTTCCCGCGCCGCCTGATGGCGGATGGCCCGAATCGGCGAGTCTGGAACTGCCATCCATTGCTCGAAGCGCGCCACCGAGCTTTCAATCCCGCCGTTGCGCCGCGCGATCCCAAACGGGTCAGGTGATTCCGAAAGCTCCAGGGTGAAGTTTGACGAGGCCGGGTCCATAGTTGTTCGCCTTTTCTTTGCCAGCTTACACGAACCAGACTCCGTTGTCGAGATTAAAACCGGCACGCCCACGCTTCAGACTCAGCTCCCTTGTCCCAGCGGAAGAGCGCAGTAGGTTTCAGCTGCGGACCGTTGCCCGCGTTCCCGCGTCTCACACCCGGCCCGGTCTTTTCCGCAGCCCGCTGCGCATCGGCGCCGCATTCGATCTGCTCGATTTCCGGCTGCAACGAACCCGACCCGCGCTTCAAGACGATACCGCGCAAAACGAACCCTGCTCCAGTGCGACTTTAGCTGCCACCTCAGCATTTAAACTCTTTAGACGTGTCGGTCCGTGGACAAAATAGGGCCAAGTCGTGGCCTCCCGCCACCTTCAATGAGCCTTGTGCGAGTGTAGTCCGCGCATTATGAGTTGGAATTCAAGTTGCTGGCTTTTACAAACGCCTTTCGAAGATTCGACAATAGGAGAACCGATGGCAGAACTAGACTATGCGATGAAAGACCAGGGTGCGTTATCCCCACCTTCCACAACTCAGATCGCCTTGCGGATCAACGGGAAGGCTCACACCTTGCGCATTGAGCCGCGCGTCTCGCTGCTCGACGCGTTACGGGAGTATCTCGATCTCACGGGCGCCAAGAAAGGCTGCAATCAAGGTGCGTGCGGCGCTTGCACCGTTTTAGTGGACGGGCAGCGAACCCTTTCATGTCTAGCATTTGCCGTCCAGTACGAAGGCACGGAGATCACCACCATCGAGGGTTTAGCCGCGGACGGGGCGTTGCATCCGCTGCAAGCGGCATTTGTTGAGGAGGACGGTTTTCAATGCGGATACTGTACGCCGGGGCAGATCTGTTCGGCCGTTGGGATGATTCGAGAGTTTCAAAACGGTTTGCCGAGCGCGGTGACAAACGACGTTTCCGCCTCGGTGATGGAGCTATCGCAGGAAGAAATCAAAGAACGGATGAGCGGTAATCTTTGCCGCTGCGGCGCTTATGTGGGAATCTGTGCAGCCATTGGAAAAGCGTTCGAGTCGGGGGCAACGCTATGAAGAATTTTGCCTATTCGCGGGCCGAAACCGTGGAGGGAGCGGTTAGTCTTTTCTCCCAACACACCAATTCGAAATTTCTGGGCGGTGGGACAAACCTGGTCGATCTGATGCGTGAAAACATTGAGCAGCCCGACGCGCTGATCGATGTCACTCGCTTGTCACCCGCGGGTATCGGCGACGCCGGAATCGCCGAACTTGCGGACGGGGGAATCTCCATCGCCGCGGCGGTCAGGAACAGCGCGGTGGCCAATCACCACTTGGTCAGGGAGCGTTATCCCCTGCTATCGCAGGCGATTTTGTTTGGCGCGTCCGGGCAGATTAGAAACATGGCGACCACGGGCGGCAATTTAATGCAGCGCACCCGGTGTTACTACTTCTACGACCAAGCAGCGCGATGCAATAAACGGATGCCGGGCGCCGGATGCGATGCAATCGGCGGCTTCAACCGGATGCACGCGATTTTGGGTGCGTCCGATCGCTGTATCGCTACGCATCCATCGGACATGTGTGTCGCGCTCGCGGCCCTGGATGCGATGGTTCACGTGGAAGGCGCCGGCGGCAAGCGCAGCATCGCGATCAATGCTTTCCATCGTCTGCCGGGAGACACGCCGCATCTGGAGACGAGTCTCGGGCCGGATGAATTGATCACCGCGATTCACCTTCCCCCACTCGCGTTCGCGAAAAACTCGCGGTATCGGAAAGTTCGCGACCGCGCTAGTTACGCGTTCGCTCTGGTCAGCGTCGCGGCGGCGCTGCAAGTCGAGGACGGTGCGATCCGGAACGTCCGCCTTGCGCTGGGAGGTGTCGCTCACAAGCCGTGGCGGGCGTACACCGCCGAAAAAACAATGGCTGGGGCGAAAGCCGGCAGGGAAACTTTCCAGCGCGCGGCCGAAGCGGAACTTTCGGAAGCCCGCGGTTACGGTTATAACGATTTCAAAATCGAATTGGCGAAGCGAACGATTGTTGGCGCGTTGAGCGAATTGGCGGAAGCGGGAGGCATTCGATGAGCGTAATGCAACACATGATGGAAACAGTCGCGCAATTTGTTCCCGATAAGAAGAGGGATCCGTTCATCGACCACGATGGCTATCTGGGCCAGTCTCTGGCGCGCGTAGACGGCGAGGTCAAGGTGCGGGGCGAGGCGCGCTTCACGGCTGAATTCAAAGTCGACAACATGGCGTACGCTGTGCCGGTCTACAGCACCATCGCTAAAGGAAAAATTCGCAAGATCGATGCCGGACCAGCGGAACAGGCGCCGGGGGTGCTGGCCGTCATCACCCACGAAAATATACCGAAGATGAAGGCGCCGCCGATTGTAGATTTCCACAACATCGGCAAGGGCTTTGCCCTGAGCGATCTGCCGATCATGCAAAACGCCGAGGTGCATTGGGACGGCGAACCTGTGGCTGTTGTCGTCGCCGAAACATTAGAGCGGGCGGAACATGCCGCGTCGCTCGTCCGTGTCGAATATGACGCCGAGACGCCAAACGTTTCGTTTGAAGGCATGAAGCCCGAGGCGGTTGTGCCTCCGGACATTATGGGCGAACCGCCGGAAATCAAAATCGGCGATGTGGACAAGGCCTTGAGAGAGGCGCATGTAAGCGTCGACCATGTTTACCGGGCGCCGCGCTACAACCACAACGCGATCGAGCCGCACGCGACCATCGCCGTTTGGAACGAAGGCGGCGGCGCGGCGGTGTTCGATGCCACCCAGTCCGTTAATCTGACCGCTCATACGCTGGCCTACATATTCGATCTCAAAGTGGAAGATGTTCGAGTGGTCGCGCCTTTTCTGGGAGGTGGTTTCGGCGGCAAAATCGGCTGGAGCAATACACCACTTTGCGTGGCGGCGGCGAAAGCGGTAAATCGGCCGGTGAAACTGGTGTTGTCACGGGAAGGGACCTTTCGAATGATCGGCGGCCGCACAATTTCAGAACAGCATGTCGTTTTGGGAGCGCAGAAGAACGGCAAGCTGACGGCGCTGGTGCATACCGGGCTGACGGCTACCACGTTAAGCGGGCGCTACGCCGAGCAATGCACTTTTCCGCCTCGGCATCTTTATGCCTCACCCAATCTCTCGATCGGCCAGAAAATCGTCTACCTCGACACGGTCGCCAACACGTGGATGCGTGCTCCCGGGGAATCCATCGGCACGTTTGCTCTGGAATCGGCAATGGATGAACTCGCTCATGAATTGCGGATGGATCCGATTGAGCTCCGGAGGATCAACGAGCCCGAAAAAGATCCTACCAGAGACACCGAGTTCTCCAGCCGAAACTTGACGGAAGCGTACCGCCGTGGCGCCGAGAAGTTCGGATGGAATGCGCGCAACCGGGAGCCGCGCTCCCAGCGGGACGGCAAATGGCTGGTCGGACAAGGTGTTGCGACGGCTTATTATCCTTATCTCCGTTTTCCAGCCAAGGCTCGAGTCCGGATCTGTGCAGACGGATCGGCCATTGTGCAGGCGCCTGCGAGCGAAATGGGGATGGGGACGGCCACGGCGCAGATTCAGCACGCCGCCGATCGCCTCGGCTTGCCGCTGCATCGGGTTACGTTTCAATATGGCGATTCCAGCTTGCCCGATACGCCCATGATGGCCGGCGGATCGAATCAGACCGCGACCATTATCGCTGCAGTGCGAGCCGCGGTGGAGCAAATTCATCGCGAACTGCTGAAGCTGGCGCAGAAACGTTCCGATTCACCTCTGGCTGGCGCGAAGTACGAACAATTGGAAGCGCGTGACGGCGGACTGTTTCTAGCAGGCAGGACGGGAAGCGGAGAGACATATGCGGCCATCCTGCAGAAGGCTGAGCAGGCGTCCGTGGAAGCCGAAACATCGTCCGGCCCACCGATGGAAATGATGAAATATTCGATGGCGTCTTACGGCGCCCAGTTCTGCGAGGTCCGCGTTCACGAAGAAACGGGCGAATTGCGCGTGTCCAGATGGCTGGGCTCGTTCGATTGCGGCACGATTGTGAATCCAAAAACCGCGGCCAGCCAGTTTCGCGGAGGAATCGTCATGGGAATCGGGATGGCGCTGGCGGAGGAGACTCTATTCGACGAGCGCCGGGGCAGGATCATGAATCCATCGCTCGCCGAGTATCACGTTCCGGTGAATCTGGATGTACCGTACATCGACATCATCTATAACGATATACCCGATGAACACGCACCCTTGGGCGCGCGCGGGATCGGCGAAATCGGCATCACCGGTGTGGCGGCGGCGATCGCCAACGCGGTGTTCCACGCGACGGGGAAGCGCGTTCGGGACTTGCCGATCACGCTCGACAAGCTGCTCTGAGGGCACACGGCGGTGGGAATTCAGAATTCAGAATTCAGAATTCAGAAAAACCCCATCCCCCTCGAAACTTTCCGGTAGCTTCTGTGTTTTCGCGTCCATGCCAGTCTGGCCGGAAACATATAACGTGTCGCCCGCGTGCAATCCCGCGCTGAAGTTGGGATTGGGGCGTTCGCCCTTGGGGGAGCGACGACATTTTTTCGCGTCTTGGGCCGACGCCGAAATTGTTGAGGCGACCATAACGCACTTCCCCTAATCGCCCCAGTCCCCAACGCCCAACCCCGGAGGTAACCAAGCGTCTCCTCGGAACGCCCATGACTGCACAGAAGATACGACTGATATAATGACCGTCGCTGGAGGCAAGATGAAAAAGCTGTACTGGATGGTTCCCGCTGGGTTGATGATCGCCGGCGCGGGTTGGATCGTAGAAGGCGCCGGAGGCAAGAGCGATAAGATCGACAGCAAGGATCTTCTCACTGGCCAGCAGGCCTTCTCCGATTATCAAAAGGAAAAGCCCGGGCTCTTTCACAAGATCACCGCCGCCGATCTTCCGAAACCATACGACACGAAATCGAGCGCGAATTTTCCGAAGGTGGTTCCGAAGCCCGACAACATGTGGCCGATGGCGCCGGCCGGGTTCAAAGTGGAGCTGTACGCACATGAAGGACTCACTGAGCCGCGCCAGATCCGCATGGCCCCCAATGGCGACTTCTTTGTGGCCGACAGCAGTGCAAAAGAGATCAAGATTTTCCGCGGACGCAGCGCCGATGGCAAGCCGGAGCAGGTTTCCACGTTTGCTACAGGTTTGAATCGGCCATTCGGGATCGCGTTCTATCCGGTTGGCAACAACCCGCAGTGGGTTTACATCGGCAACACGGATTCGGTGGTCAAGTTTCCCTATCACACGGGTGATTTAAAGGCGACGGGTCCGTCCCAGACGGTGGTCGCGGAGTTGCCGACCGGCGGGTTCCACTGGACGCGCGATGTGGTGTTTTCCAAAGACGGCAAGCGCATGTTCGTGGCGGTGGGTTCGGGCTCGAACGTGGACGATCCGGACACGCATCCCAAGGAAATGCATCGCGCCGACATTCTCGAGTACACGCCGGACGGCAAGTTCGTGCAAGTTTACGCCTCTGGCATTCGCAACCCGGTTGGTCTGGCGGTGAATCCCCAAACCGGTGAACTGTGGTGCTCGGTGAACGAGCGCGATGAGCTGGGCGACAATCTGGTGCCGGACTATATCACGCATGTGCAAGAGGGCGGATTCTACGGCTGGCCCTGGTACTACATGGGTGCGAACCAGGATCCACGGCTGGAGGGCAAGCATCCCGAATTGAAGGACAAGGTGATTGTGCCCGATGTCCTGATGCAGCCACACAACGCATCGCTTGGGATCACTTTCTACGAAGGCGCGCAATTCCCGAAGGAATATCGCGGGGATCTGTTCGGGGCCGAGCACGGGTCTTGGAATCGCTCCACGCGCGCAGGCTACGAGATTGTGCGCGTTCCGTTGGACAACGGCCACGCCAGCGGAGTGTACGAAGATTTCATTACCGGATTCGTCACGCCGGACGGCAACGCATGGGGCCGGCCCGTGGCGGTGGTGGTTTCAAAGGATGGCTCGCTGTATTTTACCGACGACGGGTACAAGGCCATCTGGCGCGTGAGCTACACGGGCAAATAGGAGAAAACGGACATGAGATCTTTGACAATTTTCGCGGCTGGCCTGGCACTCACGGTCGGCGCCGCGTTCGCGCAAAACAAGGGAGGCGGCGGCGGAATTCCTTCTCCGCTCAAAATCATGGTGTCGGGCTATAGCGATGGCGGCGATATTCCAGAGAAGTACACTTGCGCCGCGAAGCCGCCAGGTGGTTCTCCGCAGATCGAATGGAGCGGAGCGCCGGCCGGGACCATGTCGATCGCTCTGATTTTCCACGATGGCGACGTGCATCCGGGAAAATCGTTCGATGATGTGACGCATTGGATCGCCTGGAACATTCCGGCCACGGCGATGGGCTTGCCCGCCAACGTAGCGGGTGACGCCGATCTGCCGGACGGCACGCGCCAGGGCATGAATATTGCGCGGAAAAACGGGTACATGGGCCCGTGTCCGCCGCCCGGCCTGCCGCATCACTACACGCTGGAAGTTTACGCTCTCGATACTAAACTGGATATTCCAGCCACCTCCGGCCGCGACGATCTGCAAAAGGCGCTGGGCGGGCACATTCTGGCGAGCGGCGTTTACAACGGCTTGTTCCATCGCTAGCGGCATGTCCGAACAAAGACAGGGTGAAATATCGCGTCGGACGGTAATTGCGAGCGCGGCGATTGTTCCGATCGCGGCGCTCACCGCGGTTTCCCAGACGCCACCGCCATCCGCACTTTCCGACGCGCAGCTTCGACTTCTCGCCGCTTTCGTCGATCGTCTGATTCCGAAGGACGAGCTGGGTCCCAGCGCATCGGAAAGCGGCGTCCCTGAGTACATCAATCGCTCGCTGGGCGACTATCTCGCCGGGGAGAAAACCATTTTCATCGAAGGCCTGCAGGCGACCGATGCATTCGCGCATCGTTCGCAGGATCGAGCATTTATCGATCTTTCACCCGACAAGCAAGATGCAGTGCTTACCTCCATGGAGAGCGGCTCGGCCGAGGGATTTCCGAACGCACGGGCCTTCTTCAATCGCGCGCGGCGGCTCACGCTGGAAGGGATGTTCGGCGATCCCTACTACGGCGGCAACAAAAATTTCGCAGGCTGGGATTTGATCAAGTATCCGGGACCGCGTCTGGCGACTTCAGCCGACGATCAGAAAATGGGTGTGGACATCAAACCGTATCGCCACTCGGCTTACGGAAGCGGGGAAACTCATGGCCATTAATCTGAAGCCGGTGGATGTGGCCGTGGTGGGATTGGGCGCGGCGGGGGGAGTGGCGGTATTGCCGCTGGCGCGCGCTGGTTTGAAAGTGGCTGGGATCGAAGCCGGAACTTGGATGGATCCAGCCAAGGATTTCAAGCCGGACGAAATTCACAACAACGTGCGCAGCCTGGTGACCACGGTTCCCAAGGCCAAGAAGGAAATCCCGACCTTTCGCACCAGCCCGGACGCCAAGGCGCGCCAGGCGGCGGCGCATCCCATGATGAACGCTGTCGGCGGCACGTCGATTCACTATCACGCGCAAAGCTGGCGGCTGAAGCCGTGGGATTTTAAGACGCGCTCGGAAACCGTGAAACGCTACGGCGCGAATATGCTTCCCAAGGGCTCTACCCTTGAGGACTGGCCCGTCAGCTACGACGAACTGGAGCCGTACTACGACATCGTAGAACACGAGGTGGGCGTATCGGGCAAGGCGGGGAACATCCAAGGCCAGCTCGATCCGGCCGGGAATGTCTACGAGGGCCCGCGGCAGCGCGAATATCCGATGCCTGCGCTGCGCACCTGCGACTTTCTGGATCTCATGCACAAAGCCGCGCTGTCGCTCGGCTGGAAGCCGTTTCACGCACCCGCGGCGATCAACTCGCAGCCCTATCGAGGGCGGGCGGCTTGCGCCTATCACGGCTATTGCGATCGCGGAGGATGCCATGTCCGCGCGAAGAATTCCACCTGCTTCACCACCATTCCGGAAGCGCAGAAAACCAAGAACCTGACGGTGTTCGATGGCGCGCAGGTGACGCGTATCGTTGCCGATAACAACGGTAAAGTCACAGGCGTGCTTTACATCCGCGACGGGAAAGAGTATTTTCAGCCGGCCAAAGTGGTGCTGGTGTCGTCCTACACTTACGAGAACACGCGGCTGCTGCTGCTTTCGAAATCGAAGGCGTATCCGAACGGCCTGGCGAACAATCATGGTCAGGTAGGCAAGCATTATTTCGGCCACTGGGACGCGCAGGCGGGCGTGGGTGTCACTGCGCTTTTCCCGATGGACGTCAACACCTGGTACGGCGCGATGCTTTCGCAAGGCGTGGTGGTGGACGAATGGGCCGACGATACATTCGATCATTCGGGGCTCGGGTTTATCGGCGGCGCCAGCCTGTGCACGTTCATGGAGAAGCATCCCATTGCCGGCGCGAGCGTGCCTACGTTCGGCCGAGCGCCCGCTTGGGGTTCGAAATGGAAGCAGTTCATCCACGAAAATGCCGGCCGTTTCACCGGCGCGTATCTGCAGACCAACAGCTTTCCCTACGAGAACACCTATCTGGATCTGGATCCGGAGGTGAAGGATCCTTTGGGCGATCCGGTTTGCCGCGTCACCAGCGGCCCCAAGGAAAACGAAACGCGGGCCGCCGTTTACGCGCAGAACAAAATGGAAGAGTGGTTCCGCGCGGCAGGCGCCATTGAAGTGATCAAGGGCCAACCGTTTGGGCCGGCGCTATCGACGCACACTTATGGTGGGACGCGCATGGGCGACGATCCGAATACGAATGTGGTGGACCGCTGGGGATTCTCGTATGAAGCGCCCAACCTCGGGATGCTGGGCGGTTCGGTGTTTGGCACCAGCGGCGCGCGCAATCCCACGCTCACCATGCAAGCGCTGGCGTGGCGGACTGGCGAGCATCTGGCGAAGAACTGGAAGACGATCGCCGGTTAGCTCGGGTGCATTACGAAGACGCGACTCGCTTTTGCAATCCTCGTCGTAATGTCGGCACAGGCCCAAGACGACGAAACCAAGTGCTGTTGCACAACGGCGGAGACAAATATCTGCCTCGTCAAAGTTCAGAAAGCTGTCGATTCCCAGTTGAACGAGACGTACCAATCGGCTCTAAAAAACCTGCACGAGTCGGAACAAGACATATCGAATCTCAGGGACACGGAACGGAAGTGGCTGGCGTACAGAGAGGCTGCGTGCAAAGCGGAGTCCGATCTGCGGCTTTTGCGTAATAGGCTTTGAAGAGCTTGCGGTTGAGCTCAAACAGCGAGTTGAGTTCCTGCCGTTTGCCGGAACTCAGGTTGATCCAGCGGGTCAACAACAACCAGCGCTTGCCCTTGACCATGCGTTCTGCGCGCAGTCCGGGCAGGTGAATTTCGTCTTGCTGGCCTTCTTTGCCTTCGCCTGTTGCCCTGCTGGTGCCGACTGCCAATGAAGTTGAAACCCTTTCGCCTTGAGCTTCGCACAGGCCTTCGCATTGGGGCCTCCGGGAGAATGTAATGCGTGACGCTCTGACCGGTCTCCTTGCCGCCTGGTTCTCCGGTCGTGGAAGGCTGCACCCCGACTTCCTTCATCTTCGCGGCCCATTTGCCGGTCCTGGTATGAGCGGCGCGGCGGGGTGGCCGTGGCTGAGCCAGTGGCACAAATAAAATGATTGGCTTTCAAAGATACCGTATGGTATCTTTAATAAGAACGCTCTTCAAAACGAACCGCAGCGCTGCCGTATCAGTGTTGCTTCATTCCATTCGGGACTCAAAAGTCTCAGTGGAAACCGTCGACTATGAACGGTGCCGATCGTATTTGGTAAGGGCAATTTTGAAGAACAACTTGTGAGGTGAATCATGACCGGTTTAGGATTGAGCGAGATGAAGACTGTCATTGACTCAGAATTAGCAGTGGCCCACCTTGTTTTTAAGGTGGCTGACCTTAAGACGAGTTGCCAATTCTACTCGAATCTCGGCATTCCTCCATTTGCTATTGACGGCAAGGTCGCACTTATTGAACTGCGTGGAGGAACTCATCTTCTATTGTTAGAAGTGGATCAGCTGGCTGGAGGAGACGTAGCGGAAAGCTTGACAGGACAATTCCATAAGAGACTTTCTGAGCAATTTGACCTCATGATCAAAGGCAAAGGCCTGAATGAATTGGAAAACTATCGGTTGGAGCTAATCAGTCGGGGAATCGCAGCAGGAGAGATCCCGGATGAAACGTTTTTCGGCCATTATCTTTTTTGCATAAAGGACCCCGATGGGAACGGTATAACGATTTATACTAGCCACGCAATTTAGTGATCTGTTCGCCGGTTCCCTGCCCATGTGCTGGTAACGCTGCAACGCCATGCGAAGGCCCGAGGCTATTTCTCCCCCGAGCGCTTCACCGGGCGCACCGATGAAGCCATCATATCGCATGACGTGGCGCACGTCTGGCAACAGAGCCACGGCACCCGGCCGCGCCGTTCATACCATCACCGGCAATGGGCCGCGAAGATGAAGGAAATCGGGCTGCAGCCTTCCACGACCGGAGAACCAGGCGGCAAGGAGACCGGTCAGAGCGTCACGCATTACATTCTCCCCGGAGGCCCCTATGCGAAGGCCTATCCTCGGCCACCAGGTCAAGTCACCTCTTCCACGAGACGACTGAAAGCCGCTACTTTGACATCCGCTCTGGTGTTCAAGGAGGCGAAGCTATGGGAGGCGTTCACGTCACGGCCCAAAGGAAGGGCGTGGATCGGACACGAAACCCAGGAATACAATTGTTTAGACGTTGAGGAGATTTTCGAAAATGAAGGCGACTAAAGTAAAAAACGCGTACATGAAAAAGAAGGACCCTCTCTTCGTTAGAGAATCCCTCTTAAATGCCGCCTTCGAACTCGCTGCGACCAAGGGCATGGCTGATG
>Ga0182024_10012928_pt1 | contig 16426 bp, 7 predicted proteins | sample P32metaG_FD_120480 | JGI IMG/M metagenome (GOLD analysis project Ga0182024, IMG submission 120480) | Permafrost microbial communities from Stordalen Mire, Sweden - P3-2 metaG (Illumina Assembly) | ecosystem: Environmental > Terrestrial > Soil > Wetlands > Permafrost | place: Sweden: Stordalen... | reverse complement strand
TTGACGGCACCGGTGCCGGTGACGTCGCCGAAGAGGCGGTGGAAGGTATAGGTGTTGGAGCCTGTCAAGGCGACGCCGTTTGACGTTACGTCGGAGTTATTGATCGAGAAGGAGTAGATGCCGTCGATCAGGCTGGCGTTGGCGTTGGCGTCGGTGTTGGAGGTGCCGGGCGCGAACGTGATCGTCCAGGTCAGGCCACCATTGCTGCTTGTGGCCGTCTTGAGCACGCTGGAGATGTCGGTGATGCTGCCGTCGTTGGCCCCGTTGCCACTGACTGCTCCGCCAATGCCGTTGAGGTTGTAGACGCCCAGGCTGAACGCCCCTGGCTGAGTGAGGTTCACGGCCTGGCTGAAGGTGACCACCAACTGACGGACCTCCGACGCCTGCGCCGTGTTCCCGTCTCCCTCCCCATCGTTGGTTGTGACGCTGACAACCGTGGGGGGAGTAGCGACAGTCGCCATCACCGCATTGGATACAGGCCCCTCGCCAGTGGTGTTGTCAGCGGCCACTGTATAGGTATAGGTGACCCCGCCGGTGACGGTGTTATCCGTGTAAGAGGTCGTGGGGACATTCGTGGCGACGATGACCGGCGTGGGGTGGGCCGGGTCGGTGCGATACACCGTATAGGAAGAAGCGTCGGGGACGGCGTTATAGGTCAGGGAAACGCTGCCGCTGCCAACAGTGGCTGGATTCAAAACGGGCGCCCCGGTTGGGGCGGCAAGGGGGGCATCGACGATCTCGAACCCGTTGAGATAGCCGTTTCCTGGGGCGGAATCGGTGAAGTTGAGGGTGCCACCGCTCTGGTTGGCGAAGAGCACGTAGTCGCCGTTGGCCGTTGGGGCGGACCCAGTCGTGTCGGTACTCTGCACGTACTGGTACGTGTTGGGCGTTCCCGATTCGTGATTGGCGTCGGTGGGGTTCGCCGAGGAGCCGTCGTAGGACACCCCAGTCGTATTGTTCACCGTCGTCTCGACACGGCCCGCGGCATCATTCAGTTCGTAGATATAGACGTTGTAGTTGGCATAGGGGATGCCACTAACGACGACATTGCAGTTGCCGTATACAAAGCCGTCGTTGAGCTCCTGGTCACCGGTGGCGGGGGTGACGGTGTCGGCGACAGAGTTATAGGTGCCGCTGGCGGTATAAGTCAGCGTCGCCGCGGTTGCAGCGCCGGTGCTGTCGTTGAGTGCGACGCCGGTTTGGGCCCCGCCGATTTCGTTATTGTAGTCTGCTTCGGGCACGACGCCGGCTGTAACGGTCGGGGCCATGATGATCGCCCCCGAGCCGCCGTTGCCGCCGCCGGTGAAGTTCACGCTGATTGCGTCTTGGACACCGGCAAGACTGAAGGTGCCGGTCACCGTTGCTGTGTTCGACGCCGTCGAAGTACCGCCTCCATTCGTTGCGGTGACCTGATAATAATAGGTTGTCCGCTGGAATGCGTTGGAGTCGGTGGCGCTGGTATTCGTTGTTCCGCCCGGGGTAATGTCGGTGATCGTCCCCCCCAAAGTGCCGTTGGCGTTCAACACGGTCCCGCGCTCGACATCGTAGCTGGTGGCAAACAGCGAGGGACTCCAGGTGAGCGCGACGGTGGCGACGCCGACGGTGTTGACGCCGGTGCGCGCCGCCTGCAAGTTGGTCGGCGCCGCCGGCGCCACTGCCACTGGGATGACGCTGGTGGTCAGGCCCGATGCAATTGGAGTTTGGCCGGATTGATCGACGCCGGTGATCACATAGTAGTATTTGGTCCCATTGGTCAGGCCCGTGTCGTTGTAGACGATCGTTCCCCCGTTGGATCCCGGGACACTGGCGATCGGGGTGGTGAAGGGACCAGTTGGGCTGGTCGAGCGATAGATGTTATAGGAATCAGCGCCGATGCTGGAGAAGGTCAATTGAGCAGCCGCGTTTGCGGGCGACGCGTTGGCGGCGTAGTAGCTGCTGTCCTTGGCCAGGCCGCCGGGGTTGGCGGCATCCACCGTCTGGAAGGTCGGAGCGGGGGCGAGGACCTGGCTGATGGGAATGAGCTGCGAGGCCTGGACATCGTAAGTTCCGCTGGCCTGGTTGGCCGTGGTGCTGCTGGCCTCATCGGACAGGACGGCCTGCCACGTGCCGCCACTGGTGTTGAAATCCATCTGCACCTCGTACTTCTGGCCTGCAATCCACTGCACCGCCGCGCCGGTCGAATCGACCACTGGGTCACTGTCCGTCGTCACGCCGCGGGTATCGAAGAGGTTGTCGGGCTGCAGCGTGACCGGCGTGGGCTTTCCGTTGGTGAGATGCGTGGTATCAAAGACCGTGATGGCAACACCATCGGTGCTGCTGGGGTTCAACGTGTAGTAGCCGGTGTATTGAGGCTCGAAGTAGCCGACCCAGCGAATGGCCAGGTCCTGACCAACATTCGGGCTTTCGATCGAGTTGAAGCTCGACGGCGCGTTGGGCGGGGCGCTTGTAGCAGCTTCCCCGACGTCGTCGATCGGCGTAGTCTCGTTCCTCTGGAACCCGAGAATGGCGTTATTGCCGGGGGGGTTCGTGCCGGGCTGAGTGATCGTCGCTGGAATCGCCGTGCCGTCCGGCTGCGTAAGGGTCACATTGGCAGTCTGGTCGCCGTCATAAACGGCGGTACCGGCAGTGTCGGAGGAATAGTACGACGCCTGCCACCCGTCCCCATTGCCCACGAAGACGGCGATCGAGGGAGAGGAAGTTCCGGTGACATTCGAAGCGGTAACGGCGTAGTAGTAGGCGCTTCCGGGAGCAGCGCTGTCGGTGGCCGAGGTTTGCGTGGTGCCGCCGGGTGTCACGTCGGTAATCGTCCCACCGAGAGTTCCGTTCGCGTTCAACGCCGTGCCGCGCTCCACGTCGTAACTTGTGGCGAATACCGAAGAACTCCAGGTCAGCGCGACGGTGCTGGCGCCGGTGCGGGTTGCCTTCGGATTTGCCGGCGCCACCGGCGCCAGAGGCTCCGGGGTCGCCGTCACCGCATTAGATTGAGGCCCCTCGCCGATGGTGTTGTCACCGGCCACTGTATATGTATAGGTGACGCCGTTGGTAACCGTCGTATCCGTGTAAGAGAGCGTGGTGACATTCGTGGCGACGACGACCGGGGTGGGGTGGGCCGGGTCGGTACGATACACCGTATAGGTAGACGCGTCGAGGACCTCGGTATAGTTCAGAGTGACGCTGTTGTTGCCAACAGGGCCCAGGCTCAAAACAGGCGCCGTGGCTGGAGCGGTAAGGGGTTCATCGACGATCTCGAACCCGTTGAGATAGCCGTTTCCTGGGGCGGAATCGGTGAAGTTGACGGTACTGCCGGTCTGGTTGGCGAAGAGCACATAGTCGCCGTTGGCCGTTGCGGCAGTTCCGGTCGTGTCGGTACTCTGTATGTACTGATACGTGTTGGCCGTTCCCGATTCGTGATTGGCGTCCGTGGGAGTCGCCGAGGAGCCGTCGAAGGATACCCCAGTAATATTGTTCACAGTCGTCTCGACGCGGCCCGCGCCATCATTCAGTTCGTAGATATAGACGTTGTAGTTGGCGTAGGGAATGTTGCTGACCACGACATTGGCGTTGCCGAATACAAAGCCGTCGTTGAGCTCCTGGTCGCCGGTGACGGGCGTGACGGTGGCGCCGACAGAGTTATAGGTCCCACTGGCGGTGTAAGTGAGCGTCGCCGCGGTTGCGGCGCCGGTGCTGTCATTGAGGGCGACGTTGGTTTGGGAACCGCCGTTTTCGTTGTTGTAGTCTGCTTCGGGCACGACGCCGGCCTTAACGGTCGGGGCCATGGAGATCGGCCCCGAGCCGCCGTTGCCGCCGCCGGTGAAGTTCACGCTGATTGCATTTGGAATACCACCGAAACTGTAGGTGGCGGTCACTGTTGCGGTGTTCGACGCCGGCGAAGTACCGCCGGCATCCGATGCGGTGACCTGGTAATAGAAGGTCGTCTGCTGGAATGCGTTGGAGTCGGTGGCGCTGGTACTCGTCGTTCCGCCCGGGGTAATGTCGGTGATCGTCCCCCCCAGGGTGCCGTTGGCGTTCAACACCGTCCCGCGCTCGACATCGTAGCTGGTGGCAAACAGCGAGGGACTCCAGGTGAGCGCGACGGTAAATCCACCGGTGCGAGTTGCCTGCAAATTGGCCGGCGCCGCCGGCGCGATTGGCTCCGGCGTGGCGCTGGTTGTCAGGCCTGACGCGATCGGAGTTTGGCCGGATTGATCGACACCGGTGACCACATAGTAGTACTTGGTCCCGTTGGTCAGGCCCGTGTCGGTGTAAACGATCTGTGCACCGTTGGTCTCCGGGAGAGTGACGAGCGGAGTGGTGAAGGGGCCAGTCGGGCTGGTCGAGCGATAGATGTTATAGGAATCAGCGCCGATGTTAGAGAAGGTCAATTGGACGACCGTGCTATTGGGCTGCGCGGTGATGGTGTAGTAGCTGCTGTCCTTCGCCATGCCGCCAGGGTTGGCGGCATCCACGGTCTGGAAGGTCGGAACGGGGGCGACGACCTGACTGACAGGAACGAGTTTCGAGGGCTGGATATCGTATGTTCCACTGGCCTGGTTGGCCGCGGTGCTGCTGACCTCATCGGACAGGACTGCCTCCCAATTGCCACCCTGGTTCTGGTAATCCATCTGCACCAGATACTGTTGACCTGCAATCCACTGCACTGGAGCGCCGGTGGAATCGACCACTGGATCACTATCCGTTCCCGGGCCGCGGCCAAGGAAGATGTTGTCGGGCTGCAGCGTGACCGGCGTGGGCAGGCCCCCAGCGGTGAGATGCGTTGTATCAAAGACCGTCATGGCGACGCCGTCGTCGCTGGTGGGGTTCAACGTGTAGTAGCCGGTGTACGGAGCCTCGATGTAGCCGACCCAGCGAATGGCCATATCCTGGCCCGGATTCGCGCCCTCGATCGAGTTGAAGGTCGACGGGGCGTTGGGCGGGGCCGTCGTGGCTGCAAATTCCGCATTGCCAGCCGCGACATCGTCGATCGGTCCATCCTCATTCCTCTGGAACCCGAGAATGGCGTTATTGGCCGGCGGGTTCGTGGTGGGTTGCGTGATTGTCCCTGGAATTGCCGTCCCGTCCGGCTGAGTTAGCGTCGCGTTAGCAGTCTGGTCACCGTCATAAACGACGGTATTTGCAGTGTCGGAGGAATAGTACGAGGCCTGCCACCCGTCGCCGTTGCCCACGAAGACGGCGATGGTGGAAGCGGACGTTCCCGCGGTATTCGTGGCGGTAACGGCATAGTAGGCGTTGGCCGGAGCACTGGTGTCGGTGACCGAGGTTTTCGTGGTGCCGCCGGGCGTGAGATCGGTGATCGTCCCGCCGAGAGTTCCGTTCGCGTTTAACGCCGTGCCGCGCTGCACATCGTAACTGGCCGCTCCAAGAGCGGCATTGAAGGAGATCGCAACCGTGGTAGCGTTGGTTCGCGAGGCCGCGATGCCGGTGGGAGTCGGCGGGGGACCGGCAACAGGGGTCGCGGTCAACGTATTGGAGTTGGCGCTGGGGCCGATCGAATTGTTCGCGACGATGGAATAGGTGTAGGCAGTGTTGTTGACCGCGGTTGAGTCGGTATAGGTTAGCCCGGCCACTCCGGTCGCAATGGCCGCCGCCGCGTGCGTGGGATCGCTGCGGTAGATCGTGTAAGTGAAGTTATTGGATTGGGTCTGGGCGTTGCCGTATGTCCATGCCAGCGACACGATATTGTTCCCCGCGGTTGCCGCGGTGAGCGTCGGCGCCGTGGTCGTGTGATCGACGATTTCGATGCCGTTGAGATAGCCATTTCCCGGTGCCGTCGTCGCGAACTGGAAAGTCGCGCTGCTGCCGGAGAATTCCACGAAGTCGGCATTGGCGGTCGGGGCCGCGCTCGTTGTACCGGTCGCGGCAATGTATTGATAGTTGTTTACCGTCCCGGATTCATGGTTGGCGTCGCCTGGAGTAGCGGAGGAACCATACACTGAAACGCCGGTATTGACGTCGGTCGTCGTTTCGACACGACCGGCGCCATCGTTCAATTCATAGATGTATACATCGTAATTGGCATACGGGATCCCAGTGACCGTCACGTTGGAGTTGCCGAATATGAACCCATCATTGAGTTCCTGGTCCCCGTCCCCGGTAGGCGGAGTGTAGTTTCTGCTGTTCCAAGTTCCCCCGGAGGTGTAGGTCAGCGTCGCCGTGGTTGCGGTGCCCGTGTCGTCGTTGAGTGTGACGCCGGTTTGAGTGCCGGTGGCTTCATTATTGTAATTGGCGATTGGGAAAACGCCGGCCGTATCAGTAGAGGCCAGGGAGTCCGCAGTGCCATTGCCACCGCCTGTGAAATGGACCCCGATCCCTGTCGCCGACAGCAGTTGCCTGCTTTCAAGCAACTCGATTGCGAATTTGACGGCGTTTCCCAGCACCCGATGTCGGGAACGCAAACTGGCTTGTTGAAACTGGCTGAAGCGATTGCGAACGCGCGACCTGACGGTTTTCGCCCGGAATAACATTTTCGAACCTCCGCAAAATGAAACGACATGTCGTTTTGCCACGAATCAGCGAAATGCACCCAATCAATGGTTTCTAGCCTAGCGCGCGGAGCCTTCCGCCGCAATAAAAATCACAAAAAATTCTTTCCCGATCACACGGCGGCTGGCCCAGTGCCCCTTCAAGGCTAAGATTTGGCGTGCAAATCCCGTTTTTGCATTCAAAAACAAGTATGTGCTGTGCATGGCGCGTGGCCAGATTTCCTTGAAATCGGCATGCGGAACTCGCTATAAAGGCCCCGGCCACACCGTCGCCAGAGGCACGGAACGTTGACGGCAGGCTCGTCAGTTCATAATGGGCAAGTTCTCAGCCGGCGATTTGGCCTAGGCCCTGTCTGAAAACTCGTCGCTCCTTGCGGCGGGCCGGAAATGCCCCGTATGCGATGGCGCCCGCGACGAAGCGACTCAACCGAAAGAGTCGTTGAGGAGCGAGAACGAAGCAGACGGGGCGTTTCCGTCCCGCCACGGCCCGTCGAGTTTTCAGACAGGGCCTGGACGCCTGCATTACATTTCTGGCGCGATGTGCGCATCGCCAGGAGGTCCCATCATGCTCACCCCCGGAGATTGGGCTCCCTGGTTCGAGGGCGCCAGCTCGCTGCACCCCAAAGCGTCCATCGCCACGCTCGGCGGCAGGTACGTCGTTCTGTCGTTTTTCGGGTCGGCGTCGCAGCCGGCCAGCAGGCAACTGCTCGCGGACCTCGCCCAGAACATGAACCACTTCATGCAGCGCGGCGCCTTTTTCTGCGGCGTGAGCATTGCACCCGAGGACCCGCACCAGCTCGCCGCGCCGCCTCAGGGCGTCATGTATTTCTGGGACACGGACCGTGTCATCAGCCGGCTATACGGCGCCACGGCGGAGGGGTCTTCGGATTACCTGCAACACACCCTGGTCCTCGACCCCGGCCTGCGCGTTGTCGCGGTGCTCGGGTTGATCGACAATGGCCGCGATCATGTCGCCCAGGTCCTGAAGGTGCTGGATCAACTGCCGGCCCTGGGTTCGATCGGCCGGTTCGCCCCGGTGCTGGCGATCCCACGCGTTTTCGAGCCGGAACTGTGTCGCACGCTCATCGACGGCTTTCACCGCTCCCCGCCCGACGAAATCGGCATGCTGGCCGAGAAGCAGGGCCAGGCCGTCCGCGTTCACGACCACAATTTCAAGCACCGCACCGATGCCACGGTGACCGATCCATCGGTCATCTCGCTCATCCAGACCCGCCTGCAGCACCGGATTTTCCCGGAGATCCGAAAAGCCTTCCAATTCCACGCCACGCAGATCGAGCGCTACCTGGTGAGCTGCTACGACGCCACGACCGGCGGCCACTTCCGCCCGCACCGCGATGACACCACGCGCGGGTCGGCGCATCGCCGTTTTGCCATCAGCATCAACCTCAATGCCGACCAATTCGAAGGCGGCCTGCTCCGGTTCCCCGAGTATGGGACCACGACCTATCGCGCCCCCACCGGCGGGGCGGTGGTCTTCTCGTGCTCGCTGATGCATGAGGTGTTGCCCGTCACCCGCGGCAGGCGCTTCGCCTTCCTGCCGTTCGTCTTCGACGACGCCGCCGCACGCATTCGCGATGCCAACCAGCAGGGCCAGGTCCGCGAAGGACCTTTGCAGGGCGGGCCCGTGCCGCGAATCAAACCAGCGGTGGACATTTAGGTATCCGCATGCTGCGGGCAGGTTGCGCAGCCAGCGGCTGCGCAACTAAGCGGGCAGACCGCCGGGAAAATCGGCGGTTTTGACCCCAGGAACGAAGCTCGCGCAGGTTCGCGGGTTTTTTTGCCACCTCATGCACACGTCACGACCCCCGGCGGCCAATGCGCCGCAAAAAACGTTTTTGGCCCACTTTCAACAACCTGGGCTCCCGGATTTCCCGCCGGGAATGGACGGAGAATGGACGCTTGCACCGCTGATTTTTGGTGATTTCTCGTGATCGCGACGCGGTCGCCCGGCCCGCGCCGGCGTCAAAAATCGCGTCCGATTGTGACAAGATCTTGGACGCACACCTTGCGACAGCGTCAGCGAGATCGCATCTATCGTTGTGCATATGTTTCGCCGCACCGATTGCGCCGCTCGGAGAGTCGACCTCTCTCACCAAGAGGCCGCGCATGGGGTACGCCGTGGCTTTGGCGATAACCGAAAACCCATGCCGGCACTGAAGTGGATGGGGCCGCGCGCTGTCCTTCATGCATTACACCTGGATCGACAGTGCCGCCTCCAGATGTCCCGGAACCCGGCTTCGACATTCCGGCAAAATGTCTCGTGGTTCAAAAGCGGCGAGCGAGCCATCCTGTCTCGCAAACCGGCGCGCAGCTCACCGAGATAATGGAGGTCCTTGACACCATTGACCCGCGCGGCATCATCACGTACAACTCCTTCGACATGCTGGGCCAGCAAACCAGCGTCATCGACGCCTACACCAATGGCACCGTGACCGCGAGCACGAACCAAACCACCGATTACACGCTGGACGCCAACGGCGACCAGCTCACCCAGACCGCCGTCGAGTCCACCGGGAACAATCAGACCACCCAGTACGACTTCGGTACCACGGGCACCATCGGCACCAACCTGTTCAGCAACGACCTCCTGGCCGAGACCCAGTTCCCCAACCTCAGCACCGGGGCCGCCGGCACCACGTCGAGCACCGAGCAGACTCTCAGTTACAATCTGCAAGGCGAGACGACGAGCTTCAAGGACCAGGACGGAAACGTCCATCAGTACACGATCGATCCGCTCGGCCGGGAGACCGCCGACAGCGTCACCACCCTGGGCTCCGGCGTCGACGGGACGGTTCGCCAGCTCGCCTATGCGTACAACGACGCCGGCCTCATGTACCAGGAAACCAGCTACGCCTCGTCGACCGGCGGCACGGTCGTCAACCAGGAGCAGGATGCCTACAACGGCTTCCAGCAGTTGATCACCCAATACCAGTCCGTCAGCGGCGCGGTGAATACTTCCACCACGCCCGCCGTCGGGTACAATTACAACGCCGATGCCGATGGCGAGAACAACTCCAAACTCGAATCGGAAGTCTATCCCAACGGACGGGTCGAGGATTACGACTACGGTCAGGGACAGGAACCGGTCACCGGCATCAGCGTCTCCGGCACCACTGCGACCGTCACCACCGCCGTCGCCAACGGGCTTTCCACCGGGACGCAGGTGGACATCGAGGGATCGAGCGTGAGCGCTCTCGACGGCCTCCACACGATCACGTACGTGAACTCCACCCACTTCACGTTCCCTGTGCCCACGAGCACGAGCAGCGACACCGCCAGCACCGACATGACCGAGGTCCCCACCAACTCGCTCGACTTCACCATCAGCCGCCCGGACGGGATCCAGGACCACGGCGGCAGCGCCGCCGGGACCGTGGTGCAGAGCGACACCTTCCTCGGGCTGAGCACCATCGTCCAAGAAACCAACGGCAATAACACCGAGCTGACCTACATCCAGCAGTCTCCGGCCCCCACCCCGACGCCCACCACAATAGACTCCGGCGGCGATCGCTACAGCGGCCTGGACCGCTTTGGCCGGGTGAATTACCAGAACTGGATCACCACCTCCACCGGCGCGCAGGTCCAGGGCGATCAGTACGGGTACGACGCCGATAACAACGTCCTTTACGACAACATCGTCGGCCTGGGGACCACGGCCGCCAAATGGAGCCAGCTCTACCACGCCAGCAGCACAACCAGCGGCGACGACAACTTTGCCTACGATCAACTCAACCGCTTCACCCAGGACATCCGCGGCACGCTCAGCGCCAGCGGCAACAACGCAAGCTCCGACGCCCCGCTGGACACCATCACCAACGCCAACATCAACACCAACGCCGGTTCCGACCTGACCTACACGCTTGATGCCGTGGGCAACTGGACCAGCTCAGCCACCGGCGCCGGCACCGGCACGAGCACCGCCCCGACGCTCACCAGCACCAGCCGGACCGGCAACAGCCAGAACGAGCTGACCGCGGTCGGCTCCAATACCCTGACCGAGGATAACAACGGCAATACTACCAAAGACCAGACCGGAAACACCTTTACATATGATGCCTGGGACCGGCCGATAAGCGACAGCGCCGGCTCGACCAGCTACCGCTATCTCCCCGACGGCGACCGCGTCGTCACGACCACGGGCACCGGCGGTTGCTGCGCGACATCGGTCGATTCCTTCTACTCCGTCGACATGCAGGTCCTGGAGGATGACGCCCCCAGCGGCAGCAGCTACGTCATCAAGAGCCAGTACGTCTGGGGCCTGGGCTACGTCAACCAAATGGTCGAGCGCGACGACAACTCCAGCAACGGCAGCCTGGGAACCAGCACGTCGGGGCTGGGCGAGCGGATCTATCCGCTGCAGGACGCCGACTACAACGTCCGCGCGCTCACCAGCACCAGCGGCAGCGCCTTGCAGTATTTCGTCTACGACGCCTACGGGAACGCCACCCTGCTCAACACGTCGTACGGGACGACCGGCACGAGCTTCGGCAACGACTCGCACTCCTGGATCTACGGCTTCCAGGGCGGACGCTACGACGTCAACACCGGCTTGTATCGCTTCGGGGCACGCGACTACTCGCCGGTGCTGGGGAGGTGGATGGAGCAGGACCCGGCGGGGTATGTGGACGGGGCGAACCTGTATCAGATGGAGCGGGGCGGCACCGAAATGTCAGTGGATCCCCTGGGCCTAAATTCGGATACGAGCCTAGGCCCGCAGAAGCACCCGTCCTACCCAGGCCCGGCGCCGGATGAGCCGCTGATTACGCACGCGACGGTCTTTAGCGCGACGAGCTTCGAGCAGCACGCGAATGTAATCGCAGTTAACGGCAACAACTGGATCACTTCGGGTTGGCTACCTGGTGACGGCGAGCCGGGCAACCTAACCAAGGCTGGTCTTGTGGTTGGGACCGGGCGACTCGCTTCTGTTTTTGGCGCCTACATCGGTCCGGTCATCGGACCAACAATCTTCTCGGCCCGCCTGTGCGACATCGAGCATCAAACCCGGTACAAGGCCTACGTTGCAATACCGTGGTATGGCACCGAAACCTATGGCTGGAACCCGTTCTCTCGGAATCAGGTGAAGTACACTTTTGCGGGCTACGGCCCCCCTGTGACAGTCGTCTACGCTTACGAAAAGAGGGAGCGGATCACCTTGCTCGGAGACGTCGTCTGGACCTCAGATTGGATCCCTGCGCGCCTGCTGCCCGGCGTACCGGCCACCCAGAATTTTCCCGGCTACACCACCGGTTGGATGGACGAGTAACCAGCGCCTCGTCGGCCCCCCGCCCAAGAGGAACTGCGAGAGCTCGCCGCCGCTGTAGGCCGGGCTATTTTCGCCGCAAGAAGGCACGGCGGGATCGTTTTTATGGACACAGAGGCACACTCGCCTCGGTACAGCGGAGCTCGGATGCGTGCGATCGCAGCCATCTTGTTTTCGGGCGTCGTGCTTACCGAGTGCGTCTCCTGGGTCGGATTTGGAATCCACCCGCTCGTGGCCGAGTCGATCGGTCGAAATTATGTTCGTTTTTCCGGGTCGGGCGGAACGCTCTCGGTCTTCTACTACGACCGGGATCCGGTTATACGACTCGGTCAACCGATTAAAGGATCCCAACATTTGACCGGTTCACCGGGCGGCGGTTTTTTGCGGGCCGTTGGGGTCGGCTTTGGACGCGCGACGTTCTCCGAGGTGGTGAATGCGCCTGCGCATCCGGACAGCCCCGTCGAGGTCTTCGTCGAGGGGTGGGGCGTTATGGTTCCTCTTTGGCTGGTCCTGCCGCTAACCCTACTCGCAGGGTGGATTGCGGCGCGCCGTCGGCGCCACTCCGCGCCGGCGCACGGATAACTACCTTCGGCGATCGAAGATATAAGAAGGGCGGGCAACAAGACGTGTGCCGGGCGGATGCGCTTTCCCGTGGTGCGGGACGAAACTGGAGGTGCACTCTCGCCGGCGACCGCGCGTTCATCGAACGGCGAGGAAAAAGAATCGGCCATGAGGATGAAGTTAGCTTGTAACGAAACAGGCGGCGCCAAGTGCGCCGCGGAAAGGTCCAATGGCAGACGAACAAGGCCCAGAGTTCGGGATCAGATACTACGACTACTCGGCGGACGGCAAATCCTCCGACTCCGCACGGGACGGGCCCTTCGACTCGGCTCAGGACAGGACGGTTGAGCCCATGTGGTGATGGTCGACTGCGCGGAGTGCCGCGGAACGGGAAAGGTGCTGCTGCTGGTCGCGACCAGGCCGTGCGAGGGTTGCGGCGGCTTGGGGACGCCTGCAAGGCCGCAGGTGGGTTCGACCCCTTCGGCGGGCTCAGGGCAGGCGGGTCCGACAAGCTCACCGCAGGCGGGTTCGACCCGTTCGGCGGGCTCAGGGCAGGCGGATTCGGCGGGTTCGACCCTTTCGGCAGGCTCAGGGCAGGCAGGCTCACCGCAGGCAAGCTCACCGCAGTCGGGTTCAGTGCGGGTGGGCCGGACGCCGCGAATCTCGCCGCCGCCGGTGGTGCGGCGTTCCTATGGCTACCGCGACGGCGCGGAGGAGGGCGGCAGGATGGTGGAGATGGTCGAGGAGCCGGCAGCAGGACACTGGGAAACCACCACCACGTACGGTGCGCAGGACGGGATGTTGAGTGCGACGGAGACGTTCGTGCCGGACGAGCCGGGGGCTTGAGAAGCGAAGAAGGTGGGGCATGGGAGCGTGAAGGCGCGAAACGTGAAGACGTGCGTGGAGACATGAAACGTGAAGACGGGAACACCTAAAACGTGAGGACGTGAAAAGAAAGAATCAAGAGCCGGCGTTGCCATTGTCCGAGCATTTGGAGCAAAGATGGATAGACTCGATATTCAAAGCGCCACAATATGGGAATGGCTCGCCCTCCCCGACCAGGAGCTTGAGAAAGCGGATTTGGTGGCCTTAAACCTCTGCATCGCCCGCGGGGTACCGTCGCTTGAGGAACTTGATATCGTTTCGCATTGCCGGACCGTGGATAAGTGGGCGCGTCAGTTTTCGACGGACCTGCTCGGGATGGAGCGGGGCTTTCACCGAGCGCCGGTCAAATATAAGAACGACATCCGGTTCTTTCGCGTCGGCATGCTGGCCGGCTTCCTCGGACGCAGGATCGGGATCCGCTATATCGAATCCCAGAAAAGCGCCACTTCTGTCGCATATGAGAATCCCGCCGACCTTTTCCTGAACGGAGTCATCGACACCAGGCGGGGAACGTGCGGGAACATGGCGGCGCTGCACGTCGCGATCTCGCGGCGCCTCGGATGGCCGGTGGCACTCGCCGCGGCAGGTCCTCACTTTATCAGCCGCTACGACGATGGCATGGTCACTCACAACATTGAACTCAGCAGCGTGAGCGATGGGACATTTGCATCGGACGATGATGGGTTCTACATGAAGAGATTCGGCCTGCCGGAGCGGGCAGTCGACTGCGGTTCAGACCTCCGAAAGCTCACAGTTCGCGAGATGATCGGCGTCTTCGTTGCCCTCCGCGGCCGCCACTTCGCGGACACTGGCCGCTCGGACCGGGCGGACGGCGATTTCGCCCTCTCCCGCGTGCTATTCCCGCAGTACCGTCGGGGTTACATCGGATCGATGGTTCCGATGCTGCGGCGAGGCGCGCGTCTATTTGACCAAGGGGAAACAGGCCACCCCGAGTCGGTGTTCCGGGATTTTGGGGGAACAGTCTGGGACCAAAGGTGCCGGCGGGCCCAGCGCGCGCCCGAAATTGTCACGGCAGGCCACGGCGGCATCGGGAGCAAATGATCCGCTCCTTGAAGGGCGTATATTGGAGGAACCCATGGGATACCGCAGTGGTGATGACTTGTACAAGCTCTGCCCACCTTGCCATGCGGGTGCCGCCGTCGCCTCTGGAGGCATCGCGGGCAGGTCGCCGATCGCAGTTGTCGCTGAGACGCTACCGCCGCCAATCCGACCCGGCCTTCGGAGCGTCCCCCCGCCGCCTGCTAATGGACTGTACGTGGTGTTGCGGCCGCGAGGGCTAGTGGATATGCGTACTGTTATCAAGCGACCCTGTTCCAACCGAGGAGCCACGATGCCCTATGACCCTACAATCGGTAAATGGATGGAACAAGACCCGGCAGCTTATATTGACGGGTCGAACACCTATCAAATGGAGCTTGGCGACCCTACGGCCATTGTCGACCCCGAGGGTACTAAGGGGATTTCCGTAAATCCGACGGAAGATTCACTGATTGTGGACCTGCCGGACGGCGGGCATGTTACCCTACTGAACGGCGTCCAAGGGACAATATACATGTATCCTGACTACACCGCCGTCGATACGGACGACCAGGGATTAAGCGACACACATCTTCGCAGTTTCGAATTGAAGCTTTCCGCGAAAACCGGCTGCACGCAATACCATTGGCTGCAGTTCGTCAGGCGGGAGGTTACTGACGCAAAAGGCAAGCAAATCTCTGGGGTGTATAGCTCAAACAACGCGTATTTAAAACTTGGCGAGACGTATGTGGATTCCTTGGACGCCGTGAATCCCTTTTATGATGCGCGCGGCATTAGTGAGCTTACGGACGCCACTTCCGCGATCCTCGACCAACCGGGCGTCGTATTTATTTTGGACGATTTCAAGAAATCTGGGGGGACAACCAGTCGCGCGATTTTTGACGATTTCCTCGTTTCCGACTCGGGCCAGGTGTTTTACCAGGTTCATTGGGAGCGTGTCGGCCACCTGAATGGGGACTCGGAGTACGAGAACGTCGGCGGCGACCCGATAAGCACGCTTCCCGGTTGGGCAAGCGCCGACGAACTGCTTAGCGGATACAGCGACGCGAACGCGACGAGCGCCCAACCCAACTATACCAACCCCGTCGGTAAGCCATTCCGTGGGCTGCCCGAGTGAGACGAGAAAACGAAAATCGTGGGAGGAGGCGTGTTTATGGTGCTTATACTTCGCTCCGCGACGGCCGCAATCACGGCATTGCTCATAATGGGGTGCGCGCCCACAGGTGCCGGCCGGCAGCCAGAGACGGAGCCGGACCCAATCGCGGACGTGCAGTTATATGTCGCAGGTATGGAACGCAGGCCGTCGAAATCGATTCCGTTGTACCTTTCGGTCCATCCGCGGGGTACGCTCCGCGACATCAACTTTCATGCATTCGACGACAGAAGGTTGATTCGCACAATGGAAGCCGGTAACGCGCATTTGCAGGAGATCTTGATCGTACTTGGGGCAGAGGAAGGGTTTGAGACCAAACTGACGGCGCAGCAATTGGCGTCGGCGGTGGCGCGTCTCATTAAGGCGGCGTCATCTGTTGGACCCGCCACCGTCCGGAAACTTCGGATCGATGTTATACTGCCCGACCCCGCGAGCGAAGGGAGATAGTTGCGTTCCTGCATAGGTCTATCCTTGTTCCAGCTTTCTCCGCCTTTCTGACCAGTGGAGCCTGACATGCTTGATCCACGCTTGCAATATGCGTCGATGTGCGCGCTCGCCTCGGCGGCGGGTGCGCTGTGCACTCGGATGCTCCTCGGCGGCCGGCGGTTGCCGGGGTGCGGGGCGGGTTCGGGCTGCGACGGGGTGTTGGCCAGCCGGTGGGCGCGCTGGGGGCGGTTGCCGGTGGCGGGGATTGCGATGGCGGGATACCTCTCGGCCGCTGCCGCGGCGCTGCTGGCGATGCCGGCGGGCCCGCGAGCGGCGGCTCCGTTCGCCGAGCTCGCGCTGGTCGCTTTGGCGCCGATCCTCGCAGGCGCGGCGGCGTGGTTCGCCGCTCTTCAACTGCTGGCGGTCCGCCGAGCGTGCGGCTATTGCATGGCCGTCCATGCTTCGGGAGTCGCCGTCGCCGTTCTCGCGGTCGCCGCGGCGCGTGGCCGCGGCATGGAATGGCCGGCGGTTTTGGAATGGACGACGCCGGGCTGGGCCGCC
>Ga0182024_10012927_pt1 | contig 16426 bp, 9 predicted proteins | sample P32metaG_FD_120480 | JGI IMG/M metagenome (GOLD analysis project Ga0182024, IMG submission 120480) | Permafrost microbial communities from Stordalen Mire, Sweden - P3-2 metaG (Illumina Assembly) | ecosystem: Environmental > Terrestrial > Soil > Wetlands > Permafrost | place: Sweden: Stordalen... | reverse complement strand
TGAAGCTCGCGGTGTTAGGCAAGTCCTGGACGAGCATTTCCGTGGTCGACGCAGTCATTCTGCCCTGATCTGGCGTCTGCTGATGTTTGAATTGTGGCATCGCAACTACCTGGAGAGGATCCGCGCAACAGAGGCGAACGGCGAGTCCTACCGCGTCACGCCGGCGGCCGGGACCGTGGGATGAGTTCGCTGACTGACCAAGCAACCGGACCTGTGCAGCATCTCCCGGCGGAATGGCGCTCGTCCACACCTTCCGCTGTCTTCTCTAATCCCATTTTCCTTATGGTCAATAGCCTAGAGACAGGCGGCACGGAGCGGCAGTTCGTCGAAATGGCGCGCGCGTTCCGTTCCAACGGAACTCCGTTGCACCTCGGGTGCCTGATGAATAAGGGCCCCTTCGCGTGTTTCTTGGACGAGCTTGTGGAATTTCCCCTGGGGGGCAGCCTGTACGGATTGCAGTCGATCCGAAGCCGTTGGCGGTTGCGCCGCTATTTGCGGGAGACAGGCGTCGCCGTGGCGCATGCCTTCGACTTCTATGCGAATCTGACATTGATTCCGGCCGCCCTGATGTCGGGAATCCCCGTGATCGGCAGCCACCGTCAGATTGGGGACCTGCTCACGCCGGCGCAATTCCAGGCACAATTAGCAGCTTTCTGGTTATGTGATCGCGTGGTGTGCAATTCGCGCGCGGCTGCGGAGCGACTGTTGCAGGCGGGTTTGCCGAGGCGAAAAATGGCGGTAATCGGCAACGCGTTGCCCCCGGAAGCGTTTGTCCAGACCTCTCCCGCGCTGGCTCGGAACGAGGGAACTCTTCGCATCGGCATGATCGCCCGCATGAACGCCGAGTACAAAAATCATCGCGGATTTCTGCGAGCCGCGAAGTTGCTGAGTGAAAAAAATTCCAATGTGCAATTTTTGCTGGCTGGGGACGGACCCCTCCGCAAAGAGCTCGCAGCAGAAGCAGCAAATCTGGGACTGCAGGGGCCCGTTCAGTTCCTGGGCGATCGCCGGGATGTGTCCGCCGTGCTGCACTCGCTCGACGTGTGCGTGGTGCCTTCGGCTTCGGAGAGCTTATCGAATGTCATGCTGGAATCGATGGCTGCCGGGGTTGCTGTGGTTGCGACCTCGGTGGGAGGAAACATCGAAATCGGTGGCGATGGGCGGGCCGTGCTGGTACCGGTCAATGATGAGCAAGCGTTAGCGCAAGCGCTGGGCCGCCTGTTGGAGAACGGCGCTTTGCGAACGGAGATGGCTCGGGAGGCGCGTGATTTCGTGCTTTCGAACTACAGCGTGCAGCGCATCCGCCGGCAGTATGAGGAACTCTATGCCGAGGTCATCGCGCAGAAAGGTCGTCCTGCGTCCGTCCGCACCGGCCGCTCGTTGCCCAGCTATGGTTCGGCGATGCGCGTTGCTTTGGTAGGTCCTTCCATGCGTTACGTTGGCGGTCAGTCGGTGCAGGCTGACCTGTTGATGAAGAACTGGAAGGATGATCCGGATGTGGCAGCAAGTTTTGCAGCTGTGGACCCGCGATTTCCTTTTGGCCTGCGTTGGGCTGAGCGCGTACCTTTCCTTCGGACAGTCTTGCGCGAGCCACTTTACTTGTTGAATTTGTGGCAAAGTCTGAAAGATGTGGATGTGGCTCACATTTACTCCGCATCTTATTCGTCATTTCTGCTGGCGCCGCTCCCAGCATGGTGGGTGGCACGAGCGCGCGGCAAGAAAACTCTGATCAACTATCACAGTGGGGAAGCGAGGGATCATCTGCAGCGCTCGCGAATTGCGCGACGGGTACTGCAGAAGGCCGACCTGCTGGTGGTTCCCTCCGGGTATCTGCAGGCAGTTTTCCGGGAATTCGGGCTGGAAGCGCAAGCTGTTCCCAACATCATCGACCTTTCCCAGTTCCACTACCGTAGGCGTTCGCCGGTACGGCCACATCTAGTATCGACTCGCGGCTTTCATCCTTACTACGGAATTGATGTTGTGGTGCGAGCGTTCGCCGAGGTGCAGAAGCTTTATCCGGAGGCGCAGCTCGATCTCGTTGGCGGGGGGGCGCTGGAGCAAAGCATTCGTGATCTGGTGAAAGAGTTGAACTTGTCGAATGTGATTTTTGCTGGTGTGGCATCGCGCCAGGCAATCGGTGGGTTCTACGATCGTGCGGACATTTTCGTGAATGCTTCTAATCTGGATAACATGCCGGTTTCCGTACTGGAAGCCTTCGCCTCTGGAACGCCGGTGGTGACGACGGAACCCGAAGGCATGAAATACCTTGTCGCGCACGAACGAACGGGCCTGCTCTCGCAGCCGGGGGATGCCAACGCGCTCGCGCAAAACATTTTAAGAATCCTGAAGGAACCGGATTTAGCCGCCCGGTTGGCGCAGAATGCGTTTGAGGAATCGAGCCGCTATCGCTGGGCCGCGGTTCGCGAGCAGTGGTTAAAAGTGTATGCCGATCTGACGTCGCGCTCCGAAAAGTCGGAGAGAACTGTGGCCACGATCGTCTGAACTTGCGTGCGAGGGACTGGTATAACCGAAATGATTCAGTCGGAGAAAAAACGGGACGTTGAGAGCGCACAGGAAGCGAGCGATCGGAAAACAGCCCCGGTATTTGTGTTGGGATGCCCTCGTTCGGGCACCACGGTGCTGTATCACATGCTGTTGTCGGCGGGAAACTTCGCGGTCTATCGGGCGGAATCAAATGTCTTTAATCTGCTGGTGCCACGATTTCGCGGAATGCGTTCTTCCGCCGACCGGAAGGAGCTTCTGGAGGTGTGGCTACGGAGTAAGCTATTTCGCGTTTCAGGGTTGGACGCTAATGAGATCAGCGCGAGAATCATGAACAATTGCCGCAGCGGAGGTGATTTCCTTCGCATTCTGATGCAGGAGACAGCCCGCCAGCAGGCCGTGGTGCGATGGGCGGACTGCACGCCCGAGCATCTTCTATACATGGAGCAGATCAAGCGTGAAATTCCGGACGCGCTGTTCATCCACATTATTCGCGATGGACGCGATGTTGCGCTGTCCTACGCAAAGCAAGGATGGTCCTATCCGCTGCCTTGGGATCGACGTGATCGCATTGGGGTCGCCGGATTGTATTGGGAGTGGCTGGTGGATAAAGGGCGCGAGCAAGGAAAACGTCTAGGCGCAGACTATCGGGAAGTACGCTTTGAAGATTTGGTCGCCAGGCCCCAGGAAACATTGTCGCGGCTAGGTTCCTTCCTTGATCACGACCTCGACTATGAACGAATTCAGCGTGCCGGAATTGGGTCCGTCAGCGAACCGAACTCGTCGTTTTTAGGGGAATCGGAAGGAACTTTCAATCCGGTGGCGCGGTGGAAAACAAGGATGTCCGCCGAACAGATAACTGAGTTCGAGCAGCTCGTCGGAGACTTTTTGCTGACCCTCGGATATAGCTTATTTTCTGAAGCTAAACGAGCGACGAGTCTCCGCGCAGCTCGCATGCGAGCAACTTACCTTCCCATGTTCGAAGCCAAGCATTGGATCAAAACCAACACGCCGCTGGGGCGGTTTGTCGACTTAGAACGCATCGAGACGGCGCCGCAGACGCCGGCCTGAGTGCGCGCTTCTCCTTGTGACGAGGCGTCAGTCGGTTACGCGATGGGAACCGTTCTCACTTCGGACGATGGTCGCGCCGCCCACTCGTGAGATTCTCCCTCCAGGCAGACTCGATGCCACAATTCCAAGTTGAGCAAACGCCAAATACGATCATAGTGGTCGCGATATTGGGCTCGATGCTCGCGGAAGAGCTTTTCAATCGCCGGCCGTTTGAAAAATCCTCGGTTCATGCTTCGAGATTCCAAAAGCAGTTGTTCTATGGTATCCAGTTGAGTGCCAGCCAGCCAGCCACTCCAGGGCGTTGGAAATCCTAGCTTCTGCCGATAGATGATGGAGTGGGGCAGCAGATCCTCCATCGCTTTCTTCAGAATCCGCTTACCAGATGTCCCGTGAATCTGGATGCTGGCGGGAACGCGAGTCGCCCATTCCACGAGAACATGATCCAGAAATGGCACGCGGCTCTCGATCGATGCCGCCATGCTCATATTGTCTTGCTTCATCAAAAGCTCAACCAGGTAGGTTTTGATGTCGGTGTAGAGCAGTCGCTGCAGGAACTCTCCGGAAGATTTTTCCCAGTATCCGAGGACATTGCGATAGGGCGAAGCGGTCAAGATTTCGTCGCGGAAGTCATCCGCCAGCAGATCGTTCTGGTCGTTTTGATTGAAAGCGGTAAAGAAATTATCAAAGTAAAAAGACGCCCACGATTCTCCATCGAGACCCATGAAGGTGTGCGAGAGTTTTCGGCGAGCGCTGGCGTTGACCCAGGAAGACGTCGCAATGAAATCGCGGACATGGCCCCGAACACCGCGCGGGACGAGGCCACGGTAGACACGGTCGAAAGCAAGATTTTTGAGAATGAAGGCGTAACGGGAGTATCCGGCCAGCGTTTCATCACTGCCTTCCCCGGTAAGAACCACTTTGACGCGTTCGCGAGCCAGCTGAGCGACGAAGAAAAGAGAGACGCTGGAAGGCCAGACAATGGGCTCGTCCTCATGCCAGATAAGATTTGGGAGAGCGCCAAAAAAATCTTCGCGGCTGACGAACACCTCGTGGTGCACCGAATTGAGATGCTGGGCCACAGTCCTGGCATAGGGCAACTCGCTGTAGGTTGGTTCGGCATATCCGACTGAAAATGTCTCGACGGGCTCGCGCCTGATTTTCGTCATCAGCGCGGCTACGGCGCTCGAGTCGAGGCCGCCACTGAGAAATACGCCGAGCGGAACATCGCTCATCAGATGGCTCTCCACCGCTCCTTCGAGCAAAGCGCGATAACTTTCGACGTAGTACTGCTCATCATGAGTCTTTTCTTCGGGAGCGAGCGTCAGATCCCAGTACTGCTCGACGCTTGGATCCCCGCGCTGGTCAATTTCGAGCCTGTGTCCAGGCATTAGTTTACGTACACCGTTGTAGAAGGTCTCCTGCCCGGAAAGGTAGCCGAAGCTCAGAAATTCGGGAATAGTTCCGCGATTCAGTTCCGCAGGCGACCCAGGATACGCCAATAGGACTTTGATCTCCGAGCCGAAAATAAAACTCTGCGCTGTAAGCCGATAGTACAGCGGCTTGATGCCGAGACGGTCGCGAGCGACAAAAAGCGATTGTCGTTTCGCATCCCAGATGGCAAAGGCGAACATGCCTCGAAGGTGCTCAACGCAGTTCTTGCCGTATTCTTCATACAGGTGAACTATGCTTTCAGTATCGCTTTGGGTGCGAAAGTGGTGGCCCCGAGTGATTAACTGATCGCGCAGCGAGCGGTGGTTGTAAATTTCTCCGTTGAAAACGATCCAAATGGAACCGTCTTCGTTGCTGATGGGTTGATGGCCGGTGGAAAGATCGACGATGCTGAGGCGGCGCATGCCCAGCCCGATCCTGCCCTGGGTGAAGAAGCCATCGTCGTCGGGGCCGCGATGGGCCATTACATTGCACATGCGTCGCAGAACGCAAGGATCGACTCGTGCGTCTGCGCCGAATTCAAATATTCCAGCTATTCCACACATTTCGTTCTTACCCCAGTCAACTTTTCAAAAGAGGCGTTTGCCGCGCCAGTCACCGAAACTGCTAGGAACATAATAACGTGCGTGAACCCGGCCCTGCGCCAGTTTGCGATTGAACGGCTTCGAATCGCTAGGTCCTGGGCCGCGCACCCAGGAGGTATGTTAAGACTTCAGAGCTATGCTTGTAAGTGATTCAAATGAAACGGGATACTGCTTACAGGCCCTGGTGACTTCAGTTTTTGACCAAAGCGTGCGTTGGTGCGCCGTCATTGCTATATTGAAACAGGTCAGCCTGCAATGGCGTGCAAGGCAGCCGCGCCTTCGGCAGGCGTTAATTGGGGATGAAGGAACCTGGAGCGTGAGCTTGGCGATCAGTGTGTTCGGTTTGGGCTACGTATGGTCGGTGTCAGCCCTTGGGCCACCGGGTCATCGGCGTAGATGTGAATCCGGCAAAGGGTGGAGATGGTGGAACGTGGCGAAGTCCCATCATCGAGGCGAGCATAATCGAACTCGTCAACTCGATAAAGCGCTTCGTCCTCACAGCACCTCTTCCTAGGAAGGGATTTGCTGGTAGTTGGGCATACTGCTTCCGCGGCACCTTCGTACGGCTCGCCGCAAACGTTCGAATGTTATCTTTTAATGGAAGCGCGTTTCCTTCTCGAGCATGAGACTGTGTTGGATTAAAGCGGGCGGTTTCGTTCCTCTCGACTTCGGAGGGAGGATCCGCAGCTTCCAAATGGTCAAAGAATTGGCACGCCGGCATAGCGTCACGGTTCTTACGTTCTATCCCGCAGTGGAAGATGATCTTCACGGGGAGATTGCGCCTCTGTTTGAGAAACTAATCAAGGTGCCCTTGCAACTGCCGAAGCAGAGGTCCGCCGGCGAGTACGTGGACTATTTGCGCCTGCTTCCCGCGCGGCACGCGTACACGATGCAGAAGTATTACCGGCCAGAACTCCGCAGGGCAGTGGCAGAACTGTTTTCGGGAAAATCCTTCGATGCAATCATCTGCGATTTCATTTATCCCGCAGGTGTTTTGAATTGGAAATCAGAAACGCCAATCGTCTTGTTCACGCACAATGTAGAGGCGGAAGTGTGGGAACGGCAATACCGGCTTTCAAAAAATCCAATCCGCAAACTGATGTTCGGGCTCGAGTATGTGCGTCTGACGCGCTGCGAGCGGTATTACGCCGAACGCGCCGCGCGCGTGTTGGCCGTTTCCGAAAGCAACCGCCGTTTTTTCGGACGTTACGTAGGCGGTGCGGAACACGTGACGCTGCTGCCAACCGGCGTGGACACGGATTACTTCCGGCCTGCGCCGGAGGCTTCGCGGGACCGGAATTTAGTTTTTACAGGTTCGATGGACTGGGCGCCGAACCAGGATGCCATGGAGTATTTTTACCGGGAAATCTTGCCGCTCATACGCGTCGAGGAACCGGAGGTGGAGACCTGGATGGTGGGACGAAACCCTCCAGCGGCGCTGAGCAGGCTAGTGAAAGGCGATCCCAAGGTGCACCTTACCGGCCGCGTCGAAGATGTACGGCCTTTCATGAACCAGAGCAGCGTCTACGTGCTTCCCATGCGCACAGGCAGCGGAACCCGGCTAAAAGTCTTTGAAGCCATGGCCTCCGGCAAAGCGATCGTCTCAACTCCAATTGGGGCCGAGGGGCTTCCAGTCACCCACGGGGAAAATCTGATGCTCGCCGCAGAACCGGCGGAATTTGCTAAAGCGGTGATCCAACTGGTCAGAGATGTCGAGTTGCGCCGGCATATCGCGGTAGGCGCTCGAGCCCTCGCCGAGCGTGGCTTCAGTTGGCGAGCAGCCAGCGACCGCCTGGAGGAAGCCGTCGCAACGGCGGTGAGGGATTCCACCAATGGAAAGGCGGAGGCTTACTAAATGTTGCGTAGGCTTGCTCGGCTTCCAATTCGTGCATTTCGCCATGTGCTCTTGGACCAGAGCTATGAGTCGTATTATTCTTCCGAAATCTGGGAGAAAAAATATCGAGAGGAGCACTATCATCTTGGCGATCCGCAAGAGGATGGCCGCTTTGGCGCCCTTCTGCAGGTGCTGCGGCGCTACGATCGTGGACCCATGCTCGACCTCGGATGTGGGGATGGACTCTTGTGGAAACACTATCGACCGCTGAGCGATTCTCCGTTGATAGGAGTGGACTATTCGGACACGGCGGTGGCGAAGGCGAATTCGCTGGCGCTACCGAACGCCGAATTCCATGCAGCGGACTACCGAAATTTCAAACCCGGTCGGCAACTCACGGTCGTCGTTTTCAACGAATCGCTGTACTACATCAATTCATTTCTCGAGGCAATCGCCACGGCTGAGAATTTTCTGGATGAGCAAGGCGTCATTGTCGTTTCAATGTTCGACACTCTGGTAACGCGTCGAATTTGGAAACGCCTGCTGGAACGACGCAAGTGGCTGCAGTCGATCAGCGTTCACGATCAGCGCAGCCAGCGGACGTGGGCGATTCGAGTTTTTCCCGGTCCGGGTTTTAAACGGTCATGAGCATTCGTCACGCTTTAAAAAATCAGTTCTACTTCGTCGCAAGCCGGCTGGGGAAAAGGCTTTACCGACAGGCTCCTGACCGGCCGGTTGACCGTCTGATGATTTTCGCTATGCATGCCATTAATCACGCGACCAGCGATATGGCTGTCTCGCCCGACAAGTTCCGAGAACAAATGCGGTCGCTTCTGGATTCGGGATACCGTCCCTTACCGATGGACGAAGTTCTTGAAGTTCTTTCGGGACGCAAGGAAACCCGGCCAGCATTTGCCGTTACTTTTGATGACGGATACGAAAGTATCGTGACGCAGGCGCTGCCTATACTGGAATCGCTGTCGATTCCTGCAACGGTTTTCCTTACCACTGACTTTCTGGACCGAAAAATTTCGCCGCCGTGGCGCTCATCGGACGTAGCTTTGCGATCGGAGTACCGTACCCAGGCTCAACACTTCCGACCCATGACTTGGGAACAGGCGCGCGAGCTGGCGCGGCACTCTCTTATCCGGATTGGGAGCCACAGTGTCTCTCATCCGCTAATGGGAAGCGTCAGTGCGGACGCCGCGCGGGATGAACTAGTCCAAAGCAGATTGATCCTCGCTGACCGGCTTGGCGTAAAGGTGGATTTGTTTGCCTATCCGTTCGGGGTTCGACGGTACGGAGCATATTCTGAAACAACCGAACGTCTGTTATCCGAAGCAGGATATCGTTGCTCACTCACCTCGGAAATCTCCCGAGCCCGAGTCGGAAACGGCCCCTGGCGAATTCCTCGAATGTCGCTCACGGACGCGGACAGCGGCGCCCATGCTGTCGCCAAAGCGGCCGGCGGGTACGACTGGGTAGGAACAGCACAACGCTTCTATCATTCCGTATTTCCCAACCCTCACAAAGGTTCGAACTGATGAGAGCCTTCTATTTATTTCATGATGAGTGGTATCAGTACATTAAAGCGGATTTGCTCGCCTCGCAGTATCCCATGACAGGATTCGTCGTAATTCGCCGCAAGCGAGATATTTGGTATCGATATTTGTGGAAGCGCGCCAGGCGGATCGGCTTCTTCAAAGTGATCGATGAACTTTTGTTGCGTCTTTTTTGGACTTTGTTTAAGAGTTGGGGGGACAGACGTAACTTAAAACAGCTCATTAGGAGAGTGAAAGCGGGCCTTCCACCCTCTTACCAACGTCCGCCAGTCCATTACATCGACAATATAAATTCCGACGCCGGGCGGCAGGTGCTCCGCGACTTAAAGCCGGATGTATGCGTGCTTATGGTTCATCCGATTCTGGGCAAGAAGACATTTACCACCCCTCCCCTTGGTATGCTGGTGTTTCATCCCGGTGTGACGCCCGAATATCGCGGCCCGCACTCCGCTTTTTGGGCGACGATGAGTAATGAGTTCTGGGGTATCGGATGGTCTTTGCTGCGCGTGGATGAAGGGATCGATACCGGTCCAGTACTAGCCCAAGGTAGTTGCCACACCATACGTCCGCTCGAAGATAGCCACGTGATGATGCAGCACGTTTCCCACGTCGATGGAACGCAATGCGTTGCCGATGTCCTGCGCAAACTTGAACGCGGGGAATATCCGCGGGTCGAGATGATCAACCGACGGAGCACAAACTACACCCACCCAGGCGTCACAGACTATGTCCGGTTTCTAGGAATCCGGAGGCAACTGAGGAAGGGGCTCGGTCCGGAAGGCGCTCCAAAACCTGAAGGAGTGCTGTAGTTGTCGGTAGGCTCAGCAAGGGTCGGTCTGCAGCATTCGCCCCTTCCCAAACGCCTTCGATCTTGCGCTCCAGCGCCAGGATCTCGCCGCCAATACGAGCATTAGAACCTCCGCTGATCAGGGCGTGGTGGATCGTGGTTCCCGAATACTCGATCACAAGCAGTTCCGCGTCGCTTTCAATCGCTTCGTAATGCCAGATTCCGCGCTTTTCCGCGAAGATGACGAGGCGCCGCAGCTCGCCCGCTATAAGGAGATACACATTCGCGCCGTCCGCTTGCACGCTTCGGATGGAAACACCACCGCTCGGATTGAGTGCGAGGACTGTGACACAATCGGCAGGTAAAGGCCCTTCACGGCAGAAGTGCAGGACGGGAGCAGGAATAACGGCCCCGTAAGAGGGAGACCAGCTACTGGATTCGCAAGCTCCACGCCACTCCTTGCCCGCCGCAATCATTACTTCCATGGTCTCTTTCCCGGCGGTAAGGTGCCAGACGTTCGCAAGATCGCCAGGCGGCGTTACAATGCACTCGGGTGCAACGTGCCAGCGCAGATCGAGACGATGTACGCCGTCGCCGGAAGCGAGGTCCGCCACCATCCACACGCTATCTTGCCAGGTGATTACCCACCGCTGGTGGCTCACCGGGGGAGCCAGACGTGCGTAACCATCGTGAGAGCCACAGAACAGCGAGATCCTTTCGCCGTTGTACCAACGGTGGACGCTCGTCACCGGATGCGTACCCCAGGCAAATGCGTGGACAGGATTTGCCTGACTTCCGCCGTCCACCTCAAGAGTGTTGTGGGCCGCGGTCCCGCGGAAGAGGTCGCGCTCGGGTTTTTCTCGGGGATACGATCCGGTTCCAGGATCTGTCAACCACGCCCGCCCTTCCGCAATGAGTTGTAGACTAAGCGCGTCCGCATGCCCATGACCTCCCCTGCCCCAGCCGTGTGGTCCGGCGTCGACAACGGCCATCCCTTTCGCGGACGCCATCGTGTAATAGCCGCTGGCCGCAAAGGCACGCGTGCTGGGAGGGTGTGAAAGGGGAGTCAGTTGATCGAACGAGCGAACGCCATCGACGCCAAGCAGCCAAATCGTTTCTTCACGCACCACACCCGCGCTGGCCTTCCAATCGCCGCGACCATAGATGATCGCCGCCGCAGCGATCGGATCGAGCATGTGCTCGGCACGGTTGCGGCGCCCGTCAAATAACCGCCCTCCATCATCATCGCCGAATCGCGGCGCTTGTCCGGTTGCACCGATGGCCAGCAATCCCTCGGCCATGAGATGCAAGATTCGGTCATAGGACTCCGGAATCACGAGGCCGTTTCGAGCCGCAAGGATGCGCGCGTGCAGAAACATATCGAGCGCATAGACGTGGTAATACACGGACTGCTCGAAGTGAAAGCCGTCCGCTCGCACCTGCCGCGATGACTCCTGAAGAAGCATTCTCCATCCATATTCCCTCCAGTGTTGCGCCCTCTCAAATCCGGGATATAGAACCCCCACGAAGAACAGTGCCAGCACCTCGCCGAGCAGATGCGTGTTCGGCGCGAAGTAGGTCGAGAGATATCGTTCGGTATAAACGGCGCACTCGCCGATTGCCTCACGCAGCTTGGTGCGGAAACTTTCGGGAAAATCCGTCGCGCCCGCGGTCATGTGATCGACCCAAATCCAAGACAAGCAGCGGAACGCCACTTCCAGTGTGCTCGCCCAATTGATCCCCATGGGATACGGATTCGTTGTGCGCCAGTTTTCCCACAGGTTCTGAATCGTCTCGAGAAACTGCCCGTCTCCTGTGTAAAGCCATGCGCGCGCAAGCAGCATGAGGTGTTGATGGCGGCTGAGTTCCCAAACAATCTTGTGATCGCCAACTTGGCTGAAATCGAGGTACGGAACGCGAAACCAAGGCGCAGCCGGCGCGTTGATCCCATGGACAGGATCGCGCTGCCATTCGATGTTTCGATCGCCGAATGAAAGGCCGCGATAGCCGAGCAGATCGAATTGGTGCGCTCGAATCCGTTGTGCGCTCTCCACAACGCTTTCACATGCAGAAGGCAGTCGTCGCCGGACTTCTGTGGCTACGATGACTGCTTCACCAGAGTCGAAAAAGAATTGTGGAAGGACCGCGGTCCGACCCGAATAGCGTGGCTGAAGAGGGTTCTTGCCTCGCCTATACTGCCAGAGATCCAGTCGTTGGCGAATCACCATTTTGGCACGGGTCCGGATCTCGTCGGGACTCATTCCAGAAATTCGCCATACCACCGCTGACGCCTTGGGCAGGCCAGCCACTAAGCCTTTAGCCAAAGTATCCTCATACGGACGCCCGGAGTTCTATTCCACGCCGCGAATCGCCGAACGGATTGCATCGATATCCGCTCCCAGGTCCTTGCCGTCCGTTCCTTTATTCTTGTAGGGGCTAGAGGGTTGAAGATGATAATCACCGCCAATGCCGCTGTTGTAGTTGACGAATCTTACCGCTGCTGATGAGGCCGGGAAGAAGTTTTTTCCGGGCCAGCTCCCCTGGGAATACGCTGGCGGAGCACCGATAATCGCGTTGCTGGCAAAGGTGTAGCTGCTAAAGCAAGCATTGAAAGAAACGACGGGATTATCGTGGAAGGCACAGTTCCCCGTGCCACCGCCGGTGGACCATACCGGGTAAGTGCCGGCATTCACGATGCTGTTTGTGAAGACAAAGTTCTTCATCGGGTTCGTGATCTTGACCATAGCGCCCATCATGAGCAGCATTTGGGGGGGGAACGCTGTCACGTGATTAATCTGTACATTCTGCAGAAGTGGTGCGCCTGCACTTACCGAGACCTGTGCGAATTCGCCTGGACCTTCGTACTTCGCACCGTCGATGTCGTCGATCACGATGTCGTGGATGCTGTAGCGCTGACCATCGAGGGGGGCGCCTTTGAGGTCTGCCAAGGCATTCGAAATCTGCAGTCCAGCTCCCACGTGGCTGATTGAGTTATAGCGGATGGTCACATCCGTGACTTGGCACACCGGGCAGTTCTGCGGATTCTTTGGGGTTAGCAGAATGGCAAAACCCACTTGACTAAAACCGCCCCAGCTATTCTCCAGAATGTTGCCGTCGAGCAAAACCCGCTGTCCATTTTTCAATTCGAAGAGATTTTTAACCACAAAAGGATTGCCATTTCTTCCCCCAACGTACCCAGGTTGGCCCTTCATCCAGGTCATCGGCTTGAACATGTGATTGTGGCGGACTTCAATGTCCTGCGGCGACGCCGTGCCTCGCCCACCACCAAACAAAATGTTCTCGCCCGACGCCTCAAGAAAATTGTTCACGATCTTGTACGGCCCCATCGGGCCGTCGCCGATACCGCCAAAGATGGCTTGCGTGTCCCCGCACGCACCAGACCTGGACACGCAGTGAAAATCAGTAAAAAACGAATCGACAACCGCGACATAACGGCTCTGACCTAAAAAAATGCCCCTGACCGATTCATCTTGGGCAGTGCCGTGTAGCCAAACACGATCGAATACAACGTGATCGGCTGGACCGGAGAATTCGATCAAGTTGTAAACTGCAGCCGGAGATGCGGTCCGCGTCACTTCCAAACCGATCAACCTGTAATGGTTGGCTCCGGAAGAAAATGTGACTGGCCCGGATCCCCCACTTCCATGGAATTCGATCTTGGCCAGAACATTTGTTGCGGAAGAGCAATTCAATCGAGGCCTGCCAGCCAGGGACGAGACGCCTGCGTAGCAAGGAGTGAGGCGAGTGCCCTCGCTCGGAAGACTGGAGTCAGGGACACTGGTCCTAAGTATAATCCAGTGCGAGTCATCGCAACTCTTGGCCGGCAGTACGACATTGCCGCTAAAAGTAGCGCCAGCCTCCAGTTGAATGGTATCGCCGCAAGAGGCCGTGCCCAAAACCTGCTGGAGATTGTCCCCATCGCGTACCATCCAGGTCTTCCCGGGGGCAGGCGTATCTTTCAACGAACTCTTCACATACTCCCTTGGCAGTTCTGCAGGGCCATCGAAATTCTTGCCGCCGGACGCAGACGATTGGCCCCGCGTCGCGGCAGTAAGCGAAAAAGCTATGATGCCCAGGAGCGAGGCAAGCGTTACAACAGCCAAATGCCGGCCGGAAAACTTCATGGAACCCACTCCTGTTCAGGATGATCCACAGCAGCCGTGATTATCAGAAATTCCATTGCGAATGCGAAACCCGCCTGCGAATAGCGGCCAAAGCGGACTTGGAGAAAGTTTATCAGCCGTGCACTTCCTGGGCAAAATGAGGAAGCGACACGACAACGAATGGTTCATCACCTGCGGCCAGCACACTCAATACAATTCGCGGGTGTTGGAACGTCGTCTCACGGCAGCGTGAAACGGCCCCAACACCCGCAGGCTAAAGGCGGATATTTCTACTCTACGTTAGCGATAGCCGAATTCAACGCATCGATGTCAGCGCCCAAGTCCTTACCGTCGGTTCCTTTGTTCTTGTAGGGACTGGAGGCTTGAAGATGATAATCGCCGCCGATGCCGTCGTTGTAATTAGCGAAATCGACATTCGTTGCCGACGCCGGAAAGTAGTTTCCGGAAGGCCATTTCGCGGGCATAAACGCCGAGGAAGTACCGATGATCGCGTTGGCGGTGAAAGCAGAGTTTGAAAAACATGTGGTGAATGTAGTCAGAGGGATATCGTGGAAGGCACAGTTCGCCACACCCCCACCGGTTGACCATATCGGATTAGCGCCAGCATTCACGATACTGTTCGTGAATACGAAGTTATTCATTGGCGACGAAATCGCGACCATAGCTCCGATCATGAATAACATGTTCGACGGGAATGCTGTGATGTGATTGATCTGTACATTTTGCAGGAGCGGTGCCCCTGCGCTTACCGAGACTTGGGCGAATTCGCCTGCACCGTCGTACTTCGCACCGTCGATGTCGTCGACCACGATGTCATGGATACTATAACGTTGCCCGTCTCGGGCTGCCCCCAGGTTATCTGCCAAAGCATTGGCAATCTGCAGTCCCCCTGCCACGTGGCTAATGGAGTTATAGCGGATAGTCACGTCCGTGACCAGGCAAATTGGGCACATGTTGCCGGACTGATTTTTTGGAGTGAGCAAGACTCCAAAACCCACTTGGCTGAAACCACCCCAGGTGTTTTCCATAATATTGCCTTCGAGCAGAACACGCTGAGCGTTTTTCAGTTCGAAGAGATTCTTGACGGTAAACGGATTACCGTCCACCCCGCCCACGTATCCGGGTTGTCCCTTCATCCAGGTCAAGGGTTTGAACATGTGATTCTGGCTCACCTGGATGTCAGTCGGTGCGCTGTCCGCAGTGCCTCCACCGAATAGAATGTTCTCTCCTGCCGCCTCAAGAAAGTTATGGGTGATCTTGTAGGGTCCCATCGGCCCGTTCCCAATACCGCCGGAAATTGCCTGAGAATCACCACATGCTCCGGTGAGCGAGATGCAGTGAAAATCCGTAAAGAACGAATCGACGACGGAAATGTAGGTGCCCCCGCCGAGCCATATGCCACGGGTGGTGTCATCTTGAGCCGTGCCGTGCATCCACAAGCGATCAAAAACGAGATTATTAATCGTTCCGCCATTGACCACCGACGCCAGATCGTACACCACCCCACTTCTGGCAGCGCGAGTGATTTCCAAGCCCATCAGTCGATAGTGGTTTGCGCCCGACGCAAAGAAGATTGGGCCGCTGCCACTGGTGGGCACCACCAGCTTGGCCAGAACGTTCTCGGTGGAAACGCACTGAAAAGCGGGACGGCCGGGAAGCGAGGAAACTCCCGCATAGCAGGGAGTAAGCCGGCTGCCTTCTGCCGGCAGTACGGAATCGTCGGCACTGGTTCGGACCACGATCCAATGATTGTCATCGCAGGTCTTGGCTGGAAAGGTGAATGTTCCGGTAAAGGTTGCGCCTGCTTGCAGCTGGATGGTGTCTCCACAGCTGGCGCTGTTTAGCGCGGATTGCAAATTTCCTCCGGAGTTGACCGTGATCGTGCTGCCGGGCGCCGGGGTGTTCGACATCGCACTTTGGATGTAGATACGGGGTAATTCCGCCGAGTCATCAAATCCGTTGGCCGAGCTTGAGGAAACGGTAAGTGTGAAGGCGGTCGTGGCACTGTGCCCGGAAGCGTCAGTCACCTTTGCAGTAAAGGGATACGATCCAGTAAGTGCGGTCATCCCCGTGATGACGCCGCTGGAGGCTTGCAACTGGATTCCGGATGGCAAGGCCCCGGTTATGAGACTCCACTGGTAAGGTGCTACGCCATTGGCGGCGGAGAGCGAGGCAGTATAGGGCATGCCGGCATCGGCTCCCGCGAGGGCGGAGGTCGCAATAGCCAGGGCAGCCTGTGGGGTTACTGGGGTTACCGTCGCCGTTGCCGTTGCAGCCTTGGAACTGGCGTTAGCGACACTCGTAGCCGTTATGGTCACCGAGGTAGTGCGGGTGACTTTAGGCGCCGTAAAGGCGCCACTGCTGGAAATAGTTCCCGCGCTTGCTGACCAGGTGACGGCCGTATCCGCGGTTCCGCTGATGAGGGCAGAGAATTGCTGCTGTGCTTGTGACGCCAGGGTCGTGCTGACGGGTGAAATCGAGAGTACGGTTCC
>Ga0182024_10012925_pt1 | contig 16426 bp, 12 predicted proteins | sample P32metaG_FD_120480 | JGI IMG/M metagenome (GOLD analysis project Ga0182024, IMG submission 120480) | Permafrost microbial communities from Stordalen Mire, Sweden - P3-2 metaG (Illumina Assembly) | ecosystem: Environmental > Terrestrial > Soil > Wetlands > Permafrost | place: Sweden: Stordalen... | reverse complement strand
TGCTCCGGCGGGACAAGAGCGTGAAGCTGGGAGCCAAGAATAAACGCCTTAAAGCAGGCCGCAACCGCCAATACCTGCTTCAAGTCCTGCTTTCACCCTCGGAGGCCAAATGATTTGGCCCTGATTACTGGGTGTTTCTGCGAGCCATCCGCTTGCATTCGCTCCCGGCTTCCCTATAGTTTTAGGCTCGCCTTGGGACCGGTGCGCGTGCATCGGCGGACAGGTGAATGACCGATTCGTCGGCTAAAAGCGTTGCTTTGGCTGGGGATCTGGTGTCGGGAGTGTTGGTTCAATGATCACCGCGGAAGCTAAGCTAGGCATCGTTGCCGATTACAAGACGCACGACAAGGACACGGGATCGCCGGAGGTGCAGATCGCTCTGCTGACCAAGCGAATCACCGAGCTGACCGAGCACCTGAAGACGCACAAGAAGGATCATTCCTCGCGTCGCGGGCTGCTGAAGATGGTCGGGCGTCGAAACAACCTCCTTAAATACCTGACGCGCGAAGATCGAACGCGATATCAACAGATCATCAAGCGTCTGGGCCTGAGAAAGTAAATAAGTAAGACGGCACGGGTTAAACGCCCGTGCCGCTGTGTTTATGGCGCGGGATTTTTGCCCGCAACCGCACCGGCATTGGGCCGGTGCAACGAGCGTCCGGCGGAAACTGGGTCTCCGCCGCCCCGAGATGACGCTCGCCAAACGCTGGTGGCCAGCGTCACGAGTCAGCAACAGATGTTGAGGGATCAGGGCTCGCCAGCCCGCGGCTTGGAGCTTCCGGTCGGCTGGCGAATCCTCACCCCTCACCCTGCCGCTGCCAGTTCGCTTCTCCCCGGCGTCACCGCATTCATCGCGGAGACCGTCAAAGGATTCACTCCATGCAAGCGATTCGAGTAGAGCGCCAAATCGGCGGCCGGACATTGTCCATAGAGACCGGCACCATAGCCAAGCTGGCGGATGGGTCAGTGACAGTTCAATACGCCGATACCGTCGTCTTTGGCGCGGTGGTTCGCGCTGCCCCGCGTGAAGGGATCGATTTTTTCCCGCTCCAGGTGGATTACCGCGAGCGTCGCGCCGCCGCCGGCAAGTTCCCCGGCGGGTTCATGAAGCGCGAAGGCCGCCCGACCACCAAGGAAATCCTGACTGCCCGACTGATCGACCGCCCGTTGCGTCCGCTGTTCCCCAAGGGGTTCATGGACGAAGTGCAGATTCAGCTCAGTGTGCTAGCCGCTGATCAGCAGAACGATCCGGACGTGCTCGCGGGCATCGCCGCCAGCGCGTGCATCGCCATTAGCGACATTCCTTTCACCCATCCGACCGCCCATGTGCGCGTCGGACGCGTGAATGGCGAACTGGTGCTGAATCCGACATCCGAGCAGCTTGAATACAGCGACCTGGACGTCGTCGTCGCGGGCACCAAGCACTTCGTGAACATGATCGAGGTGGGCGCTCGCGAGGTGAAGGAAGACGATGTTGCCGACGCGATCGAGTTCGGCCACAACGCGGTCGTCGAGATCGTCGGCATGATCGAAGAGCTGCACAAGAAAGCCGGCCGGGAAAAGGTCGGCGACGTGAAGCAGCCAGACCCGGCGCTGGTGGAAGCCGTCCGCAGCCGCGTGACCGACAAGATTCGCGCGCTCAAGGGCAAGCCCGGCAAGCACGATCGCGGCGACGCGATTAAGCAGGTTCTGGCCGATGTCGTCGCCGAACTGGCTCCGTCGAACACCGACGAAAACGCCAGCTACGCGAAGATCCTGACTACCAAAGATAAGCAGAAGCAGATCAAGGCCGTCTTCGGCGAAGTCGAAGAGCAGGTGACGCGCGAAGCTATCCTGGCCGGCGTGCGACCCGATGGCCGCGACTTCACGACCATTCGCCCGATCAGCAGCGCCGTCGGCATTCTGCCCCGCGTGCATGGGTCGGCTCTCTTCACCCGTGGGGAAACACAATCGCTTTGTACCGTCACCCTCGGCACCAGCAGCGATGAGCAGTTGGTCGATGGATTGACCGAGGAATACAGCCAGAAGTTCATGCTGCACTACAACTTCCCGAGCTTCAGCGTCGGCGAAGTTCGCCCGATTCGCGGGCCGGGCCGTCGTGAAATCGGCCATGGCGCACTCGCTGAGCGCAGCCTCGTCGCGGTGCTCCCGGGCGTGGATCAGTTCCCGTATACGGTTCGCATTATCAGCGACATCATGGAATCCAACGGCTCCAGCTCGATGGCCTCAAGCTGCGGCGGCTGTTTGGCTTTGATGGACGCGGGTGTTCCCATCACCCGGCCGGTCGCCGGCATCTCCGTCGGCCTCGTGAAGGAAGGCAAGAAGCAGGTTCTGCTGACCGACATCATCGGCGAGGAAGATCACTTCGGCGACATGGACTTCAAAGTCTGCGGCACCACCGAAGGCGTCACCGCCATTCAGCTGGATATCAAGATCGAAGGCATCGATCACGCGATCATTCGCGAGACTTTGCACCGCGCGAAAGAAGCCCGGCTGATCATCCTGCAAAAGATGGCCGAGACCCTCGCTGAGCCGCGCAAGGAAATCAGCAAGTGGGCCCCGCGCCTGCTAACGGTGAAGATCGATCCGCAGAAGATTGGCAAGCTCATCGGCCCCGGCGGCAAGACGATCAAGGCCATTCAGGAAGAGACCGGCGCTCAGATCGATATCGAAGACGACGGTACGGTCTACATTAGCGCCGTGGATGGCGCTGCCGCCGAGAAATGCCGCGACATTGTCGAGGCGATGACCGCCGAGGTCAAGATCGGCAAGATCTACACCGGCCGCATCGTCAGCATCAAGGATTTCGGCGCATTCGTCGAGATCGCCCCGGAAACCGACGGCCTCGTTCACGTCAGCGAACTGTCGAACCACTACGTCGATCGCGTGACCGATGTCGTAAACGTCGGCGACGAAGTGCAGGTGAAGGTGATCCTCATCGACGACCAGGGCCGAATCAAGCTGTCGCGGAAGGCGGCGTTCCAGGAGCTGGGCATCGAGGAGCCGGAGCCGGTTGCCTCTTCAGCCGGCGGGGATCGCCCCCGCGACGATCGCCCGCGTGACGACCGAGGCCCGCGCCGCGATGATCGCGGTCCACGTGGCGGCGGTGGCCGTGGCGGCCCGCGTCGCTAACCCGATCCGGCTTTCAACGTTAAATAGTTGCAGCGTCGTGCGAATTGGTTCGCACGACGCTTTGTTATGGCAAACCCTCACAGAATTGTCTTTGAAGCGCCGCAGGCCAATCGCTATCGAATTCGGCCTGCGGGTGGGCAGACGGTCGCGGATTCCGCAACATCCTCCCGTCCCTGACGTAATGTGAATGTTCAGCTTCACCAAAGCTCTTTTTTCGCGGCGGGCATGTTTATGGCCGATTGGCTTCGAGCATCAGTTATTGCGCCATTAGCGACTGCTCTCGCGCTTTGTATCCCGGCTTCACTCCGCGCCGAGCCGACGGACACCCAACGGGCTGATCACTTCCGCAATGATGTGAAGCCAATCCTGTCCGATTTTTGCTTCGACTGTCATGCCGACGGCGCCAAAAAGGGCGGGGTCGAGTTCGATGCGTTCAAGACCGACGCCGATTTGGTCAACAACCGCGAGCTTTGGTTCAACGTGCTGAAGTATGTGCGGTCGGATGTGATGCCGCCGTCGAAGAAGCCGCATCCGAGCGCCGAGCAGAAGCTGGCGATTCTCAATTGGATCAAGTCGGATGTTTTCCGGATTGATCCGGCTCACCCGAATCCAGGCCGGGTGACCGTGCATCGCCTGAATCGCGCGGAGTATCGCAACACGATTCGCGACCTGATGGGCGTTGATTTTGACACCGAAGGTGAATTCCCTTCCGACGACACCGGCTTCGGCTTCGACAACATCTCAGATGTGCTGACGGTGTCGCCGATGCTGCTGGAGAAATACCTGGCGGCGGCCGATGCGATCGTCACCAGGGCCGTGCCGACCGTTCCATATGTGATGGCCGAGCAATCGATCCTCGGATCGCGCTTCACCGCTAAGGTGATCGAAGCACCGCCGACGAGCATGCCGGCGACGCAGCCCACCACGCTGCCGGCCGCCCGGCGCCGTCAGCAGAACGCCAACAACAACCGCCCGCGGCAGCCGACGCCGTATCTAGCGCTTTCCTATTACAAGCGATCAAACGCGAGCTATACCGTCACCGCGAAGAAAGACGGCAAGTACCGCCTGGTGATCGATCTGACGGCCAAGGGGAACTTCGCCGGCTCCGGCTTTGACTTCAACAAAGCCCGCATTGTGTTCAGTGCCGATGGAAATGAGCTGTTCCAGAGTGAATATGGGTGGCAGGAACGCAAAGAGATCCATGAGGAATTCGACGTCGATTGGACGGCCGGCCGGCACAAACTCCAGTTTGATCTAACGCCGCTTACACCGGGCATTAAGCAGACAACCCAACTGGAAATTCGTGTTGACGACGTGATCGTCCGCGGCCCGGTCGATCGCAGCCAGTGGGTTCATCCGGCCAATTACGCGCGTTTCTTTCACGACAACACGCCGGACGACGATTCCGGACGCCGGGCGGCGGCTCATAAACTGCTGAGTGATTTTGCGACCCGCGCGTTTCGTCGGCCGGTTGATGAACACACCGTCTCACGATTGACGGAACTGGCGGCAAGCGTCTGGGCCGTTCCCGGCAAGACCTATGAGGAGGGCGTCGGCAAAGCGATGACCGCGATTCTCTCCTCGCCGCGGTTTCTGTTTCGCGAAGAGCAGACGCTACCGGCCGAGGATGGGCAGGCTCCGCTCATCGACGAATACAGCCTTGCGTCGCGATTGTCTTATTTCCTCTGGTCGTCGACGCCCGATGACGAGCTGATGACGCTGGCCGGCAAAAACGAGCTGCGGAAGAACCTGCACGAGCAGGTGAAGCGCATGCTGGCCGATTCCAAGTCGTCGGCGTTCACCGACAACTTCACCGGCCAATGGCTCGAAGCCCGCGACGTGCTGAGCGTGCCGATCGACGCGACGCGCGTCGCCGACGGCGAGCAGATCCGTCGCACCAAAATTCTGAATGACTTCGACAAGCGCCAGACGCGCGCGGCCTTGCAGAGCGAAGTGCGTGATTACTTCAACTACATCGTTCAGAATGACCGCGACATCACCGAATTTATTGACAGCAACTACACGTTCCTGAACGCCCGCCTGGCGACTTATTACGGGGTCCCTGACGTAAAGGGGGAAGCACTTCATCGCGTGGAGCTTCCGCCGGATAGCCCCCGCGGCGGGATCCTCACGATGGGCGCCACGCTCATGGTGACGTCCAATCCGACGCGAACGTCGCCGGTCAAGCGCGGGCTATTTATCCTGGACAATGTGATCGGGATGCCGACGCCCCCGCCGCCGCCCAATATCCCACCGTTGGAGGATTCGCGCGGGAAATTCAAGGATCACGTACCGACGCTACGCGAGCAACTGGCGGTGCACCGCGAGGCGCCGATCTGCGCATCTTGCCATAACCGTATGGACCCACTGGGCTTATCGCTTGAGAATTTCAACGCCTTGGGCCTCTGGCGCACCAAGGAGCACGGCAACGACATCGACAGCTCAGGCCAGCTCATCACCGGCGAGAAATTCAAGACCATTCAGGAGCTCAAAAAGATCCTCGCCGCCAACGATCGCAAAGAGGATTTCTACCGCTGTTTAACCGAGAAACTGTTAACTTATGCCCTTGGCCGCGGTATGGACTATCAGGACGTCGGGACGATCGACCAGATCGTGTCGAAGCTCGATAGCCAGCACGGGCATTTTTCCGCGCTGCTGGCGGGCGTGATCGATTCGCCGGCGTTCCAGCGAAAGCAGCCCGATCCGGGTAATGGATCGGCGGTTACGCTGGCAAAATGACGATAGAACCAGAGCGATAAGTCCGGGAGCACCGATATGAGCATTGCGAACGACCGAGTCACGCCTCGCGGTTTATCACGACGCCATTTCCTTCGCGGCGTGGGTGTCTGCATGGCGCTGCCGGCCTTGGAATCACTCCAGGCCTCGACTGCCGCCGGCGCGACTGCCGGGGCAACTGCTGCTGGCCAAATGGCGACCACCGCCACCGGCGCTCCGCTTCGCACGGCTTTCGTTTACTTTCCCAATGGCGCGATTCCCGGCGCCTGGTGGCCGGCCGGCGCGGGCACGGACTTCGTGCTCGGCAAAACGCTCTCGCCCCTCGAAAGCGTGCGCGATCACATTCAGATTGTCCGTGGCCTCGACCACCACTGCGCTGACGGCAACCTCGACGGCGGCGGCGATCACGCCCGCGCCAACTCGGTCTTCCTCACCGGAGTCCGCCTGAAGAAGAGCGCCTCCGACATCCACGCCGGCAAGTCGTTCGACCAGGTACTCGCCAATCACTACGGAGATCAAACGCGATTCCGCTCACTCGAGCTCAGCTGCGACGGCATTCACAAATCCGGCGCTTGCGACTCGGGTTACTCCTGTGCCTACCAGTACAATCTCTCGTGGAGCACCGCCACGACGCCCATGACGCCGGAGTCCAATCCGCGTCTGGTGTTTGAGCGCATGTTCGGCTCCGGCCCACACGGCCAGCGCGTTGCCAATCTGCGTCGACGCCAGGCCGAGCAGCGCTCGGTCCTCGATTTCGTGATGGATGACGCCAGGGGGATGCAGGGCCGCCTGGGCGCCGCGGATTCTCGCAAGCTCGATCAATATTTCACCGGCGTCCGCGACATCGAAATGCGAATCAGCAATTCCGAGAAACTCGGTCATCCGGTCGACCCAAACATCGATACGCCCGCGGGCATCCCGGCCAACTACGGGGACCACGTGCAGATCATGTATGACATGATGGCTCTCGCTTTCCAGACCGACAGCACTCGAGTCTCGACACTTTTACTGGCCCACGACGGCGACAACCGATCGTTCGCCGACATCGGCATCTCCGAGGGCCATCACGATCTTTCGCATCACCAGAACCGTCCGGATTGGATTGCCAAGGTCGCCGCGATCGACCTCTGGTACACCCAGCAGTTCAGCAAATTCCTGGCCAAGCTCGACTCGATCAAGGACATCGACGGCAACTCCGTGCTGCACAACAGCATGATCGTCTACGGCGGCGGCAACGCCGACGGCAACCGCCACACGCACACGGATCTGCCGATCGTGTTGGCCGGCGCTGCCGGTGGCACGATGCAAACCGGCCGATACGTCGATTTGCACCACAAGCCGGCGACCAACCTGTTCCTCACCATGGCCCAGCGACTGGGAGTCAGCCAGCTCGATCGCTTTGGTGACTCCACCGGCACGCTGTCGCAAATCTAACTGCTGCAACCCGTGACGGCATCGAACCGTGAGCCGATTCCATACGGAAGGTCTGAACCACGCACTCACGTGATCGCTCATTATCTTGCGCGGCCGCCCGGTTGGCGCATGCGCGTGGCAACCGTAGTCGCCGCCATCGGATTGCTGGACGCATTTTCCGCGCCCGGCTGCTACGTCGAAGAAGCAATCGTCTTTTTGCTGTTGTGTCTGTTCCTGATCGCTGCCTGCTCGATACGGCTGATCGCCGCTTTGACGACGCGACGATGTCCGTGGCGCAGATGGTTGTTTGCTCCGATCATCGGCGTGATCACGGTAACGCTGATCTGGCTCGGCGCGCCGATGTATTTGCGGTTTTCGATCAGCAGGCGCGCATTGACGCAACTGGCACAGGCGGAGCTAGCCACCGGCCCCAGGTCGCTGGCGCCCTGGGGCACCGGCACGGTCAAACGCGCGGGGGCATTTGAGGTGATGGCTGTTCAAGTCACGCCGACTGGCGAAGTGGATTTCGTGGTGCCCGACACATTCATGGGCAGATCATGCAGCGGCTTTGCTTTTTCGCCGGTCGGCATGCCCACCGACCCCGGAGGATCTTTCGAGCCGCTTGGCGGGCCCTGGTACGCATGGCACACAAGTTGGTAAACCTGCAGCCGGAACGCGGATCACCCTCAAAGTGGCTAACCTCAAGTCCTCGGTCGGAATCCTGACCTTTCAATTCTTCTGATTGGCTTGCGCTTGCCGGTGGTTCTAAGATGTAGCACTACAGATCTTTTTGTTCGGTCTGTCCGAATTTCTCTTTCGCAAGGTTCTTCTTGAACGTCTTATCTTCGCCGCGCACAAGGCCCGCTGACGCCGCGCCTTCGGATACCTGTCCCGAGCCTAAGCCGATGATCGAACAGCTTGCCATGCTGTTCGGCGTTGGATTGCCGTTTCTTGGTCTGATCGCGGCCGTTGGGCTCGCGTGGGGCCGAGGCGTGGGGTGGGTTGATCTGCTGCTGCTGATCGGCTTCTACTGCTTTACGATTCTCGGCGTCACCATCGGGTTTCACCGGATGTTTACGCATCGGGCACTATCGAGCGGCCCAGTCGTGCGATTTGTTCTTGCCGTGGCGGGATCGATGTCGGGCCAGGGGTCGGTGCTCGAGTGGTGCGCGATTCATCGCGAGCATCACAAGCACAGCGATCGCGAGGGAGATCCGCACTCGCCACATCTGCATGACGGCGGATTTGTCGGCATGGTGCGGGGGATGATGCACGCCCATTTCGGCTGGCTGTTTTCGCACAATGATCCGCCGGCTAATACAGTTGTTGCCGATCTGCTTGCCGACCCGGTGCTTCGGCTCGTCGATCGACTCTTCTGGCTCTGGATGCCGCTCGGATGGTTGCTGCCGGCGGTGATTGCCGGGCTCATCTTCCACACATGGACCGCCGCGTTGGGCGGGCTGATCTGGGGCGGCCTGGTGCGGCAGTTCCTGCTGCATCACGTCACGTGGAGCATCAATTCGGTGTGTCACATCTGGGGCCGGCGGACGTTTGCGACGCCGGATCACAGCCGCAATAACGTCGTGTTCGGGGTGCTGGCCTTCGGCGAGGGATGGCACAACAACCATCACGCGTTCCCAACCTCGGCGCGACATGGCCTCCGCTGGTGGCAGGTTGACATCACCTACTGGCTCATCTGCGGGATGAAGGCCGTCGGGCTTGCGTGGGACGTTCGCGTGCCAACTGCGGCCGCGATTGAGGCAAAGCGTCAATCGGCAATGGCGACGCCTCGTGCCGGCTCACGGGCGACCGCCAGCGCGGTCTAGTAATCGCGACGAGATGCCTTCGGCATTGCTGATGATCAATCCATGCTCGTTGCGCACGACCGATATGAAGCGACTCTTAACCACGACGTGAGTCGTCACGAGCAATCCGGACATGCGGGGATTGTCGTACTCCGACGTGGTCTGCGGCGACCACCAGTTGCACCGGTATTTGGTCCCGCAGATCCGCCGGCAGGTGACGCGCTCGCCGATCGATCGCTCGATGGATTCAATGATCGCCGGAGACAGATCGGGATCCTTGGGAGCCGCGCGAGTTGGGTTTTCGAACACAATGTCTTCACTCATTGAACTCCTTGAACTTGAAACAATTGCAGATGGCTCACGCTCGCGAAGCTGAGCGGCTGATGTGCCAGATCAATACAGCCATCGCGGCCGCGGCCCCGGCGATTAGCAAGCCTGCCACGCCAGGCCAGTTTTCCGGAGTTTTTGCCATAATTCGAAAGACCAATCCCCCGACAACCGCGGCCGCGCCCGCGATCGCCACGCCAAGACGCGGATCGTCATCACCCGCCTTGAAAAACTTGGCGATAATGAGACCAACCATAGCACCCAGTGCGAGCCAACAGACAAACGAGATGAACATGGACAGAACCTCGCCCGGCAGAGCAGAGTTCGCGCTCGACCAGGAGCAGTATTGATACGGCCAGCGTTTTGGCTTACGGGCAGAAGAGGCGAGGGAGCAGTTCAGGGCTGGAAGGATTGTGTGCCCTGACTCGGTCGTCGATCGGCCATTACCAGCATACCCCACGGTCAACTGAAATAGCTATGCAATAAATCCGTTTGCGACAAACAGTGTCAATTGGCGTGCGGACGATTCGGCTTGATTATGGGCTTAATTCTGCGGCCAAAGCGAGAACACGCCGCCGGTATCCACAATTGCGTGTGACGCAACCAGGCGACGCAACGCGCCGTCCACGGCGCGACCCAGATCTCCCTTGAACGGAACCGGCCCGCTCACCGATTTTCGCAGCGCGACCAGAAGCGCCAACGGACGCATCTCCTGCTGGGAAAGGTGGTCAAGGATGAGACGCTCGATGCGATCCGGATTGTGCATTGTCACGATCATACCCGAAATAGACGGTTATCGGACGAAGAACGCGTGCTAAAGTGCTAAAACAGAAATGGAGAAGGCCACGCGAAGCGGCCCGCTCCATCTCAGTTTCGCTGAAGGTGATCGCCGATGCGATCGCCATCGTAGTGCGTCTACGAGCGCCGGCCGCTGCCGCCGCCACGTGATTCATAATTTGCACGGCCACCACCACCGCCGCCTCCACCACCGCCGCCGAATCCACCGCTGCGCGATTCGCGCGGCTTGGCTTCGTTCACGGTCAGGGCGCGGCCATCATGCTGCTGACCATTGAGCGCGGTGATCACGGCTTTGGCTTCGTCATCGCTGGCCATCTGCACGAAACCAAAACCCTTGCTGCGCCCGGTGTCGCGATCGGCGATAACTTCAGCCGACTGAACGGTTCCGTGCGCTCCACACAATTGTTCCAAGTCCGAGCCGGTGGTGTCGTAGCTCAGATTTCCAACGTACAACTTGCTGCCCATGAGAAAGCTCCTAACGCTTTGGGCCTAATGAACCCACGGTTTTACTTTCGGGGTTCAATGCTGAAAGAGGCCGACATTCCGGCCCAAAAAAGGTAGGAGAAAAAGGAGGCAGGCGGCGCCAGCGAAAAATGAATCGCGACGCAGGAGTCTCGATTGTCAGACGTACCTGAACAAGCATCATAGCCAGACGAAGTGCAATCGGCCAGTGCGGAATCGGAAATTGCCAAACGCCGTCCCGATCGAGGACGCGGTGGCGTTTCATCGAATTCGATCGCAAGAGCCCCGTTATTCCCGCGGCGAGTTTCCTTCGACGAACTCTTGCGCGTCCTTGGACAGCTTCGCCCGCGAGTTCTTCTCGATGTACATCATGTGGCCGGCTTCAAAATACTTCCACGTGATGTCCTTCTGCCGATCGGGGTGAATGCCCAGGTGCTCCATGGTGTATTGAGCGCTGAAGTATGGCGTCGCCAGGTCAAAGTAGGATGCACACACCAGCACCTTCATGTGCGCGTTGCCGGTGAAGGCTGATTGCAGCAGATCAGTCGTCTCGGCGAAGTTATTGGGCCGCCCGAAGTCCCACGGCATGATTCCGCCGCCCAGAACATAATAGGTCTCATCGTTCTGAACCTTGAGTTCCGAGCGCAGATAGTGCAGGAAAGTCGCCGTGAACGGAGCCTTGACCGCGGCGTCGGACGGATCACCCTCGGCGGCCTCCCCGGCGTCCATCGGCGACGGACCGGTGATTCGCCCATCATAACGGCCGATCGTCAGACGCTCGTCGCGCAGAAGCTCGCGCGTGAAGTGACCCACGTCGATGCGAAGATCGCTCTCATCGACGTACTTCGGCGACAGACCGATGAGCCGGGCGGTGGTCTTGATCGCCGCGTCACGCTCTTCCTTGGTCAGACGATCGCCCTTGTTCAGTGCATCGAGAAATCCCCCCATCGCCCATTTTTCAGATTCGCGAAGCGTCGACTGCAAGTCCTTCTGCAGATCGTCGTCGAGCTTTTTGTGATACCACGCGTCGGCGGTGTAGGTCGGCAGAAGCAGCGAGTATGCCACCGAGCTGCGGGGGCTCGTTCGAATGACGCCGTAGTCGAGAATCGTCGAGATCAGCACGATTCCGTTGACCGCAAAGCCTTGCCCGAGGAGCGTTCCGGCCAGTCCGGCCGCGCGGAACGTGCCGTAGCTTTCGCCGGCGATGAACATCGGCGAAAGGAACCGGTCATTGCGCGTGATGTACATCCGAATGAATTCGGCGACCGACTGGAGATCCCCCTGCACGCCGTTCATTCGGCGGGCAATGTCGGTGGTCTTCGCCCGGCTGTAACCCGTCCCAACCGGATCGATGAAGACCAGATCGGTGAACTGAAGCCAGGTGTGCTCGTTGTCCACCAATTTGAATGGCGGCGCCGGCTGGGTGCCGTCGTCGTTGAGCAAGGGCCGCTTGGGGCCCATCGCGCCCATGTGGACCCACAGCGACGCGGCGCCCGGCCCCCCATTGAACGCGAACGTCAGCGGCCGTTTCGAATGGTCGGCGTCGTCGAGCGTGTAAGCCATATAGAAGATGTGCGCTTCGGTCTCGCCGGCGGCGTTCTTCAGCGGCATCTGCTGGCACGTCGCGGTGTACTTGATCGTCTTGTCGCCGACTTCGATCGTGTGATGCGTGACAACCGGCGTTTCATCGACGGCATCCGCGGTCGGCGCGACCGTCAATCCGCCGCCACCCCGACCGCCGCGGCCGCGCCGCCCCGTCGGTGATTCCGGCGCCGGGCTCTCCGGAGTTTCCGCCGGCGCCGTGGTCGCAGTCTGCGACCCGCGTCCCGCCCGCTGCGCCGAGGCCGAGTTGGAAAACCTCGCCAGCCCAGCGACCGCCACCACCCCGATCAACAGCGCCCGATATCGCCCGAGAATCGAATGCATCGGCTCACCTCGCAAAGTTGTCCAAGTTGCACGGTTTGAGTGGCGGAAGTCTAAGCTGGACCAAAGAGCTTGCCAACAAATTTGTTCGACCTTGCGTATTGCAGTGCAATCATTGAAAATTCGGGCTTCACTTTGGGGATTGCGGGAATCTGACGTTGGTTTTGTGGTCAGGCGTCTATCCCGGCTTTATTGATCAAATGCATTCGGCCGCAATGCGGATGCCCGCAGCTACATAACCGAGGGAACAATGCGCAATCGTCTCGCAAGTCAGATCAATCGTCGTTTTTTTGCCGAGCCGTTGGAGTCGCGAACGCTGCTGAACGCGGCGGATCTTGACACGACCTTCGGGTCTGCAGGTATCGCCACAACTCAGTTTAGCGGGTATGGAAGTTCTTCAGTTCAAGCCGTCGCGTTGCAGAGCGATGGAAAGCTTATAGCCGTTGGAAGGTCGGTTGCATCGGTCGGCGTAATTCGAGTCGCTATCGCCCGCTACAACACTGATGGCTCCCTCGACACAACATTCGGTACCGGAGGGACAGAACAGCTCGCGATCGGCAGTATCGCTGAGGCCGATGCCGTGGCGATCCAGTCGGATGGCAAGATCGTGATCGCCGGGGATGCGTACCCCACCAACAGTTCAACCCAGTTGTTCATGGTTGCGCGCTTGAACACGAATGGGGCTCTGGACACAACGTTTAACACAACGGGCATCAACACGTTTACGATCAGCGGCGGCCAGGATTTCGGGTATGCGGTCGCGATTCAATCCGATGGAAAGATCGTCGTTGGTGGGCAAGAGATTGGCAGTAACACGCAGATGGCCGTGGTTCGCCTGAACACCAACGGCGCTCTCGACAGCACCTTTGGCACGGGCGGAAAGGTAACCGCCCGCATCGATAACAACACCACGACCTGCCGCGCGCTGGCCATCGACAGCAGCGGGGACATCCTGGCGGCTGGAAAGATTGGCACGAGCACCTCAGGCGATACTGCCATGGGTTACGTTCGATTCGATACCCGTGGATTTCAAGTCGGCGCTGCCGAGCGAACAATCAACAGCAATGCCGTCGAAGGCGCAGCCTCCATCGCGATCCTGAACAACGGCGACGCGATCGTCGCAGGAACGACAAACGCCACCTTTGCCGCGATCGCTTTCAATTCGTCTGATACCTTGGACACAAGCTTCGCAAGTTCTGGAGTGTTCAATGACACGACAACCGGCGGCAGTTGCGCCTCCGTTAAAGTGTTGTCCAGCGGCGCAATCCTGCTGGCCGGCGCGACGAACACCTCAAACGATCAGGCGATGGCGATCCGGCTGACTTCTTCGGGCGCCTTCGACGATACCTTCGGAACCTCCGGGGTTGCGTTATTCGGCCCCCCGCACGAGATGATCAACGCGGCGGCGGTGCGAAGTTCCGGCGCACTTGTGGTTGCGGGTACGCCGTTGACGCAAACTAATATGCTCCTGGCGCAGGCCACTGCATCGGGCGCGGTGGACACCACTTTCGGTGCCGGCGGTTCTGTCAATACGGAATTCGTCGATCCTGCGACAACTACGGGACGATCCGCAATCCTGCAGAGCGATGGGGAGCTGGTTGTTGGCAGCGTCTACCAGCACAGCCAGACGAGCTCACACGGGCAGCAGAGCGCGCTGACGCGATATGCGGTCGCCGGCGCGGTCGACACGACGTTTGGCACAAATGGCTCGGCACTGATCGTCGCGGGCGATTCATCCAACCTAGTAGCGATGGTCAGCCAGTCGAACGGCGATATCGTCATTGAAGCGACGGTTCAGCATTCTTCGCCCTCCTCCAGTTCGGTGCTTATCGAACGCTTCCTGCCAAACGGAACGCTGGATTCATCCTTTGGCGTGGCGGGCCAGCGGATTCTGGATTCAACCGCGGGGTTTGGACCGTTCAACACGGCAGCGGCGCTGATTGTGCAGCCGGATGATAGCCTGCTGGTTGTTACATTCTCAAACCCATCCGGCTACATCACCAAGCTGACAGCGAATGGACAGATTGACACCACCTACGGCACTGCGGGAACGGGCATGGTCACAAGCTCAAATTTGTGGGTGTCTGGAACGCTGGACCCGTCCGGCCGGCTCGTCGTCGCGGCAAATGGAACGCTCGTCCGTTACCTTGCCAATGGAACTGTTGACTCGTCGTTTTCGCCACCCCCGTATATCAATGCGCCGTACGGCACGGGTAACTTCACGATGACCTCGCAGCCGGATGGAAAGATCATCCTCGCGTCGCAGGGTTCCATGATCGAGCGATATCTGCCGACCGGAGCGCTGGACAACACATTCGGTTCCAGTGGCGTTGCCACTTCGACCGGAGGCTATAACGGCGCAGTCCTGGTTCTGGGCGGCGGCGACATCATCGCGGCTGGCATCACCATCATCATGTCGAGCATCGGTTCGGTTACCGCGTTTGATCCCGGCGGACATCAACTCGGTACTTTTGGTTCCAATGGAACCACCACGATTCCCGGCACGACAGCAGCCAACGCGATCCTGATGCGCCCGAACGGCAAGCTGATTTTCATCGGACAAACGTCTGGCGGTGCCGAGAGCGTCACGCAGCTCGTCGGCGACTTGCCGACTTCAATCCAGGGCACCGCAGCGAATGACGCCATCACGCTCTCGCAGAGCGCTGACGGCCAGTACATCAATTGGACCGAAGGCACGAGCGCCGGGAAAGTCGGCATTGTCGATCCGGCGGGGTTGACGATCAACGGGAACGGCGGCGCCGACACGATCACGCTTGTCGGCAGCAACGCGCTGCCAAACACCCTGCATCTCAACGGCACCTTCACGATCAACGGCCTCACCGGCTCCAACCCACTGGCCAACACGAACCTCGAAATCGGCACCAGCACGGTCTATATCACCTACGCCAACGCGGCCACCGATCCGCTAGCCACCATCCGCGGCTACCTTAAGAACGGCTACAACGCCGGCCTCTGGACCGGCGCGCCGACCAGCACGACCGGGGTGATCACTTCGACTGCAGCGGCTGCGAATGCGAACAAAAACACGGCCATTGGTTACGCGGATTCGGCCGAGGGTCTGGTTTCGCTCCCCGCCAACACGATTGAGCTGAAGTACACACTCTACGGAGATACCGGATTGACCGGCTCGGTTGGTTTCACCGACTTCATGCGGATGACCCAGCACTTCACGCAAAGCGGGCAAACCTGGGGACGCGGGGATTTCAATTACGACGGCTCGGTGAACTCGGCCGACTTTAATCTGCTTCAGCCCAACTACGGCCAGGCGCTTCCCGCGCCGGCGCAGACGCCAGTTGTTTCGGTCTTACCAACACCCGCTCGCCCCGCGCGAACGCCGATGGCTCCGCCGCCGCCCCTGATCGTTTATCCAATGCCCAGTGTTCTCGATCAACTGGCAGTTGCAGTGGATCCGCTGCCGTCGGCGACTTCATCGCCCGTGCAACCGGCAAACAAGCACGCTCGGCACCGAGGTCGCAAGATCAGGATCTGATCCAGCCACGGGCATCAAAGTGGATTCGGCTCGGCCACCGCAATAAAGCGGCTCGAAAACTCAACCAGGACGCTCGCGTGGACCGATTTCCCTGTTACAGTAACGACCGCTACGTAATTGGGCTGCACGGGCAAGGAGCATTCATGAGCAAGGTTAGAGTTTTGGTGGGAACGCGAAAGGGCGCGTTTGTGCTGACCTCCGATGGCAGGCGCGAACGGTGGGAAGTCAATGGTCCCCTCTTCGGCGGCTGGGAGATTTATCACCTCAAGGGATCGCCCGCCGACCCGGACCGGCTCTACGCCTCGCAGTCGAGCGGCTG
>Ga0182024_10012924_pt1 | contig 16428 bp, 11 predicted proteins | sample P32metaG_FD_120480 | JGI IMG/M metagenome (GOLD analysis project Ga0182024, IMG submission 120480) | Permafrost microbial communities from Stordalen Mire, Sweden - P3-2 metaG (Illumina Assembly) | ecosystem: Environmental > Terrestrial > Soil > Wetlands > Permafrost | place: Sweden: Stordalen... | reverse complement strand
TGCTGGCCCTGCACCTGGACTTGCGAAACGCCGTTGATCATGGCGATGCGCGGCGCCACCTGGGTCTCGGCGAACTCGTCGATGGTCGACAACGGCAGCGTTTCCGAGAACAGGCTGAGGAAGATAATCGGCTGCTCGGAAGGGTTTTGCTTGCGGAAAGAAGGCGGAGCCGGCAACCCGGCGGGCAGCAGCGGCGTCACCGCGGCGATGGCGCTCTGAACGTCCGTCGCTGCGCCTTCGATATCCCGATCGAGCGAAAACTGGAGGCTGATATTCGTACTTCCGACAGAACTGCGCGAGGTCATCGAATCCAGGCCCGCGATTCCCGTGAACTGCCGCTCGAGCACCGAAGCGACCGCCGACGACATGGTGTTCGGATCCGCGCCCGGAAGACTCGCGCTGACGCTGATGGTGGGATAGTCCACCGTCGGAAGGTCGCTCACCGGCATCGTCCGATAGCCGATTACGCCGAACAGAGCAATCCCCGCCATCAGGAGGCTGGTGGCGATCGGCCGGCGGATGAAAACTTCCGAGACGTTCACTGAAAAACTCCCGAGCGAACCGCTATTCCGTTCCCCGGCGCCGTCCCTTCGGATGGTCTGTCGAGGTGCTGTCTGTGCCGTTACCGCCCGGATTCGCTCCCGGGCCACGGCTGCCGTCTCCATGATGACCGCCGCGCCGGCCCTCCGGCGTTGCCCCGGTCATCGGACTTCCCCCGGTCATCGGAGTTCCCGCGCCCGCTGGACTTGCGCTCCGGGCGGCATCCGCGTTCGGAGCCGGTCCGCCGCCGCTCCCGTCCGTTCCGCGCCCCGCGCGTCTCCCGCCGCCCTCGCCGGGTAACTGAACGCGGCTGCCCGGCGCCAGGCGCAACTGCCCTTCCGTCACCACCGTATCGCCTTCCGCTAACCCGCTTTCGATCACCAGATCCTGATCGACGCGCGGCCCCGTGATCACTTTCTGCGCCGCCACGGTCCGATCCGGCTTTACGACGTACACAAAGGTTCCATCCTGGCCGCTCTGCACGGCTTGATTGGGGACCACCAGCGCGTGCGGCCGCGTCGTCAGCCGAAGGACCACGTTCGCGTATTGTCCCGGCCACAGCTTGCGATCGGTGTTGGGAAAAGTTCCCTTGAGCTTGATCGTTCCGGTGGTCATGTCGATGTTGTTGTCGACAAAGGTAAGCTCGCCGCGCTCGGTGGCGTCGCCGGATTGCGTCTTGGCCGTCACTTGCAGTTTGCCTTGCGCCATGTATCGCTTCACGTCGGCCAAGTTCGCTTCCGGAACCGCGAAAGTGACGTAAATCGGCTCGATCTGCGTAATCGTGTCCAGGTTGGTGGTGTTCGCCGTTACCACGGCTCCCTGCTTCACCGTCAGATTGCCCGTCTTTCCATCGATCGGAGAAGGAATCGTGGTGAAGCTTAGCTGCACCCGCGCGTTCTCGATCGCGGCCTGATCGGAGCTCATCTGAGCCTTGTCGCTGTCCATCGTCGCCCGGTCGGCCAGAACGGATTGCGCGAGCGTATCGGCGTTGGTCAGATACTGATCGCCCTGTTCCTTGGAAACAATGCCCTGGTCGAACAGCTTCCCGTAGCGGCCCGCCTCTGCGCGCGCGTATTTTTCCGACGCGGTATCGCGTGCCAGATTGGCTTCCGCCTGGCCCAGCAGCGCTTTGTCGCGCGCCAGATTCGCGATGCTCTGCTCGAGTTGGGCCTGCAAAGGCCGCGGATCGATCACGAATAGCTTCTGGCCCTTCTTCACCAGATCGCCTTCTGAAAACGCCACTTCCTGAAGCTGACCGCCGACCTGCGGGACGATCGTGATGGTCGCGTAGGCCTCCACGTTTCCAACCACCGCGACCTCGATCGGAACGTCCCTTTCGCCCACCTTCGCCACCACCACCGGCGACGGACCTCCGCCGTCGAAGCTCCCTTTGCGTCCGCCTCCGCCCTTTCCGCCCTTGGCTTTCGCGTTGGCGTCGGGCGCATCGGTCGGCGTCGTTCCGTTACATCCGGCCAGCGCAAGTAGGGCTGTAAGCAGCAATACGAAGACGGCCCAGGTTCTCGTACGATTCGAAATGCTAAAGATGGCTTTCACAGGTAGCTTTTTAGTATACTCCGGCGGCCCACATTGAGCGCCAGCCGAGCAGGGTTATCCCCTCTTCAATGAGTATCACCGTTCCTTAACATTATGGCGTGCGAGCAAATCGCGAGGTTACTGATTTTACGGGCTTAAAACGTTTGGAAATCGTTCGACTGGTATGCCATTCGGCACTTTTCCAGTGCGGCGTGGATGCAGGTTTTACGAAGTCTTACTGTCCGATGTCGATCGAGTCGATTTTCGACCCGTTCGGCTTCAGCGCCGCGACGTGCGCGACGTTCCCGTCGACGTTCACCATGACGAAGTTCTCGGTGCTCGCGACCTTGATCGTGACTCCGGCGGGCGGCATGTCGACGTCATAAAGCGGCGCCCCGCCTCCGCCCGTGATGAAATAATGCACGCCGTCTTTCAGATAGTGCTGGTAGTTGTGATCGTGCCCGAAAAACGCCGCCGAAACACGGTGTTTTTGAAACATCGGCTCGAGCGCGGTCATGTGCGCGTTATCGCCCTGGCGGCGCTTCACCGCCGTCATCGGAGGATGATGGCCAAAAACGAAGCGAAACCCGGCATCTTTCGCTTGTGCCAGGTCGTTTTCGAGCCATTTTGTTTCTTCCTTCCAGAACGCTTCCTGATCCGCCTTCGTCCCGCTGACCGTGCCGATATCCGTATCCAGCACGCTGAAGTGCGCGTTACCCCAATTGAACGAGTAGTACGGCTTCACGTCCATATAGTCGGAATAGTTCTCCGCATGACGCTCGTGATTGCCGAGCGCGGGGAAAAATGCGACCTTCCGCAACAGCTCGCGCTCGGCATCGAAAAAAATCGGCCAGAGCGAGGTATCCGCGCCGTTTTCGACCAGGTCGCCGGTGTGCAGGACGAAATCCGGATTGGAGTATTTCAAGACCGCGTTGATCACGCTGCGATGCACGTCGTGCCGCGTGCGCGTGTCGCCATAGACGACGAATTGAAACTTGGTCACCTCGCGGGGCGGAGCGGTCTTGAACGACCCTTTGCCCCCTTCCCCGGGAAACGCTTGATAGTAATAGGTGGTCGCCGGCTTCAACCCGCTGAACTCGACCTTTTCCGCGTGCAGCGCCGGCGCGGTTTTCCCGATCTCGCCGGGCGCCGCCCCGATCGAAACCTGGCCGGTCTCTACCACCCACATGACCGTCGCCGACCGCTGTCCGGCGTTGACCACGTAAGGCCCGCCGATCACCTTCTGGTTCGATGCGCTTTGCGCGGCGGCAATTCCGCTCGTCAGCAACATCAGGCCCGTAAGTAACATCAGGCACGCAAAGCACGGCGGGATCGCTTTCTGCACGCAGCCTCCTCAATTCAAATCAGTATGCGATCCTCAATTCTAAAGGAGATCATCGTGCCGGAAAGCGCCCCATCGCCCGACCTGCGTTACCCTCTCGGAAAGTTTTCGTTCCCGGTGACCGTCACCGCGGACGAACGGAATCGATGGATTTCGCAGATTGCCGAAGCGCCTTCGAGGTTGCGCGCCGCTGTCGCCGGGCTCACCGCGGAGCAGCTCTCGACGCCCTACCGGCCCGAAGGTTGGACCGTGCGCCAGGTCGTCCATCACGTTCCCGAGAGCCACATGAACGCCTACATCCGGTTCAAGCTTGCGCTCACCGAGAATGAGCCGGCCATCAAGCCCTACGATGAAGCTGCGTGGGCCAAGCTGCCGGACGTCGCGGTGACGCCGATCGCAACGTCGCTCGCGCTTCTCGATGCGCTGCATGAGCGCTGGGTGACGCTGCTGCGCCTGCTCGACGACGGCCAATTTGCGCGCGTGTTCCGGCATCCAGCGCTCGGCGTGATCCGCCTCGACGCCAACATCGCGCTCTACGCCTGGCACGGTAAGCATCACGCCGCGCACATCACCACGCTGCGCGATCGAATGGGCTGGTGACGCCCGGCAAGGCCGGGTGCTCATCTCTCTCCGGAAGTCCGGAAATCTATTTGTTCCGGTAGGTCAATGGCGGCTGCTGTCCGGCCGGTATAACCGACTGATAGGTCTTGCCTTCCATCTGCTGCCGGAAATCCGCTTTCGCATCCAACACCAATTGGCGATCCGAAAACAAATCCGCGCCGGTGATTGCGAGCGCTCTAGCCGCAACGATCATTCCCTTTTGGCCGATACTCATGCCTGCGCTGGCAGCCGCTTGCCAGGTATGCGGGACCACGCCGGGGACAAATGCCGCCGCGCGAAAACCGATGGTCGGAACGTTCCAACTCACGTCTCCAACATCCGTCGAGGCGGCGGGCTCATTCAAATCCGGCCGCCGCAGGGGCTGAATCAACGCGGTGGAATTCAGCTCGCCAGCTCCGCCGGCAGGTAAACTCTTTTGCAATTCCTCCGCGAAATGCTTTTCTTCCGCCGTATAGCGAAAACCGCCGACCTCTTCCAAATTTCGCTGAGCTACTTTCGCCAGCGCATCGTTCGGAAGAATATTGGAGTCGCCTCCGATATCCCTGACCTCGATCGTGGTTTCGGTCATCAGCGCCGCCCCCTGGCCGATCTTGAGGATTCGATCCCAAACTCCGCCGAGGACCACGGACGAAGGGTTGCGCGCGTAGAGGTAAAGTTCGGCTGTATCCGGAACGACGTTGGGCGCTGCGCCGCCATTCGAGATGATGTAGTGGATTCGGCTGTTGCTGGGAATATGCTCGCGAAGAAACTCGATGCCATTGCCCATCAGCATTACTGCATCGAGAGCGGAACGGCCGCGCTCCGGCGCCCTCGCCGCATGAGCAGCCACGCCATGGAACAGGAACCTGGCGCTATCTATAGCAAGCATGCCACCGTTGATTACGGAATTCTCGCTGTCCGGATGCCATTGCAGGACCACATCGACGTCGCGGAATAGCCCGGCCCGGATCATGTACACTTTCCCGTCGCCACCCTCTTCAGCCGGCGTTCCGTAATAGCGCAGCGTGCCAGCCACGTGATTCTTTTCCATGTACTCTTTCAGAGCCACCGCGGCCAGCGCTGCTCCGGATCCAAGCAGGTTGTGGCCACAGCCGTGGCCCGGCCCCCCGGCGACTAAAGGACTGCGATCCGGCGTGGCGGCTTGCGAGAGTCCGGGGAGCGCGTCAAATTCGCCCAGGATGCCGATCACCGGCTCACCCTGGCCGAACGTGGCGACGAAAGCGGTCGGTTCGCCGGCTACCGGTGATTGCACAAGAAAACCCGCCGACTGAAGCTCACGCCGCAGGAGCGCCGAACTCTGGTCTTCGTGATAACCCAATTCGGCGTACTCCCATATGGTTCTGGAAGTCCCCGAAAAGTGCGCGGCATGCTGATCCACAAGTTCGAGAATCTGCTGGTGTCGCGCAGCTTGCTGGCCGAAGATTGCTGATGGAAGCAGGGTCGCCGCCAGGACCATGGCCGGGATCGAGTAGCGAAAAGGACCCGCAGGGATGACTTGCATGGTTTAGCATACTATCACTCCCGCGGCCGTCGGCCCGCGCGCGATTTGGGTTCGATAGTCGCGGCGTCGAATCGCACCGCAAGCGTGTCCAAGGCGGCCGTGGGACCGTTCCATCGCAGTTGTTCCACGTCGCCGAAGAGCTCGATGTCCGTGCGGAGCGTGGCGAGCGTGCGAAACAGCAGCGCCTGGCCGCGCTCGCGCGAGAGTGTCGCGGCAAGCGCGCTTGCGCTCGCGGCGTTCACGTGCCACTCGCGCCAGTCGGTGGGGATGGATTCCAGATGGCCGAACCTGGCGAGAACCGCCGCCGTCGACTTCGCCCCCCATCCAGGCAGGCCCGGGTAGCCATCGGCCGCGTCGCCAACCAGGGCGAGATAGTCGGGAATCGACGCGGGCGGGACTCCGAACTTTTGGATTACGCCAGCCTCGTCGCGCGTGACGCGGGTCCGGCGATTCAGTTGGACCACACGCGTGCCGCGCACGCATTGCGAAAGGTCCTTGTCGGGCGTGCAGATAATCACACGATCGACGCGCGAGTCGCCAGCCGCCGTTGCCGCCGCGGCAGCCAGCGCATCGTCCGCCTCGAACTCCACCATCGGCCAGACGACAACGCCGGCCGCCGCGAGCGTCTCTTCGAGCAGCGGGAACTGCGAGAGCAGGTCGGCGTCAATGCCTTCGCCGGTCTTGTAGCCCGGCCACAACGCATTGCGGAACGACTCGATGACGTGGTCGGTCGCAACCGCGATGTGCGTGGCCCCGTCTCTGATCATTCCCAGCACCGACGCGAGCACGCCTCGCACCGCAGCCACCTCGCGGCCTTCCCGATCGCGTGCCGGCGGCACCGCGTAATAGTGCCGGAACAACTCGTAGGTGCCATCAACCAGATAGACTTCCAGAGCGCGCCTGTTCAGCCTTGATTTGAAACCTTCAGATACGGCTTCAGCGCCGCGAACCGGTACTCAACTTCCGCGATCTCCTCCGCCGTCAGCTCGCGCTGCCGCTGGCGCGATACCGAAGTCTTGAAAATACCCCGCTTTTTCAAAATGTACAGACGGGTCCCCGGAATATCCGAATCCAGGTTCAGCATCAACAGAAGCTTGGCGTAGAGGTCGCGGGTTTCCTCCATTTTATTTTCGACATGCGAGTTCCACAGCCGCGCGTAAATGTCGCCATACATCGCGCCCCCCGTGATAACGCCATCCGAGCCCAAACGCATCTCGTACAGCCAGCCGTTGCCGAAGTGCGCGCCGAACACACGCTTCACCGGGTCAGGACGCCTGGCTACCAGCGCTTTCATCCGGGCGATTACCGGATCGTGCTCTTCCTTTACATAGCCGAAGTTCGGAAACTCGCGCGACATCGCCAAAATGAACTCGACGGTGGGCTCAACCGCTGGCGCTCCGCCGGAAGTTTGAATGAACACCGGCCGCCTGGTCAGCTTGCACAGCTCAGCGAAGTAATGATGATAATCGTCGAGCGATTTGGCCTGCCTGGGCGGAATCGCGATCAGAGCGTCCGGCGCGAGCTTATCGGCGTGCGACGCATATTCGAGCATCTCCCCGGTATCGTCGCCCTGTACCCCGAATACCAGCGCCGCCCGCTTGCCCCGGTTCGCCTGGGCGAGCACTTCCATCCCATGCATTCGCTCTTCCTTGGTCAATTGCAACAGTTCGCTTGAAAGCTGCGGCCAGACCAGGCCGTGGACGCCGCACCGGTCCAGGAAATCGACCTCGCCGCCCAGATCCTCCCAATCGACCGCCTTGGAGGATGTGTAGGGGGTCGACAGGATGATGAACGCGCCGCGCATGTCCTTGACGGGAGCTGCTCGCGCTTTGGATTGGGAAAGGACCGCCGCGGATCCGGCAGCCGCCAGCCACGCCCGCCGGGTATAACTGTTGTGCATCGCTAGGCCAGTTTCAGGGATACTGTAATGTGCTGCAAGACGGCATAATCCATTGAGAACGCTGTTACGAGCCGAGTGAAACTGGCCGACGCAAAATCAAGAAATGGTCTAAACTCCCTGGGCAAGTATAAGCTCAATCCTGGCGATTTAGCGATGACGGCCATGCAGGTTTGAACGATGGTAAGGTTGTGTGCCCTTCCCTCGGTTGACCCAGTGGTCAATCCTGCGCCACAAGCGAACAAGCCAGTTCAACATGGCTCACTCCTTTGCGGGCACAATATCACAAATTCACGCCCGCCGCTATGGGGTTCGACACCAGCGTTCGACCAGGGCGGGCCGGGCGCGCGCATCACACCGAGCGAGCGCAGTCGTTTACCCTACTATGTGTTTCCTCTCGCGAACCGCTCATGCGCAATCTTGCGGGCCTCAACGAGGTTGATGTGTGCGCGTATGCCGTGTTTCCCAAGCAGGTGAAGCAGGTTCGACCCACTGAGAAGCGTCAACGGCTTCCCGCTCGCGAAATCATACGCGTCAGGACCATAGTCCGACGTGGTCACAAGAATGCCCTTGGTGGCGCCCTCATTCAAGACGGTCCCATAAAGGTCTCGAACGGCGGAAACGCCAACGGTGTTGGCATACCGCTTCGCTTGTATGACGATCTTTCCGCCTCGGATCGGATCGGGGTCGAAGGCGATCGCGTCCACACCGCCGTCTCGGCTGGCTTGAGTAACCTTTACGTCCCCGCCATCAGCAGAAAATTCCTTTTCGAAGATCTCTCGAATCAGGTGCTCAAAATCCTCCCAATCCATCGTGGCTACGTTGTAGCCTTCGCTGAGCCGCTCCGCGACCGCGTGAGACGGGACAAACCGCCGATCGTCCCGCCGCAGTTCCATGATCGGCGCGATTGGAGTTAGGCTGTGCAGCTTGGAGCTGCCGACGCCTTTCAGTTGGCGGAAGCAAGATTTTGGATCGACCCTGACCAAGTTGACCTTCAGGAAAGCCTGACGCGAAACCTGAACCGACAAGATGCAGGCAGTCGCCTCATTGCCAGTGCTCTTGTCGGTCGACGTCACGATCCCGTTAAATACGATCGTCGAGATAGCTTTCATCGAGTCACTCTGAAACAACTCATGCAGAGTCCGAAGAGTAATTTGGTAGAGCAAATCTTCGTATAGTCGCGCCGCTTGTGCCTCAGAAAGAACCCGATCCGATAGCGTGTCCGTGGCTTGTATATACTTGACGTCGGCCAAACGCGGAAGATCCTCCGGGGACGGAAGCCTGCAATTAAGCAGGAGTACCCCAGTCTCAAGGTTGAGGTCGAATTCGAATTCACGGGGAACGCAACTTGGATAATCCGAATTCGAGAGAACTCGCTCGCAGTACTCAATGACAGCATCGGGGGACTTGGATTCATACCGACCACGGAAGGCATCGACGTCAGCGTGTTGTTTTGCCTGCTCCTCGTAATACGCAATCTTTTCTGCCTTCCATGTGGCCAGCGCCACGGAGTGCTCTTCCGATATCTTGTTGCGAGTGATCACATGCACGTCAAGTTCGGTCTGGTGCGCTGCGGCCAAGGCGGCGCAGGCCTCATGCCACCAAGCCATGTCAGCATCAAACAGCCCTTGGGCAGCAGCGAGCTTGGAATGTTTTCGCGATGGAATCATCCGATCAAGAAGTGAGAACTTAACTCCGTATCTGCACGCTGATCGATCCGGAGCTAAAGGAGCAGGCTTTGGCAAGGGCTCCGACGCGAAGTGTGGCTTCCGGGGGGCTGGAGTCGGGAAAGGAGTTCGGATCTTAAGCTGGTCCCAATCAAGCGTGGGGTCAATCTCAATTTTTGCGATTAGAGCGTTCTGAAGTGCTTCGAGGATTTGCTGGGCCTCGGTAGTTCGTTCAAGTGCTATCTCTTTCTGGCGCTCTATATGAAGTCTGCGAGCCTCCTTTTTCTCAAACGTCTGCCGAATCCGCAGGTCAGCAGCAGACTGCTTTGCCCACTCAGCGTCCCACCTCTGCGCAAGAGCGAGACCTTTGTGCTTGAGAATATCCGGATCTCCCGAACGGAGCACCGAGTGCTTATGAAGTCCGTCGTGGAAGATTTCGACCAAAAAGGTGGGAACTCCCCGCGGGCTGCGCAATACCGTTACTGGACCAAATCGTGTCTCCATGCGCGTTAGCTCCGGTGGACTGCGATCAAGACACCGACCGAATAGTTTACCATCCGGCCATCGCCGAATCAGAGTTGGCTTCTCCGAGGCGTTGCGCATAGCAGCAATTTTAATGAACGCTAACTGGATGACTACTTGATACCGGCGAGGTGCCTGTAAAGAAGTCGCAACTCTTAAATCCTCACCCACCTCTGCGCCTTCATCTCGAATCTCGGCAGCGATCCTCGCTCGACCACCACCACCGGCACCCGCAGACCCAGCGCATTGCGCAGCGCCAATTCCAGTCGATGGACCAACGCGTGATCGCCATCGCTTAAAGTCTTGCCCGCCGGTTCCACCTGTATGCTCAGTTCCGCAAGCGCCCGATCCGTCCGAATCTCCACGCGATACTCCGCGATCCCTTCGCACCCACGCAAAATCTCTTCAATCGCGCTCGGATACAGGTTCACGCCGCGCACCACCACCATGTCATCGGTCCGCGCCAGAATTCCGCCTTCGAGCGCCAGGTCGAAGGTTCCGCATTCGCACTGGGCTTCCATGGCTCCCTCCGCCGATCGCTCCACGATATCGCCCGTTCGATATCGAATCAGCGGCGATCCCGCGCGCCCCAGATTCGTCAGCACCAGCTCGCCCGTCCCGCCGCCGCCCCGGACCACTTCTCCATTCCTGGGATCGATCACCTCGGCTATGTAAGATGACTCGATCACGTGCAGCACGCGCTCGCGCTTGGGACACCCGTAACTCACCGGCCCCACCTCGGTCATCCCGTGATGATCCACCACCGTAGCGCCTCTCCACAAACTTTCAATGCGACCCGCGGTCGCTTTGATGCTTCCGCCCGGCTCGCCCGCCACCACTACGCGCCGAATCTGCGACGCGCTCATATCGATTCCTTCTTCCGCCGCCGTTTCGCCCAGCCGAATCGCATACGTCGGCGTGCAGCACAGCACCGTCGCTTCGCAATCGAGTATCGCCCTCAGCCGCGCCGCGCTGCGCATCCCACCGCCCGGAATCGCGAGCGCGCCCATCCTCGCCGCCGCGTCGAACGCCACCCAGAATCCCAGAAACGGCCCGAACGAGAACGCGAAAAAAATGCGATCGTTCCCGGTCACGCCGCCCGCGCGAAAAACCTGCGTCCAGGCGTCGCACATCCAATCCCAGCTCTCGGGTGTGTCGAGCCAGCGCAGCGGCTGCCCGGTCGTGCCGTTGGTCTGGCTGAATCGCGTGTAGCGCGCGATCGGATACGTCAAATTCGATCCAAAAGGAGGATGCAGCCGCTGGTCATCGATCAGCTCCGGTTTGAGCGTGAACGGCACGTTCGCGCGAAACCAGTCGAGGCTGGGAATTTCAATCTCGAGCCCGCGCAGCTTCCCGGTATAAAAAGCGTTGTGGCCCGCGATTTCCTTCAGCAGCGCTCGCAGCTTCGCGAGTTGATCCCGCTCAATTACGCTACGATCCGGCGGCATTGGAGTCAAGCGACCGTCGGGCTGTCAACCAGCGGCTTGCCGTGCGGAAGCGGCGCCGGAATATTGCCGGCGAACTCGGCCATGGCGCGATACATCGGCTCGAAATCTTTCAGCCAGTTTCCGATCAGGCAGTCGGTCACGTCGCCCGCCAGGTGCGGATATTTTTTGAGGAATTCGCGAAAGCTGAATTGCTGATCGTAGAACGCGTAGACCAGCCGCCGCATGGATTCGATGCGCTTGCAAAACTCCGCGCCATACTCGGTGAATCGCGCCGCCGAAAAGTCGCCGTCCGCGAGCGCCAGGTCGGCCGCATCCGCCGCCAGTTCGCCGCTGCGCAGCGCGAGCATCACGCCTGAGGAAAACACCGGATCGAGAAACGCGAACGCGTCGCCCGCCAGGATCAATCCGTCCGCCGCGCAGTGCCGCGAGCGGTACGAATACTCGCCCGTAATCCGGAACGGCCCGAACTGCTCGCCCACCGCGAGATGATCCTGAATCCAGACGTTCTCGGCGACCTCCTGATAAAAGATTTCCTTTAGATCCTTGGTCTGCCGCATCAGGTAGTCGCGTTCGGCGACCACGCCCACGCTCACGATGTCGCCCGCGAGCGGAATGTACCAGAACCATCCTTTTTCCGGAACATAGGCGACCGTCGTCGCGCCTTCGTCGATCCCGGGATCGCGCTGCGCGCCCTTGTAATAGGTCCACACCGCGATCTTGTTCAAATATGGATCGCGAATCTTCCAGCCGTTGCGCGTGGTGAAGAACGCATCGCGTCCGCTCGCGTCGATGGTGATCGGCGCGTGAAATTCGTGTATTCCGCCGTCTTTTGCCGCCGCCCGCACGCCTTTCACCGCGCCTCCGCCGTTGCCGTCGCTCGCGCGAATCGCCTCGCGCACCGTCATTTCCTCGATCACCTCCGCGCCCTTTTCGCGCGCGTTGTCGAGCAGCATCTGATCCAGCTCGCTTCGCAGCACCTGCCACGTCTGCGCCGCTTCGTGCTTCAAGTGCGTGTGGAAATAAAACGGCACCGAGCTCCGCCCATCCGGCGTGATGAACTGCACGCTGTACTTCTTGACGAAGTGCGACGTCTTGATCTTGTCGAGAACGCCCAGCCGCTCGAGCGTGAAGTAGCCGAACGGCAGCAGCGACTCGCCGATGTGATATCGCGGGAACTTCTCTTTTTCGAGCAGCACCACGCGCCGGCCCTTTTGGGCAAGGATGGCGGCCGCGGTCGATCCGGCCGGCCCTCCGCCAATCACCACAGCATCGTAATGACCATCACGCATAGCGCGCGCCGCGATGCTCCGGCAGAAAGAATTCGTGAAGCAGATTGTCGACTTGCAACAGCCCCGCGCGGCTCAGCCGCAGGCTGTCGGCAGCCACCGTCATCAGGCCGCGATTTTCAAGTTCCTTCAGCGGACCGGCGAAGCGCTGGCCGACCTCCACGCCGAACTTCTCGCGAAAGTACGTGGGATGAACATAACCCAGCTTCAGATGCAGGATCAGCTCGCGGATCATCCGTTCGTCATCGGATAAAGTAAGCGCGCGGTAAATCGGGAGTTCTCCCGCCTCGAGCGCCTGCATGTACGGATCCCAGTCGTGACGGTTCTGGAAGTGCGTTCCCCCGACGTGCGAAAACGAGGCGACGCCCAAGCCAATCATGTCCGCTCCGCCCCACAGCAGATCGCGGTAGAGGAACTTCGTCTTCGATGGATCTTTTACCGCCGTGTAAGCGCTGGCGATGCTGTAGCCGGCGCGCTCGAGCTCGCGAAATCCGTAATCCACCCAGCCGCGCTTGGTTCTCCAATCGGCCACCGGCGCGACGCTCTGGCCGTGGATTTTCATTTCCTTGACGATGGTGGTGTTATAGGGCACCTCCATTTGATAAATAGTGATCGAATCTGGTGACAAATCGATCGTTTTCTGCACACAATCACGCCAGTTTTCGTCGGTCTCGCCGACCATCCCCGCGATCAGGTCGATGTTGATCTGCGGAAATCCGATCGAGCGCGCAAACTCGTAAGACCGGATGATTTCCTTCGAGCGATGGGCCCGGCCGTTCGATTCGAGGATTCGATCGTCGAAATTCTCGATCCCCAGGCTCAGCCGCGTTACCCCTAAATCCTTGATCACGCGCAACTTGCCTTCGGTCAACGTGCCCGGCTCGCATTCGAAGGTGATCTCCTCGGCCTGGTCCCAGGGAAGCAGCCGTTTCATTTCATCCACCAGCCGGGTCAACTGCTTCGAGGAGATAAACGACGGCGTTCCACCGCCGAAATAGATGAACTTGGGCCGTCGTCCCGCAATAAACGGCTTTTCCGAATAAATCTTCAATTCCCGGAGCGCCGCATCCAAATATCCGTCAATTTCGTCGGCTTTTTTATCGGTGTAGACCTTGAAGTAGCAGAAATGGCAGCGCTTGCGGCAGAACGGGATATGCAGATAGACGCCCAGCGGCGTACCCGGCCGGGGCGGGCGATCGAGCGCCTGATAGGCTTCCTCGGCGCGCTCCGCGGTCCAGAACGAATAGGGAGGGTAGTTCGAAATGAAATAGTTGCCGGGCGTGGTTTCTTCGGTGGGGCGCGGCAGGCTGGGCGTTTCGGTAGTCATCGGCGTTTTTTCCGGTAGTGGGCGCCGTGCTCTAGTATACAACACCGTTCTCGCGAGACCAGAGTTGAAACGAATCGCAGTGTTCCTCTCTCTTAGCCCTTGACGCGCGTCCTGGATCGCACTAATCTACCTAAAGGAACTTTTCGGCTTCTTGCGATTTGCAGTCTGGATGGAAAAATACTACCGCGGCAGGATAGATCGCCGCGATCGACAGATGTAATCTGATTCCTCAGCGCAGCCCGTTTATGCGGGCGGCCTTGTGAGTTGGAGGGATTTGCAGGTGGCGCAGATCTTTCATCGTAGCTCGAACAGCCTTGCGAACGTCAGCATCGCAAGCGCGGTGCTCGCCTTGGGCGGACTGGTTTGGAGCGCATACAAGCTGAACGCGGGGTATTTCACTACCGGCGTTTCAAGGTCCATCGATCAGACCGTTCCCTTCAGCCACAAACATCACGTCGGCGACGACGGCATCGACTGCCGGTATTGCCACCAGTTCGTAGAGACGTCCGACTTCGCGGGCCTTCCTCCGACGGAAACCTGCATGAGCTGCCATTCGCAGATCTGGCTCAACGCGGAGTTGCTCGAGCCGGTGCGCGAGAGCTTCCGCACCGGAAAATCTCTCGAATGGACGCGGGTCTACGATCTGCCGGACTTTGTCTACTTCAATCACAGCATTCATATCAATAAGGGCATCGGCTGCTCGTCCTGCCATGGGCGCGTCGACAAGATGCCGCTGACGTTCAAAGCGAACACGCTGTTTATGCAATGGTGCGTCGAGTGCCACCGAGATCCGTCGCGCCACGTCCGGCCGAAAAGTGAAGTTTTCAATCCGGCCTACGAGACGCCGGCGCCGGATCAGGACGAGATCGGACCGAAACTGGTGGCTGAATATAAGATTCAGAGCCTGACGGATTGCGTCACATGCCATCGATAAAATACTGGCGGAGCTTCGAGGAACTGGCGAACACCCAGGAGTTTCAGGCGTTTGTCGAAGACGAGTTTCCCAATCGCACGCCGGATTGGAACGATCCGGGGTCGCGGCGGAAGTTCCTTACCTTGATGGGCGCATCGGCCCTGTTGGCGGGCGCGTCGGCGTGCACGGTGCAGCCGCCCGAATCGATTGTGCCGTACGTTCGGCAGCCGGAGGAGTTCGTTCCCGGGAAGCCCTTGTTTTATGCGACGGCAGTGACGGGACCGGGCGGAGTCGCGACCGGGCTCCTGGTGGAAAGTCATCTCGGACGGCCGACCAAGATCGAAGGCAACCCGCAGCATCCCGCGAGCCTGGGCGCGACCGACACCTTCATGCAGGCGAGCGTGCTGAACCTGTACGATCCGGACCGGTCTCAAACGGCGCTTCACAACGGCTATATCAGCACGTGGGGAGCTTTCATCACGGCGTTGATCGGCGTGCGCGACGTCGCCGGACTGAAACAGGGCGAGGGCCTGAGGATTCTGACCGGGACGGTAACCTCGCCGACGCTCGCGGCGCAGTTGCAGGAGTTTCTCGCGGCGAATCCCAAGGCCAAGTGGCATCAGTATGAGGCGGGCGGGCGGCATTCGGCGCGCGCCGGATCGACGGCGGCGTTCGGAAAGGCGTTCAATGCGACCTACCGGTTCGATCGCGCGAACGTAATCGTTTCACTTGATGCGGATTTTCTGTGTTCGGGAATGCCGGGCGGATTGCGCTACGCGCGCGATTTCGCCGGCCGCAGGCGCGCCGCGGCGGAAGATCCAAGCGCCAAACCACCGCGATTGTATGTGGCGGAGGGGACGCCGTCGATCACCGGAGGGATGGCCGAGCATCGCTTCCGCATGCGGACTTCGGAAGTGGAAGCCTTCGCCGCCAAGTTGCCCGACGCGATCATGAAGGACCTTGAAGCCAATCACGGCGCGAGCATCGTGGTCGCGGGCGAGCACCAGCCGGCGCGGGTGCATGCGATCGCGCACGAGCTGAACGCCCGCCTTGGCAACGTGGGCAAGACGGTGATCTATACCGATCCTGTCGAGGCCAATCCGATTGACGAAATCGCGTCGATTCAGGAATTGGTCAAGGACATGAACAGCGGCGCGGTGGATGCGCTGCTGATTCTCGGCGAAAACGGCGGCGGTGGAGACGGCGGCAATCCGGTGTACGACGCGCCGGCCGATTTGAATTTTCTCGACGCGCTCAAGAAGGTCAAGTTCCGCGCGCAGCTCGGCCTGTACGCGAACGAGACGGCGGCGTGGTGCCACTGGCACGTGCCGGCGGCGCACTATCTTGAATCCTGGAGCGATGCGCGCGCCTACGACGGCACGGCGACGATCGTGCAGCCGTTAATCGCGCCTCTCTACGGCGGAAAAACGACCCACGAAGTGCTGAACGTGCTGCTGAATCGGGGCGACAAATCTCCGCTCGAGACAGTTCGGGATTACTGGAAAACCCAGCATAAGGGGGCCGATTTCGAGGATTTCTGGCAGGTTTCGCTGCATGACGGCATGGTCGCGGGGAGCGCCTTCCCCGAAAAGACTCCGCCGGCGGCGAAGGTTCCCGACGCAGCCGCCGCGCCGGTCGCGTCCGGTCTCGAAATTGTTTTCCGGCCCGATCCGGCCGTCGGCGGCGGCGCATTTTCGAACAACGCGTGGCTTCAGGAATTGCCCAAGCCGCAGAACAAGATGACCTGGGACAACGCCGTGTGGATTTCGCCCAAGAGCGCGGAACACTACGGCGTCGAGACCGGCGACGTGGTCGAGATCGAGCTGAGCGG
>Ga0182024_10012922_pt1 | contig 16428 bp, 12 predicted proteins | sample P32metaG_FD_120480 | JGI IMG/M metagenome (GOLD analysis project Ga0182024, IMG submission 120480) | Permafrost microbial communities from Stordalen Mire, Sweden - P3-2 metaG (Illumina Assembly) | ecosystem: Environmental > Terrestrial > Soil > Wetlands > Permafrost | place: Sweden: Stordalen... | reverse complement strand
GGCCCTTGTATATGAAGAGGTAGCCCACCGCCGGCTTCACGGGTCCGTGGTCGACCGGGAAGGCGATCACCTTGAGGTCGGGTTCGTCGATCACCGCAACATCCGGCCCCGCGGGATCGATGGCGAACGGGTGCGGCGCGCCGCCGAAGCCGGCGGGCGGCATGATCTTGCGGCCGTGGTGGGCGATCCGGTAGCCCTCGTCGAGTTGGTAGGCGGCCTCGAAACCCCGGACCACCTGGTCCACCCCCGTCGGCCCATAGACCGGCAGCGGGCTGCCGGCTGCGCCGGCCCCCCAGTGCTGCAGCATCAGTTCGCCCAGGTCGGCGATGTGGTCGGAGTGGAAGTGGGTGATCAGAAGGCCGCTGACCATGGCCGGCGGCAGGTTCATCAGTAAGAGGTTCTTGGTGGCCCCTTCGCCGATGTCCACGACGAACAGCCGGCGCCCCGCCACCACCACCGTGCACGGCCCGGCGCGGGTCGGGTCGGGCATGGGAGAGCCTGAGCCGCACAGGCCCACGTGCAGGCCGTCGGGCAGGGCGGCGAGCGGATCGGCGCCCATGGCGTGGTCATACATCCTGGCCATCAGCCGCATGGCGATCTCGCCGCGCATCGTCCAGGCGACAAGGCCCGCTACAACGACGAGGACGGCCAAGCCGGCCCCCACGAGAGCGATTCTCTTCATCTCGTTCGCTCCCCGCCCGGATCGCCCGCACGCCATATAATAGCATTACTAGTGCCATTACGCGCGACAAAATACTTTGCTATAGAAGGATCTAGCGCCGCCCCCGCCTCAAGGAGACACCATGGAGGTCAAAAACGCCGTCTATCCCGGCCCCGCGCAGGCGGCGGCGTTTTTCGGCTTAGCGGAGGAGGGGCCGTTCGTGATGGTCAATCTGCTCAAGTTCAAAGCGAAAGCGGAATACGCCGACGGCTCCGAGCGCGAGTTGAGCGGACGCGCGGCCTATGAGCGCTACGGAGCGGAAGTGACCAGGCTCATAGAGAGCGTCGGCGGGCGCATCCGCTATTCGGGCGCGGTCGCCGGCCTGCTGCTGGGCGAGGTCGAGGAGCTTTGGGATATGGTGGCCCTGGCCGAGTATCCCTCCCTGGAGGCGTTCCGGACCATGGCGACTTCGCCGGGCATGCGGGCGATCGAGCATCACCGCACCGCGGGGCTGGCGGGGCAGCTGAACATCCGCACCATGCCGCCGAGCTAGGTCGCGAGCGTCCTCGCCCGTGCCCGAGCGGCCTGATATCGAAGGCGGCCATGCTCCGAGGGATAGTCCCCGCGCTGCTGGCGCTGACCGTCGTGGGCGGATGCGGCGCCAAGCCGTCCGCCCTGACAGCCGCGGGGTCGCCGGCCAAGGCGTCCTGCCTCCCTCATCGCATCGCATCGCAGCCGGAGCCCTCCGCCGCTGGCATGGTTCGGCTGAAGGGCGGGGTTTTCCAGATGGGCGCGAGGCCCCTGCGTCCCGAGGAAGGCCCGCCGCGGCCCACCCGGGTCAAGGGCTTCTGGATCGACCGTACCGACGTCACCAACGCCGACTTCGCAAGGTTCGTGAGGGCGACCGGCTACGTCACCCTCGCCGAGCGGCCGCTGGATCCGAGAGCCTATCCGGGCCTCGGCGCCGATCAGCTGAAGCCGTCCGCCATCGTCTTCGTCGGCGCCGCGGCGGTGGGGTCGGGTCCCGCCCAGTGGTGGCGGGTCACGCCCGGCGCCGACTGGCGCCACCCCGCGGGGCCGGGAAGCTCGATCGCCGGCAAGGACGACCTGCCGGTGGTGCAGGTCGCCTGGGCGGACGCCCTGGCCTACGCCCGCTGGCTGGGCCGCGACCTGCCCACCGAGGCGGAGTGGGAATACGCCGCCCAGGGCGGACGAGGGCCGACGCGGTTCGTCTGGGGCGACGCGCCCATCGATCCGAAGCATCCCCAGGCCAATGTCTGGCAGGGGGTGTTCCCGAGCCTGGACACCGGCGCCGACGGCTACAGGGCCCAGGCCTCTCCCGTGGGCTGCTTCCCCCCCAACAGCTACGGCCTCTACGACATGGCCGGGAATGTCTGGCAGTGGACGAAAGACTGGTACCGGCCGAACCTCGACCTGGATGACCGGGAGAACCCCGCCGGGCCACGGGCAGCCGTCGCCTTCGACCCGGGCGATCCGGGCGTGCGCAAGCACGTGATCAAGGGCGGATCGTTCCTCTGCTCCCCGGACTACTGCTACCGCTACCGGCCCGCGGCGCGGGAGGCCGGCCCCACCGACACTGGCGAGAACCACATCGGCTTCCGCACCGTCTTGCGGGAGCCTGCGGCGGGCGTCGCGCCATGAACGGTGAGCGGGCGGCGCCGAGGCTGGTCGTCACCCTGGGTTCCCTGGCGCTGGCCGCCGCCGCAGCCGCGCCGGCCGGGTGGGTGCTGGGTGATTGGGTGATGTTCGGCAGCCGGGACTTCAGCGCCGAACTGGCGCGGCGCTGGATCGTGGTCCCCGCGGCCGGCGTGCTGCTCCTCGCCGGCGTTGTGGTGGCGCGACGCGCGCGCTCCCGGCTCTGGCTTGCGGCCCCGGTCCTGATCCTCGCCCTGCTCGCCCTGGGCGCCTGGCAGGCGGTCGGGGCGCGTGTCGACGCCTATCGGGAAGGACCGTTGAACGCCGCCCTGTGAGCGAGCCTGCGCCCGCCGAGCTTAACGGTCATGGCGGCCGAATGGCGGAAGTCGTCTTTTTAGTGTCAACCTTTGCCGCTCGGTGATACGCTAGAGCGAGGCTGGGGTGAAGAAGCCATGAAAAATGACGGCGCCTGGGGGTGCGCAGTGCTGGCGGCGGCGCTCCTGACCGTGCTGGCCGGCCCCGCCCTCGCCGCGCCGTCGCGGTCGACGCATACTCCAGCCCGCGGGGTGCCCGCCGCGGACGAAAGGCGGGCCGTTCAGGACCTCGCCCGGTTGATCCTTTCCCGACTCCCGGCCGCGCCAGCACGGGCCGGGCCCTGCGAGCCGACTACCCTGGACCCCCTGCGGGCGGCGGTGACGGCGGCGATCGACCAGAGCAACCCGAGCCGCGACGAAGCGCTCGCCGCCCTCGCGCTGGCGCGCAGCCAGGCGCCGCCGGGCGCGGCCTGCACCCTTGTCGCCCTGGACGACACCACCGATGAACTCGACGGCAGCGGCGTGACCGTCGACGACGCCGGCAAGGTCAGGGGCTTCACCCTCTACATGGGCCCCCTGCCCGCCTCGGTGCGCCGCGTCTCCAATCCGTAGACGACCGTAACAACGGTCGCCGGACGGCGTCCCCGGCGCCCTTGTGGCTGAGGTCCAGGACCTTCGCCGCCGCCGAGATCGAGCCCCGCTCGCCGATGACTTCGAGCAAGCGGATGCGTTCAGCCCCGATCCGGGAGTCCGAACCCCTCCGCAATTGAAGCAGGGCCTTGATGGGGGTCTTAGTTTGCACGATCGAAGACGTGCCACGGACGGCGGGCGGCAGCTACCCCGAGGCAAGCCGCGCTCCTCTCGCCCGCTCGTGTCCGCGAGTTGATCCACAGGTTATCGGCTTCCAGTAGAAACGATCACCTGATTTCACGCCTGGGCGGCGGGTTGCTTTCCGCGCAGTCCGATCAGAAGGCGTAACGAACGCCAACCGTCGGAGCAACGTTGTTGTTGAAGAGAAAGGGGACGCCGGGGCCGTGAGGAATGGCGATGTTCAGACCGCCGGACACGATGGAATACGCAACGCCGGCAAAAACGTCGAAGTGCAGGGTGAAGTGATAGTCACCATAGAGCGAAGCCTCGTCGAGCGAACCCGCGCACGAACTGCGAAAACCGGCGGCGGGCGAGCAGGTCGACGGACGACGGAAGTCGTTCTGGATCTCACGATAGTAGGACAAGGTGACGTCGGTTTTGCTATTGTAGGCGTATTTCACACCAGTCCAGAACACCTGCACGATCTTGTTGGAATCGAGGTTATTGTCTTCGACGCCGCTCAATAGATATCCGCCCTGCGCCGTGGCCCCAACGCCCAACGGGCTCGACGGATTCTGCTGAAGGATGTGTTCGTAGCCGCCAAAGAACTTGAACGGGTTCAGAGTATATTTGGCAGCGACCATGACGGCGGTGTTGTCGGTCACGATGCCATATACGGTGTTGTTCGTTGAGATCAGATTGGCCCCATTGATGGGGGTTGTGTTGATGCTGTTGAGGGTCGACTGATAGGGCGCCGACAGGCTCCCAGGACCCAACAGGGGGTTGAGTACGCTGATGGCCTGGTTGACGCGTTGGAAGACGACGTCGGCCGAGAAGTGGCCGTAGACGCCGCCCAGGTCGAATCCATAGGCGGAGTTATGCGGCTGTTCCGGCGTACAGGTGGCGGCCATCCAGGTGGCGGAGGCAGAGTAGCAGCCGCCCTGGCCGTCGTCGAATTTATACATCGCGCCGAAATGGACCGGGCCATAGGCGAGGCGATATTTCAGGGCGCTGTCCCAACGGCTGTCCTCGGTATCGCCGCCACCGGCCATCAGGCCGTTGTAGCCGATGAACGAAAAGGAATAGGCGCCGCCGGCGGGATCGTAGATGAGCATCGCATCGGTGCCCAGAGCGCGCTGACGACCGAAGGTCAGCGTGCCGAATTTCGTGGACGATATACCAGCGTAGAGTTCGTCGTTGAAGGCTTGGCCGGCGCGCGCACCGTCTATGCCTATCGAATAGCTACGTCTGGGGAGGCCGTTGTTGCTGGCGTTGGTGGCTGGCGCGCTGGCGAGCTGGCCGGACTGCGGATTGATGCCGGTCGAGGCGTTGAACACACCGAACCAGCCAGGCAGAATCTCTTCCTTGCCCCTGATGCCGATGCTCGTCTGCGACAGGTTGTTCGGCGCGATCAGGAACCGAGACTGGTTGCCGTTGCGGTTGACCAGCGATTCGCCTTCATAGTTGAAGCCGTTTTCCGGCAGGCCGTGGCTGACCCAGCCCACGCCGACGTCATATGCGCCGTAAATGGTGATGCCGTGCCATGTCAGAGGGTGGTCGGCGTCATCCGCTCTTGCCGTCTTGTGAGTCGGCGCCATCGGCGCAGCCGCCTCCTCCTTCGCCTCGACCGTCTGGATGGTCTGGGTCTGGGCGACCTGTCCCTGCTGCAGGGCGGCGACCTCGGATTCCAGCTGCTGGGCCTTGGTCGCCAGCTGCTCGTCCTCGGACTGCAGCCGCCGATGGTCGGCGACCAGCTGCTGCACCTGGGCCTCCAACTGCTGAATACGAGCGTCGCGCGCGTCCGGCGTGGCGTCAGAGGCCGCCAGCGCCACCGTCGAGACGCCAGCCAGCAAGGTCGCCACCCCAAAAACCCGGCTGAAACCGGCCAAATCGAAGATGCCAGCCATCTCTTCCCTCCATTTGGGCGGCGCATCCGAAAGTGCTGCCGACAGCCGTCGTGCAGTCTGACTTCATAACGACGGTGATGCAATCCGCCTGCACAATGGGAGGCAAATCAGAGCCTGCGGCGAAGACGACCTAAGCCAATCGCAATCCGGAGGATACGTGGAGAAGGATATAGAGCAGAGGCTGGAAGGTCATCGAGCGGGGCCGCGCCGAGTGCTCCAACTTCCGGAGGTCGCGCATCCGCCGCCGTCAGCGGCGTCTGTTTCGAACGCGCTCGAGGCGACGCTGCACCGGGGTCTTCGGCAACCCTTCGAGGGTCAGAAAGCCAAGACCGGCTGAATCCAAGGTTGAATAGTGGATCTCCGCCAACGCGCGAAAGTCGGCTCTGGAGATCACGCCCCGGTAGTGCGTATCGGCGGCGGTGATTGGTTCGGGCTCGTCGAAGAAGCTGTAGGGGGAGGCCCCGGCGCCCGACGCGTCGTAAGGGCGCGTATGAGGGAACTCGTCCGGATCCGGCGCGCCAAGCCGGCTTTCTCCCTCGTTGTCTCCGCCGCCGCCCACGCCGCCAGGCATCCCGCCGCCGCCCGGACCGCCGGGCATACCCTGGACGGTCTGGAGCACCGGCCTCGCCACGGTCACGCCGCCTCTGACCTCGACGCGCATGCCCAGCACTTCGGGCGCGATCCTCTGCTCGTAGAAGGCGACCTCGTCAGGGCCGATGACGCCATCGCCGTTCCGGTCGAGAAGCTTGAAGAAGGCGAGCGCGTCCGCGATGAATTCGGCGCGATCCAGTTTTCCGTCGGCGTCGGCGTCCGCCATCCGGAACCAGTTCGCCACGGGATAGGGCTGGCCAGGCTTCGCCCTGAAAGGCCGGCCGCAGGGGCTGATGAAGACGTTGCCCGGATCCTCCGGGAGCCCGAAGGCAGGCCTATCCTGGGCAAGCGGCGCGGCCGGGCGCCCAAGCACCCAAAGGGCGGGCGAGGTCAGGGCGAACTGGAAAAGGCGACGACGTGTCGGCGTCATAGAGGCGTTCCCTGCCGTTTCGAACCCGTCCGGAAGCTGGCGGCCGATTCCGCCCCAGCCCAACCCATGATGCAAGACGGTGGCCGGTCAATGGCCGGTTCTGGCGAGATAGTCGGCCGCCGTGGTCGGCCCCAGCGCCGCCGTGTCGGTATGTTCCGCGATGTAGCGGCGGATCTCGAAGAAGAAATTGGCCCCTGTCGGAAGGCGGAGCCGCTGGCCGGCGGCGCGGAGGGCGGCGTCTTGCGCGGGGGTGTAGTCCTCGGGCTGGATGAACAGGAAGTCCCAGCTGGCGCCATCCTGATGCACATACAGCTGGCGGGGCGCCACGCCGGCGGCGATGTTCACCTGGTCGCACAGGGCGACGAATTTCAGGAACGCCTCCTGCTGACCGGGCGCGATCCGATAGATCTCGATCGCTACGCTGGCCGAGGTGGGACCCGCCCCCGCCGGCGCGGTTGGAGCGGGAGCCGCGGGCGCCGCGCCCACCGGTGACGCGCTCGACGCGACAGCGCCGAACAGGACCATGGCAAGAACCAGCAATTTCATTAGACGCTCCCCTAGAGCAACGATCTGATGGACCGGAGCCTGAGCATGACCGAGTCGTTCCAGCCGAGAAAGCTCGCGCACATCGCCGATCTGATCGCGGACTATCCCCTGGCCTGGGTGGTGTCCCAGGGACCCTCGGGTCATGCGGCCTCTCCGCTGCCGTTGCTGGCGGAAACAGCAAAGGACGGGACGGTGACGTCCCTCTTCGGGCATTTCGCGCGCTCCAACCCCCAGGTCGACCTCGTGGCGCGCCAACCCGAGGCGATGATCCTGTTCCAGGGACCGCAGGGCTACATTTCGCCCAGGCTGGTTTCGACGCCAGGCTGGGGCCCGACATGGAACTACGCCGTCGTACGGTTCGACGTGGAGATCGCTCTCGTCCCGGACGAGAACGGCGCCGCCCTGGCAAGGCTCGCCGCCCACCTGGAGCGCGATCAGCCCGATCCCTGGCGGCCCGACATGATGGGGCCTCGCTACACCGAGTTGGAGCCCCGTATCGTCGCCTTCCGCGCGGCCGTGCGCGCCACCCACGCCCGGTTCAAGCTGGGCCAGGACGAGACGCCCGACACCTTCGAGGAAATCGTCGACGGCCTGGACGATGGGCCGCTCGTCCATTGGATGAGGAAGGAGGGGGATGGGGAAGACGGGAGATGAGGAACACGGCTCAGGATGAGCCTTAGGCCGGAAAACGACGATCATCGGCCCGGCGTCGCGACCCTGCCCGCCGGCCCGGAGGCATAGTTCACGCTCAAGACCGCAGGGGGCCGATGACGCAAAACACTGGAAGACTCTTCGTCCGCAAGACTCTCTCGGACGTGCGCCTCGATGAGGGCATGGGCCTGAAGCGCGCGCTGGGGCCGTGGCAACTCACCCTGCTGGGCATCGGCTGCATCATCGGCGCCGGCGTCTATGTGATGACCGGGGTGGCGGCGGCGAACTACGCCGGACCCGCCGTGGTGCTGTCGTTCGCGCTGGCGGCCGTCTCCGTCGTGGCGACGGCCCTCTGCTACGCAGAACTCGCCTCGTCGCTGCCCGTTTCCGGCGCCTCCTACACCTATGCCTATGCGGCCCTGGGCGAGCTGGCGGCGTGGGGCCTGGGGTGGATGCTCTCCCTCGAACTGGGCCTGGCGGGCGCGGCGCTTGCGGTGGGCGCGGCAGGCTATCTGCTCAGCCTGCTGCAGGACTTCGGCATCGTAGTCCCGGCCGCCTTCTCGACCTCGTTCGTGCAGGCGATTCCAGGCGCGCACGGTGTGCGGTTCGCGCTCGGCGGCGGGATCAACCTCGTGGCGGTGGGGGCGGTGGCGATCTTCGCCGCGGTGCTGATCCGGGGCGTGTCCCAGTCCGCGCGGCTGAACGCCGCGATGGTGGCGGTCAAGATCGGCGTGCTCGTCGTGTTCGTGGCCTTCGGCGCGAGCCATGTGCACGCCGCCAACTGGCGCCCGTTCATACCGCCCAATCTCGGAGGCTTCACCTATGGGTGGCCGGGCGTCCTGCGCGGGGCCTCGATCCTGTTTTTCGCCTACCTGGGTTTCGAGGCAGTGGCCACGGCGGCGCTGGAGGCGCGGAACCCGCAGCGGGACATCGCCATCGGGATCCTGGCGTCACTGACCGTGGCGACCCTGCTGTACATCGCGGTCGCCCTGACGTTGACGGGCCTGGTGCCCTATCGGAGCCTGGGTGTCGCCGATCCGGTCGCGGTGGCGGTGCAGGCGATCGGCTGGCCGGCGTTGACCATCCTGATCAAGCTGGGCGGCCTCGTCGGACTGTGCTCGGTCCTGATGGTCAACACCTACGCTCATTCGCGCATCTGCCTCGCCATGTCGGCCGATGGGCTGCTCCCCAGCTTCTTTTGCCGGATCCATCCCCGGTTCCGCACGCCGCATCTGGGCACCCTCGCGGTGGCCGGCCTCGCCGCCCTGGCGGCCGCGCTGCTGCCGATCTCCATCCTGGGCGACCTCGTCAGCCTCGGCACCGGCGTCGTGTTCCTCACCGTCGCCGTGAGCACGATCTGGCTGCGCTCGACCCAGCCCGATCTGCCGCGCCCGTTCCGCGTTCCCGGCAGCGGCGTGTGGATCAACGGACTGTGGATCGGCCTCACCCCGGTTGTTTCGATCATCCTGACCATAGCCATGGTGGGGCCGGTTCTGGCCGACATGGCCTACAAGGCGTCGAAGGGCGATTTCATTCCCGCCACGATTCTCGTCGCCTACGTCCTGGCCGGCGGGGCCTTCTACGTTCTCTACGGACTGCCCCGCTCAAAGCTCGGCCAAGTCTGGCGGGATGGGCGGGTGCGCCCGGCGATGACATGATGACCTCCTTCCCGGCCCGCGCGCGACGAAATTAGACCCGCGCCCGAAAAGTCCGCGACCAGGAACTTGGTATCGATTCGGACAAACGTGTCGCGATCCGATTCGGATTGAAAAACATGGAGGGGTATTCTTGAGTCGCTCGCACGAGTTCACACTCCCGCGCCGTCACCGCGCGATGACCGGTCTTCTCGCCCTTACCGCCGTACTCGCGGCCGGGGCGGCCGCCGCCCAGGCGACCGGAGAGTCGGACGAGGGCGCCACGCCGGAGACGTCCAGGACGCAGGTGGGCGAGATCGTCGTCACCGCCAAGAACTTCGTTCCGGTCGGCGCCGTGACGGCCACTAAGACCAGCATCCCGCTCATCCAGACGCCACAATCGATCTCGGTGATCACCCGCGACCAGATCGATCTGCTCAATTTCATCGACGTGCAACAGGCCGTACGCTACACCGCCGGCGTGTTCGGCGAGAACTACGGGCCGGACCTGCGGTACGACTTCATCACGGTTCGCGGCTTCACGCCCAAGCAATATATCGATGGCCTGGCGGCGCCGATCACCACCACGATATTTTCAACGGGCGTCGATCTCTACGCCTTCCAATCTCTCGATATCCTCAAGGGGCCGTCCTCCGTCCTCTATGGAAACGCGCCGCCCGGGGGTATCTTCAACGAGGTGAGCCGGCGCGCGTCCGACCACCTGAACGGCGAGATCGAGGCTAAGTACGGTTCGGACAACTTCGCCGAGATCGCCGGCACGGTGACCGGTCCCATCACCCCTTGGTTGGACGGCCGTTTGACGGTGCTCTACCGCGACAGCGACAACGAAGTGAAGTACGTGCACGCTAGGCGCCTGCTCGTCGCTCCGACGGTCACCATCAAGTTCGACGAGCATACGCGGCTGACACCGCTGCTTTACTATCAATACGACCGGTTGAACGGCGGCGATGGCGGCTTCCTGCCTGTCTATGGCACCCTGCTTCCCAACCCCAACGGAATGCTGCCAAGGTCGACCAACCTGGACAGCCCAGCGGACATCTACCAACGCGATCAGTATGCCCTAGGATACGAATTCACCCACGAATTCAGCGAGTGGCTAAAGTTCACGTCGAACCTCAAGTATAGCCACTACCACGAAGGCACGCCGATTGGAATCTACGACAGCGGCGGGCTGGTCAACACGACCGACCCGACGATGCCCGGCTATTACCGGGATATCCTGCAATCCAACTTCACCTATGCCGAACGGGTTGCGAGCATCGCGACGGACAACCGGTTCGACGTCACCGTGGACACGGGACCTTTGCGCCACAAGATCCTGGTCGGCGTGGACTATCGGCAGGTCCGCAACGACGCCGCTTACGGCTTCGACTTCGGCACCGCGACGATCGACGCCTATGCGCCGACCTATCCGCCGCTGGCCACCCCCTTCTTCGGGTATCCGACCCGATATAACGATCAGACGATCGACCAGACCGGCGTCTACTTCCAGGACCAGATCAACTTCGGCCAGTTCTACCTGATGGGCGGCGGCCGCTACGATTGGGTCGGCAGCCGCTACCTCGCGCCGTTCACCGCCGTGGGCACGCCGACGACGACGAGCAGCCAGAGCGAGAGCCAGTTCACCTATCGCGTCGGCCTGACCTACATCACCAGCGGCGGCATCGCCCCCTACATCAGCTACGCGACGTCCTTCGAGCCGCAGATCGGGCAGGACAGCGTGACGATGCAGCCTTTCAAACCCAGCGCGGGGGATCAGGTGGAGGGCGGCGTCAAATACGACGCCAGAGGCCTGCCTTCCGACATCAAGCTGTTCGTCACCGCCGCCGGCTTCGACATCCACCAGACCAATGTCGTCAGCACCGTGCCCAGCGTGTCGCCCGTGTTCGGCACCGCCTCCGGCGAGGTGGAAGTCTATGGCGCCGAACTGGAGGTCGTGGGCCGGATCCATGAACAGCTCAACATCAACGCCTCCTACAGTTACAATCATTCGAAGGTGCTGCAGAGCAACACGGCCGCCGAAATTGGCCAGCCCCTGCCGACAACGCCGGAGAACAAGTTCTCGCTGTTCGTGGACTACACGCTGCGCAAGGGCATGCTCGCGGGCCTCGGGTACGGCGCCGGCATCCGCTACACCGACGGAAGCGCGGGGAGCCTGCCTGGACCCTTCAACCCGGTGGTCTACTACGGCCAGTCCTCGACCCTGTTCGACGCGATCCTCCACTACGACATGCCGGGTTGGCGGATCGCGGTGAACGCGTCCAACCTGTTCGACAAGACCTATGTCGCCCGCTGCTCGGAGCCGAACGGTTGCGCCTACGGCGCGGGCAGGCAGGTCATAGCCACCGTCACGAAGAAGTTCTGATATCGGAGGCGTGGATTGAACGCGGCGGACTCGTTCGCCTCTCGTACCCGAGCTGTCGCGCTCGCCGTGCTTGTGGCCGTGCTGTCCCTCACGGCTCAAGAGGGCCTGGCGGCTCACAAGGGCGGCGCTCCCCGGGAGGGGCAGCCGCCCTATCTCCGCGACGCGTTCCCGAGCACCTACCGTCCACTGCCCCGCTCGGACACCCTGGTCACCCACGCCACCATCCTCGATGGCGCGGGTCATCGGATCGACGACGGCGACATTCTGCTGAAAGACGGGAAGATCGAAGCGATCGGGCGCGGCCTCGCCTTGCCGGCCGGGGCCATACGGACCGACGCGCACGGCCGCTGGGTGACGCCGGGATTGATCGATATCCATTCCCACGACGGAACCTATGTCGAGCCCCTGACCACGGAGGACGCGAACTCGAACGACATCAGCGACCTCAGCGACCCCAACGCCGCCGGGACCTGGATCGAGACGGCCGTCAACCCGCAGGACCCCGGTTTCACCCGCGCCCTGGCCGGAGGCGTGACGGCGCTGCAGGTGCTGCCGGGGTCGGACCCGATCTTTGGCGGCCGCAGCGTGGTGCTGAAGCCGATCCCGGCGCCCACCGTGCAGCAGATGAAGTTCCCGGACGCCCCCCAGGGCCTGAAGATGGCGTGTGGCGAGAACCCCAAGTCGGAGGATGCGGAAAAGGGGCGCGGCCCCACCAGCCGCCAGGGCGAAATCGCCTTCATCCGCAAGGCGTTCGCCGACGCGCGCCGGTACAGGGCCGATTGGGACTCCTATCTCGCCGGCAAGGACGACAAGGCGCCGAAGGACGATCCCACCCTCGACACGCTCGCGGCGGTCCTGGAGGGCAGGATCGCGGTTCACATGCACTGCTACCGCGCCGACGAGATGGCGATCATGCTCGATCTCAGCCACGAGCTCGGCTTCCGCATCGCGGCCTTCCACCACGCGGTCGAAGGCTACAAGATCGCGCCGCTGCTGGTCGCGAACGGGGTCTGCGCGGTGGTGTGGTCGGACTGGTGGGGCTTCAAGTTGGAGGCGCTCGACGGTCTTCGGGAGAACGCCGCGTTCATCGACGCGGCCGGAGGCTGCGTGATGATGCATTCGGACTCGCCGCAGGTCGGACAATTCCTGTCGATCGAGGCAGGCAAGGCCGCCGCCGCCGGACGTCGGGCGGGCCTGACCCTCGCCCCGGAACACGTGATCTCCTGGCTGACCAGCAACCCCGCCAAGGCCCTGGGCCTGGATGGCCGCATCGGCAGCCTGGAAGCCGGCAAGGACGCCGATCTCGTCGTCTGGTCCGCCGATCCGTTCAGCGTCTACGCCCATGCCGACCTGGTGTTCATCGACGGTGCGGTCGCCTATGACCGGTCAGACCGGTCCCGGCAGCCGACGTCCGATTTCGAGCTGGGCCGCGCGCCCTCACCGTTCGAATGACGCGGGCGGCTCTCCTCCTGGCGTTCCTGCTCGCCGCCGCGCCGGCGGCCGGTCAGGTCGTCGCCATCGTCCACGCGAAAGCCTACCCGATCGCGCCGAAGGGCGTGGTGGAGGACGCCACCCTGGTATTCGCAGGCGGCCGCATCGTCTCGCTGACCGCGCACGGCGCACCGCCGGCGGGCGCGGAGATCATCGACGCCGCCGGCCGGATCGTCACGCCTGGCCTGATGAACGGCGCCACCCAGCTTGGCCTTGGCGAGGTGTTGGGCGCGAGCGACACCCAGGACGCGGCGGTGCAGACCGGGCCGCTGGGCGCGGCCTTCGACGTCCACTATGCGCTGAACCCCAACTCGGTGCTGCTGCCGGTCGCGCGGGCCGACGGGCTCACGCGGGCGATGAGCTATCCCGCCGGCGCGGCCACCGCGCCCTTCTCGGGCGCCGGCGCCTTGATCCGCCTGTCTCCGGGACCCGATATCCTGGAGCGGCCGCGCGCCGCGGTATTCGCGGAGGTGGGGGACAGCACCCTCGCCAAGGCGGGCGGTTCGCGGGCGGCGCAGTGGGTGCTGCTGCGCAACGCCCTGCTCGAGGCGAAGCACTACGCCGAGACCTCGAAAGGGGAGGGACCGAGGGACCAGCTCCTTTCACGGCCGGACGTCGAAGCGCTCGGCCCGGTGATTTCCGGCGCGACGCCGCTGGCCATCACCGCGGAACGCGAGTCCGACATTCGGGAAGCGATCGCCCTCGCCCGGGACCTCCACGTCAGGGTGGTGATCCTGGGAGGGTCCGAGGCCTGGACCGAAGCGCTCAGCCTGGCGGCGGCTCACATCCCGGTCGTTCTCGATCCGGAAGCCAACCTGCCGCAGACCTTCGACAAGTTGGGCGCCCGTCTCGACAACGCCGCCCTGCTCGCCAGGAACGGGGTGACCATCGCCTTCAGCGTCTCCGGCAATGGAATCTACCTCAGCTACAACGCCGGTCTGGCCCTGAGAGAGGGCGCCGGTCTGGCGGTGGCCAACGGCCTGCCGTACCTCGACGCCCTCGCCGCCATCACCAAGGGCCCGGCGGATATCTGGGGCGTGGGCGACCACTACGGCAGGCTGGCGGCGGGTTTTGACGCCGACATCGTGATCTGGGACGGCGATCCGCTGGAGCCCGCCAGCGCGCCGGCCGCGGTGTTCGTGCGCGGCGTGCGCGCTTCCCTGACGACACGCCAGACGCGGCTGCGGGACCGTTACGCTCCGGCGCACGCCGGCGATGGCGTTCCACCGGCCTACCGATGATGCGGGCCTGGAGCGGAGCGGCCACGCTTGCCTGGCTGCTGGGCGCGCTTCTGGCTTGGGCGCCCGCGCACGCCCAGGACGAAGGCGGCGAGCCTCCCGCCGAGGCGCACCAACGGGGCGCCCCCGCACCTATGGAGGCGCAAAGACCGGTCCAGGCTCCCGGCGAGCGCCTGCCCGGGGCGGTGGCGCGGCGGCTTCATTTCGAGACCGATACCGGAACCTGGATGTCCGTCGACGTCTCGCCGGACGGCGACACGATCATCCTCGACCTCCTGGGGGTGATCTACCAGCTGGACGCGAAGGGTGGCCGGGCGAGGCCCTTCACCACCGACCGCGGCCTCGCCTTCGAAACCCAACCGACCTACGCGCCGGACGGCAAGACCGTGGCGTTCGTGAGCGACTACTCCGGCGCGGAGAACCTGTGGACCGCTCGCGCCGATGGGACCGGTCTGACGCAGGTGACGTTCGGCGACGACGACACGGTCCTGACCTCGCCGGCCTGGAGCGCCGATGGCCGAAGCCTCTACGTCAGCCGCTTTCGCCCCGACCTGGCGAACTTCGAGCTCTGGCGCTACGACCTTTCCGGCGGCGCGCGCCTGGTGGCGCCCGTACGCGACGCACCCACGACGCCCAGGGCGGAACGGCGCAGCACCCTCGGCGCCGTCGCCTCGCCCGACGAGCGGTACCTCTACTATGCCCGGAAGGTGGGCGGCCTGGACTTCGACGAGGTGGACAACTGGACGATCGTGCGCCGCGACATCGCTAGCGGCGGGGCCAGCGGGGCCGAGACGACGATCGTCAGCCTGCCGGAAGGCCCCCGGACCTCGCTCAATCCAGGGGCGTTCTTCAGGCCCGCGATTTCCCACGACGGGCGCCTGCTGGCCTATGCGTCGCGCTCCCGGGGCCAGACGGAACTTCGCCTGCGCGACCTCGCCAGCGGCGAGGATCGACGCCTGGCGTTCCCCATCGAGCATGACCAGCTCCAGGCCATGATGTGGCAGGACCTGGTCCCACGCTACGCCTTCACCCCGAAGGACGATGCGCTGATCCTCACCGTCGGCGGAGGCCTGACGCGCGTCTCGATCGCGGACGGCTCGGCGGCGGCTCTCCCGTTTCGCGCGCTCGTCGACCGCGACGTCGGCGCCCCGACCCGGCAGCACGTCGCGGAGGAGACGGGGCCCGTCCGAGCGCGGCTGATCATGACGCCGGTCGCCTCGCCGGATCGGCGGACCCTCGCCTTTTCCGCCCTCGGCCGCCTCTACCTGATGCGCCTGGACGGCTCGGGCGCGCTCCAGCCAATCGGCGGCGCGGGCGACCCGGCTTTCGAGCCCAGCTGGAGTCCGGACGGACGCTCCCTCGTCTGGGTCACCTGGAGCGAAAGGTCCGGCGGCGCCATCTGGCAGGCCCCCATCGGCGGCTCTGAGCCGCCCAGCCGGATCAGCGACCGTCCCGCCTACTACAGTTACCCCGTGTTCACCCCCGACGGCCGCTCGGTGATCGCGGTGCGTTCGGCCCAGCAGGCGCGGCTCGATCTCTATATGGAATACAGGAAACTCCGACAGGCGGACCTGATCGATCTGCCCGCGTCGGGTGGCGAGGCGCGCACGATCACCAGCGGCAAGATCGGCGGGCGTCCCCAGTTCACGACGCGGGCGGGCCAGGTATTCATCCTCTCCGACGACGGGCTGGACCAGGTGGACCTGGCGACCGGCGCGCGATCCCCCCTGACCCAGGCCCTGGGTCCCGGCTGGTACTTCCAGGACGGCCCGCAGCCCGTCGACGACCTGCGGATAAGTCCGGACGGTCGCTGGCTGCTGGCGCAGGTGGCCCAGCAGCTGCACGTGGTGGCGGCGCCCGCGCGTGGAACGACGGTCGACCTCGAGGCGCCGCGCCTGCCGCACAGGCGCATCGGCGGCGCGGACTATTTCGAATGGTCGGCCGACGGGCGCACGATCGACTGGTCCACCGGGGCCACTTTCCACAGCGCGACCCTCGCCGATGTCAGGCTGGACCCCGCGGGCCGTCCAGGCTGGAGCGCGGACCCCAGGATCGAAGGCCAGAAAGATCTCATCGCCCGCGTGGACGTCCCTAGGGACATCGGCGGCGGCGG
>Ga0182024_10012921_pt1 | contig 16428 bp, 17 predicted proteins | sample P32metaG_FD_120480 | JGI IMG/M metagenome (GOLD analysis project Ga0182024, IMG submission 120480) | Permafrost microbial communities from Stordalen Mire, Sweden - P3-2 metaG (Illumina Assembly) | ecosystem: Environmental > Terrestrial > Soil > Wetlands > Permafrost | place: Sweden: Stordalen... | reverse complement strand
CGGGTTCGACGGGCTCACCGCAGGCGGGTTCGACGGGCTCACCGCAGGCGGGTTCGACGGGCTCACCGCAGGCGGGTTCGACGAGCTCACCGCAGGCGAGTTCGACCGATTCGGCGAACTCACCGCAGGCGGATTCGACGAGCTCACCGCGGGCAAGCTCACCGCAGGCGGGTTCATCGCGGGCAGGCTCGGGGCAGGTCCGGTCGACGAGCGTTGCGACCGCGCGGGAAGAGCCACGGCGCGCCTCCGATGCCCGCATGGCACGGATCTACGTGGGAGCGGGAAGGAACCTGGGGTTCCAGCCGCAGAACTTGGTTGGAGCGGTGACGGCAGAAGGAATCAAGGGAGGCCTGATCGGGACCGTCGAGATCTGCGATAAGTATTCCCTTGTTGAAGTGCCGGAGTCGGTGTTCGACGCAGCGCTTCAATCCATGCGGAACAGCCTGATCAAGGGGAAAAAGGTAGTCGTGCGGCGGTTTGTGGAGAAGGCCTGATGTTGCCATTGCCTGTGGATGACCGCACTTGATTTGAGAGTTGATCGGGCCTTCGGCCCGCCCGGGGCGTCACGCCCCGGCTCTGCTGAGATCCTCAAATTAATAACCGCGACAAACGACTATACCCCGCGCAGTGATCCAATCCAACCAATCATCAGGAGCAGAAGGCCGCCAATCAACCCCGTCAGCGAGAGGGTACTGCTCAAATCCCTGTCGATCGGCGGAAGAACGTAGAACAGCATTGGAGCGATGGCCAGAAAGAAGCCGCCGGCAATCATCGAATACGAGACATACGGCTTTCGCAACGGCGGCGCGACCAGGGGCTCGCCGGGTGAGGTCGAATTGAACTGCTCGCCGTCCCAGATCATCGGCCAGCCGTTGGCCTGGAGAAAGGCTTTGATGCGGTCGCCCCCGAACCGCCCGTGCGGGATGGCAAATTCGGTCTGGCCATGGACAGAGCGTACGGACAGCGTCCCTTTCACGTGGTGCATGACCGCCCGCGTGTTTTGGGGTACCACCAGAACGGGGCATGACACGGACTTGCGCTTTGGCCAGGCCGGGTGGTTGCGGACGTCCTGGGGAATATCATCATATGCTCCCCCGCGGAGCGTTGTTCGCTTGAAAAGCAGATCTGCCAACAGCTCGATGAAAACGCCGAGAGGATTGTCGGACCGGAGCTCTTTTTCCTGAAATATGTAAATGGCGTTTTTGCTGATGATGACGTCCCCGACCCAGCAAACCGTGCCCACGCGCGATTCGTTGGCGGCGACGAGGAAATCGGGCGAGGAGCGGGAATCATTCGTGCCCAGCAACTTCCCGACTGCACCCGCCGTGCTTGCCGCGAAGTTGGACAGCCGGATGGGTGCCATGATGGGGGCTAAAGCGAAAACCCCGCGGCCTTGGCGTCATCGTAAAACATCTTGACCGTTTCCAGAGAATACTCGGCCAGGTCTTTGCCGACCAGCGATAGTTTCTTCAGCACGTCGTTGGTCACGGTGATGACGTGACAGCCGATGGCATCGGCCTGGAAGATGTTCAGCAACTCGCGCGGGCTGGCCCAGATGAGCTGCTGGTTGGGGAACGGCCGCAGGGCCCGCACCGCCTGGGCCATCACGAGCACCGGGTCCCGGCCGGTGTCGGCAATCCGGCCGGCAAACACGGACACATACGCAGGGACATCGCCGCCCAGCACGGCCGACACCTCGCGTACCTGCTGAAGGGTCATCAAGGCGGTGACGTTCTGCTTGACGCCAGCGGCGGCGAGCCGGCGGACCAGGGCGTAGGCCGGCTCGGCCTTGGTGTTGGTGACGGGGATTTTGACGAAGACGTTCTCGCCCCACGAGCGGATCTCGTGCGCTTGTCGTTCCATCTCGGCAAAGTCGTCGGAGAAGACCTCGAAGCTGATGGGCTTGTCGGGGATCAGGGCGATGACTTCGCGGGCGAACGCCCGGTAATCGGAGATGCCGGCCTTGCGCATCAGGGTGGGGTTGGTGGTGAGGCCGGCGATGTGCGGCTTGGCCGCCATTTCGAGCATGGCGGCCTTGTCGGCCCCATCGGCGAAGATCTTCACCCGCAGCCGGGAGAGGTCCGGAGGCGCAGACGCCGCCGCGGAGCGAACGGTGCGAAGACGGGCGGGCTTCAACGGGATGACCGGCTCAACCGCCGGGGCGAAAGGACGCATGCGAGCTCCTTTGATGTGTTTTGTAGGGTCCGCACTGCGGACCGTTGTATTTGGGGCGAGCGAATCGGTCCGCAGTGCGGACCCTACAAAAGTCGCCCGCGGCCGTTCAGGGCACCGCCTGCTCGATCCGCCGGACTGCTTCCAACAGATCGGCTACCCGCCCCTCCGGCTTGCAACGTTCGCTCTGGCTGTAAGGCATGTCGATGAGGAACGCCCGACACCCCGCCGCCCGGCCTGCTTCGATGTCGCTCCAGCGATCGCCGACCATAAAGCTCGACGTCAGGTCAATCCCATGCTCACGAGCGGCCCGAAGCAGCATGCCGGGCCGGGGCTTTCGGCACTCGCAGTTGTCGTGCGTGTCGTGATAACAGACGTAAAAAGCGGATATCGGCAGGTTATCGGCCAGGAGCCGGTTGATCACCTCGACCGCTTCGATCGTCTGCGACCCCCGGGCGACGTCCGGCTGATTAGTGACCACGATTCGAAGGAAACCCGACGCCTTGAGAAGGTCCAGCGCCTCGTGCACCCCGGGAAGGATTTCGACTTCGCCCACGTTATCGGGCGGATGCGGCACGCCGTCGCGCACGAGCGTGCGATTGATGACGCCGTCGCGGTCGAGGAAAACAGCAGGAAGAAGGGGCATGGGTTCAGGCCTGTCAGTTGTCAGCGGTCAGTTGTCAGTTGTTGGTTGGCCGGCGCGAGCACTGGTAACAACTCACCACTGACAACTGACAACGGACAACTGACAACGGACATCATTTGCTGGCAGATTCCCATTTCGTCTGCGCCGCCTTGATGGCCGGGTGCGAAACCAGCAGGTGCCAGATGACCGCCTGGAAGGCCTCGGCATGCGGCGTGATGTTGTCAGGGTTGACGGTGGGGACGATCACGCAGGCATCGGCGGCCTTGGCGGTGTAGCCGCCGTCGCGGCCGACGACGCCGCAGACGGCTGCGCCGATCTCCCTGGCATACTGGACCGCCTTCACCAGGTTGGGGCTGATGTTCTTCTCCAGGCTCCCGCCACCGACGGACAGCACGAAGATCATGTCCTTGGAATTCAGGCGGCTGCCCTTGAGCCAGTTGATGAAGACATCGGCCCAGCTCTCATCGTTCACGCGGGCGGTGAGTTCCGAGACGTTATCGGTCGGCGCATAAGCCTCGAACCCGGCAATCTTGCGGAAGTCGTTGACGGCATGGCTGGCATTGGCCGCCGACCCGCCCACTCCCAGGAAAAAGAGACGCCCGCCACGGGCACGCAGCTTGACCAGTTGCTCCACGACCCGGTCGATGGCGCTCACGTCCAGCTTCGAGACGATCTGTGCCGCTTCGCTTAGAAATTCGGTGGTGAATGACACTCGCGGGTCCTCCAGGGTCGTGGGTTTGGGATGTAGTGCTTTCCTCGCTGAAGTAGGGTCCGCACTGCGGACGGTCTGTTAGCGAGGGAAGCGAAATAGTCCGCGATGCGGACCCTACACGAGTCGCGCTCGCTCGTTTAGCTCAGCGTTCATTTCGCTCGGCTTTCGAGATACCGCCGGGCCTCTTCCAGCGCGGCCGGCGTTCCGATTTCATAGAACCGGTTGGTTACCTCGTAGCCGGCCATTTTCCTTTCTTCGACCAGTTCTGAATAGAGCGCCGCCAAGTCGAACGGCTGGTCCGCGGGAATGCGGTCGAGCACCCGCTTGCGCAGCAGGGCGACGCCGTAATCGATGTAATCCATGTCCGGCGTCGTGTTCTTCTTGTCGTATCGGATCAGCTTGCCGTCGCGGTAGACGACATTGCTCTTGTCCCAGCGGTTGGTGTTACGAAGCACGGTCATGAGGCCGTCGGCGTCGTAGCGGTTGAAGAAGTCCAGCACGGCCCGATAGTCGATGTCCATGTACGAATCGCCGTACATGACCCAGAAGGGGTCGGCGGGCGATTCGCCGAGCAGTCTGCCGGCGCGGAGCAACGCCCCGCCGGTGCCCAGGAGCTTTTCGCCGTCGAAGGAGTATTGCAACTCCATGCCGAAGCGGGAGCCGTCGCCGAGGTGGTCGCGGACCCGGTCCCCAAGATGGCCCAGACAGAGCACGACCCGGCGGATACCGTGGTGGCGGAGCAGCGCGAGTTGATGATCGACAAACGGCCGGCCCGCCACCTCGACCAGCGCTTTGGGGATGGTCTGGGTGATCGCCCGGAGGCGTGTGGCCAGGCCGCCGGCGAGAAGAGCGGCGGGGATGGCGGCGATGGCCGACATGTAACCCCCTACTTGGTGGGCACGCAAGCGGGTAATGGATAGAAATAGGCCTCCTCCACGGGCAGGTCGCCCAATAGCTTTACGCCTAAGTCGACGATTCGCCTCGTGGGATAATAGCGGCAGGCTTCCAGTGCGTCTCGGGCGAGGGCGCTGTCGAGTGGAACCAGCTTGACGCGAAGCAGACTAAGCTCAGGATTTCGCAGTTCGCCGATCAGTCTCACCATTTCGCTATAACCGGAAAGAAGATTGGCAGTGGTGATCTGGTCGGACACCAGGTAGAGCGACCATTGCGAGGATTCGACACGCCGTAGCCAGAATGCGGCGGCAAGCGGCGCGAATCTGTCGAAGCGGTCGACTAATTCGTGTCCAGCTTCAATCTGCTCGATCACCAGTGTCGTCTGATCCATGGTAATATTCCGTTCGCGGCATCACCGACGGCGTCGACAAGACGCTGTGCCTCAGTCTGCGTCTTTTGATGATAGCGGCTAACTTCGGTCCAGTCCGTGACGGCCGTCGAGTTTAGACCCAAGGCCGGGTTGGAGGCAATGTCCATACCTAGCGAGGTTTCCAGGAAGGCCAGCTTTAGCAAGTCCCCAACTTCGTGGGTCCAGCATCGCTCGGCGTACTTCCTGTCGGTGAAAATGACGCCCGTCCGCGTGACGTGACCGAGAACACAGGCTTTCAGGCCACATTCGATCGCGTAGCCAGCGAGGTAATAGGCGCCGGACCTGCGGCCAAGTGACAGAAGCGCTTGGGCGTCCGAAAGGCGGTCGTTTGCAAGTTGTTGTAGTTCGGCGACGTTCACGCCAAGTATGCTCCATTCGCGCGCAGGCCGTGATGCTTCAACTGCCGGTCGGTGGACACGTGCTCACTGGATCACCACTTTCGTCCCCTCAAAATCAAACCGGAAGCGGACTTCGCGCAGTCCCGCCTGGGTAAGTGCCCGGCGGAGGCGGGTCTTGTCGTTGGCGTAGAACATGAGGAACCCGCCGCCGCCGGCGCCGATGAGCTTGCCGCCGATGGCGCCGTTGTCGCGCGCCAGGGCGTACCAGTTGTCGATGTCGCCGTTGCTCATGCCGCCGGAGCGTTTTTTCTTGTGCTCCCAGTGGAGGTTCATCAGCTCGCCGAATTTCTGCAGGTCGCCGACTTCCAGGGCCTCCAGGCTCTGGTAGCCGAGCTCTTTGATGAAGTGCAGGTTATCGGTCATCTCCTTGTTGCTTTGTTTGCTCTTGTCATCCTGCTCTTTGAGGATGCTGCCGGCCGAGCGGCTGTAGCCGGTGAAGAAGAGCAGGAGGTTGTCCTCCAGGTTATAGAGCGTCTCGGAATCGATCTTAAGGGGGGCGGCCTCGACGTGGCCGTTGGGGAGGAACTGGAAGCAGGTGAGCCCGCCGTAGGCGGCGATGTACTGGTCCTGCTTCCCGACCGGCTCCTTGAGGTGCTCGATCTCGATCTGGCAGGCCTGCTCGGCCAGCGCCTGGGGGTGGACGATGTTCTTGCGGTAGGCGTGCAGGGCCTTGAGGATGGCGGTGGTGAAGCTGCCGGATGATCCCAGGCCGGTGCCGGCAGGGATGTCGGCCATGCTGGTGATTTCCAGGCTCGGGTCGGTAATGCCGGCCATGCGCAGGGCTTCGCGGATTATGGGGTGCTGCACCTCTGCCACCTCGCGGACCTGTTCCATCTTCGAGTACTTGATGATCAGCCCCGGCTGGAACGTCTGGTGGAGCGTGATGTAAACGTACTTGTCGATGGCGGCGGCGATCAGGAAGCCGCTGTGCTTCCTGTAATACGACGGCAGGTCCGTCCCCCCGCCACCCAGGCTGATGCGCAATGGACTACGTGTGATAATCATGACCGGCTCCCGGAGCGGATGCGGAGAAACGACAGCGGATTATATCGGCATTCCGCCGCTCGCGGCGTCGCAATTCGGCAGGTCACAAGTAAGGCAACTCCCCCTTGTTCGCCGCTGAGACGGCCACCAGGACCTCGGCAACCGACGCCGAAACGGCCTCTAGGTAGCGTGCCCCCTTCGCCGCGGTGGCGCGGGAGGGGTCGCCGCAGCCGGTGTCCGGATGCGTCGCCGACCAGGGTCGCGGCGTCCACACGCCGGGGCGCTGCACGCCGGCGATCTGGAACTTATTCGTCGCGCCCGGTCCGGCCTGCTCCATATATACCCATTGCGGGCGAAGGTGCAGGATCATGCTGGTTTCCATCTCCCCGGCATGGTCGCCGGGATCGTCGAAGGTGGCTTTTAGGACCTCGGGGATTAATTGGAAGAAGTTCACCAGGACAATCAGCACGCCGAAGCGCTCCTGCAGATCACGGATGAGCGGCTTGAACTCGTTGCCGCCGTGGCCGTTGACGATAACGAGCCGGTCAATCTTCTGTCGGGTGAGGGAGTGGACCACGTCCGCCAGGATCGCCGATGCTGTGGCCGTGCTGATGCTGATGGTGGCGACCTGGTCGAGTTGCTGCATGTCGTTGCCGAACGGAATGGCGGGGAGGACGATGGGCTTGGCGCCCCTGGCATGAGCCAGCTCCGCCGCGTGCTCGGCGACCGCGCCGGCTTCGATCACGTCGGTGCCATGCGGCAGATGGAAGTTATGTGCTTCAGTCGCGCCCCAGGGCAGGACGGCCATGTTGGGTCGATAGTCCTTCAACTGCCGGTAATTGGCTTCAAAAAGAACGAAGGGACGAGCGGACATGAAGATCTCCAGGTTGGTCAGTGGTTCTCCCTGAACTGGCTAAACGTCACCGCATCCAATCCCAGATCGCTGAATCGCCCCTGGCGATAGTAGACATCCGCCAGCCCGGCACTCATGGCGGCGTTGTCGGTGCAGTAACGCAGCGGCGGGACGAAGACGGGCATGGCAAATCCGGCCAGGGCGGCGCGGAGGCCGCGGTTAGCGGAGACGCCGCCGCCGGTGATCACGGATCGGGCGGCGGTTTGCGCCACGGCCCGGTTCAATTTCGCGACGATCACGTCGATGCAGGCCGCCTGGAAGGCGGCACAGACGTCGGCCAGTTCCCGGCCCTGCGGCGGCGGCTTGGCCAGTGCCGGGTTGCGGACGTCTGGGCCGCCGCGCGTTGGCACGCCGCGGATGTGGTAGAGGACGGCCGTCTTGAGGCCGCTGAAGGAGAAATCGAGCGAGTCCCGAGCCAGCAGCGTCCGCGGGAAGCGGACGGCGGCGGGGTCGCCGCCGGCGGCAAGCTGGTCGATCAGCGGCCCGCCGGGGTAGCCCAGGCCGAGGATCGCGGCGACTTTGTCGTAGGCCTCGCCGACCGCGTCATCGATCGTCGAGCCGATCAACGAGACGTCCAGCCAGGAGTTGACCCGGTACAGTGCGGTGTGGCCGCCGCTGACGACCATCCCCACCGCCGGCATCGGCGGGAGCGCGTTGTTCTCCAGCATCACGCTGTAGAGATGGGCGTGCACGTGGTCCACCCCGATCAGCGGCTTGCCCAGCGCCCACGCCAGCGTCTTGGCGGCGGTGACGCCGATCAGCAGCGACCCGATCAACCCCGGCCGATGCGCCACGGCCACGGCATCAATGTTCCCGGCGGCCACGCCCGCCGACGTCAGCGCCTCGCGCAGCACCGGCAGGATGTTTTCGATGTGCGCCCGGCTGGCGATCTCCGGCACCACCCCGCGATACTTGGCGTGCAACTCAACCTGCGATGCCACCGCATTGGAGCGCACGTCGAACCCGTCGACGACCACCGAAGCAGCCGTCTCGTCGCAGGTCGATTCGATGCCAAGGCTGGTGGACATGAGCGCAGTGGTCAGTGGCTGGTGGCCAGTGGCCAGTGAAAGAGGAAAAGAGAAGCGAGATGTCTTGTGTCTTACTGGCCACTGACCACTGACCACTGGCCACTGGCCACTCAGTTCCCTTCCGGTCGTGTCGTCGGGACCGTCGTGCTGACGGCGTCGTGTTTCTCGTCGAGGATGAGGTGCCCGACGAGCGTGCTGACGGCGGCTTCCAACTGGTTATCGACGAAGGGCGTGGGCTGCGAGGTTGGGCCTGTCGTCGGAGCGGTGGACGGCTTGGTGGTCGCCCGCACCGGGAGCCGGCCGATGATCTCCAGGTCCGACTGCTCCTCGATCAGGCGTTTCTCGTCGTTGGCATCCATCGGCACGTTCACCTGCGGGTCCACGCCCCAGTCGGTGGCATCCTTCTTGCGGTGCACGAGCCGGCCGCTGGGCAGGTAGTAGTAGGCGACGGTCAGTTTCAACTCGCCGCCCTTCTTATCATCCATCGGCATGACTTCCTGGACCGAGCCTTTGCCGTACGAGCGGGAGCCGAGCACCAGCGCCCGGTGATTGTCCATCAGGCTGCCGGCCACGATCTCCGAGGCGCTGGCCGAGTGCTCGTTGACCAGCACCACCATGGGGAACTGCTCGGGCAGCGCCTCCCGCGGATCAGCTTTAGACACTTCCTCCGGCCGGGACCGGCCGCGGGTGACCACGATCACGCCCTCTTTCACGAACAGGTTGACGACCTTCTCCGCCTGGTCGAGCCGGCCGCCGGGGTTGAACCGCAGGTCCAGGACCAGCCCCTGCATCCCTTCGGCCAGCATCTTCTGCACCTGCGGCTTGAGCTTGTCGAACGTGTCGGGTGTGAACTGCGTGATCCGCAGATACCCGATCTTGGGCTTGTCGGACACGAACCAGTCCCAGGAGCTGTCGGCCTTGCGGCGATACCCCTTCACCGTTGAAAGAACGATCTCCTGGCGGGTCATCTCCGGCAGGTCCACGACCTCTCCGGTGGCATGCCGGACGCGCATGGTGACTTGCAGCGGGCCGTTGCCGATGTCGGCGATCACGTCCTTGAGCTTCTTGCCCTTGATGTCCTTGCCGTTGATCCGAAGGATGATGTCGCCAGCGAGCACACCGGCCTTGAACGCCGGGCTGTCCTCGATTGGGCTGACCACTTCGATGTCGCCGTTGTCGAGTTGATCGAGCTGGATTCCGACGCCCTTGAACGTCCCTTCCAGCATCCGGTCAAACTCCTCCTGCTTCTTGGGCGGGACGTAGACGCTGTACGGATCGAGCTGCTCGAGCATCCCGTCGATGGCTCCCTGGCGGAGCTTGTCCTCATCGACCGGGTCGACGTAATTGGCCACCACCTGGCGATGGATTTCCACGAGGGTGCGGACGAAGGCATAGTCGTCATCGCGCTGTGCGAGGGACCCGGGGAGTTGGAACGCAAGCAGCGCCAGCAGGGCGATGCTCACCAGCCAGGCCATTCGTTCGCGATTCATCGTCAGGATTCCGGTTTCAGGAGCGTTTCCACTTGTCGGCCCCACATGGGAAAGGACGAAGCGGGTTTTACCGATCTTAGTCCCCGCCCGCGATGGGGCAAGACAACCGGTCCATCACAACAACCCGCGCACCCGCCCGTCCCCGTGCCCGCTGGATTTCCCCCAGATACCCGGCAGAGGCTTGCGGCAGTCCGGACAGAGTCCGTCCGCCCCCACCCGGTTTTGCCGCACCAGGAAGCCGTAGCGGCGGATGACCGTCGCGTTGCAGTGGTGGCAGCGCGTGTTTTCCCATTCGCCGACTTGGCCGGGGAGGTTGCCGGGGTAGAGGTACTTGAGGCCGGCAGCACTGCCGTACTCGACGATCCGCATCAGGTCGTCGACGGTCGTTTTCCGGTAGCCGTCGGTCATCTTGTAGTCGGGGTGGAAGGCGGTCACGTGCCAGGGCATGAGCGGGTCCACCGAAGCCAGGAAATCGGCCATTCGCTTGAGGTCATCGGGCTGGTCGCTGAAGCCGGGCACGACCAGCGTGACGATTTCCAGCCAGAAGCCCCGCACCTTGAGATTGCGGATGGTGTCGATGACGTTGTCCATCACGCCGCCCAGTTGGCGATAGTTCTTGTCGCTGAACGTTTTCAGGTCGACTTTGTAGGCGTCCACATGGGGCCGGATGAAGTCAAGCACCTGCGGCGTGCCGTTGCCGTTGGAAATGTAGGCGCAGCGCAGCCCCCGGCTGCGCGCCTCCTTGAAGACTTCGACCGCCCACTCGCTGGTGATCAGCGGCTCGTTGTAGCTCGACGCCACGACGGGGGCGCCATGCTGGATGGCCAGATCGACGAGCTGTGTCGGCGTGGTCAACCGGGCAGGGGCGACGGCGTCGGGGTCGCGGAGCATCTGGCTGGTGACCCAGTTCTGGCAGTAGCCGCAGTGGTAATCGCAGCCGAGCATGCCGAATGTCAGGGCGTCGGAGCCGGGCAGGACGTGGAAGAACGGCTTTTTCTCGATCGGGTCGCAGGCCAACGCACCGACGTAACCGTGAGGGACGAGGAGGGTGCCGTTGTCATTGAAGCGGACCCGGCAGACGCCGTCGCGGCCGGGCTTGACCAGGCAGCGGTGCCCGCAGGCGAAGCACTGGACATCGCCGCCGTCGCGGCGCTGGATCAGCGCCTCGGCCGCCGGGACGCTATGGCGATGGAGCATCTCCTTCAGCGAGCGGAGCCGCTGCTTTTCCTGCTGTTTCTCGTCGAGAAGAGAGAGTGGCATATTGGACCTCAAATAATAATACGCTGGAAACGCCGTGTGGGCGCGAGCCAAATCACGCCACGACCGGCACGGCGTCCGGCTGTCCGTGTGTCTAAGAACGCTGCGCCGCCTTGTCCCGGAACGCCCACCGGTGCTTGCGCGTGCTTGCACCGTGGGTATGTTTCGCATGACGGTGCTTCGGCGCGAAGTGAAAACGGAAAGGGACCCATGGTGCAAGCACCGTGCAAGCACCAGTGGGCGTTCGAGGATTCGTGATCGGATGGAATGATCCCGCGGCTTGACCGACCTGACGCCACGGTCTTACATTCGAACAAATGGACGCTCCTATCTCGAACGCCGGCCTCGACACTGCCGACTTCGCTGAAACCAAGCAGCAGTTCGCGCGCCTGTTTGACGGGGGACGGCCCGGCGCGAAAAGCCACGTCATCCGGGCCCCGGGACGGGTGAACCTGATCGGCGAGCACACCGATTACAACGATGGCTTTGTCTTTCCCATGGCCATCGAGCCGCAGGTGACGATCATCTGCCGGGCACGCGACGACGGCCTCGTCCGGCTCGCCTCGACGGCCTTCCCCGGCTCACTGGCCGAGTTTTCTGTTCGGGAAAAGATTGGAAAGGCCGAGCCGAAATGGGCGAACTACAACCGAGGCGTCGCCGCCCAACTGCAAGCCGAGGGCATACCGCTCAGCGGCATGGACGCCCTGCTTTCCAACACGCTCCCGGTAGGCGGCGGCTTATCGAGCAGCGCGGCGATCGAAGTGGGCACCGCCGTCGCGCTGCTGGCGCTGGCAGGCCGGAAGATGGACCCGACTCGGATCGCCCTGCTTTGCCAGAACGCCGAGCACGAGTTCGCGGGGGTGCCGGTGGGGATCATGGACCAGATGATCGTGGCCTCGGGCCGGCCCGGTCACGCCATGCTGCTGGATTGCCGCGACCTCTCCCGCCGGTTCATCCCGGTCGACCCCCGCGACTTGCGGGTGGTGATTGTCAACAGCATGGTCAAGCACGAGCTGACCGGCGGCGAATACGCCCAGCGACGCCGCCAGTGCGAGCAAGGTGTCGAGTATTTCAAAAAGGGCAACCCGCAGGTCAAGGCCCTGCGCGACGTTACACTGGCCCAGGTGGAATCCGCCCGCGGAAAGCTCCCGGATGTGGTCTGGCGCCGCTGCCGGCACGTCGTCGGCGAGAACGCCCGCACCACCGCTGCCGCCGCGGAACTGGCGGCCCGCCACTACGATATCGTCGGCAAGCTCATGCTCGAGAGTCACGCCTCGCTGCGCGACGACTACGAGGTGAGCGTCGAAGAGCTCGACTTCCTCGTCGAGCAAAGCATGAAAGTGCCCGGCGTCTACGGCGCCCGCATGACCGGCGGCGGCTTCGGCGGGTGCATCGTCGCCCTCGTCCAGCCTGCGGCTGTGGAGCCGCTGAGCCGGCACTTACGAGAGGTTTACTCCCGGAAATACGGCAAGGACCCGGGTATTTACGTGACCACCGCGACGGCGGGGGCGGAGGAGCTCGCAAGCGGCGGATGAGGAATGCGAGTCGCGACCCTGTTCAGCGGTAGAACCTGTCCATTTCCTGCACCACATCATTCCCCGAAAGAACCGCTCGAATGAACGGGCGATTCATGGGTATACAAAGGCGAGTCGTCCAACCCGCACGACGCCGGACGATCGATTGTACGATGCCGGGCGGCGGCCCTTCACTTACCGGAGCAACCCCGTGCGACTTCGAATTCCCACGCTGGTCCTTGCCGTTTTATGGTCGACCGCCTGCTTTGCCGCGCCGGCAGCGCCCAAGGGGGCAAAGGTCGAACGCGATATCCAATATGTGCCGGACGGCGATCCGGCGCAGAAGCTGGATATTTATGTGCCGGAGAAGCCGAGCGACAAGCCGCTGCCGCTGGTGGTGTATATCCACGGCGGAGGATGGCACGGCGGGAGCAAGGCCGGGTGCTGGTCCACCTATCTGCTGCCGGATGGCTATGCCGCGGCAAGCGTCGAGTACCGCTTCAGCAACAAGGCGGTCTTCCCGGCGCAGATCCAGGATTGCCAGGCGGCGATCCGCTGGCTTCGCGCCAACAGCAAGAAATATAACATCGACCCCAATCACATCGGCGTCTGGGGCGATTCGGCCGGCGGGCACCTCGTCGCCCTGCTGGGGACCGCAGGCGGGAAAAAGGCCTTCCCACCCATCGGCGGGAACGAAGACCAATCGGATCGCGTGCAGGCGGTTTGCGACTTTTACGGGCCGGCCGATTTCAACACGGTGGTGGGCCAAGCCGCCGCGGCAAGCGTGCCCAGCGTCTACAAGTTCAATACGCCCAGCGACCCGTATTCGAGCCTGATCGGCGCCAGGCTGGGCGAAGACAAGGCAAAGTGCGACGCGGTCAGCCCGGTCCATTACGTCAGCAAGGACAACGCGCCGATCCTCATCATGCACGGCACCAACGACCCGCACGTGCCGTATGCCCAGAGCGAGGAATTGGCCGAAGCGATGAGAAAGGCCGGCGTGGACGTGACCCTGCAGAAGTTCCCAGGGGCGGGCCATGGCGGCGCGGTTTTCGGCAAGCCGGTGGTTCGCGAACTCATCAAGACATTCTTTGACAAGGACCTCAAGGGCCTGGATGTGAAGGTGGAGGCGTTGCCCGAATCGACCGTGACAGTGGATGCCCCGCCGACCCCGGCTAAGTAACCTCGCCTTTGAGTCGTGCGACTCATAGTCGCGGATGCGACGCGGGGTCGTCGTGCTTGGTGCGGATGTGTTGCGCCAGATCGGCCACCAGGTCGCCGCACATGGGGCACGACTTGGGGCCATATCGGGTGGACTTGGACGATCCGCCGCGCCGCCGATCGCCGCCATGCCGGGCCGACGAGAACTGGGGTTTGGGGCCGCCGTGTCGCGGGTGCTTCTGTTGGTGCCGGGCCTTGGGGCCGCCTCGCTTCATCATGATCCCACTAGTATCGAGCCTCGGGCCGCCCACCGTCAAATAGCAGGCGATTCAACATCCGTTTACGGCAGCCCAGGTCCATTCGTTGAAATGTTGCCGCAGGACTACCCGTCAATTAAGCCCAAGGGACGACTGATTGCCGCATGGCCGCCGCATTCGGTCCCGAAATTATCGGCTTTTGGCCGTGGGCACGGCATTTGTTACGGCCACGTTAGTCAAGTTAACCTAAAGGAGTCGTTCATGAGTGCTGTTTCCGGACAAGTCAAAGATGTGGTGAACAAGGGCCAGGATAAGGCCGCCGACGTGGCCGCCCAGGTTTCGGCCAAGGCATCCGAGGTCGTCGGGCGGGTAAGAGACGCCAGTCACCGGGCCGCCGATACCGTCCGCGACCAGTACGGCCACCTGGAGGATCACGCCAAAGAAGCATACAACCGCGCGCGTCAGGCTGGGCAGGAATGGGAACGCGGCATCGAGAGCTACGTGCAGCGCCAACCGCTGGTGTCACTGCTGATCGCCGTCGGCGTGGGGGTGGTGCTGGGGATGTTCTGGAAGAGACGGTAGCCGGGGCGAACGCTCTAATTGGTACGGATGTTCTTCCGCTTGATTTCCGCCTGGAGTACGACCTTTTGCTGTGGGTTTGCTACTTTCAGGGCAGAAATATAGACCTTGGCTGAGAAGGACTGAAGGCTGTCTCGCCGCAACATCGGCATCACCGCGGTCGCAAATGCCTCGGGCATCGTCGTGGCGGCCAGCGATGTCAGGTATGCCCGCAGCCATGCCTTCTCATCGGCTGGGATCATCCAACTCCCAGCCTCTTCCGCAAAAATGATTTCGTCGCCGTTGTCCACGGCTTGGACCAATTCGTAAAGCATCGCGAAGCCAGCAACCGCGCGCGAATGGTCGCCTTTGGCAGTGACTTCCATCGTCCGCTTGACGAGATCGGCGAAGGCGTCACACCATTCATCCGTTTCCTCGGGGACCTCCATATAGTTCTTGGAGTTCACGTTGAACGGCGCATAGTACCTGCCCTGCTTTGAGTCGCGATGGAACAGGGTGATCTCTTTCAGCAGCTTGTCCGCATCGACCGCTTTTTTCGTCTTTGGCTTGAGCACCGCGTCGCCGAAAACGTCGCGGCGCTGACGGCCAGTCATGCTCCGAAACGCCGCCTCAAGATAATCCAGAAGGACTGGCTTCTTCTGTGCTTTGAGGAATTCAAGCACTTCGCGTTCATCCATTGGTCACGCTCCACCTTTCACGTTGATTCGAGGACACGCCTCCACCGCAGGGGCATTTCTGCGAAGGCGGTCTGGTACGTTCGTTGCATCGGGACGTCGACGCAACCATTGGGTTCGAGGTCCGGCAGCGTGCCCCCAACGTCAATCGGGCGCACGTAGGCGCGGACGGTGAGGGCAGACTCGTAGGCGACAAGAGTAAGTGGCTTACCCTGCGGCGGGACGTACCCCTGCCCCGTCACCTCTTCCCAGATCGCTGCATGGATCCCGTGCGGATCGCGCGGCCCGGGCGGCAGAAGGTCCGCAATGAGCAGGTGGATGCGCTTGTCCAGAAAATCGGCGGCCTTTTCAATGAACGAGCGCAGCGCATGACGGCTGGACTTGTTACCAGGGGAAACGACCTCGATCAGCGCCACTACCCGATCGCCGCTCACATGTCTCACGACCACTGGGGTTTGTTTGCGCCGATAGAATTCCAAGTCCGTTTCTGCCGTTGGCGCCATCTTCGGCTGGGCCACGAGGAGGCCGCCGTTCCTATCCTTGCGCTCGCTCGCAGTACCGTCGCCTTCATCATTTTGCGGCGCCGTCAGTGTGAGCACGTCCGGCCCAAAGCCGCCCGCGAACTGCTCGGGCAGTGCATAGTAATCGGGCGGCAGCACGCCCCGGTTCAAAGCGCGCGAAAGTTCCTCTATCCACCCGTGGTGGAACGCGTGAAAAATCCTCGCATCAACACGGGACCAGTCGTGCACCGGCATGGCGTGTCCTTTCAACTTCGGCTGCTCTGCCGGATTATATCAACCCAACGGCTGGAATACCGGCCGGTAATACCTGTGATTGCCGTTGGTCACTTGTCAATGCCGAGGGTTTTCGATGTCGAATCAGCTTAGATGGCCGTGCATGATACGTGTAGGGTCCGCACGGCGGACCGTTTGTCGGGCGCCGCAAATAACGGTCCGCAGTGCGGACCCTACAAAACCACCAGCGCGTGATCGCGCAGGGTCATTTGGGTATTGTTCCAATGGTATGGCGGTCGCCCTGCTGGCCGCGTGCGCGGTGTTGCTGCTCTCGGCGGTTTCGTCCGCCAAAAGCGACACCAACGAAATCCCGCATGGGCAATCGGTGCCCCCTGGGCCGGCGTTGTCGGCGGAGCAGGCGATCGCCAGAATGCAGTTGCCGGCAGGCTTCAAGGTGGACGTGGTAGCGGCCGAGCCGGTAGTCATCAACCCCACCAGCTTCACCTTCGACGACCAGGGCCGGATCTGGGTAACCGAGTCCGTGGAATACCCGCGCGCCTCGCCGGGCGTGGGGCAGGACCGGGT